>Ga0315312_1000143_pt1 | contig 112160 bp, 115 predicted proteins | sample TDP7_MG_FD_203629 | JGI IMG/M metagenome (GOLD analysis project Ga0315312, IMG submission 203629) | Freshwater sediment microbial communities from Lake Towuti, South Sulawesi, Indonesia - TDP7 | ecosystem: Environmental > Aquatic > Freshwater > Lake > Sediment | place: Indonesia: South...
AGTTTGGCCGTGCTTTTCGGTGCAGTTGGAGTTTGGCTGGGCTATCCACTGGCAGACCCTATCGTCGGTCTTCTTATTACTGCTGCAATCTTCCGAATCGTATGGGAATCTGGCAAGTCTATTTTCACCCGCTTACTCGACGGGGTAGACCCAGAGGTTATTGATGAAATCAAACATGCGGTGAATCACACCCAAGGGGTTTGCGACGTCGCTGAAGTGCGGGTAAGATGGTTGGGCCACAGGCTTCATGCGGAAGTAAATATAGCCGTAAGTCCAGAGGTATCTGTTGAAAAAGGACATGAGATTGCCAAGGAAGTCCGACACCAGCTATTGCATCACTTACGATATCTTTCCAATGCCACAATCCATATTGATCCTGTGAACGCATCAGGTGAGGAACATCATCGCATTACTGACCACGCACACGAGGATTTACCCGCTCATTCGCATTAATTATGAGAAGGTATCGGGGTTAATAATCTATAAGACAGATAACAAGGCGCTGCACTGGACGGGGATTCCGCTGCGCTCCATCCCCGCCAGTGAGCTTGGGCGTTAGCCATTTAGATAGGGAGGTCCTGTCATGAATATGCGACTCATTTTTATCGTCATAGCTCTCGCTGCACTGACTTTATATAGGCAGCATGAGCTGTCAGGCGTCGCCCATGCGCAGGGCACCTCAACTGAAAGGCGCCCTTCGAAAACCGGGACAGCATCTCTGCCCCCAACCATTGCAGAGAACCTTGGTATATCCACCGAACGCTACTCATACGATGCATTCGCTGAATACGACGCGCCCACCCTGAAGATCAACCAGATTCCCTCTCGGTGTATCGCTATCGGACGCGGGGGTAACCCAGTAAGGATTGCGAATCTATCTAAGATAGACGCGAAGAGCGAGATTCTCGTATACAAGGTCGAATACCCAAGCTACAAGCTGGCCTCCCTTGCAAAGGTGAAATTGGGCTGGTATCGGTCAATCATGGAGGAAACCTTTGAAGAAAAGTGGCTGATTCGATATGAATACACCAAGCCCGGGTTCAAGGCAATACCCGTGTCATTCTCCGTCTTCGCGTACTCTCCGAAAACGAAACACTATGATATCCTTCTTGGCAAATGGACAGTGAGGGACGTATTGGAAGGCGGACGTCTACGCTGTCAAGATGACAAAGGCAAGACCATTGTGCGAGACATATCAGATATGGAGATCGGCTCTGGTAGGATGTGATACAGAGCGGCTAACAACAGCTTCAACCCGGGCTGGCTTCTCTACTGGCGCTCCAGAGCCAAGCGGTTAAGCTCAGCGTTATGTGCTCATTACGAGTAATAAGAAGGGGTGATAGTATGAAAATAATACCAGAAAAGCCGAAGGCGATGCCAAATCTAATTGCAAGACTGATTTCAATACTCCTCGCAGGCCTTTTGTTTGGAGCTGGATGTAATCTCAATGCTTCAGAGGCTCGAAAGAAGGTTCAAGACTTGAGTGAAATAGAAAAGGAAGCACTTTTCAGTTTAGTTGTGAAGATTTACAAAGAGGCGTTCGGCGTGATTGGGCCGGGCGATGAGCAACCGAAATCGGGTGGCTATCGTACAGCCTTGTTCCAGGGAGTAATGATATATGCACTCCCCAGCAATTTGGACAAAAGGCTGGATAGGCCGATACAATCCGTTTCTATGCACAGTGGATTTGTGTGGGATTCCTCCAAAGATGTTCGTAATAAAATCTCCACTCATGTGAGCAAGTGGTCAGTCCAGATAAAGTCTTCTGGTAGTCCGAAAACGCTGCGGATTATCAAGTACGAAATTGACCATATGCCGGGTTCACCGGGATTTGGCAGTAGTCTTACGACCATCACTATAATTCCTATTGAGGTCGGGATATCGGATACCAAATGAACGCTGAGTTAGTGGTATGATGAAATCGCACCTAACAGTCGCCGGAGCCAATCGGCTGGAAAAGGTGCCCGCCTCTGGATCAGCTTTTTAGGCAACAGATGAGGGGGACGATTATGAAAAAAACATTATTATTGATAACGATTTGCGCATTTGCCATTACTATCTTCATCCCACCTCCGCTCTTAGCGCAGCGTTTCACCACCACTGATGAGTGGGTCGACCACGGAATCAAACTTTTAGAAAAGGAGCAATATCAGGAAGCATTGAAAATGTTTGATAAAGCATTAGAGTTGAATCCCAATCATGTCCGTGCCTTGACCGCTAAGGGTGCAGCGCTTATTCCCCTAAGGAGATACCAACAGGCGATTCAATGCTACGACAGCGCAATACGTATCGAGCCGAAGTTGGTTGTGGCTTGGTATAATAAAGGTATAGCACTTAGTAAACTCGGCAAATACAAAGAGGCGATAGACAGTTATGATAATGCGATAAGGATAGCGCCAAGCGTGCCGAATGTGGCCCTAGTCTGGAATAGTAAAGGCGAGGCACTTGTCGAGCTCAAAAATTTCAAGGATGCGCTCGGAAGCTTTGATGCGGCTATTAAGATAGAAGGCAACTACCCAGCATGCTGGTTTAATATAGCACGTACGTACTCTTTCTTGAAAGACAAATGGGAGGCTATTACAAATCTGAGGAGAGCCATTGTTGTGGGTGGGGCTTCATATAAGCAAAGGGCTAAAACAGACATGGCTTTCGAATGGCTGAGAATTGATCACGATTTCCAGGCGGCTGAAAAACATGAATGGGTGTCGCGTCTACACTCTTGACAGGGAGAAGCGATAAGCTAAGGAGAGCATTAAGTGAATAGTGTAGACACGACACTCTTACATTACCTCTTACATTACATTGTGGGCTCTTACATTGTGGGAAACGCATGTGGTCATGCAAGTCGTCAAACATTTCTTTTCATTGGGGAGGGCTATTCCGCTTTGGTTTTGGAGAACCTCTCAGGGGGGAAGAGGTAGATCTTTTAGTAGAACGAGGAGGTCAATTCATTGCCATTGAATGCAAATATGCAGAACATGTAGATCAGTCAAGCCTGAAAGGAATAAATGCTCTCATCAAATCGTATGGGTCTAGATGCTTGATCGCAGGGTACGTGGCTTCTAAAACACCACGCCGCTATCCTCTAACAGATCAGATATCTTCAGTCCCTGGAGGTTTTATCGATAGAGTTCTCTGAAACGCTCCGTTCTTACTTCCAGGTCATCCAAGGCTAAGAAGCATCGCTAACATTTGTTGCAAGCTATCTTTGCCACTTAAATTTCCCTGAACGCATTATCGCAGGCTTCGATCGTTTTATCCAAATCCTTCTGAGTATGGGCAATAGATAGAAAGCAGGCTTCGAACTGGGAAGGCGGAAGATAAATGCCCTGCTCCATCATTTCGATAAAGAATTGGGCAAATCGATTCGTGTCGCTCATCTTTGCTGTACGATAATCCCTGACCGGCCCTTCTGTAAAGAAGAGGGTAAACATCCCTGTGGTGTGGTTGATGCAGAGAGGTATTCCCTTCTCCTCAGCGCTTATCGAGATGTTTTCTGTAAGGTAAGAGGTCTTTCTCTCCAAGTCCTGATATACCTTGCTTGACCTTAACAGTTCCAATGTCTCAATCCCTGCGGTCATGGCAAGGGGATTTCCAGAGAGCGTTCCTGCCTGATAGACCCCTCCAAGGGGTGCCACCCTCTCCATAATCTTTTCCTTCCCTCCATAGGCGCCCACTGGAAGACCACCACCGATGATCTTTCCGAGACAGGTGAGATCTGCCCTGATCCCGTAGAGCTCTTGGGCACCTCCGTAGGCGACGCGAAATCCAGTGATCACCTCATCGAAGAGAAGGAGAATCCCTTCCTCATTGCAGATCTTTCTCAGACCTTCCAAAAATCCCCTTTCGGGCAGTATCACTCCCATGTTTCCAGCTATGGGTTCCACAATGATGCAAGCGATCTCGCCTGAGTACTGGCTCACGAGAGCCTTCACACTTTCCAGATCGTTATAGATGGCTGTTAAGGTATGTCTGGCTAAATCTTCCGGAACACCGAGGCTATCAGGAATGCCGAAGGTCGTCGCGCCAGACCCTGCCTTAACGAGCAAACTGTCTCCATGGCCGTGGTAACATCCTTCGAATTTAAGGATCTTATTCCTCCCTGTATAACCCCTTGCCACTCGAATCGCACTCATCACTGCCTCTGTACCAGAGCTGACCATCCTTACCAGTTCCATTGAGGGAAAGGCCTTCTTCACTTTGGTGGCAAGTTCGACCTCCAGAAGCGTGGGCGCACCAAAACTCGTCCCCCTGGGCACCATCCTTTTCAGTGCCGTCACAACCTTCGGATGGGCGTGGCCCAGTATCATCGGGCCCCAAGACCCCACGTAGTCGATATATTCATTTCCATCCACATCCCAAATCTTCGACCCCTTCGCATGTTCGATAAAGGTTGGTGAAATGCCAATGGCCTTAAAGGCCCTAACAGGGCTGTTCACTCCTCCTGGAATCATTGCCAATGCCCTTTGATATAGCCCAATCGATTTTTTTCTGTGCATCTTTAGATCACCTCCAAATTATTCTCACCTGTAATAAGTCCATTGTATCATTCCACATATTTCTTATTTTAACCTATATTTAATAGTATTTCCCCCTCGAAATTGCAACAAAAATTCTGAACAAGGTGGGTTGCTTTTACTCGGTATATGCATTAAAATGAAAAAATATTACCTATCTCACTTAGGGAGGATTGACTATGGCTGTAATCAATTTTGGTGGAGTGGATGAAAAAGTGGTGACTCGTGAAGAGTTTCCACTTTCAAAAGCGCAAGAAGTCCTTAGAAACGAAATTGTCGCTGTATTGGGATATGGCGTACAAGGACCCGGACAGAGTCTCAACATGCGGGACAATGGATTCCGTGTCATCATCGGTCAGCGGGAAAAGACATCTTCCTGGGACAAGGCGTTAAAAGACGGATGGGTCCCCGGGGTAACACTGTTTTCATTAGAGGAAGCTTCTGCAAGAGGAACGGTTATCGAGTATCTCCTTTCCGATGCGGGTCAAAAAGAATTTTGGCCAAAATTGAAACCCCATCTGAGCGAGGGTAAAACTCTCTTCTTTTCTCATGGCTTCTCGATCACTTATCAGCATTTGACCGGGGTGGCCCCTCCAAAAAACATCGACGTCGTTATGGTGGCTCCAAAAGGCTCCGGACTTTCTGTGCGCCGTAACTTCCTCGAAGGGAGTGGCATCAATAGCAGCTATGCGATATTTCAGAATTACACTGGAAGAGCGGAGGAAAAAGTCCTTGCCTTGGGTATCGCCATTGGATCAGGATATCTGTTCGAAACCACATTCGAAAAAGAGGTCCATAGCGATCTGGTTGGCGAGAGGGGTGTTTTGATGGGAGCGATTGCGGGAATTATGGAGGCCCAGTATTACGAACTTAGGAAACATGGTCATAGTCCCAGCGAAGCATTTAATGAAACCGTCGAAGAGTTTACCCAAAGTTTGATTAAACTTGCGGCGGAGAAGGGCATGGACTGGCTTTATGCTAACTGCAGTACAACGGCCCAGCGAGGCGCTTTGGATTGGAAAGGAAAGTTCCGCGAAGCTGTAGCCCCTCTATTTACTACTCTTTATGAGAGCGTTGCCAATGGCACCGAAGCCAAAATCGTGCTCGAAAAAAATAGTCAACCCGACTATCGGGAAAAATTGAACGCCGAACTTGCCGAGATGGGAAATTCCGAGATGTGGGAAGCCGGAGAAAAGGTGAGGGAACTGCGACCAGAAAATTGGAAAAGAGAAGCGTGATCCCCCTATCCGTCGGTAAAACACAGACCAACCTTCTCTATGTCACGAACCACAAAGAAGAGATTTTAAACTGTGTGACCCATGTGATGCGACTTCAGAAAGGAAAAGTGTTGAGCCAGGGGAAGAAGGAGGAGGTTTTATAAAAAGAAAAAAAACAAGACTGTATGATGAAAGGGATTGCTATTAAAAGGAACATATATTTGATGTAATGTAATTATTGCCGCAGCTTTTTTTCATGGTGCCTGACAATTTAAAACAAGAAGCCTTCCTCTATCAATTGGACGAGAGCCCACCGATTCATAAAGGTCTAATTTATGGTCTCCAGTGGGTGATGATTGCCATCCCCAACGTGGTCGTCTTTTCCACCCTCTGCTCATCTGCCCTGGGACTCGATCCTGCCGGTCAAATCGCTTTCTCCCAGCGCCTGCTGATCGCTACAGGCTTGATGACCCTTCTTCAGAGCCTTAAAGGTCATCGCTATCCTCTATTGGAGGGACCCTCATCAGCCCTATTACTGAGTTTCATTGTCTTAGCCCCTTATGGCCTTTCGGTGATCGAAGGAGGGTTGATTTTTGGAGGCCTTTCACTTATTGCCGTCGGCAAATTTAAATGGTTTAAGTGGCTCTCCCCTCTATTCACACCGAACGTAGTAGGCGTCATTTTAATCTTAGTGGCCCTCACCCTTCTCCCTTTTATCTCTCCATCGCTCATCGGTGTCAGCAAGGTCCATCCTTATGGAGATATGAGCATCTGTTTATCTTCTCTCTCAATCATCCTTTTTGCCTCCCTTCTCTCCCATTGGCTACGAGGATTTCTCCAGACGACTTCGATGCTGGCAGGAATTCTCTTCGGGCTATTTCTCTTCCTTTTCAAAGGAGAAGTCTCATGGACTGTGGTGATGGAATCGAGTTGGGCTGCTCTGCCCTCTCCTCTTTTTGGGGTTTGGCCATCGTTCTCCCTGCCGTCCATTCTATCCATTGTGTTTACCTACTTGGCGGTCATGATCAACACCGTAGGCAGTATTCAAGGGATCTCTGAAATTGTCGGAAAAAAGGACCTCGAAGACCGGATCCATCGAGGGATTGGCATGACCGGTGCTGGAGGGTTAGCCTCAGCATTTCTGGGCATTGTGGGCCTTGTCAGCTTTTCGATCAGCCCAGGAGTGGTGCTGGTTTCTCGGGTGGCCAGTCGCTACGTGCTCACCAATAATTTTTTCGGTCAGGGAACCTGTAATCCAAAGAGAGCCACCGTATTCCCTCCCACTATTTTTCGCCGGTCCTCATCTGTTATTCGTGTTAGTTGATCAACTGTTTCCGAAGGATCAGGATCTCCCATATCATAGGGATAATCGCTTCCCACGAGAGAGACCAGGTATTGGAGGGCTTCCTGGCTATGTGTGACGGTATCGAAATAGAAATGATTTAAAAAATTTCGAGGAGACCTATGGATGGCCTCCTTACATTCGGGCCTTACCTGGTATCCATGTTCTATCCTTCCGAAAATATAAGGGAGTTGACCTCCCCCATGGGCCAGGATGATCTTGAGACGAGGGTATCTCTCCAGCACACCGCTGAATATGAGGCGAGCAGCAGCGATGGTTGTATCCAGAGGGTTTCCGATCAGGTTGCTCAGATAGAAATCCTGGAGACGATCCATTCCAGCCACATGGTGGGGATGGATGAAAATGGGCACCGCCAGTCCCTCCAATGCCTCGTAGATGGGCCAGAAGGCCTGGTCCCCTAATTCTCGTTTGCCAACATGAGAACCGATCTCCACTCCCCGAAGGCCCAATATTTTTACAGCCCTTTCCAATTCTTTCAGGGCTGCCTCCGGAGCCTGCAAAGGAAGTGTGGCCATGGCCGAAAAATGGTTGGGGTATTTCTCAACCATATCTGACAATTGGTCGTTTTGAAATTGGGCCAATTCGATTGCCAGTTCGTCTTCCACTTCATAGAAGAAGGCGAAAGGAGTGGAGGAAAGGATGGAGAGAGCGATCCCCTTCTCTTCCATGTCCTTAATTTTTCTTTTAGGATCCCTTAAAGGTTCACGAAGGTCAGGCATGAGGCCTCGATTGATCTCTGCTGATCGGGCCCCTGTGGCTGGGACGATAAATCGGTTAAAGACCTCCTCTTCAGTATATCTTTTTTTCAATATCTCCATAGTCCCAGCAAACTCCACATGGCTGTGGATGTCGATGGCTAAATTTTTCATGGCCTCCTCATCATCTCCTTCAATCGAAAAAGGTATGGGATGTCGTATAGCCGACAAAATTGTCGAGACGGATGCGGCTGACGACTGACCCTTCTTTTCAATAACAAAAAAACAGATTCTTTGTCCACTCCTTTCTAATGGGACAATAAAGAAGACAATAAAGATAATGAGATCCAAACCAGGATGAAAAAAAGTTTGACAAAAAAAGGCCCATGAATAAAATGGTCCGGAGATGTTATGTTTCGATTTAAAATCAACACGTTGAAAAAGGAGGAAGTTCGATGAGTAAAGGGGATGTGATAGGGGTAGCTCTGATCGGCATTGGGAGTTGGTCGGGTGTCATTGCCGATGCGGTCCAAAGGAGCGAAAAGGCAAAGCTCGTGACTTGCTTCTCAAGGAGTCCAGAGAAACGAATGGCTTATGGTAAAAAGTATGGATGTGATCAAGAGAAGAGCTATGAAGATGTTTTAAAAAGAGACGATGTCGACGGAGTACTCCTAATAACCCCAAATGCAGTGCATGCCGAGCAGGCCGTACTGGCAGCTCAATATGGGAAACATCTTTTTGTGGACAAACCCATCGCCAATACCATGGCCGATGGAAAGAAGATTGTTGAGGCATGTCAAAAAGCGGGTGGGGTTCTCATGGTTGGACATGATATGCGTCGATTATCGGGTTTTCGAAAGGCAAAAGAGATCATCGATAAAGGTGTGATCGGCAAACCGGTTATGGTGGAATCGAACTTCTCCGCAAGGTTAGGTTTTGAGTTGACTCCTGACCAATGGCGATGGTATGGAGATGATTCTGGATGCCCTGCAGGCTCTCTCATGACGATGGGCGTTCATCACGCCGATACGCTCAACCATTTTTTCGGCCCCATTAAAAAGGTCTTCGCCTTTTTCAATAAGCTCTACATTCCAGCGGATGTTGAAGACGTGACAATAACGATTTTCCAATTTGAGTCAGGTGTGCTGGGCTATCTCGGCTCTACCTATGCTTCACCCAGGGCCAATTGGATCTATGTCTATGGCACCGAAGCGCATCTCTTCTGCACCCTCTCGCTCCCAAACCTGCCTCTGGATGAATATCTGAAGATTTGGCCAGTGGCGGATCGATATACCACGCTGCAGCTTTTCGAAAAAGATCAAGACACACCGGAAAACATTCCTTTACCCGTTGGAGACCCCGTCCTGGAAGAGATCGATGAATTTGCTGACTGTATCCGTACAGGAGCCAAACCAGAAACCGACGGGCCCGGAGCTCTGGCTGCCCTTGCTCTGATCAGGGCGGCCATTGAATCAGCCCGAACAGGAAAACCGGTAAATTTAGAGGTCTAACAAGAAAAAAAGAGGAAAGGTCACCCATGGAAATAAGAAATATTACGGTCATCGGCCTTGGATTGATGGGAACTCCAATAGCCACCCTGCTCATCAAGGCAGGCTACCAGGTGACGGGCTATGATATTGTAGAGAAAAAGATCTCCAATTTAGTTTCCCTCGGCCTCAGGCCCGTAAAGTCTTCCAAGGAAGGGGCGAAAGGAGCGGACCTCATTATTTTGTCTCTCCCGAACTGGAATGCAGTAGTGGAAGCTGTAGAGGGTAAGGAAGGTATTTTGGAGGGTGCTCAAAAAGGTCAGATCATCATTGATACGAGTACCTCCCCTCCGTGGGAGAGTAGGGCCATGGCAGAAAGGCTGGCAAAAAGAGGGATTGAATGGATGGATGTTCCCATCTCAGGGTCTTCTGCCCAAGCCAGAGTAGGCAACATGGTTTTCATGGCTGGGGGCAAAAAATCGGTTTTCGAAAAGATCAAGCCGGTTCTCGATCGAATTGGCAAAAAAACAGTATACCTCGGCAAGCATGGCAATGGTGCCATGCTAAAGCTTGTCGTTAACCACACCCTCTACCTCAACCAGGCGGCTGCCATTGAAGGATTAGTTTTGGGTCTCAAGGCCGGGCTTAATCCAGATATCATGTTCGATGTCATCACTTCTGGGGCCGCTTCAAGCGATCTGCTTATAGCACGAGGCGAGGATATGCTGAGAGGTAATTTCGAACCCAAAGGTCCTACTGCACTGGCGATCAAGGACCTTGGACTTTCTTTAGAGAGTGCAAAGCAGTTAGGTGTTGTACTACCCGTAGGGGCGCTGTATCTGCAGCTTCTGCTCAAAGCTCATTATAATGGTTGGGATCGAAAAGATGCGACGGTGGTGATGAGAATTTATGAGGAGTTAGCTGGCTTCGTGAGGAAGGGCAAGAAATCCCTATGAAGGGAATATGCGGAAGACTTTTAGAGATCGATTTGACTGGAGGAAGGACAAAGGATATTGCCATTTCTGAAGAGACATTTGAAAATTACCTGGGGGGCAGAGGACTGGGAGCGAGGTTGTTATTTGATTTACTTCCTCCAAAAACCGACCCCCTTTCTTCGGAGAACGTGCTCATTTTTTTGACAGGACCTCTTACAGGAACACCGGTGCCAGGGTCATCCAAATTTGTCGTGATTACCAAATCTCCCTTGACTCATGGATGGTGCGATAGTTATTCCAGCGGAAGGTTAGCCGTTGAGCTAAAGAAGGTAGGCTACGATGGCATGGTGATTCTTGGAAGATCGATTCAGTAGGCGTCCACCGAAGCGTTATCTCCCATAAAGCCTGCCTCTCATGTTTTACACCTTGTGGTTTGATCACCCAGATCTCCGAGGGCAAATACAGGGGGAGCATAATCGAGGGTCCGGAATATGAGACCCTGGGCATGTTTGGGTCGAATCAGCTTATCGATTCTCTTCCCGCTATTATCCAGGCCAATATTCTTTGCGGCAAATTGGGAATGGATACCATCTCCACAGGAAATGTCATCGGCTTCGTCATGGAATGTTTTGAAAGAAATTTGATTACCCGAAATGGGACAGGAGGTTTAGAGATTCGCTTCGGCGATGCCGAAGCCAGCCTATCAGCCATAGAAATGATTGCCTACCGGAAAGGGTTCGGCGACATCCTTGCTGAGGGGGTAAGGACAACTGCGAATTATATTGGAAATGGTTCGGATCGCTTTGCCATGCACGTCAAGGGAATGGAATTTCCCGCCTACGAACCAAGAGGTGCCTTCGGCTCTGCTCTATCCTATGCGGTCAGTCCAAGAGGCGCATGTCATCGGAGGGCCTGGCCTCCTGCTAAAGAAATTCTTGGGAACTATCCACCCTACACCGTGGAAGGCAAGGCGGAAATGATCAGAGAATTATATGATGAAAACTGTTTTCTCCATTCTCTATTGGTCTGTAATATGCCTGCCAAGTCCATTCCTTTATCTCTTGAGGACTATTCCCATTACTTCCAGGCTGTAACAGGAGAATCAATCTCGAAGGATGATTTTCCAACGATCGCTGGAAGAATTGAAACTTTGATCAGGATGTTCAATCTCAGAGAAGGGTTTACCAGAAAGGATGATACGTTGCCTTATCGCACCCTCTTCGAACCTCTGCCGGACGGTCCAGCCAAGGGACAGTTCATCGGAGAGGAGAATCTTAATAGAATGCTCGATGAATACTATGAGTGCAGAGGATGGGATTCCATGGGGGTTCCAACAAAAGAAACCCTAAAGAGGTATCAACTATGAGCCTGAGAAACGGAGGATCTCCTGACCCAATGAATGTGATGATCGATGTATTCGCTCGAGAAACCGCTCTGAAACAGAAAATTTCTTTAGAACATCCATCCCCTACCCTAAAAGATTTGTTAAGAGTTCTCAAAGACCATCAGAAGGGTCCGTGGGAGCGTCTTATCAAAGAAGACCTTTCCCTTGAGCAAGGCAGTGTCATCTTGGTCAATGGTAGAAATATCGATTCCCTTGAAAGGTTTGAGACAAGAATACATGATGGAGACGAGATCACCTTTACGGTCCTTGTGGCGGGTGGTTAAATCTATAAAAAGAGTTAAGATGCGAAGGAGGGATAACCTTGAGAGCAATGGTCCTTCATCGGTTAGGAGGCCCGGTAACCTTCAAAGAAGTTGATGAACCCCGTGTTGGTCCTTGCGATGCAAAGGTTCGGGTCAGGGCCACCGGTGTGGGATTGACAATTATCATCATGAAGAGCACTCCGGGTTTGGTGACGAGTTATCCGAGAATTCTCGGTGCGAAAATCCTTTCCCGATCGGTTCACAACCGTATGTTTCTCTCCTGGGGGAATAAATAACACATCACCCGCTTTGATGGGGAATTCTTTTCCCTCGATGATTTCTATTGCTTCTCCACTGATGACGATGATAATGGATTCACGGTTCTTATGGTAATGATAGGGGACCTGGTTTCCTGGAAGGAGGAGGCCGAATATCCCTCCCAGATCCTTAGCCTGATGCTCAGGGGTTAGGATTTCTGACCTATAACGCATGCCGGGATTTGGGGTTTTCCATTTTGACATACTCTTCTGTTTTAAATATCTTCATCTCTTGGTCCTCCTTCTATTGAATTAAGATTGGATAGCTTCTCTGCCCCTCTTCGGCTGAAAGATTTTTATATAATCCGATGATTCACTGTCAAGCAAAAAGTTTGATGAGATCTCTGAAAAAGTCGCTCTTCCCTGCTCAAAATCTTTTTTCGACAATTCTAAAGCTCGCTCCACTGCCGAGATATCCGTCGGACCGGGTATGGAACCTTACGTATCTCAGTCGCCCATCCGTGGCCTCTTAGACATCAGAAGAGCACAGGAAGAGCTCTCTTTTCGGGTCGCCAGGGATTTGAAAGGATCCATCGAGCATTTCATCGAGACCATCGGCGACCCATTCCTTGGCAGCAGGGAGAAAGGGAGGCGAATCTTCGAAAAGGTCTCACAGGATTTAGCCGATTTTATAGAGGAAGTTAAAGAGATCGAGGTTGAAATAAAGGTTCGGGATTATGACTTCCGGGCCTGGTAGTCCATTGGTCTTCCTCTGCTCATGAGGCCAGTTACATCACCGGTGTAACCCTTTAGATATTACCAAATTTTTTATTGACAAGGGATAAGAAATTTAATATCGTGGTCAAACCATTTGACCCATTTTTAAAATTGATCACGGATCGCTCCATAATCATTCACCTTTAAAGGGTAGAAGATGAATAACGGAATGTTATTAAAGCCTATCAAAAGGGTGCGGTTATACGAGAACGCAGTGGAGCAAATCCAATCCTTGATTTTGAGGAAAAAGTATAAGACCGGCGATCGCCTGCCTTCGGAGCGAAGTCTCGCAGAACAATTTAATATCAGTAGGCCCTCCTTGCGGGAAGCCCTCCGAATATTGGATGTCTTGGGACTCATTGAGATTAAAGTTGGCGATGGGATCTATGTCAAGGGAGTCAATTTTCTTCCCTATATCGAGTCCGTCAATCTCTCCATCAGTTCACGGCTTCAAATGGAGAGAGAAAGTTTTATCAAACTCTGGGAGGTCCGAAAGATTCTTGAGGTAGGAATGGTTGACCTCTCTACCCGGCAAATTACCGAACCCTTTCTGAAAAGCCTTTGGCGGTGTATCGAGGAGATGGAAAAAAACATTAGTAATCAGGATGCCTTTATTTCCTCGGGGATCCGGTTCCATCGCCTGATCGCAGAAGCCGGACAGAATGAGATCCTGATTCTCATCTGGGATACCTTGGCGAATCTGATCCGAAGGAGCCACGACAAGATCTATCGAACCGCCCGGTCACCCAAGAGATCTCTCCTGGCTCACAAAAGGATCTATTTCGCCCTGAAGAAAAAAAATGTCCAGAAGGCGGTGGAGGCGATGAAACAACATATGTTAGAGGAGGAGAAGGCCCTTGTAGCAGCTCTGGAGAAAGGAAAAGCCTGAGACAGTTCTCCTCTCGCCCTCACGGGAGAGGGGATGGTTTTGAATCTCAATAAATAAAAAAGGAGGGGAGGATTATGGTAAAGGATATCTCATTTATCGGCAAACCCCATGAATACGATGCTCGGAGGGTATTCTCTCAAACAGGTGCAGATTGGCAGGAGAGGGTCAATTTTGAGCGGCTCCGTAAGGATCGACTTTCACGAGCCAAGGAACAGATGGAGATCCATGATCTGGGGGCTCTGGTGGTTTATGACGGAGCGAACGTCCGTTACCTGACAAGCTCTTTCCAGGGGAACTGGAAATATAATATCTTCATCCGCTATGCCGTGCTTCCGAGAGGGGGAGAACCCATCCTCTTCGAAACGGCTGGCTCTGACCTCGTCTGTGCCAAGATGGACCTTCCATGGATAGAGGGAAGGATTCGTCCGGCCATCACCTGGAGATGGTCGGAAGGTGCTGTGGAATACATGGTGGACCGAATGGTGGACAGCGTTCTCGAGGTTCTACGGGAACATAAGGTGGAAAAGGAGAGAATCGGAATCGATTCGCTGGATATGGCCTCCCTTGCGGCCTTTCAGAAGAAAGGGGTAAAGGTTGTGAATGCAATGCCCGCCATGTCGACCGCTCGTGTCATCAAAACACCCGATGAAATCGAGCTCTTGAAACAGTCCGCCGCCATTGCGGATGCATGTACGTACAAAGCCCGTTACGAATGGGCCAAACCTGGGATTACAGAGAGAGAGCTTTCAGGAAAGATGATCGAGTACATGTATTCCAAGGGATGTGAAATCGTTTACGAAATCATCGTCGCTTCCGGTGGAAATACGAGCCCCTACCGCCGCTGGCCGACCGATAAGATCATCCGCCAGGGAGATCTGATCATCATCGATAATAATACGGTTGGGCCCTCCGGATATTTCGTAGACTATGTACGCTGCTGGAAGATAGAAGGAAAGCCTACTCCGAAAGAGAAAGACCTTTATAAGGAATGCTATGATTCCCTTATGGCAGCTATTGAGATGATGAAGCCGGGCAATACGAGCCGTGACGTGGCCGAGAAGTTTCCCGTCTACGATGATGATAAGTACGGGACGGTGACGCTTCAACAGTTTGCCCATTCGATCGGGTTAACGCTTTATGAGGGGATGTGGATTTCGAGGGCCTATTCTCTGAAGTACCCCGCTGAGATCAAACCCAACATGTACTTTGCTGTTGAGACTTTTGCCGGACATCCTTTGCTTGAACAAACGGTCCGGCTGGAATCGGACCTGCTGATCACTGACAAAGGTCATGAATTTTTTACCCTCTTTCCCTTCGAAGAGGAGATGCTGAAGTGAGTCACCGGAATGGGGGGATATTCTTGCGAAATCAGATAAAGGCCAGCCGGTTCTCTACCCTTGCGAAGAGGGCAGGCCAGCTGGCCAAAGAGAATCGAAAGAAGGGATACCACTGAAGCGAATCCGTCTTCGCTGCGGTCGCAGACGTTCTCGAATTGAAAGTTAAGCCTGACCCTCCCAAGATGGCTTCCGGTTTTCATGGAGGGGGTGGAGCGGTTGACATAGACGAGAAAGGAATGAAAGGGACTCTAACCGGGTGCATGTGTGGAGCGCTGGCTGCTGGTGTCCTTGTCTTAGGTATCCTTTATGGCAGAACGGCACCCATCGGTCCCAAATATGGATGCATCAGTCAGCTCGCGGCGCACCTACACAGGCGATTTCAGGAAGAGTTAGGAGGGAAGTGTTGTGCCATACTCCGGCCTTTTTACCATAAAATGGACAAGCGAGAGCATTCTTGCAGGGCGATTTATGAAAAAGGCGCTGAATTGGCTGTGGAAGTAGCGCTTTCCGCCTCAAGTATCAGCACGGATTGCCAGATACCCAAATCAATTCAAAGATTGGGAAAGAGAACCCTGTGCCAGCCGAGGCCAGGTCTATGAATCAGAGGAGAAAATCAGATGGGATTCTTGCTTACCCAAACGCTTAATGGGCTTTCCTTCGGAGCCCTGCTTTTAGGGCGCCCAGTACACCGCATCGAGCGGCTGGGCGTTCTGCAGAATTAACGGTGTGCCTGGCAGCGGGCCATTCAACACCGAATATTCAACAAGGAGGTGATGTAAAGTTACATTAATTAGGGGAAGAATCTAGGCCGTTCTTAGAGGATTTGAAACTCACCATATTTAATCAGGAGGTGGTAAAAAATGAAAAAGTCTCTCATTTTATTTTCGATCTTGGTAATTTGTAGTGTTATTGGTTCCGGCAACACCCTGGCAGCCAATCCCGACAAAATAAAGGTCGGTATCCTGCTTCCGCTCACCGGCCCGTTTGCGGCGGTGGCTCAAACCCAGAGGGATGGTGCACTGCTGGCGGTGGATGTGATCAACAAAAAGGGCGGACTGAAAATGCCCTGGGGCGGTGTAAAGGTGGAAGCAGTTGTCTACGACGATGAGGCGAAACTGGATGTTGGTGTCCGACGTTACCGTTACATGGTTGAAGAAGGGGTTAAAGGCGTAGGGGGTCAGACCTGGGCTCCGCTCGCGTATGCCATTAATGCCCTGGCTCTAAAAGATCCCATGCCTTATTTCCCCACTTGCGTCATGGCCAAAGAAGCCTTTCAAAAGGGCAAGCTGGCCGAATCCACATTTGCCACGGCCTATAGTCCATGGACAGTAGGATACATGGCCGGCTCCGCTGCCATCAAAGTGCTGGGCAAGAAACGTATTTTCTTTTTGGCTCGCGCCGATAGCTGGGGCTGGGACATCCGAGACGGTGTCTATGCAGCCGCCAAAGAAATGGGTGCTGAAGTTGTCGGGTATGACGAGGTTTCATTAGGAACCAGTGACTACACGACCATTATACAGAAAGTAAGGGCGGCAAAACCGGACGTTTTCATCTCCGCTCAATTTGCTGCCGATGCCGTGGCCCTTTTAAAACAGTGCTATGAGACGGGCCTCACCAAGGAAATGACCATTTTCAACTCCTTCATCACAAACGTGGTCGCCAAAGGCATTCCTCCCCAAGCCCTGGAGGGTGTCTACGCGTTGCACTATTTTTACTATGACCTAACTGACTTTGAAGACAAGGTAGTGGCAAAAAGCGCCAAGGAGTTTACCGAGCTCTACAGGGCGCAATACAAAACGCCTGCGGATTCTTATGCCACCATCGCCTACACTGCCTACTCAGAAATGTTCAGGGGGTTTGAGGGGGCCAAGTCTTTTGAGCCGAAAAAGGTCTCCGCGGCACTGATGGCTAATAACGGTGCATTTACCTCTGTGAAAGGCCCTGCCAGATGGCGCGAGGATCACGCGGCCATTTACAAGTATGCTAGCTTTTTGGTCAAGGGAAAAGGTCCCAAGGAGCAGAAACACGAATGGGATCTCTTTAAGGTCGTGGGCTATCAGGGCGGCGATCCGGTGATGCCGAGTCTGAAGTCTCTGGGGTATTAAACGTCTCTCCGCCCCGGTGGCTATATGATCCTCACACCGGGGCGGTATCCAAGAAAGGAGCTTGCCGTGAGTGCGGATGTAGGCGCAGAAATCATCAAGACCGAAAATATCACCAAACGATTTGGCGAACTGGTCGCCGTTGACCGAGTCAACTATCTCCTACGTGAAAATGAAGTGGCCGGTATTGTCGGATCAAATGGAGCGGGAAAGACCACCTTCTTCAACCTCATCACCGGGTATTACCCGCCCGATGAGGGGACCGTCCTGTATAAAGGGGAAGACATCACCCACGTGTCGCCGGAGAAACGTGTTGGCATGGGGATGATGCGAACCTTTCAACTGACGTCCACCTTCGACAATCTCACGGTGATCGACAATTTGGTCCTTTCCTTTTTTAGGGCACATAAGAGTGCGTCATTGTTTCCCCTTTTCCTTACCACCCGCAGGCGATATCGTGAAGAAGAAAAAATCGCCGAATCCTTGGAAACCTTCGAGCTTCAGAATGAATCCAACAAACAGGTGAAGCATCTTAGCCTCGGCCAGAAGAGACGGCTGGAGATTGCCATGGCCCTCCTTCCCGAACCCAGGGTGTTGCTGCTGGATGAACCTCTGGCGGGGCTGGCTGACTTGGAAATAAAAGAGGTGTTGGGAGTCCTGAGTAAGCACATTGGCAAGCAAACCATCCTGATTGTGGAACACAAGATTTCAAAGGTGGAAGATTTTCTGGAGAGACTCACTGTCATGCATGATGGCAGAATCATCGCAGACGGCAGGTGTGAGGAATGTCTCCGGGCCCCAGAGGTGCGCAGAAGCTATTGGCAGATAGAAACTCCTGCCGATGGAACCGATGATGCCCACACGAACGGAGTCCAAGGCGATGAATAGCAATGAAATACTGATGGTCAGAGGCCTGAATGTTTCTTACGGTGAATCGAAGGTTCTGTTCGATGCCAATCTCAGTGTGAAACCAGGCCAGGTGGTGGCCTGCGTTGGCCGGAACGGAGCTGGTAAAACCACCCTGCTCAAGAGCATTGGCGGATTTCTGAAACCAACGTCTGGATCGATCACCTTCAACAATACCGATCTGATCGGCAGGATGCCTTATGATATCGCCAAAATGGGGCTCAAGTACATTCCCCAGGACAAAAAAGTGTTCTCGGATTTGACGGTCAGGGAAAACCTTGAACTGGGCAGCTACGCCACAAAGGATTATAACTGGGATCAGGTGACCAGCTTATTCCCGAGACTGAAACCCCTCATGGATCATAAGGGTGGGTACTTGAGCGGTGGTGAGCGTCAGATGTTGATGATCGGCAGAGCCATACTTGGCAACCCCAAGGTGTTGCTCATTGATGAGCCCACTGAGGGACTGGCCCCCAGCATCGTTGCACAACTGAAAAACGTCTTCAAGGAACTGAGCAGAAAAACCGCGCTGGTGATCGTTGAACAGAACCTGTCCTTGGTGTGCGCCATATCCGACAAGGTATATGCCGTCAAAGAGGGACGCATCGTAATTGAAATTTCTGACGAAGAATCAATCAAATCCAACATTTGTGAACGGTATCTTTAGGTCGTGACAAAATGGATTGAACCCCGTTAGAAAGGACGGGGCTTTGAACCCGCCCTTTTTGTAAGGAATTGAAGCTCTATTTTTATTATACCCGGCATAAATAGCGGGGCTTTCTAACGGGGTGAAGAGGGAAATTCCCATGATGAATATGTTCAGATGGTGGCGGGGCATTCTGTTGGCATTTTTTCTGTTAGGCGTGGCAAGGGTATTCTTGCCTCTGCCCTTCGCAAACGAGATCATTATTTTTTCCATCTACACCATGGGCTGCAACTTCCTTTTGGGTCGTGTCGGGTTTATTTCATTCGGCCAGCCGGCCTATTTAGCGGCAGGAGCATACGGAACCGCTTTTTATCTGTATTACTTCGGCCACAATCCTTACGTCGGCATCCTCCTGGGGATTCTGGTTGGATTGGTTTTGTCTGCAATCGTCGGTGCTTTTTTCGTCCGGTTGCGCAGCGACTATTTCGCTCTGGTCAATCTAGCGCTGGCAGTGATTATGTTCTACCTGATGGAAAAAGTTTTGGCGGACATCACCCATGGCGACAACGGCCTGTGGTTTTTGACCAGCATGTCGTCTACACCGGTGCTTGATCTCGGCAAACCCAACCATTTCTTCATCTTCGTCTTATTGGTGGCCATGGCCGTGTGGGCGTTCTACAAATATTTGGACGATTCGATTTACGGTGCCTGCTGCTTGGCAACCAAGATCAACGAAGATAAATTCAAATTTCTCGGCTACAGCAACTTCAACATACGGTGGATGGCCTTTATCATCGCCAATGCGACGACGGCTTTGGCTGGCGCACTATACGCCGTCTATTTCGGCTTTGTGAGTCCCGCAATCACCCACCCTGCTCGAGTCGCCGATCCGGTAGTGGTGACGATACTGGGAGGTGTCGGTACACTCTATGGACCCATCGTCGGAGCGATCGCCTACACCGGCATGAAAGACTTGCTCAGCGGATTTATCACCAACTGGGAACTTTTTATCGGCTTGCTGCTCGTATTTATCATGCTTGCCGGCGAAAAGGGCATTTGGGGCACGTTGGAGCCCATTCTGAAAAAGGCCCTTTTCCGGAAGAGCACCTTGCCAGGATAGCAAGAGAGCGGAGATAAGAGTAAATGATAGACACGCAACTACTGATTTCCGGAGTCATTTTCGGACTGAGCATCGGCAGTATCTTTTTCCTACTGGCCATCGGACTGTCGCTCTGCTTTGGCCTAATGCGCATCATCAGCCTCGACCAATTGCTCTATTATTCTGTCGGTGCCTACATCACCTATACTCTTCGTGTCGCCACGGGAAGCACATGGGTCGGTGTGCTGGGGGGGATGGCAGCTGCGGGCATGGTCAGTTTTGTTGTGGAGCGATTCGTGTTTTTACGCATTTATGAACGGGACATTACCTTCACCATGATCACCTCCTTCGGGATTCTGTTCGCCGGTGTAGGGGCCATCAAATATGTCTGGGGACTGATTCCCCGCCCCGTTCCCTTCCCGATAGAAGCACAGGTCACGATTCTGGGTACAGGAATCCCCATTTACCGGTTGATCGTCATCGGACTCTCCTTATTAGTTTATCTCGGAATCTGGCTCTTTTTGAACCGGACCATCACCGGCAAGGCCATCCGGGCTGGTATCGAGGACGTGGAACATGTAGAAGGGCTCGGCGTCAACGTGTACAAACTCTTCACCATTACCTTCATCATCGCCGGAACCTTATCCGGGCTGGCAGGGGGCTTGCACGCGCCGCTGATCATGGTGGATCCTCAGATGGGGCTGGAGGTTCTGGCCTTCGTTTTCATGGTGGTCATTATCGGGGGTCTGGGCAGCATTAAGGGAACCTTAGCCTCTGCATTTATTGTGGGGCAGGTCGTTTCGCTGGGCTCTCTCATCTACGCCCCGCTGGCGCAAATGGCACCGTTTGCCACCATGCTGCTGATTCTCCTGATCAAACCGACCGGTCTTTATGGCAGCAAGCTGTTGAAACGTTAAGGACGAGAAATGATCGGACAGAGAATCGGTGTTGACTGAATAGTGACAGAACGTTTAAAGTATGTCTAAATCAGCATGAAGGTTTTTTAAATGAAGGAAGCACTAAGGTATTTAGAGAATGCAAAGGAGATGTTGAAAACTGTTCAAGTTGAGGAAAATACGTATATCGATATCAAGCCTGTTCAAGAAGCCTGCGGGACAGCTTACTTAGCAGTTCTTAAGGCCATTGATCAATACTTATCTTCTCGAGCTTGCCCAGGCGCGAGCGCAAGGAGTCTCAATTTTTACTGAGACATGCCCGCAATATCTCTCTTTTACCGAAGAGGATTTGAAGATAAAGGGACCGTTCTGCAAATTCACTCCTCCACCAATGTCGAGAGAAGATGTGGTGGTGTCTGGCCCATGGCCTGGTTGACATGGTGAACTCCGATCATTGTTCCTATCTTTACTCAGATAAAGAAATGGGGAAAGATGATATTTGGTTAGCCCCTTTTGGTATACCTGGAATAGAGACCACAAACTCTATATTGTTGGATGGGGTTGCCCAGGGACGGTTGACGCTTCAACAAGTCGTTTTTCTTAGAAGTGAAAGACAGGCAATGATCTATGGCTTGACGGGGCAAAAAGGACCCCTACGGGTAGGCTGCAATGCAGATATGATCTTTGTAGATATGAAACGTAAAGTGCGTTTAGACAACAAACAGATTTTCTCCAAATGTGGATGGACACCTTATCATGGACGAGAAGTGACGGGTGACGTTGTCCTAACCATGGTTCGTGGAAAGGTTGTGATGCAAGAGGGAGAGGTCATCGATATCCACACCTATTATGGTGAAAGTTATATATTGCAGGGGATCAGCCTGGAAGTCGCTAAAGGGTCCGTGGTGGCTATATTGGGACGTAATGGTGTTGGGAAGACTACTCTGGTCCGATCCATCATCGGCTTTAGCCCAGTCCGTCGTGGTCAAATCCTATTCAAGGAAATTGATATCACACATATGCCCTCTTATAAGATTATCCGCATGCAGATGGGCTTAGTGCCACAGGGCCGGCGTATCTTTCCATCGCTGACAGTTAAAGAGAACTTAGCCGTTGCTTCACGGGGCTCCGAAGTTCGTCAGTGGGACTTCGAAAAGATTTTCACCCTCTTTTCTCATCTGAAAGTGCGTGAACATCATAGAGGAAATGAGCTGAGCGGAGGTGAGCAACAGATGTTGGCCTTTGCCCGGGCCTTGATCTCTAATCCCATTTTTCTCCTGATGGACGAACCCACGGAGCGATTAGCTCCGGTTTTAGTTCGAGAAGTAGAAGATGTGATCCTTCGGCTAAAAAAAGAAGGGCTATCCATTCTTCTTGTTGAACAAAACATTTCTTTTGCGATGAAATTTTCGGATTACACCCATGTGATGAGCAAAGGGAAGATCGTCTACTCCTCAACTCCTAAAGAACTCTGGGAAAACGAAGAGGTCAAGGAGCAGTATTTGGTGGTCTGATTGGATTTTCGATCCCTCCCTGGCCTTGGTTTTGGCCGGAGGCTGACCGGGCTTTTTGTTAGGCCCTGAAAGAAAATCTGGATGCCTCAAGAGTTCGCTATCATGAACTCTCCATGCATCTCAATGAACCAGGATTTGCAGAAAGGGCTGTAAAGGAGTTAGAGGCTCTGATCCATGAGAAGGGAATCCCATTGAAGGAGATGAACAGATGAAAATCACCGATACCATTCATGTCGTGAAACACCCCTTCCGGTTATCCCTTGGCGAAGGGCAATATGTGGATCGTTCTGTCCACTCCTACATCCTTTTTGGAAATAAGATTTGCTTAATTGATGCAGGGGTTTCCACAACAACCTCGATGCTACTCGACTACCTAAAGAAGGCAAACAGATCTCCGGAGGAAATCTCCATGGTCCTCCTCACCCATGCCCATCCGGATCATATCGGTGGGTGTCTGGGAATTAAGAAAAATTCTCAAGCCTCTTTTGCCGCTCATCCCAAAGACAAGCCGTGGATCGAAGATGTGGAGAGGCAGTATCGGGAGAGGCCCATCCCAAATTTCTTCGAACTCGTGGAGGGCTCTGTGCCAGTGGAGCGGGATTTGAAGGAGGGGGAAATCATCTCTTGGGATAAAGGGAGGGCACTGAGGGTAATAGAGACGCCAGGGCATTCTTTAGGTGCAATCTCCCTCTTTTATGAGAAAGAGGGGGCGCTTTTCTCGGGAGATGCCATCCCAGCTCCTGGGACGCTTCCAGTCTATGTGGATACAAAGGCCTCTATACAATCCATCCAGAAGTTGCAGAAATTGTCTGGCGTCAAGTATCTATTATCCTCGTGGCATGAGCCCATTTCTGGGGGCCAAATCGCCTCAACCATGGAAGAAGGCATTCGCTATATCGAGCGGATCGACAAGATCGTTGCTGACCTTGAGAAAGAGATGCCTGCAACCACTTCCTCAGAGGAGTTGAGCCTCCGTGCTCTCGAAAGATTGGGGATCAAGGCCAACAAGGTCCTTCATATTGTAGTGACTTCGTTTCAGGCTCACCGGAAGAGATAATTTTTGTTCAAACACAAGAGATCATCTATAGGAGGCTCAATTATGAAGGCTGATCTTGCTGTGATTAATGGAATATTAGTTGATTCACAAAATATCTATCCAGGCGTTCTATACATCGACCAGGGAAAGATTGTGGGGATCACGCAATCTTTCGAAAATCGGCCTCGAGAGATCATCGATGCTAAAGGTCTATATATTCTCCCAGGGGCCATCGATGGACATGTTCACATGATGGATCCTGGATATACTGATCGAGAAGATTTCATAACAGGGACAAAAGCGGCTGCCAAGGGAGGCATCACCACAGTGATCGATCACCATCGAACACTGCCTCCGGTGTTCGGGGCAAACGAACTCTTAGAAAAGAAGAATTATTTAGAAAAACGAGCAATCATCGACTTCGGTCTATTGGGCGGTTTAAGCCTTACCAATTTAGGAGCACTACAGGGACTTTGGGAGGCCGGTGCTTTGGGATTTAAAGGTTTTTTGTGCGAGTTGCATGAAGCAGATGCTTTGGCAGCGGGTCACCTGTTAGAAATCCTAAAGGAGATCCGTAGATTCGACGGTATCGCCCTATTCCATTGTGAGGACGATTCCCTTCTCAAAAAGGAAGAAGAGTGGCTTCGGAAACAGGGGCGGAAAGACCCTTTGAGCGTATCGGAGTGGAGGTCTCTTGAAGCAGAAGAGTTGGGCGTCCGGACCCTACTCTATGTGGCGAGGCAAACCGGTGCCCGCGTTGCCGTTGCCCACACAAGCCTTCCCTCTCTCGTTCAAGAACTTGCCATAGCGCGAGCCCAGGGAATTCCGATTTATACCGAGACGTGCCCGCAATATCTCTCTCTGACCGAAGAGGACTTAAAGGCAAAGGGCCCCTTTGTAAAGTTTACTCCTCCACCCCGGAGAAAAGAAGATGTGGAGAAGATGTGGTGGTGCCTTTCCCATGGCCTCATCGACATGGTGAACTCCGACCATTGTCCCTTCCCTCGAGCAGATAAAGAGGTGGGGTTAAACGATATCTGGTTAGCCCCTTTTGGCATTCCTGGAGTGGAAACGACAACTCCCTTGCTGTTAGATGGGGTAGGTCGCGGACGGTTGACCCTTTCACAAGTGGCCTATTTGAGAAGCGAAAGGGCAGCCATGATCTATGGTTTGACAGGGAAAAAGGGGGCCGTACGGGTTGGCTGCGATGCAGATATCATCTTCATAGACATGAAACGGAAAGTGCTGTTAGATAATTCCCGGATCCTCTCAAAATGTGGATGGACTCCTTATCATGGACGAGAGGTGATCGGCGATATTGTATTGACCATGGTCCGTGGAAAGATTGTCATGGAGGAGGGAAAGGTCATAGGAGAACCGAGTTGGGGAAGATTCGTTACCCGAAAGGTGGATCCGTGAAATAAATTTAACGTAGGAAGGAGATCGTTAAAATGAACACACCTTGGAAAACAGAGAATTGGTTTGTAAGCCCCTGGAACTACTTGGAAGAGGTAACCAAGGATTTTAATCCTCCCAAACAGGTGAAGATTCACGACATAACGCTACGCGATGGCGAGCAACAGGCAGGAATCATTTTTACTAAAGACGAAAAAATACGGGTTGCAGAAAAGCTGGCCGAGGTTGGGGTACATCGCATTGAAGCGGGTATGCCAGCCGTATCGCCTCCAGATGAGGCTGCCATCAAGGAGATTGTGAAACGAAAACTGGGCCCTGAAATCTTCTGCTTCTCCCGTTGCACGGTAGACGATGTAAAAAGAGCAGCAGATTGTGGCGTAAATGGTATCGTGATCGAGATCCCTGCCAGCGCCCACCTGATCGAACAGGCCTATAAATGGCCCTTAGAAAAAGCCATCGATCTCTCCGTTAAAGCTACCGCCTTTGCTAAAGAACAAGGGCTATATACCGTCTTCTTCACCATCGACGGCACCAGGACCGATTTGAACTGGTTACTCGATCTGGTGGATCGGGTGGCCAGGGAGGGCCATATGGATGCCTTCACCCTTGTGGACACTTTCGGGGTGCTCTCGCCTCAGGGGGCGAGTTACTTTACAAAGAAAGTCAAAGAGAGGGTGAAGAAGCCGCTGGAGATTCACTTTCATTCTGACTTCGGTCTTGGAGTGGCCAATACGATCATGGCGGTTCTGGCTGGTGCCGAGGTCATCCATTCCACTGTCACTGGCATTGGGGAGCGTGCTGGTAATACACCTATGGAGGAGACCGTGCTGGCCTTGCAGACGATGTATGGTATCGATGTGGGCATCGATTACAGCAAGCTCAATGAGCTTTCCAAACTGGTGCAGAAGCTTTCCAGGACAGAGGTTCCGTCCAGCCGTCCCTTTATCGGCGATGGGGCCTATACCATTGAGTCTGGAATCGTGACTGGCTGGTATAAAAACGCCTTTGAAAAAAATCCGACGACAGTATTTCCTGTGCGGCCCGATTTTGTGGGTCACAAGATGCCGCAAATCGTCATGGGCAAGAAGAGTGGGATCGATTCCGTCACCGTATGGGCGGAAAGATTGGGCATCAAACTAAACGAAGAGGAAAAAATGGCTGTTCTCAATCAGGTCAAACTTAGATCTCACGATCGAAAAAGGCTGCTCACCGAGAATGAGTTTAGACAGATCGCCAAAAAGATAAAGGTTAAAAAGGAAGGGATAGAGGGACTTTAAAAAAGGAATAGATCAAAGATGGAATATTTCGAAAAACTTGAAGAGATTGTGGGAAAGAAAAACGTAAAGATAGAGTTGATCGACCGGGTCTGTTACTCCAGGGATATGTCTCTCCATGAAGGGATCCCTGATGCCGTCGTCTTTGCTCATACGACTGAAGAGGTTTCAAAAATCTTAACCTTAGCAAGTCAGTTGGGCTTTCCTGTTGTCCCCAGGGGTTCGGGGACGAGCTTAACCGGTGCAGTCCTCCCATATTTGGGTGGTATCACATTGGATTTGAGCTGGATGAATCGTATCAAAGAGATTCACCGGAAAGACAATTATGCTATTGTAGAGCCAGGGGTGGTCTGCCAAGATCTCAATAATGCCCTCGCTCCTACACACTTCTTCCCCCCCGATCCTGCGAGCGTTGCTCTTTGTTCCATTGGCGGCATGATCTCAACCAATGCGAGTGGAAACCGGGCGATCAAATATGGGACGACTAAGGACTATGTGATGGGGCTCGAGGTGGTACTGGCCAATGGAGAGGTCATCAGAACAGGGTCCCTCGCTCCTAAAACATCGGCTGGATACGATTTGACTCACCTATTCTGTAGGGCAGAAGGAACCTTAGGGATCATCACCGAAGCTATTTTAAAAATTTTACCTACTCCAGAGTATATCGCCTTTGCGCAAATCAATTTTTCAAATATCGATGAGGCTGGAAAAGCCGCAACGGAAATTCTGACATCAGGAATCGGCCTTTCCTCCTGCGAGATTTTGGACAAGGTCTCCATCGATGTAGTAAATAAGGCGATGGAATTGGGAATTCCTGAAAATGTCGGGTGCCTAATATTTTTAGAAATAGATGGGCATAGACAAGCTGTGAAGGACCAAATAGAAAGGGTGAATGAGATCTGCAAAAAACAGAATATGATTCAGGCTAATTGGGATGATGATCCGGCAAAAAAGATACTGATCTGGAAAGGACGCCAGGGTATTGTGGCTTCCCTTTCCATGATCAAAAGGGGTTCCAGATATATGCCCATGTTGGAGGACTTTGGCGTCCCTGTATCGATGATCCCAGAAACGATCAAAGATATTCAAAAGATTGGTGAAAAATATCATCTCACGATTGCCACCTTCGGCCACGTTGGAGATGGTAATATTCATGCCGCCGTTATTATGGATCCCATGAAAAGAGAGGAATGGGAGGAATTAAAAGAGATCGGGAAGGAATTTATTCGTCTTGCCCTTAAATATAAAGGGACTCTGAGTGCAGAACATGGACTTGGAATAGCTAAGGCCCCTTTTATCGTGGAAGAATTAGGAAGAAGCCATGAGATCATGAAAACCATAAAGAAGTCCTTAGATCCAAAGAACATCCTCAATCCAGGGAAGATGGGTTTTGATGGCCGGATAAAGGATGTCTATGATCACTCCGCTTATGCTGAACTCATTCATCGCCCTGAGAGGATCGAGAGTTTTGGCAAGGAGATCGATAATGAGATCATGGCATGCCTAATGTGTGGCTTTTGCAGAGCAGGTTGTCCTGTCTATCAGGAGACTTCAATCGAATCGAAGAATGCCAGAGGAAGAGTAATACTTGCCTATAATTTGCTCACAGGGAGGATAAAGCCCTCCAAAGAATTGGCTGAGAGATTTTATGCATGCACCCTGTGTCTGAATTGTAAGGTCACCTGTCCGGCAGGGATTCAAGTGGCCGATATCGTAGAATCTGCACGGAAAAGGTTGGCGAAGGAAGGTCTGCTCCCGGAAATCCACAAAACCCTATTGAAGAACATTTCAGAATACGGAAACCCGTTCAGCGAGCCTGTTGAGAAAAGGATGGATGTCTATCCCTCCACTTATAAAGAAACGGCTGCCGAAACCCTCTTATTTTTTGGTTGTGTCACGAGCTATCAGGATATCCAAATTATTCCGAATACGATTAAGATTCTCGACCAGGCAAGAGTTGATTACTCAACCATGGGGAACGAAGAGTACTGCTGCGGATATCCGGGTTATCTCGCAGGGTCGGATAAATTTCAGGAATTTATCAGCAAAAATTTAGAGAGGTTTTCTAAATTCAAACCCAAAAGGATGATCACCACCTGTGCAGGTTGCTATAAAACCTTCAAAGAACTCTATCCCAAAAATTCAGATTTCAATGTTGAGGTTTTCCATATGGTTGAGTGCATCGAACAATTAATTTCCGAAGGGAAATTAAAATTTGGTGACCCCTTTCTTAGGAAGGTCGTTTATCACGATCCCTGTGATCTCGGGAGACACATGAATATCTATGAGCCTCCGAGAAAAATATTAAAGGCCATTCCGGGCCTGCAATTGATCGAGTTTAAAGAAAATCGAGATCTGGCCAAATGCTGTGGCGGAGGGGGAGGATTGAAAGCTTTTGATAACAACCTCTCTGGAGATATTGCCTACCGCAGGGCTTTGGATGCAATCGATTTAGGTGCAGAGGTGATCGTTTCTGCTTGCCCGTCATGTAAATCGAGCTTTCAACAAGCCACTGCCAAATTGAGAAAAGAAAAAAAGGGACGTCTAAAAGTGATGGACATTACCGAATTAATAGCGGAAGTTTTGGTATAGACTATAGCCCTTTAAATCTAAAAAGACCTCTTCTATTTTTTCAATCCCAACACATCTTGCATATCGTAAAGGCCGTTGGGTTGGCTTACCACCCAAAGGGCTGCCCTGACTGCTCCTCGTGCAAAGTTATCCCGGCTGTGAGCACGGTGGGTGATCTCCAACCGTTCACCGATTCCTCCAAAGAGAACGGTGTGCTCCCCGACGATGTCTCCTGCTCGGATCACCTGCATCCCAATCTCGTCTCTTGTCCTTTCGCCCACCATGCCTTTTCTTCCATAAACGCCTACCTGGCCAAAATCCCTTCCTACAGCCTTTGCGATCAGCTCTCCTAATTTCACCGCTGTGCCACTGGGCGAATCCTTTTTTAAACGATGATGAGCCTCCAAGACTTCTATGTCATACTCCGGACCCAAGACCCGAGCAATCTCTTGAACGATGCGAAACATGACATTCATGCCCACGCTCATATTTGGAGTCATGACACACCGAACGCCCTTCGAAAACTCCCTAACCCTCTCCATCTCCTCTGAACTCAAACCTGTGGTACCGATGACGATGGCCAAACCGGATTCGTAAGCAAACCCCATACTTTCTAATGAGGCCTGAGGATTGCTGAAGTTGATGATCACATCGCCTCCCTCCTTTCGCAACTCCCCCTCCAATGGCACCCCTAACTTTCCAAGACCAACGATCTCTCCAATATCCTTCCCAATGGATGGATGGTCGGGTCGCTCAATCGCTCGGAAGAGTTTAATCGCAGGAGACTCTTGGATGATGTGAATAATTCTCCCTCCCATCTTACCGGCTGCTCCAACGACAATTGTTTTAATCTCCTCTCTCATGGGTACACCTCCTTCCGCATCTCTGCACTCCGGGACCTCTTCCCCTTTTATAGCAAAGAGGCATATGCTGAAAACTAAAGGAATCTCCTCGGTTTGTCAAGCGCCTCATTTTCCAAGCACGTCAATCAGGCAGCCACACCACTGCCTGCAAGAATGGACAACTACCTTATGGGAACCAAACACAACATTGGGATGGTGATTAGGGAAGCAAATAAGAAGGTGACTGTGGAGCGGAAAGGCTCTTTTTTAAAGCTCAAGATATTCCTTCAGGCTGATTATCTTTACTCCCTCATATTCTTTTAGCTGAAGGATTTCCTTGTCTCCAGTTACTAAGACATCAGCCCTGCCATATATTGCACATTCGAGTATCCGATTGTCAGGCTCATCCTTAAAGATTTTGACTCTCCTGCCCGGCCTTACCCATTCGGCAAGCTCCGAAAGGATTAGAGCAACATGGCTAAGTGCTTCTCTGTCGCGGCCGAACTTTGAGGAAAGGACCGATAAAACCTCATCGATAATATCTCTTGATATCAACAAAAAGTCTTCCCTTTCTATGATCTTAAGTATTGCCTTCTCAGCAAGACTCCCAGGAATGACAAAGGCCGAGATAAAAATATTGGTGTCGAAGACCACTCTCACGTCTTTAAATACCTATCAAGGTCTTTCTCGGTAAGAATCCCTCTCTCTTTTGCCTTGCGGCTCCAATAATCCTGGGCCCGATAGAACTCCTTTTTGATTCTTTCCTTTCTGGCAAGCCGGAGGGCATCCTGAATCACTGCGCTCAGCGGTTTCCCTTCCTCACGGGCGATCTCTTCAATCTCCTTTGCGAGTTCCGGGGGAAGAGATATGGTCTTTTTGACTGCGGTTCCCATCTCAGTACCTCCTTATATCCTGGTATGAATAAATCCTACCACATCGTACCCTGCAATTCAACCCTTCGTGAGCATGCCCAGTGCCTTAATTCCTAAATACCTCAACCCCTGAATTCAACTGCCCATAAAATTAGGTGCACTTTCCTTCTTGACACCGGACTATCGATGTGGCATCTGTATTACAGAAAGGAGGACGATATGAGCGCCGTTACGTTATCATCAAAATACCAGGTGGTAATCCCGCGTGACGTTCGGGAGAAAATGAAGCTGCGTCCTGGGGAAAAACTTCAGGTGATCAGTTTCGATGACAGGATCGAACTTGTTCCTCTCCGCCCTATGCGTTCAATGAGGGGTTTCCTAAAGGGGTTGAATCCCGCTTTCGAACGAGAGAGAGATGACCGAACATGAATCTTGTCGACACCTCAGGCTGGATCGAGTACTTCTTCGGGGGTGAGAACGCGTCTTTTTTCGCTCCGGCCATTTCGTTATCTCCCCAATCCCTCAATTCAACTGCCATAAAAATAGCCAAATTCGCCTCATTTTAACTGGGATCCAATTCTGAATAATCCTTTAATTTTTAGTGATTATAAAAAGCACTCATTTGGCAAAGAATATGCTTAACAATGTGTCGGGTTTCTGATATATTAAGTTGACTTCAAAAATGGGGGCCATGTTTCTATGGGCTCGGTTTTAAAAGAAAGCCTATTCTCAAAATGGAATTGACTTTTGTTTTTTGTGGACGCGATATCCGCTCCAGTGAAAAATGTGGATCTGACACTGAAGATTGTACTTGGTCGGAGGATAATCCCTCCAACACAACCCCATACACATCGTCTAATGTGGCATCAAAACGGGTAAACTGATCCGGTATAAGCCATAGTGTGAAAGGCAAAATACAGTTTAGCAAGCAATATCAGACGGAATATTGATTTCTGAACTCACCGATTGACAGACCATTTATCATTGTGTAGATTATAACTAATAATAAACAAATCAATTCCACACTCATCATAATATCAAGTTTGTTAAATGAGAAAGTTTGTTGGTGTAACAAATATAGTAGAATGGCGTGAGAGATCACACCACGCTTTTCTTGTTTTTTTGAAAAGACAGGCTATTTTCTTCGATCAGATAACTATTCCTAGCCTATTCCGTCAACTTGATTTTTATAGAGATTCATTGGAGGATCGTCAATTCGCTTCTGAATTAGAATGGCTACATGATCAGAATATCCTACTTGATACAGAATCATTATCCGTTAATGTTACCTCGAAAGATTTAGAATTTGTAAAAGAATTAGAAACCTTTCGGAGGCTGATCAGTTATTCCAGAAAAGGCCTTAATAACTTGATTTCGAAGAAGAATACCAGCGGTGCAGCCGTATATCTTGGAATTGCTGCATATGGTTTTTGTAGATTTGAAAGTATAATACTTCGTATAAGTCATAGTATGGACGCTTTCCCAATAATTGATGAATTGAAACTCCCGTCTAAGACCGCTGTTACTTCAAGGAAGGCTGAGATAATTAAGATCATTCTAAACTTTTTACCCATTCCTGATGAGTTAGTTTCTTGGGAACAAATATTAGATTATCGAAATGATCCAGACAGTAAAGAAAGGGCATTATCTTTGAGAAGATGGATTAATAGATTATCAGGTGAAAAATTATCGATCGCTGAGATACAGGATGAAGTCGAATGGTTAATGAATGAATACCAGAAACATATGAATCTCCATAAAATGAAAGTAAATTTAATGACCCTTGAGGCCTTCGTGAAGGCCCCTTTGGAACTCATTGAAAATCTGGTAAAAATAAAATAGGCAAAACTACCTGATCCACTTTTCGCAATCAAAAAAAGAAAGGTTGCCCTTTTAGAAGCTGAGATAAATGCTCCTGGTAGAGAACTTTCATACATAATTAAAACGAGAGAAAAATTTAGAAAACATTAGGGTAAAATGGTTATAAAAACGTAATCCGTCACCCAATAGACGTGCATGGGGGCGTGCGGTTGTGGGGTATGTGGGTAAGAAGCATTGTGGTTATTCCAACAAGAGTTTAGCTGAGTACTTTCATCGGGACCCGGTAGGGGGGCATTTGGGGTCGAACCTTCAAAATTCGATTGGCAAAATTGTAAAAAGAAATAAACCCATCGAGATGAGATTCATGGAAAAAATAAATTATAAGTTGTTTCGCTTTTTCACTGACTATTTCAAACCCGGGATCATAGGGATTGTGGGAACTAAAGGAACGATAGGGATGGCGATCCCGGAAACGCAGAAGGCGGGGACCCAATCTGTGGAATCGTTTGCTAATCAGTGTAATCGGAAGTATTTCAAACACCACCCCCGAGCACATCGCCCAAGCTGGTATTAATGCGGGTAAGCTGACCCGGAATAAGCCGTAGTATCAAAGGCAAAATACAATTTAGGAGGCAACGCCAGACGGAAAATATTGATTTTTCCCTCCTACCACTAATTGTGATCAGGACAACTCAGTGAGGTATGCTTGATTAATTGAGTGGGGTCTCCACTCTTAACTCATTTCCAATGGTTATGGCCTCCAAGGTGGTTATCTTTTTTTCTTCATATCGAACGCTTTTGAAAGGTGAGACTCTTGGCAAGATATGTTCAGGTTGTTCACACTTCTTCAATTTAAAACAAAAATTCTTTTTGGTATGATTCAGGATATCTTTACATTATCAGTAAGAGGTCGTAAAGCTCTAGACAGCGCTTGTAGGTTCGGGACAGTGCATCGCAGTGCAGCAGCTCGGGAAGCGAAACGTAATGAGGTCTCAATATCGTGCGAACGCAGATATTCAGCTACAAACCCGGCTGCGTAGACACAACCACAGCCAATAGTATTCAATACTTTCTTAACGGGTTCTGAAAGCACATTCAGACACTTAGGATGCCGTGTATTACCATGAGTAAAGAACGACCCATCCTTGCCACAAGTCACTACTACACCTCGGACTCGCCACCTAAGAATCGATTTTCCGAACAACTTAATATCGTCAATGCTGGGCAACAAGTGACCTGATACATATCCAGCCTCGAACCGATTGAATTGGACAAAATCAGCATTTTTAACCCATTCCTGCCAGTTGCGCCGTCGCTTCAAATAGCGGACACCTAATTCGTCTCGTCCTTTCGTAAGAATGTGGTAGTCAAGATAAACCTCTTTCGCCATCTCCGTGATGCGACGAAGAGTATTCAATCGCAAGTCAAAACCTGTAGGAAAGGTTACAAGCACAAAAGAACCTTCAATGAATCTCTTTACCTGAGAATACGTGATGGGAACGACCTCTCCTTCATCCCATTGAATCCCGTATTCCCCAGACAGAAGCAGGGTACACTTGATATTCTTTTGTTGTACTCGTCTCAATCCTGAAAGTTCAACGTTACGGTAATTCTCCAGTAGACTGATTACCTCGTCAAAGGCATCGTAACCCACATTGGATATTGGGATCACAAGAGTATTTGGCGAAAGAACTGCTAAAGTTATGGCGTTGTACAGCATACCTCCAAGGTCGCAATGTGTGGTCTTGCCATGCCGGAGGATAACATCCCGCGTGATTGCCCCAATAACTATGACCTTTTCCCCAAAAGTTAGGGATTGGGGGCGAGCTGACATGAGTCCTTCATTACGTGTCTTCATAACGTCTACCCTCGTGAGTAGTGTTGGGCCCGTGATCTTAGCCGAAAATCCTTTCCGATCCTTTTTGCCCAAACCTCGGTGTTTGTCATAAGATAAAGTCCTGCATATGCTTGATAGCATCCCCACCGTTGGGTAGCGAACTCGCGCAACTCTTGGTTGGGAGCCTCCCTTCCATGAAAATAGAATGTCCATAGCACCTCACGGGCGAAGAGATCCAGATGGAGGACATCTAGCCGGCCAACACCTAACACTAAAGCAAGATCAGCGGTGTATGGGCCTACACCTGGGAGTTGCATTAATTGTAGCTGAGCTTCCTCTAGGGATAGGTTTTTCAATCCTCCCAAATTCAATTTATTTTTAGTAATAATAGAGGTAATGGACTTAATGAACTTGGCCCGATACCCTAGGCCACAAGTCTGTAAGGTTTTCAAGGGGGCTTTCGCAAGTTGGTCAGGGGTGGGGAAGGCGTAATAAGTAACCTTGCCCAATTGCATCGGTTTGCCAAACATTTGCGTTAACCTGCTCATCATTACGTAGAGACGCTCGAACCGGATATTCTGCCCACAGATAGCATCTATCAAGGCGTCAAATACCGTCAGGCTTCTCTTATCTTTAGCCCCGAAATGCATTTTAATCGAAGCTTGCAAAATAGGGTCATCCTTTACTAATTCATAAAATGGTTTCAAGTCTTCACGAAAACATAACCTCCATGCTACTTTTTCAATAACCTCATCCAGTTCAACATTTGAGAGCGAGTTGGGCGAGGAGATGGTCAATTTTAAACGGGGGTGTTGCGTAGTTCCTTTTGATGCGACATTAACTTTTACAACCCTACCGGTGGCCAAGCGAATGATTTCCACTAGGCAATCTCCCTCCCGCATCTCTGGGGCGAGCACATAATGGTTAAATTGGAAATTGAAATCGTGCGGAGGTGTAATATCTGGTTTAGAGATAATTAATGTTTTATGAAAAACCATAAGTAACTCCTTATACAACCGCCGTCCCTACAACGATGTCTCGCTCAGGCTGAATGGCGGTATGAGGCAATAGATGCGTCCACGGGCATTTGATGAACCGAGCATTTCTGTAGGTATCAAGAATCCTCTGGATAGCCTCTTCGAGCCTTTCGGCTGGTGCCTTTTCTTCAATGAGCCCAAGAAGGTTAACATAATCATCATCCCGTGTAAGGCACTGTTTAATTTTTCCATCTGGAGTGACCCAAAGGGCGGTGATGGCATCATGGCAGGGGAAAAGCTTGCAAGCCGAACAAATATCACTATACCACGCTCCCGCAGTAGCATCCTTAACCAACACTAGCGCCCCACTCTCAAGGTAATAAAGACGCATCGGATGACCAATCCCTCCGGGGTGTGTTTCGAGCTCCATGCTTACAGAAATGTGCTGTAACTCTGCACAAATTTCTCCCAAAGGTAGGAAGTGCCTCCGCCAAAATGCTTCGTTTCCAGGCAACCTGATTACGTCGAGCAACTTAAGAGTTACTCCTAAAGGGGAAGTAAATTCAATCATTTTTGGGATTTCATCGTCATTTATTCCGCGCATTACAACCATGTTCATCGTTACAGGTAAACCCAGCTCTCTTGATGAGATAATACTATCAAGACAATCCTTTTGGCAGTCAACACCAGTGATTTTTTGTACCCTGTCGCGCTGGAGGCTGTCGAGGCTGATAGTTACCCCGGTTAATCCCGCTTTATAGAGGTCACGGACAAGATGTCGGAGCGGGGCTTTGGTAACCACTTCGATCTCCTTTAATCCGGGGATGTTCTTCAACTTCCAGATGATCTCTGTCAGTTCTGGCCTCCATACCGGGTCTCCTCCAGTCAATTTCGCGGTACTGACCCCCCTTTCCACCAAGGCTCTGGTAACTGCTTCAATCTGTTCGGGCGAGATTTCGCTGCAACTATTCTGGCGGCTACCCGCTTCGCCCAGAGGAGTACAATAAATACACCTCTTTCGGCACTCGCGGTTTATGGCAATTCTAGCTTGAGGTATCTTAGACTGAACCATGCTTCACGGCTCCTTTCGTGAATGGAGACTCGCCGCGGGAGCAGCGGGAAACCTCCCAGGGTGAACCCCCCCGCTGCCCCTTTGCGAGCGCTGTGTAGCGTATTTACGCCTGCTTCCATGTGAAGATTTCGATAATGTTCCCCTCAGGATCAACGAAATCGCAAGTCCGCTGGCCCCAAGGCTGATCGGCAGGCGGCTTGAGGAATACCACCCCCTGACGCCGGAGAGCCTTATAAGCCGCGTCCACGTCAGGGACTTCCACTGCTAGCTCCAGGCGGTGACCCGCATTCGGCGCATCCGCCAGAACCGCTTCGGTGCCAAAAATTTCCTTGGCCACACTCAGGTTCAAGACGGAAAGCAAACCTGCGCCAGCGTTGAAGTCGATAATGCCATCGTCTTCGTGCGCCACAGGAAAGCCGATGGTATTTCGATAAAAACTCACCGTGTCTGCGAACTTAGCAGCGAACAGCACAACATTGACCTGTTTTGCCTTCAACATTTTCTTCTCACCTCCTTTCTTTTTGCCGCTGTGATCTGGTAGAGCTATGATGTCCAGAAGCACAGCAGGCACTGTTTTGTACAGGGTTCTTTTTCATCCATTAAGTCAGCCATCGACTCTGTTTACTTTCTATGAATAAGAGATGGTCAAAAAGGGCTTTTGAAGACAAAATTTCTTCTGCTGATGTTCTGGCATCCATAATCTCCAGTATGTGAAAAATATTTGGTTCATGGATTCCTCAACTCAGTTGTTTTGAATGTTAAGATGGTTGAAATGAGGAGGAAGGGACAAAAAGTATTCCCTTTACGCCAAAATTGGAACAAACGACGACTCAAGAGATGGACAATGTTGAGTATTGAGGACAACTGGTCAGAAGATAGATCGAGTCAATTCAGGATCCTGGCTAATCTACTGAAAAAGATGCCATCGCAATGCTTGAGGAGATCGGTGGGTTTTATTTCAGGATGCACAAATGCTCTCTCTGATGGAAGCGAAGACTTCGAATGAACCTCGCAAGATCAGGTCTGGGATGACCGATCAACTGTGTAAGGCAGTTCGACTAGGGAGCCTCCATCCAAAGGAAAAGGCAATCGATTGGCATCGGCGAGTTCATTTTCAGGAAATATCAACTTATTAAATGATAACAAGAAATTATTTACCACGACTTTGGTTCAGACCAGGCAGGATCATTGAGCGATAGTAAGGAGGGACCTTCTTAGACGATTGGTTTAAACCAAATTTACTAACTGAAACGCAGACCCAGAGAAACCCTTTATTGTTCTAACGGTAAAGTGTATAATGATAGAACATTGAAGCACGCGCAGCCTCGCGTCACAACGAGGTCAAGAAAATTCATACAACAAGATTAGCTGTAAATAGGTGCTTCTATATGACTGAATCAAAGGAAAGCAATCTTATTAGAAAATATTGTAAAGGTGAGGGAGAAAGTTTTGTAGGCACACCCTGCGCTCGATTTTCACCTTTGACTTCCGAGTGCAAGATTTTGAAGGAAGGACATCTTAATGATATATTTTCAGAAAGGTGCAAGCCATATAATCTTCTTGTGAACTCTATAAAAAGAGAGCTCAAGCGCAAAGGCCTTGAACGTTTTGATTCAGACGTCAAAACCCACCTAATATATAATCGTCTAGCTAGACGCGAGCGCATAAATTTGGACAGAGCTGGCTACAATCTTAATGGGCTCCACAAATATTTGTATAAATGCGCAATCCGAGCAGTCGCAGAGATTCCAAGAAGGGTTAGGAAGAAATGTGGAGAGTGTGAATACTTACACGGAGACAAACGTGAATTGTTCTGCTCAGTACTTGAAATATTTAACAGGCAGACACAAGCTTTCGAACCCAATCCCTTTTTTATGCAAAAAAGGACGAAGAGGGATAAGGGATGTGAAGGTTTCAAAACAAAAGAGATGCTTCCACATGGTGGCGAAAAGGAAGCCCCCGACCCAATTAGTATCGAAGAGGAATTGGTAACAAAAGATAAACAATACAAATTCTTGACATATTTGCAGGAGGCTCAAGATGCTGAAGAAGAGGGATCAAAACAGTATGAAATTTGCAAAAGACAGAAAGACATTTTTCTTTTAAAGGCTAATCTTGTCCTTGAGTTTGGGCTTGATCACAAAGAGGCTGACAAGAAGATTATGGAAATCTTGAACATTAACGAGAAGATGTTACAGAGAGATAATAAAGATTTGCTTAAAAAATGGAAAGAAATTATGTCCTCAGAGAGCTAAAATTGCCATCGTTAATAAATCTGTGGGAGACGCAAATGAAAAATGGGAAGAATCAGTCCAAAGGGGCGCCCGAAAATGATGAACAATTTTGGGCACAATTGAAGGAAATTTCTAAAACAAAAGATTACAAAGAATTAAGAAAGAAGGTAATGCGGGGTCCTCACCCTACTATCGAAGAACTTGGGGATTATGCCTTAGGCTTCTTGGACAAAAATAATATAAAGAAATTGGAGCGCCATATTTTGCTATGCCCCCAGTGTGCAAAAGAGACATTTGAAATTATGCATACCGAGAAGGAATTGGCTAAAGAGGCTCTCAAGGCGGCCGATAAAATTCTATTATTCCAGAGATTAAAAGCGCTAGTTTCGCCGTTATCACTGATGATAGAGGCTAGGTACGTTTCTGCTATTGAGTTTGCTACCAGAGGTAGTATTCCAGCAGAACGAAATAAGGAAGTGCAGAATCAGTTTGCCGAAGGAGACCAGATCCTTTTTTGTGTGGACGTACCTGCAGATGGCTATTTAGTGGTACTACATTATGACGAAGCTGGCAAAATACAGTTAGTGTTCCCACACGATACCGAGGACAAAACGTTTGCTTCGGGCGGAAGTGAAAAGAAAATCTCTGGGAGAGTAACAGGCCCTGCCGGTAAGCAGTATCTCAAAGCTATTTGGACCTCGAAAGAATTTATGGATCCAAAACAAATAAATTTTGCAAATGAATATGAAATCGAAAAATCAATCGCGAAATTCATAGAAGGAGTTGAAAAATTAGCTGAAGCAGATTGGCGGGAAGTGGTCTATGAATATCAGGTGACAACAGAGGAATAACTGTGCATTTAGAGGCAGCAAGAATTAATCCTATCTTTCAGATAGGGAAGAAGGCTTTCAGTGGTACATTATCCGAACTATTGGCAATGCAAGAAAGTCACATCGCCTAATTTTTTAAAAGATGATCAACAGAAACATTTCAGAGAGATCATCCATTGCTTGAAAAAATAATCGATCAATATTCACAAGTTCCTCCAATTTTCGACCTCCAAGATAATATAGATTGTTGTAGCGTTTTTAAAAGATTAAAGTAAATTCTCATTAGGAGGTGATATTACCGACTTAATAGAGAATTTTTCGTATGTTTTCGGAAAATTCAATGAGGAAAATTGGCTAAAAGTTGTTTACCGATATGAAGTAATTTAAGGGGAAGGTATGGAAGAGAAAGAGATAGTGGAGGCATTGGATAGTGTTCGATTATCCATCGAGAGGCATATCAATTCGAAAGAATATAACGAAGCTCTGACTGTCCTACGATCTAAAAGATTGATTTTTGAGAAGTATGGGATGAAAGTAGGGGTAGCCTGGTGCGACCTCACCATAGGTATTGTTCACCAAAGACTTGGGCGGTATCGTGAGGCCCTTGAGTTCTCCCAGTCTGCGAGGGAGGTCTATGAGAAGCATGGGATGGAAGTAGAAATCGTCCGGTGCAACATTCGCATTGCTATTGTAAACCAAATGCTCGGGCGGTATGTTGAGGCCCTTGAACTCTACCGATCTGCAAGAGGGGTCTTTGAGAAGCATGGGATGGAAGTGGAGGTTGCTGAGTGCGATCAAAATATGGGTGTTTTGCATGGAATTTTTGGGCAGCATGACCAAGCCCTAACTTTTTTCCGATCTGCTAAAGGCCTTTATGAGAAGCATGGGATGGAATTGCAAGTCGCCTGGTGTGACATTGGCATGGCTAGTGAGCTCGAAAACCTTGGCCGGTATAGTGAGGCCCTTGATCTCTCCCAATCTGTGAGAGAGGTCTGTGAGAAGCATCGGTGGCAAGTAGAGGTTGCCTGGTGCGATCTCAACATAGCTAATGTGCACCTAAGAGTTGGACATTATAATGAGGCCCTTGAGTTGTATCGGTCTGTGAGAGGGAGCTGTGAGAGCTATGGGATGGAAAGGGAGGTCTCCGTGTGCAATAGTGGCATTGCTAATGTGTTACGGAAACTTGGACAGTATGACGAGGCCATTTCTCTCTATCAACAGGTTAATGAGAACTTTGGTTTCCTCCCCAATCTGAAATGGAAATCCCTTGCCGGGAAAGGGCTGGTTCACAGAGAAAAAGGCGAGATAGAACAAGCAGGGGATTCCTATCGGGAGGCAATCGAAGTAATTGAAGGGATCCGCAAGGCGCTGTCTCAGGAGGTGTTTCAAACCCCCTTCCTAGCTTCTGTCTATAGTGTCTACTTTGAAATGGTGGATTGTTGTTTGACGAAGAGAGACTTTGGAAGGGCTTTGGAGTATGTTGAGCGGTTGAAAAGCCGTAATCTTGCTGAAATGCTTTCTCATCGGGATCTGATGCCCAGAAATGTCACGGAGGAGGAGAAGCAGGAGTATCAAAGATTTCGTTTTCAATTGAGGGCACTTACTCACAATCTAAGCAAGGAGCAGAATAGAGAGCGGAGTTTGGTATTAAAAAGCGAATTAGAGATGTGTGAGCAACAGTACGAGAAGGTGGTAGGCCGGTTAAGGGAGAAGGATCCTGACTTTGACCCAGACCAGGTAGAGATGATCTCCTATGATGGCGTTAAGGGTTTAGTCGTCGATAGGGAAACCGCTTTGATTGAATTTTTCCCGATGCCAAACAAAACGATTGTTTTTGTTGTGAGAAGGGACGGAGAGAGTGCGATGAAGATCTTAGAAACTAAAGAATATAGTTTGAAAGATCTAAATGCACATATAGAAAACCTGATAAAGTTGTATGGCGCTTATCGGAGAAGTATACGTAACGAGAAGGCTAGAAAGGAATGGGAGGAATATCTGGAGGGAGTATTGAAGCAACTTTATCGGAAAATATTTATCAAGATCAAAACGTATCTCAAAGGGATTATAAAGATTGTTATGATTCCTTATGGAGGGTTTCATCTTCTTCCTCTTCATGCAATGTTTGCTGAAGAGGATGGCAAGAGGCGTTATGTGATTGATGATTATCTGGTGACGTATGCCCCGAGTGCAAAGATCCTGAAGCACTGCAGGGACAGGGAAAGGGTTAAAAAGAATAGAGTTGTCATAGCATTTGCCAATCCTGAAGGGAGCCCGCCTCTTGATTTTTCATCCTATGAAGTTCAGATGATCCAAAGGCTTTTTAAGGAAACGGAACTTATATTAAAGGCGACGAGGGAAGAAATCATACAATATGGTAAGAATGCCAATATCTTCCATTTTGCAGGACATGCCCATTTGAGGGCTCTTTTTCTTCATAGTGAAAATGACAGGAAAACCATGGAAGAGTATCATCTGGATGATTTATTTGTTAGTCTTGATTTGCCTCATTGTTATTTGGCGGTACTGAGTGGTTGCGAGACTGGGATGGTTACCGAATTACGAGAAATAGACGAGTACCTCGGATTGACTAGTGGCTTTCTTCATGCGGGGACTGCAACAGTTGTTTCGAGTCTTTGGACAGTTTCCGATCTTTCAACCTCTCTTCTTATGCAAAAGATGTATGAACTGCTAAAAAAGGGAAAGGGGAAATCGGAGTCACTTCGGGAAGCTCAACTTTGGCTAAAGGATACAGGAAAGAGGCAGGAGCAAATAGAAATACTTAATAGCTTTAGAGAGGGATTACCAGATATTCAAAGGTTTGCCCCAGGACCAATAAAACAAGTTGGACTTGAGGAGTTACTTCCCTTAGACTTAAACAGGCCTTATTACTGGGCCGGATTTATCTGTTCTGGTGCGGAGTAAATTCATTTCCTATCTTATCGTAATGTTTGTTATGTTGAAGGTCGGTACAAAGTGATTCGAAAAAGCTATTAATGACCTATAAGGAGTAGAACAATAGGGTCAAACCGAAGTAATGTATAAACAGAAAGTTCCAAGAGATATGGCTGTAGCTTTGGAAAACAATCCAATACTCCTGTTGGCTCAGAATATTCTAAACAGGAGAATATCATTGGAAAAGGGATTCGAAACGATTGGTGACGGCTCGGCAGAGTCTTTAAAGATTGTCAAAAAAAGACATTTAGTAGAGGCCTTACATTGGATCGAGGGTTTGATGGATGAATTCCCCAGGGATGCTTTACTTCTTTCAAATCTAACCTTGCTTTTCGCGCAAAAGAAAATAATAGAAAAAAGGTTTTGGGCAAGGATGTTTTTTGTTTACGGAAAGGCTCTCAGTCTGTGTGAGGAATTTAATGATGCAATCTTATTCTTAAGGATTGCCAAAAGCAGTTATCAGAAATGGCGCGCGGAGGTAGATCTCGCGAAATGCAACGTGAGTATTGCAAATATACATTATAGGATCGGCCAGTTGGATCAAGCTTTTAATCTATACCAATCTGCGAAAGAATTCTTTCAAGAAAAAGCTATGACGGCAGATGTCGCCACTTGCGACATGCGTATGGCTTCTATTTGCGAGAAGTTTGGGCGATTAGAAAAAGCGATTAATCTTTATCAGTCTGCCAGAAAGATCTTCGAAACAAAAGGAATGATAATTGCTGCCGTTAAGTGTGGATTAAATATGGCGGGTGCGTATGATAGACTAGGCAAATTTGAGAGGGCTCTTAATCTCTATAATTCTGGGAGGAGAATCTTAAAAGCAAAAGGAACGGAAACTGACATCGCCATATGCAACTTGAATATGGCTACGGTCTACGAACGAATTGAACAGTTTGATAAGGCCCTTAATCTCTATCAATCTGCCAGGAGAATCTTTGAAAAGAAAGGAATGGAAGCTGACATAGCAATGTGCGATATAAACATGGCTAGTGTCTATGGGGCGATCGACCACTTTGATAAGGCCCTTACCCTTTCTCAGTCTGCCAGAAGAATCTTCGAAAAGAAACGAATGGAAATATACACCGCGGCATGTGACATAAAAATTGGTGTCTTGTGGGAGAGCGTTGGACAGTTTGATCAGGCCCTTGATCACTATCAATCCGCAAGAGCAATGTTTGAAAAAAGGGGAATGGAAATAAGTACTGCTGGTTGCGACATGAATATGGCTAATGTTTATGAGAAACTGGGCAAACTTAAGGAAGCCGTTAATCTTTTTGAGTCTGCTAGAGAAGTCTTTGAGAAAAAAGGAATGGAGACGGACTTCGCAATATGCAATATGGATATGGGGATTGTGTATGGAAAGCTTGACCAGTTTGATAAGGCCCTTAATCTCTTTCAATCTGCCAGAAGAGTCTTTGAACAAAGTGAAATGGAGATGAGCATCGCCAGGTGCGATATAAACATGGCTGCTGTATATGGGGCTGTTGACCAGTTTGATAAAGCCTTCAACCTTTACGAGGAGGTTCTTAAGAATCAAGGCCATATACCGGAATTCAAACGTGATTCCCTCTGGGGGATGGGCAAAATCCTAAGGGAGCAAGGTCAGATCAAGGAAGCGAGGGGAAAATATGATGAGGCTATCGAGACCATCGAAAGTGTACGACAATCCTTTTACCAGCAAGAGGTTCGCTCCTCGTTTCTTGAATCTTTTTATGCCCTTTACTATGAGATGGTGGAAAGTTGCCTTGAGCAAAAGGATTTTGGAAGTGCGCTAGAGTATGTGGAAAGGGTAAAAAGCAGAAATCTTGCTGAGATGATTGCCAACCGTGATCTAATGCCCAAGAATGTTACAGAAGTTGAAAAAAGAGAGTATGAAAGATTCCGTTTTCAGATAAAAGCGTCTGTCTCTCGATTACGTATAGAAAGGAATAGAACTCGGACTATTGAATTGCAGGAGGGCTTAAGGGATCTGCAAATGAAGCATGAGGCAATGGTGAAGATTTTAAGGAACAAAGATCCAGAGTTTGATCCAGACCAGAGAGTAAGACTATCTCATGAAGACATTGCCAATATAGTGGATGATCCTTCAACTGCTTTGGTTGAACTTTTTCCTATGAAGGATAAGACAATTGCCTTTGTTGTTTCAAAAGATAAAGAATTAGTCGTGGTACCTATTGAAGATTATATCCTGTCAGATCTAATGGATCATATTAATAGCTTGATGGGTAGATATAATTCCTTTCGAGTAAGTATAGGTCGAGGGTGGGAGGAAACGAAGATTAATTGGCAACAGCATCTAGATAAGGTGCTTAGAGAGCTATATGACAAGATCTTTTTTAAAATTAGGCCTCATTTAAAGGGGATTCATAGGATAGCGTTTATTCCTTATGGAGGGTTTCACTTGCTTCCTCTTCATGCTATGTATACTGATAACGATAGCCAGAGGCATTATATTGTTGATGATTATACGCTAATATACGCTCCTAGTGCGAAGATACTGAAACAATGTCGTGAGAGGAAGAGGAGTAGAGATGGAAAGGTGCTTGTTGCTTTTGCTAATCCAGAACCGGAGAAAACCGGGTTCCTTCGGTATGCACTCTACGAAGCAGAAAATATTAGAAACCTATTTCCGGGTGCTGATTTGATTTCAAAGTGCACGAAAGAGGACATTATTGAACAAGCTAAGAAAGTCAACGTCTTACACTATTCTGGTCATGCGAATTCGTACGCTCTTGTTCTTCATAACGCAGAGGAGAGAAGAAATAGGGAAGAATTTGTCCTAGGCGATATCTTTGAGAACCTTGATCTTCCCGAAGCGTATCTGGTCACGCTTAGTGCCTGTGAGACTGGGATAACAAGGATTGGGGGGCAGATGGACGAATATATGGGACTAACAAGCGCATTCCTATACGCAGGCGCATCAACTGTTGTCTCAAGCCTTTGGGCGGTGTCAGATATAACAACGAGTCTGTTGATGAGAAAAATGTATGAATTTATCAAAGGAGGAACGGGGAAAGCCGAGTCGTTACGACAAGCTCAATTGTGGCTGAAAGATCCGCAAAAAAGACAAGACAAAGTAGAGATTCTTAAAGAAGGATGGATGGATATTCCAAGGATGATAAGAGAACCATTTGATCCTGAGAAGCTACTTCCGCCTGATCTATCGCGCCCTTATTACTGGGCTGGATTTATTTGTTCTGGAGCAGAATAAATATTTTAGGTAATTCTTCAAACAGAAGATTGTCTTCCCACTTGAAGACCGATGTTGATAAAATTGTGATAAAATGGACCTGAATAGAACGGAATAGACACAGTAGAATGGATTAGATTTGAAAAGTTTTTCCCCAGTATTTTTAATAGGCTAAGGGAAACCACTTTAAGAATCAGGGGGTTAGCAAAAAGCCGGTTTTCGGACTCAAAATCCATGTGGGCTTCAACCTACACTTCTTGTCATCAAATTTAGAAATTGAACTTTCCGAAGAATGCATCATTCGCTAGTATTCTTTCTTTTAATGTTTTTAGCCGCCAATCATTTCTCGTTCTTTGTAAAATCACCATTGAGAATGCATATTTCTGCTATAAACCTTTATTTTTTCCAACCACAAAAATGTTTGGATTTGATTTTCATATATCTACTCGGCATGATGATTTCTACCGGAAATCTTCGACTCCTAAAACTTGCATCGATTCCAGATGAGTACGTGAAGTCAACATCTCCTTTAGATTCAGTTCAACTCCTCCTTTTTATAGCCGAATTTTCTTAGCTTCAGGGCTTATGGTGGAAAGAAATGATGGGCTTGGTCTCTCCGTAGATTCTGCTATTGATTGGCCATGAGGGCAGCGTTATGATATAATTCGTCATAGAGGTGGTCAATATGAGGCTTGAAGAGGCTAAGAAAATATATAAAGGAGAATGGATCGCCTTCAAGGCAATTGAAGAAACCGAAAATCTTGAAGGTGAAGTGATTCTTCACAATAAAGACCGGCAATTTTTTGATAAGGAGCTTCTGCGCATGGGGTTAACGGATGTTTACATTACCTTTGCAGGCCCACCGGTACCGGAAGGTTATGCGGCCATTTTTTAACGGATGATTCCCAATCTGCCACAACATTCCGGAATTGGCAGGAATTCGCGGACTCTTGGGTTTAAGTTTCCTGAAACATTTTAGGACCGTAATAGATTACAGACAGGGGTACATCGAGCTTGTATAGGATTTAACGAAACGAAGACAAACCCTCCCTATTATCGATAGGCCTCCTCCCACATCTCAGCTTCGTAAATAATATGGACATCTCCCTCGAAAAAGACTCTCTTCACCTCTCGGTCTTCTATTTCGAAATAAACAGTGAGAATTTCACCCCCTCTTGTCCTGATCGAAACCGGCGAGTTCGCCAATCCCTTAAAAGCTGCAATTAAAGCGGACGCCACAGCCCCTGTGCCACAGGCCAAGGTCTCATCCTCCACTCCCCGTTCATAGGTTCGGATGGATAGTTGAGATTGATTCTCCCACCTTACAAAATTTGCGTTTGTCCCGGCGGGTGCGAAATGGGGATGGTATCGAATCGCCCTTCCCACTCGAAACACATCCATACCCTCGAGATCTTCCAAAAAGATAACGGCATGAGGAACTCCTGTGTTGATGCTCGAGAGGATTTGGTCCTCTCCTCCAATGAGAATCTTTTCATCGACTTTAAGACCATAAGGCCTGGGCATTTCGAGCTTTACTCTCATCCCATCGACCTGAGCAGAGAGATTCCCAGCTATGGTTTCAAAGGTTAGGGATGGACCTGCGATTCCTTTCAACCATGCAAAGCGAGCCACGCATCGTCCACCATTGCCACACATCTCTGCTTCGCTCCCATCCGCATTGAAGAACCGCCACTTAAAATCTGCTTTCCCCGATCGTTCGATCAGGATGAGGCCATCCGCACCGACAGAAACTCTTCTCTGACAAACCTTCCGAGCAAATTCCTTCATCTCAGCCTCATCCAGGATGGGCTCCCGATGATCGATGAGTATAAAGTCATTTCCACTGCCGCTCATCTTCATAAAAGGAATCTTCATTGTGGCCCCATTACCCTCTAATGCTTAAATATTAATCCCCTCCAACCCCCTCCGTAGGGGCAATTCATGAATTGCCCCTACATGGGGGAGAGGGGGGATTTTAGAGCAGAAAATCGGGAATCTCCTCCCCTCGAATAAGGTCTTCGTAATTCTCCCTCTGCCGGACCACAAACATCTGATCATCACGAACAACCACTTCAGCTACCCGAGGTCTCGAATTATAGTTGGTGGACATAGAGAACCCGTAGGCACCGGCGCTCATCACAGCGATCAATTCACCAGGATTGACCTTCGGCATCTTCCGTCCCTTGGCCAAAAAGTCGCTCGATTCACAGATGGGGCCAACCACATCTGCCACAATCTCCTCTCGGGCCTCCTCTTTCACTGGAAGAATCTGATGATAGGAGCCGTAGTAGCTCGGTCGCACCAGATCATTCATGGCTGCATCAACAATCACGAATCGCTTCTCCTCATTCTCCTTCGTATAGAGAACCTTTGAGACCAAAATTCCTGCATTCCCCACAATCACCCGGCCCGGTTCCAGGATCAGGGTACAGCCAAATCCCTTAATCTCTTCCAGGATGCTGGAGGCATATTCCATTGGATGGGGAGGTTCTTCATCCTCATAGGTAATTCCAAGACCGCCGCCCAAATCCAAATAGTGGATTCCCATTCCCTCCTTTCTCAAATTTTCAACCAGCTGTTTCAACTTCCGCAAGGCCTCGATGATGGGTTCCACTTCGATCAGTTGGGAACCGATATGGCAATCGATCCCCATGATCTTTAGGTTCGGTAATTGAGAGGCCAAGCGATAGGCCATGGGTGCCCGAAGGATATCGATACCAAATTTATTCTGCTTCAATCCAGTCGAGATGTAGGGATGGGTTTTAGGATCGATGTCAGGATTAACACGGATTGAAATGTTCGCTTTCTTTCCAATGCGGCCTGCCACCTCATTAATTACAGAGAGCTCTTGAGAAGACTCTACGTTGAATATAAGAATACCTGTTTTCAAGGCATATTCGATCTCATCCACCCTCTTTCCCACTCCCGAAAATACGATCTTTTGGGGGTCCGCTCCTGCTTTGAGGGCTCGGTAGAGCTCCCCTCCGGAAACCACATCGACGCCTCCTCCCAGGTTGATGAAGAGACGTAGAAGGGCCAGATTGGAATTGGCCTTTGCCGAATAACAGACTAAGTGAGGAATTTCATTGAAGGCCTTATCAAAGATGGTAAAATGCCTTACCAATGTGTTGTAGCTATAAAGATAGAAAGGGGTTTCCACCTTCTCAGCGATCTTCTCAATAGGAATGCCTTCACAGTGAAGGTGATGATTCTTATATTCAAAAAAGTGCATCCTTCCCTCCAATTTCGGAATGCAGAATGCGGAATGCGGAGTGAAATCGAAATAATTCAAATTTCAGAAATCTATTTTTAATTTTTTTCATTCCGCATTCCGAATTCCGAAATCCGAATTCAGTACAGGTACTTCACTCTTACTTCCTCAGAAAAGGGGCTCTCGTTCTTTCGAACGGAATTATCCACAGCGGTCACAGCATACTCATAAGCTTGCTCTAATTCTACCTGAGTATCAAGGTAGGCCTCCTTCTCCAAAGGGGTCTCGTTCAATTTCTTAAATTCCTTCTCTCCGGATCTTCTTCGGTAGACATAATACCCTAACAGGTCTGGTTCCCGATTTCTCCTCCAATTCAACTCTATCCCATTCTTAAGGGGAATAACCATAAGGCCCAGAGGAGCGCTGGGCGGGATGAGATCGGTAGGAGTGACTGAAACGCCAAGAGAACCCTTTCCTTCTACATCCGTTTTGACCACCCGTCTCAACGCCCTGACCGAATAGATATACTGCTTTTCATTCTCCACATTGAGATCTGTATACTGGGTCACAGTTAGCGGCTCCCTGTTGAGTGGCCTGATTGCGAACACCTCTTCCTCCGTTCTTCGATAAACGTTATAGCCTGTTGCAGCCTCCACAGTTTCCCAATAGAGATCTACCCTCTTATCTCCCCGATCTCCTCTCACCATCCTCGGTGATAAAGGAGGATAGTCCCAATAGACCCAAACCGGATTTGAAGGAGCACTGGGATGTCCTCGTCGATTGATTGAAACGATCTGGTAGACATAAACCTTTCTCGCCTCATGATCCTCGAAGAAGATGGAGATCTTCTTGCCCCTCATCTCTTCTTTGCCATCCAACTTCATCTCGTAGATCACCTTTGCTTTCTCTCCGCATCCCTTGCATTCATTGGCAATGAGAACTCCTTCTGATCTTAAGATTTGAAACTTGACCAAGTCAATGAGAGGTGACTTATCGGTATTCTCTTTAGGGGATGTCCATTCCAAAAGAAGCTGGCCTTCTCGTGGGATGGCCTCAAGGTCGACGATCCTTTTGGGTACAACCGTTTCCCAAGGCACCGGGGGACCTTTCGTACCACAAGCCCCTACCAGCAACATCAATACCATCGGTAGTATCAACGAAAATGGAATTATCTTCGCTTTCGATTTATGTTTTGCATTCCAAATTCCAAATTCCAAATCCCAAATCCCAAATAAATTACAAATACTAATCTCCAATGACCAAAACGATCTTGTTTGGAATTTAGAAATTTGATAAATGGAATTTGTTTGGAATTTGGTGCTTGGGATTTGGTGCTTCATCTCCTTGGTCCAAAGATCGCTGTCCCCACACGAACATAGGTGGCCCCTTCTTCAATGGCGATCTCAAAGTCATTCGACATCCCCATAGAGAGCTCCTTCATGGGTATGCCTTCTCTCACCATCTTCTCCTTCAATTCTCGAAGTTTAATATAGTAAGGCCTACCCATTTCTGGTGAATCGAAATAAGGCGGCATCGTCATCAGTCCCTCTAAAGTGAGATGATTGAGTTGAAGAATTCTCTTGGCGAGATTCAATATTTTCCCCTCATCTATTCCAAATTTGGTCGCTTCTCCAGAAAGGTTTAGTTCGATCATTACCTTGATCATCTGATCTGCCTGCTCAGCCCTGCGATTCAGTTCTTCAGCCAACGGGATACTGTCCAAAGAGTGTATCATATCAAAGAGGCGAACGGCATACTTCGCTTTGTTTGACTGAAGGTGACCGATGAAGTGCCATGAGACAGGTCGTCCGATCTCCTCAATCTTTTTCTGCGCCTCCTGCACATAATTCTCACCCAGAATAGAAACCCCTGCTTCAATGGCCTCCCTGATTCGGGCGGTTTCCACGGTTTTCGAGACCGCAACTAATTTGACCTCGCTCGGATCTCTCCTCACCCTTCGAGCCGCTTTCTCAATTCTCTCCATCACTTTTAAAAAATTTTCTCTAACCTCAGACATAAGTTTGCTTAATCCCCCCCCACCTCCCCTTTAGCAAAGGGGGGAGAGAGGGGATTTATCCTTTCATTCCGAAATCCAAATTCCGCATTCCGAAATCAAAAGAACTCCCAGACGAACTAACATCTGGATCAACTCACAAAGTGGAAGGCCAACCACATTGGTGTATGATCCGCGAATCGATTCGATCATGAAGGATCCAATCCCTTGGATGGCATATCCCCCTGCTTTATCGAAGGGCTCGCCTGTCTGAAGATACCATTCCATTTCAGCAGGGGCAAGGGTCTTCACCTTCACCGCTGTTTCAACCGCTTGGCGATCTCCCCTCGCCCTTTGCAAATTCCGGACAGAAAACCCTGTCAACACCTGGTGCTCCCGTCCACTGAGGCGGCTAAGCATCTCCATGGCCTCTTCTCGTTTCTTTGGTTTGCACAAAATTTGGCCATCAATATAGACGATGGTGTCAGCGGCGATTATCCACCGATCAGGATATTGGCTTCCCACCTCCAATGCCTTCGCTTCCGACAAACGAAGAACATGCTCTTGGGGGGATTCTCCCTGAAGGAAATCCTCCTCAATCCTGCTGGGGATTACATCGAAATCAAGACCCACTTGTTTTAGCAATTCATAGCGCCGGGGGGACTTTGAGGCCAGGATGAGTCGATTTCCCATTTTCTAAAAACTAAAGGAATCCCATAGCTTTGTCAAGTTCGGAATAACAAAGGGAGCTTAGCCTGACAGGGATCGTTCTTCTCTCTCACTCCTCAACAGGGTGCGGATGAAGGAATTGATGTGTGCATTTCAAGTACGGGTTCCGAGCAGACATAAGGGAAGATTGAAGTATTAGAAAGCTTAAGGATTCTCGTTGGGGGAAGGAGCTACCTGTGACCACATACGAGCCTAGGACCGCGGTCGCAAGATTTCAAGGAGAATTTCGAAGATGTGAGGATCGAATTGCTTCCCCTTGAATTTCTCGAACTCAGCAAGCATATCATCCAGAACCTTAGCTGGACGGTGTGGCCTCGTACTGTTCATCGCATCGAAAGCATCCGAAATCGCTATGATCCTTGCCTCCGCGGGAATCACCTCCCCAACCAACCCATCCGGATAACCACTCCCATCAAACCGCTCATGATGATGCCGTATCATCGGAAGCATCTCCTTAAAGAAATCGACCCCCTCCACAATCTTCACCCCAATCAGGGGATGCTTCTTAATGTGACAATACTCCTCCGCACTCAAAGGACCCCGTTTCTGGAGCACCTCATCCTTAATGCCAATCTTCCCAATATCATGAAGCAGCGCTCCATACTCCAGATTCTCCAGCCTCTTCCCTTTGAACCCCAACTTCTCACCTATCTTCACGCTCATCTTCCTCACCCTGTCCGAATGGCCCCGCGTATAGGGGTCCTTCGCATCAATGGCCCCTACCAGGATCTTCACCGAATCCAAATGGATCCTCTTCTGAGCAATCAATGCCTCCTGAAGTTTCACAGTCCTCTCCTCCACCAACCTCTCCAGGGTCCTATGATAAGCCTCAAGCTCCTCCTCCAATCTTTTTTTCTCCAGTGCCTTCCTCACACACATGACCACCAGATCTAAATCAATCGGTTTGATAACAAAATCATAGGCCCCCAGACGCATGGCCTCCACCGCAATCTCGATCTCAGGATAACCCGTCATGATGATCACCATCATATTGGGATTTACTGTCTTCATATCCTTGAGGAGCTCCATGCCATTCATCTCAGGCATCCTAATATCGGAGATAACGAGCGAAATATCGTCCCTATAAAGACGCCAAAGCGCTTCTTTCCCATGATTCGCGGTCACACAGGCATATCCTTCATTGGTAAGCCTTTGAGCAAGGACGGTGCAGAGCATTTCCTCATCATCGACAATAAGTATGCGGTTTTCCAAGATCCCCCCTGTTGAATGAGGTTGGAAGTTACAAGTTGCAAGATTCAAGATTCGATTTCCAAGATGCAAGACTCAACACTTGTAACTTACATCTTGAGTTTCGGGTTTCAAGTTTCAATTTTCTGCCCACTGCTTTCTGCCTACTATCTTTATTCATCGAGCACTTCTCTAACTTTTCTTGCGAGCCTGTCGATAGTGAAAGGTTTTGGGATGAAGTTCACCCCTTTTTCTAGAACCCCGTGATGGACTATGGCATCGTCTGTATACCCTGACATGTAAAGAACTTTAAAATCCTCTCGCACCTGTTTAATATTCTCGACCAATTGGCGCCCGCTCATCTGTGGCATGACCACATCGGTTAAGATAAGATGAATAGGTCCCTTTTGCTGTTTGCAAAGATCCAGGACCTCATCCGCGTCATGTGCCTCTAAGACAGAATACCCTTGCCTCTTCAATGCCTGAACGGCCAGGTTACGGACGGCTTTATCATCCTCAGCAATGAGAATGGTCTCTACACCATGTGGCACCTCCTTAATTTCCATCTTGTCACGTAATTCCTCTGCGGATTCGTCTACGCGTGGAAGATAGATCTTGAACGTTGCACCTTTGCCTGGTTCACTGTAGACCCAGATATTCCCTTTGCTCTGCTTAACGATTCCATATACTGTAGAAAGTCCGAGCCCAGTCCCTTTGCCCTTCTCTTTAGTAGTAAAAAAGGGGTCAAATATCCGTTCTTTGATCTCTGGAGTCATGCCACACCCAGTATCACTTACTGATAGCATTACGTAAGAGCCGGACGTAATACTGACATGAGTTCGAGTATATTCCTCGGTCAATTCCGCATTTGCCGTTTCAATCGTGAGTATTCCCCCAGAAGGCATTGCATCTCTGGCATTGACTGCCAAATTGAGAATGACCTGCTCGATCTGAGCCGGGTCCGTCTTGACCCTCCCCAGCTTCTCATCCAAAAAGATGACCATCTCGATGTCCTCCCCGATAATCCGGCGTAGCATCTTCTCCAGGTCTTGCAAAATGGTGTTCAGGTCTACCACTTCCATCTCAAAAATCTGACGACGGCCAAAGGCCAGAAGTTGGCGTGTCAAATTAATTGCTTGTTCAGAGGCTCTCTTGACCTCCAGAAGGTTTACCCTTAGGGAAACCTCCTCGCTAAGTTCGTCGAGTGAGAGTTCAGCGAAACCTTTAATCACTGTCAAGAGGTTGTTAAAGTCATGGGCAATACCACCTGCTAGCCGGCCAACCGCCTCCATCTTCTGAGACTGAAACAATTGTTCCTGAAGAGCGACTATCTCACGCTCCGCCCGCTTGCGTTCGGTGGCGTAGCGGATGGCCCGTATGAGCAGCTTGCCGTCCATCTGACCCTTGACCAGATAGTCCTGCGCTCCCTCCTGGACAGCCCTGATGGCCAGTCTTTCATCGTCGAGACTCGTTAAGACCAGAACCGGCAACTGAGGTGCCACATTACACACCCGATCGACGGCCTCGAGACCATGGCTATCCGGCAGTGAGAGGTCGAGCAGAATGACATGAAAACTATCTTGACTGAGACAGGTTAGACCCTCACTGATCCGCTCCACATGCTCCAGGTTGAACTTGTTTGGTTCCGTCTCAACCAGCATCTCCTTCACCAACCGGGCATCTCCGGGATTATCTTCGATCAGCAACACCCTGATGATTTCAGATTCTGGATTGCGGATTTTGAATGATTTGTTCATCGTTCTGAAATCAGACATCTGTCCCTTCACTCTTCGGAAACTTAACGATCGTGAACCAGAAATCCTCGATCGACTTGACGACCTTGGTGAACTGGTCAAAGTCCACCGGCTTGGTGATATCCTCCTCAGCCTTGGAGGCCGTCAGAACCATTTTATCCATTGCTCCATTTGTCACGATTGTTGATCTCCTTTCGTCGGGAGGGTGAAGTAAAAGGTTAATCCCTTTCCGGGCTCTGATTCCACCCAGATACGCCCGCCGTGGCGCTCCACAATCTTTTTACAAACTGCCAAGCCGATGCCGGTGCCTGGGTACTTCTCCCTGCCGTGGAGGCGTTGAAAGATGGGATCCGTTTTTGGAAGGAGAAGGGAAGAATGTGCTTAGCCGTTTGAGGATTGAGCACAAGTTGGTCGGGCATACCCCAAAAGACGTCTGAATTCTTGTCCAGTCGATCCAATGCCTCTGGTATTTCTTGAGGAACATTAACCAACCCTCCCACCCAAAACTCCACCGACATCCCAAGGCTCCATGATCTAATAATCAGCCATGAAGGAGTTCTTTTTCTTTCGTTGGCAGTGATCCAAAGCCTTCTGGCTCATTTTGTCCTGATACATGTTGGCATCGGCCTGATTCAGAACATCGATCAAGCTGGCTCCATTCTGCGCACATGCATACCCAAAAGATAGATTTAAGTTTAGACCCCGATCTGTATTACACAGGTTCCACCGTCTCACTGCTTTTTTGAGAGACCTTGTGAGGGAAGAAGCCCCCTCCTCCGTAGTCTCAGGTAAGAGGATAATAAACTCATCCCCTCCGTATCTGGCCACAATGTCGGAGCCCCTACACATATTTCGCAGTAGTTTGGCAGTCTCCTTAATGACCATGTCACCCTTGAGATGGCCAAAATGATCATTGATGTGTTTCAACTCATTGATATCGACCATCACGATGGCCACCGGACGCCGATATCTCTGGATTCGCATTTCTTCTCTACCCAATATTTCTTCAAAATAAGTACGGTTATAAAGCCCCGTAAGCGCGTCGGTGTTTGAGAGTCTCTCCAATTCTTCATTTTTCCTTCTGAGTCTCCGGAGCAACTGAACGCTTCTAGAAGCTGCATTTTGTCTTGCCACGGCTCTGCGTACAACGTTTAACAGTTCCTCGTTAGTAAAGGGCTTGGTAAGGTAGCTAAAAGCGCCGTGATTGAGCGCCCTGATTGCCGTTTCCACCTCGGGAAAGGCAGTGAGGATGATGACAGAGGTATCAGGAGAGGCTTCTTCAATTAACTCTAAGAGTTCGATCCCGTTCCTGTCAGGGAGTTTTACATCTGTAATCACCAGATTGTAGTAAGTTTTCTTTATTTTCTCTATCGCTTCACAAGCTGTAAGCGTGGTATCCGCCAGATATCCGTTTTCACTGAGGACTTGCGAAACGATCCTACATAAATCCTCTTCATCGTCTACGATCAATATCCTAACCCGTTTATGATTCGGTTTCCCATTCGGCCTCTGGGCCCTGGTGGCTGATTGAGGAATCGATCCTCTTCGGATGCTACCCTGTTCAAGACCTCTTTGGGTAGATCTGTTGAGCCCCATTTATCTACCCCTCCCGATGACCGCTATCGGTAACCTCTCGTAGCCTTCAAGTAGCCTCTTGCCCACTTAATGGAGTCGATGATTGACATAAACCAAGATTCCTGAGAACTATTCCGGCCTTGTGGTCATCTCTAAAACACCCAACTTCTCCTTTAGCATTTTGTTCTCCTTCTCTAACTCTGCTTCTTTCGCCTTCGAGGAGAGGTAAGAATCGCTCTGCCACCAGTTTATTCCCATCTCCATAGCCTTATCAACGGAGGCAACCAGAAGTCTTATTTTGATACTAAGTAAATCAATATCGGCGATTTGGATTCTGATATCTCCAGCGATAACAATCCCTTTGTCCAAAACCCTCTCTAAGATATCAGCGAGATTAGTGGCTTCTGTGGGGTGGATCATCTTTTGCGTTGTCATAACTCCTTCCCCTGGATTCCTGCTTTCGCAGGAATGACGAAAAAAATTGGTCTCACATTAGATTCCCCAAGGGGCCTAAATCCAAATTCAATTCCTCATCTTCGATACCAAATATTGTCTGAATCTCTTTTATTTTTTTCTTCACTGCCTTAAGGCTCAATCCTAATTTTTGAACTTCTACAGGGGAAAGCGTTCCTCTCTTTACCCTTCTGAAGGCTTCTTTTTCTAAAAGTTTTCTTATTAATTCCACCAGAGCTAAAACTAATTTAGCTAAACCTCGCTCTGCCCTCCTGGGATTACCGAGATCAATGAGTTTAGGGATATTTTCTTCTGCCTTTCTTATTTCTCTTTGTAATTTCTCTATATACTCTATGTCTTCGGGGGTGAATTCTTTATCCGGATTACTGAAACTCTTACCGGATAGTTCTTCTGCCTTAGAAATTGATGTAAGGATAAGCCTCAGACCTAAAAAAACAAGGTCTACATCCGCTACTTTTATTACTATATCTCCATTAATAACTGTCCCCTTTTCTAAAACCTTATCCAGGGCGTCTATCAATGTTACTCTTTCGTCTTTATTAATCATAATTTTGGTCCTTCCGATATTAAAATCCTTCTTCCACCTGATCCCAGTTACTACTTTTTATTACATAGATATAAAACATCTTGCTATATCTCTAACGGGGTAAAATTATAAGCAGGCCAAGGGCCACTGTTAACGGACCCTCACCCCTTTCTCTAATGGAATAGAGATACGAGGCCTTCGCCTCGATTTCTCCCCTTACTTGTCTTGCCTCCTCAGTTCATAGGACTGGACTTCTAAATGATCATCCAGTTTCACTGCGTAGATATTCCGATCCCGCACCCGAGTGGGAAGACCAAGAGATTTTATGAACGAACTCTCTTCATAAACCTCAGCTTCGGTCTCCCAACCGTCGTGAACCTTTGCAGCCCTGATGACCTTTACGCTCCTCATGTCAAGAGCCTTCTCCAGGAATTCGCTGGAGATTCTTCTCGCCTCTTCTATGCTGGCCATTGTTGTACCTTCCTCCTTCCTATTCGTCAATGCCTCGCACAGCATCCAACTGTGCCAGAAGTTCTGTCTCACCTTTGCTATATTCTTCCTCGCTTATCTCCCCTAACTCAAAGCGTAATCGCAAAGTCATGAGTTTTTCCCTAAGATAGGTTTCGTCACACAGTTCCTGTTCCACCATCCCATGAATTCTCTTAAAGACACCCCAGAATCCTTTCAAAGGAAGCATTAATAGGTCATCGATCAAAAGCAATTTATCCCCCCACCAATTATATAAATTGTGAGTTTCGCATGGACCTTCAATTGCAAAAATTCTTTTATCACCCTTCCTTTCCCTTTATTTCTAACCCCAAATCGCAATTCCATTCCCTTTTGCTTTCAAAAATTATCCCACTCATTCTAATCTTCTTACTTCCATATTTTGATCTTTTCACCACAAACGCCAACTACCACCTCCCGTTTAATTCCTCACTATATTCTTTTTCCTTTTTAAAAACCTGTTTAATATAAACTCGATTTGACGCAATATCTCTATTCCCGCTAACATAAATGCTCAATACTTTATTCCAATCCTTTTCCTTTTCTATCAAATCTCCGAGATAAGCCATTCCTGCTCTTATATTTAACGCTGGGATATGGCTATTTCCTATTTCCTTTTTCAATTTAGGATCCTCCACATATTTATTCCATGTTCCTGGCATCAACTGCATCAGCCCTCTCGCACCCTTCTCACTTATAACACTATTTCGATATGAAGATTCTTGATCGATAATAGCCAGGACCATCGATATCGGTATTTCGCGTTTATTCGATTCCTCGAAAACTACATCTGCAACTTCTAACGCGTGGCTAATACTAATCGGCTTCGTCCTCAATATCTCTAATAGTCTTAATTTGGCCCTCATTTCAACAACATGGCCTCTAACTACTTCATAACTATGCTTCGCTAAATCCTTCTCTATTTTTAAAACCGCTTTCCCACACATTAGAAATAGAGATAATAATAACGCAAAAGATATTTCTAAGACATGAATCTTGAAAGACCTCTTTTTTATTTTTCGAATCGCTTCTTCATGTTCCTCTTTTAATATTACCGTCATGGCAGTTCTCCTCACATTGTTTCAATCCATAAGGTCCATGAAGATGGCTTATATTAATCTCCCAATAAGATTTTTCAATAAAATCAAAAGCCTCCTTCATTTGAACCGTCGGATCTGACCTCCATCAAAAGGATGCGCTCTTTTCTGGGCAAGCACTGATAGGCGCGATAACATCTGTTAAGCAGCCTATATGCGTTCACCACCTTTTCAAATTCCGAGGAAGAATTCAAAAGATTCTCAGTCTTATCAGGATGGGTGGCCTGTGCCTTTGAATAATAGGCATTCCTAACATCGGCCAAGGAGGCATATTCATTTAAACCTAAAAAACCAAGAGCCGACCGAAGCTCATCGGCATTAACCCATTCAATCTCTATGCATCGGAAACTGTACAAGGGAAGAGGGCCGACTATTTTAAGCGAAACCTCGCCACGGAAGGCCTGGTCGAGATATTGGACCCTGCTATCGAATTCACTTTCCATCCCTTTTCTCAAAAGGAATGCCGTGTTCAGGATCATCAAATCGTCCATGACGTCGTGGTCGCAATAGGATTCGGTGCACCCCCTGAGTTGAGAAAGAATTCTTTCTTTGGACTGGTACCTTCTTTTGATAAGGCACTGACGAACCCATCTTCCCAGTTCGATCTTCTCCAAGAAAGCCTCCCCTGCGGATTTTTTTTCAATTCTCTCCTGAAGGGATCGAATCTCGAACTCTTCATCATAAAGGGTCTTGAATACCCTTTCTCCGTCCCACATGGCCACTAACTCAACTTCTACTCTTTCTCCAACCCAGGGGAGAAGAGACTTAAAAAGGCCGTAACCTCGGACCAGTATCTGTCTCACTTCTTTCTCAGTACAAGCCAGGGAGCCAAATTTGAATGGGATGATGGGGTGCGACTCCATCGCTTTCTCAACCACCTTTTGGTGATCCAATAAATATCTAAGCACAACATCCTTGGCCATTGTTTTATAGTCTATAAGAGAAGTATTCCTGACGATTGCAGATATACGGTCGTGGGTAATCGGATAGACCTCATCGCGCCGGTTTCCAAATCCTATGGCACTCAAATTAAGATTTTGAGGGGCTTCTATCACACCATATAAGTGTTTCCAGCCATCTTCCATCATTGTCCCTTTTTCACTTTTTTCATCACCTTTCCCAAGGCTTCTTTTATAAGAGATTTGAGCAACAAAAGATCCACCGGCTTTGTAACATAGTCGTACGCACCCAACTTCATAGCCTTTCTCGCAGTTTCGAGGGTCCCAAAGGCCGTCAACATAATTACGACGGTTTCTCTTTTCATCTTCTTAATCTTATTCAGTACTTCAATCCCATCCATTCCAGGCATCTTTATGTCCAGAAGCACCAGATCGGGGCTCTCCTTCTTTACCAACCGCAGCGCGGTCTTCCCGTTGAGAGCAGTTAATATCCGATACTGCTCTTTAGATAAGCTGTCCGAGAGAACAGTGCAAAAATCCTTTTCGTCGTCTACAATAAGAATCGATTTGTTCATTTCTCCCTTCCCCTCTTCCTGTGAAAAGTAATTTCAAAAATACCATCTCTATAACTCGTTTGAATATTGGCCTCGTCTACCACAAAAGGGAGAAGCATCTCTTTAATATACTTCCTTGAACTGAATTTATCTTGGGCACGGATGGTGAAGATGTCACTGCTTACTTCCCAATGGATGTCCTCTTTTTTCACCTCCGGGAGTTCAGCCATGATGACCAAGTTGTCCATCCTTTCGAATACGTCTGTTTTAGGTTCCTCCACTCTTTCTATAAAAAAGCTCTTCTCAATCGACTTCTGATAGCGCCTGAACTTCGGCTTCGTAGAGAAGGCCCAAACCTTCGCAGGGGTTACGCCTTCTTCACCCTTCTTGAAAAGTCCCCCTCTCCTCTCCAGCAGGCCCAGGGAGATGAAGAGCTTTCTTTTTTCTCCACCCTCTTTCCTTCCCCATCCTCTTGTCCAATATAGTGAAGTGGTAATATCATGAATTCCTTTAACTCTCTTGTCCATATGGAAAAAGGCCTTCTCCGAATGGGAGCCGATAAATGACGTACTCTATTTGGATATCTTTAGGTAATTTCTCATCCACCCGGTGACTAATTCCTATAAACAATAACCCCGTCTCGCCATCATCCAGTGTTTTGTCAATTCGAAGGGCAATGTAGGAATCCCTCCTCTGCAAAAGGCTCTTGGCCATCGTTTGATATCTTCTTTTCGCTTGCTGGTTCTCTGAGTTAGCAGATGCATCTCTTAAATAGGTATATTCTTTCAAGAGTAATTTTGGGTCTTCCGTTCCTTCTATTTTTGCACCCAACTGGATAAGTTCCATAAGAATTTGATGGTTCCGGCTCCCCATCCTAAGCAGCTCATGAACGATATCTATTTCCTTCCCGCATAAAGGTAGCCCGTCCTGATACAGTCTCGTCCTTTGATAATCTAATTTTAGCCCAAGGACTTTTTCTCGAACCCCTTGCCAGAAGTCCTCTATGATCCTATTATGTTCTTCCCACTTTTCAGTGCCAAACCTTCTGATGTATTCGTCTTTCAGTATTCCGTAAAGCGACCCCATCTCAACTCCTGTGTGGATGATGGGAATGTATTTCAGTCTTCTCATCTCAGGGCCTTTCAGACTGAACAGACCTCAAGGCCACCTCAAAGTCATCACGGGTTATGACCAACTCCTTAGACCGAGCAGGGGTCGTCCCGTTCTCAGCGTCGATAAACCTGCGGATGGCATTCATCGACGCTCTCCTGCAGAGTGACTGGATATCAGAACCCACCAATCCATCTGTCCTCCTGGCCAATGTCTTCAAGTCCACGTCCTTATCAAGGGGTTTATTCCTCGTATGAATTTCAAATATTGAAAGCCTTGTCTCTTCATCTGGTATGAGAAGTTCAAACAAGAGGTCAAATCTTCCACTTCTGAGAAGCGCAGGGTCAACTAAATCCAATCGGTTGGTGGCAGCTAAGACAACCACTCCTTTTAACTCCTCTATCCCATCCATCTCTGCCAGAAATTGACTGATCACCCTTTCTGTAACATGAGCGTCCGCAGTGCTTGCGCCTCTCTTTGGAACCAAGCTATCTATCTCGTCAAAGAAGAGTATAGTCGGGGAAGCTTGCTTTGCCTTCTTAAACACTTCTCTGATCCCCCTCTCACTCTCTCCAACATATTTTGATATCAGGCTTGGCCCTTTTACTGAGATGAAATTGACTCCGCTCTCATGAGCGACTGCCTTTGCTAATAAAGTCTTGCCTGTACCCGGCGCCCCATAGAGAAGAATCCCTTTAGGAGGGTTCGTATTTGCCTTCATAAAGGCATCAGGATACTTAAGAGGCCATTCTATTGCTTCCCTCAATTCCTCCTTGACGTGATGCAGACCGCCTACATCGTCCCATTTAACGTCAGGGACTTCCACAAAAAACTCTCGGATAGCAGAAGGTTCTACCTCTGCCATCGCTTCATAGAAATTGTCCATCGTAACCTGAAGTTCCATAAGGGTCTCATAAGGAATATCTGCCAACTCAAAATCAATCTTAGGGAGGATCTTTCTTAAAGCCGACATTGCCGCCTCTCTGGCTAACGCCTCAATGTCCGCCCCAACAAATCCGTGGGTAATATCAGCTAACTTTTCAAGGTTTACCCCGTTAGAAATTCCATTTCTAATGGGGCGAGCATCTTCTGCAAGAGGCATCCCCCTTGTATGAATCTGCAAGATCTCAAGTCTTCCATTTCTGTCGGGGATCGGTATGGATATTTCTCGGTCAAATCGGCCGGGTCGCCTCAATGCCGGATCTATGGTATTGGGAATATTGGTGGCTGCAATAACAATAATCTCACCCCTTGACTCCAATCCATCCATGAGGGCCAGAAGTTGAGCCACCACCCTTCGCTCAACCTGCTTTTCTCCGCCCATCTCCTCCCTTTTCGGCGCGATAGCATCTATTTCATCTATAAAGATGATGGCCGGGGCGTGTTTTTGGGCATCTTCAAATACCTTTCTCAAGCGGGCTTCACTCTCCCCATAATATTTGCCCATGATCTCGGGCCCACTGATGTGCGTAAAATATGCCTCTGTTTCATTTGCTACAGCACGGGCAATCAAAGTCTTCCCGCAACCCGGAGGACCATACAAAAATACCCCTCGCGGGGCATCGATCCCTAATCTTTTAAAAACCTGCGGGTATTTGAGAGGCAATTCGATCATCTCCCTTATCCTCTGGATCTGAGCTTGAAGTCCACCTATATCCTCATAGGAGACACGTGAGCCTTTCGCCTCATGCGTTCCCTCTACCTCCATCCTGATAAGGGTCGTAGGCTCGATTATCACAAAACCATCGGGCACAGTGTCTAATACTTTAAAATCACACGATCTGGCACCAAAAAGATTCGCTCTAACTTTATCTCCGGCTGTTAGCGGGAGCCCTTCCATTAGTGAGCCGATATACTTAATATCCGTTTCCCTTTGAAATGTGCCCATCAAAGTTATTGCAGATAAAGTGATCTTGCTTGCCGGCCTGTGTGGGACCTTTTGAATCCTCACCTTTTCATCTAATCCCACTTGGGCATTTTCTCTTGAAATCCCGTCTATCTGGACAATTCCTTTTCCTCTGTCTTCCAAGAATAATGGCATGGCCTTGGCAGGTGTTTTTCTCCTTCCTTCCATCACTACAATTTCGCCCACTTCGATCGCCATGCTTTTCATATCCTTTGGGTCAATTCTCGCAATCGCCCTTCCGACATCTTTAGGTAAGGCTTCTTTTACTTTCAATGTCAAGTTGTTCATGGTGTGGGGCATTTCAAATTTCTTTTTTGAGTCTAATCTCCAGGATCCCATTCTTATACTTGGAACTTAAAGTCTCTGTTTTTACCTGGGTAGGAAGAAGAACCTCTTTATGATACTTTCTATCTCTGCTGCTAGCGCAAATGTCTAATATATCCTCTTTCAGATCTATCTTGATATCTTCTTCATTGACCCCCGGCATCTCAACGTAAACTTGAACCTCCCCCTTCTCGTCAAAAAGGTCTGTAATCGGTTCTCTCTCCTCTTCCACGGTATGTCCTTTAGCCGTTTTCTTAATATTGCCAAATGGTTCAACAATTGGCTTCCCTCCTGCCGCGGTCTTAATAGAGAAGCCAAAAACTCCTCTCATACCCTCCCTTAAATGACTCAGGTCCATCTCACTTTCTTCCTTGATTTCGCCGCCTGCCTCTTTCAATTCCGCGGCAAAGTCAATGAGTTTTTCTATGCCCTGAAATAAGCCTCCAAGGCTCAACTTACCTACCCCAAAATCGATGTCTAACCCTTCCCCTTCCTTTCTCCTCCCTTTCTTCTCCATTGCCCACTCCATTATTTGAGGCGATCTCCTTAAAAGATTGGTTCTCAATCACGTACTTTCTAACCAAATACCTCCAATCCCTCTCCATTGCATTATGGCCATCAATAATTGATGGCCATTCTTTTTTGAGGCCTTGTAGGTACACTCCGATATGACTTTATCTTCTGCTCTTCATGAGTCTCTTTTTGAAGCCTTTCGATACTTTTTGTAATGCTATTTAACTGCCTATTCGCAGCCGCCTTTCTTTTTTCCAAGGCGAAGATCTCTTTTTCTAATCTATCCTTTTCCCTTCCGAGCACATATAAGTCGAGATAACCTGATCTTTGAACCTTCGGAATGGACCGGGTACCTATGGAGCGTATACCCTTTATGTTTCTTAGGCCTGATATCTGGTGTATCCCTTTCATGAATAGTTCTCCTTATGCTCACATCTACAAAATTTTTTGACTAATTCTTTCACGATCTCTTTTGTCCTTTCCTGATTTGTCTTTGAGCCTACCCTGCTTGTTTCAGAGGTCAGTATGTCCTGGCAGATCTGCAGAAAGATGCCATCCGAACTTGAAGGCGTAAGCCCCTGAACCTTGAGTGTTTTGGCAATCATAATGCAACCACGAATAGTGGGAGCGAATTCGCACTTTCCAGATTCTCTCAGTCCCCTTACGATGTTGACAATGGTCCCAGCATGTTGCTTAGAAAGCCTGGACTTCGCCTGAGTGATGGCCACCTCTGTCTCATAATCAAAATAGTCCAAATCCATGGTAACCATTCTGTCACGAAGGGCATCCTGACTTCTATGGACACCTGCATATTCTTCAGGATTTGAAGTGAAGATAGCTCTAAAATCTGGGTGAACTGTCAAATACTGTTCTTCACGGCCCCTTCCAACTGGCAGGTCCATCATCTTTTCTTGCAGGATTGAGAGGAGGATGTTGTTTGCCTCCGGCCTGGAGCGGGTGAATTCATCATAAATTAGGGTAAATCCATATTTGCAAGCTACGGTCAAGCGATTATCAACCCACCTCTTTACCATATCCTCCTCTGTTTTTAGTACCCTTGATACAAAGCGGTCAACAACCTTCCTAAACCTATAGCCATATTCGCCGCCGACCAGGTCAGAGGTTGTAAACTCTTCGTCACCGTGAATCAGCACCACTGGGCGTCCTATTTTACTTGCGATATGCATAGCTAAAGTTGTTTTGCCAGTCCCAGAAGTCCCTCTCAGGTGGACAGGAAACCCAGCTTTAACATAGGAAAGAGCCCTTTTCGTAATATCGTTTATATACTTGGTCTCCACAAAGTCTGGTAAAGGCCGGGGCTCCAATACTGTAGTCGTCTCATCGATCATTTGCTCTCCCCTTCTGATTTATAATCCGGTTTTACCTTTTGGGTTTTAAGGACATTGCCCATCCGATTCCAGATTCTGCTTGCTTCGGCTAAATCTGCTCTTAACTCTTTCTCCTTTTCCCTACAGTCATCCCTCAGAGTGGTGACATTTTTTGTTAGATTTTTCTTCTCTTCTTGTAAACGATTTCTGAGGTTTCTGCTCATCTCTCTGTGAGATCTCTCAGAATCGGCTAAAAACCTCCTCGCATTTCCTCGAATGCTCTGAACTTCCTCTCTGAGCTGTTTAACACTACTCTCTCTATCCTCGCGACCTGTGATGATCTCATCACAGAGGGACTTCATTCCGGTTGATGCACTTCCCATGGAATCACCCCCTCCGAGCACTACTCTCCTTACAAAAAGCCATAATTGTGTGAGATCTTCCTTGGCTGATGCCTCTAAAAAGATTATAAATTTTGCCTTTTCAAAACTAATTCCCTTTACTTTCCTTTGCCTTTCTGTTTCTCCTCCTTTCTGTTTCTCCTCTTTTCGATAGGCTCTTCCACCACCATCGTTGTTTCCTCACCAGCTTCAACCTTCGGCCTCATGTGGTTACCTTTTCTCACCTTGGCTAACGTGGCAGCCATGCCCTTCCAGTAATTAGAAGCTTTCTTGATATCATTCCTGTAGTCAGCCAATAGTTTCTTTACTTCACTTGTAATCCCACTTACGAACTTGGAAAGTTCTTTCTTCTGTTGCTCGGTCATCTCTGTATGATCCTCATGAAATTCCCTGAGTTTATTCTCAACGTAGATTTCAATCTCTTTCACTTCGTTAGCAAGCATGCCCTTTAATTCTTTTGACATCTTGCCGCGATCCTTATGAAAACGATTCAACGTTGAGGCCACCCCGCCTGTGAGGCTCCTGACAAACCCTGTAAGGTCTTTCATCTGTCCCTCACTCATCTGTCTATGGCTCTCTTTGAACCTTTCGAGCATATCTTCAACGCTCTTTGATAAACCCTTCGCAAAATCAGCCAGATTCACCTCCTGCTCTCTTGCCGTTCTCTTCCTATCTGAGGCGAACCCTTTTAAGGTTTTGTGGGTATCGGCTACTAAATCTCCCAGTGCCTTTACTCTTACGTTATAAGAAGTAACAATGTCCTCGGCAGTACCTCTCATGCTATTTCCAATTTCCATTTTACTCCCTCCTTTTTAATTTAGTTTGCATAATTCACCAATATTGGCCCTACTTCTGCTCCACTGTCTTTTTTGTCTTCATACTTCACTTTAATCTCATCAAAACAGGGATCACAAATCCCGTGAGTTGGTCTCCTGTCATGGAGAGGCTCTTTCTCCCCAAAAACCTTTTCACAAACCATACAAACCCTTATCACTTAATTTCTCCCCTTTTTTCGCTCACTAAGGAGCTGACTAACTTCTCTCTTCCTCTCTTCTTGCCGCGATACCCTTTCTTCATAATCGATCTTGAATTCGTTAAGCATCCTTTTTAAATCCTTTATCCGGAGATCCTTTCCCTTTCCCAGAAGCCCCTTAAATCTCGATGCCAACACTTTCTGTCCTTTCCTAAATTCCTTCAACTTCGAGATGATCTCATTCCTTCTCTCAGTTTGTTTAAACAGGATCTCCTTGATCATCCCTTGGAATTCTTTTACCCTCTGCACTTCACCTTTAGTAAGGGAGCCCTTGAACTTTCCCAACTTCTCCCTTAAATCCCGAGCCATCTCCTTCTGTTCATTCAGATAGCGGTTTAACAAATTCCTTACTTCCTTTTCCCTCTGGTTCTGAGTTGAAATAATATCCTCCATCATATTGTCAAAATCTTTCCTCCTCAGAGAATTATTTTTGGCAAGATTCTCTCTTAATTCTGCATTCAATTTTTCTCGTTCTTGTTTTGTATCGAGAAGCGAATCCTGAAATCCTTGGAGGATCTGATGAGTGGTATCAAGGAGAGTTCCAATATTCTCGATTCTGGTCTCGTAAGAGGAAACCATATGATCGACAACATTCCCCATGTCTTGTGCTGAGGGCATTCGATCTGTCTCCTCCTTTCTCTTCTGATTAAGGAGGAACTTCTTGGCGAGGCATGCTTTTGCAACCACGGAATTCTGTGGTTCTAAGGATGACCCGGCAAGAATTCCCGTGGTCCCCGCGAGATGCTTTCTCTCCAGCGGGGCTGACCTTATCCTTGCCTAAGTTAGTCTTAGGCTGCTGTGGCCGTCAAACCAATGGCCTCAGCGTACTTCAAGTACGTCTCGACCGATGCCGCCACGACTCTGGCCTCGATTGCGAGTATTTCAATACCCACTAAAGAGACCCTTACCCAGGCATCAACCACAACGCCCTTGTCCAGGATTCGGTCAATCACCTCGACCAAACTGGAAGAACCGATCGCTTTTTCTACTGCCATCTCCGTTCACCTCCTTTCTCTCTGGATTCGTCTTAGGGTAAAGATAGCGCCAAAGAAGCCGACTACCATCTAAAGACGTTTCTAAAAAAAGCAAAAGTTGTGCCACGTGAAGAAGATTATCTTTTTATTCTCTTAAACAATGAATCTCACGTTTGTATATGGAAGGCGAAGGAGATAGGTGGTCCTGATTCTCGGAAGTTTTATGGCAAGGATTCCATAACTTGTGGAACATTTTCCATGGAATTGGCTCCATATGTTATCTGGTACTCCTTGATCTTGGAAAGGAGAGTCTTATAGTCAATTTTTAGCATCTTGGAGGCCTTGCTCTTATTTCCAGCGCTCCTAAAAAGGGCCCGCTCAATCTCTCTCTTTTCGACTAAATAGAGGGCATTCTTCGTTATTTCTCTTAGGGACGCCCCCTCTGCTGCTTCTTCGGGAAGAGTGGGTTGATGAAGAGGAATGGTGTCTTGATCAAAGATGAGATGAGAGGGCTCGATCACTTCCTCCGCAAGCAATACCGATCTCTTAATGATATTCTTTAGCTCCCTAACATTGCCCGGCCAATAATGATTGATGAGGATTGCCAACGACTCTTTCGATAAGCCTTTGACATTTTTTCGAAGCTCCTCGTTGCCCTCTTTGATAAATTCTTGTGTCAGAAAGGGAACGTCCTCTTTCCTTTTTCTCAAAGGGGGCAATTCGATTTTGAATTCATTCAAACGGTAATAGAGATCGGAACGAAATTTCCCCCCTTTCACTAACTGCAACAACGGGATATTAGTGGCAACGATGATCCTAACGTCTATGGGGAGAGCACGTTTTCCTCCGAGTTTCTGAATTTTTCGCTCCTGGATCATCCGAAGGAGTTTATTCTGGACATGGTAAGGGAGATTGCCTATCTCATCTAAGAAGATCGTTCCGTTATTGGCCAGTTCAAATTGTCCTTTTTTCTCTCTATCGGCACCAGTGAACGCACCTCTTTCATACCCAAAAAGTTCACTCTCGATCAACGTATCGGGAATGGCGCCACAATCCACCGCTATGAATAGACCATTCTTCCTTAGACTTGCCTTATGGATGGCCTTGGCAACGATCTCTTTTCCCGTTCCGCTTTCACCTTCGATAAGGACTGTAAAATTGGTGGAGGCCACTTTCTTAATCCGGTCGAAAACCTTCCTGATCTCCTGCCCCCTACCCATGATCGATTCTAAATCGAGGTCTTTCTCAAAATCGGTTTTGAGCTGATTAACTTCTCGCGTTAACGCTTGGCTTTCCAGAGCTCTTCTAATCGTGAGGCGCAACCGTTCGTTCTGAAAAGGTTTTGTGAGGTAGTCATAGGCTCCCAATTTGATTGCCTCAACAGCAGATCCAATACTACCGTAGGCGGTCAATATGATCACCCGAATCTCCAGGTTGATTTCCTTGATTTTTTTGAGTAAATCCATTCCGTCCGTCTCTGTAGGAATCCTGAGGTCTAATAAGACTAAATCCGGTGGTGAATTTTTTCTAAGAAAACCCAACGCATGCCTACAATCTTCGGCCTCAAAGACGGCATATCCATCCTCCTTTAAGATATTGGATAGAAGCCATCTCATATCTTTTTCATCATCCGCAATGAGTATATTGTTCACTTTCGTCCCCAAGGGGCTGGGACTTCGAATCTACTGGATGGACAGGGAAAGTGATGTTCATTTTCGTCCCCTTCCCTTCTTCACTCTCGGCAAGGATCTTACCACGGTGGTCGCTTATGATGCGATGGACGATGGAGAGCCCCAACCCCGTCCCCTTCTCTTTTGTGGTAAAATACGGATTGAAAATATTTGGCATGTCTTCCTTCCGGATCCCTTTGCCCGTGTCTTTTATGATTATATTGACGGTTTGACCATCACAGTTATAACTCGTGAGAATGGAAATAACCCCCCCATTTGGCATCGCCTGCTTCGAATTCATCAAAAGGTTGAAAAAAGCCTGTTTCAGGGATTCTTTGTCACATAGAATTTTGGGGAGACGTCTACCGAAATGTCTCAAAATTTTTATCTTATTCTTTGAGAAATCAAGCTTCAAGAATGCACAAACTTCTGTTAAGATTTTATTAATATCATTCTTTTTGAATTCAAGAGGTTTGGGTTTCGCGAAGTCGAGGAGGTCGGAGATGATCGTATTTGCATTCTGAACATTTCTATAAATAATTTCAAAATGTTTTTTTAACCCATTTTCACTGCCCCCCTTTTCAAGGCAGCATTGTGTTGCAGACCCGATAATCGCAAGAGGATTTCTGATCTGGTGAGCCAGGCTCGTAATAAGCTGGCCTATTGCGGTCATCTTCTCTGATTGGATGATTTGCTCTTCCACTCTTTTTTCGTTTGTAATATCAGCCGAGAGAAGGATAAAATTCATAGGTCTCCCATTATCATCGATAAAGGGAGATAGGGTAATAGACAAGATCCTATTGTTCACCTCGCACTGCTTAACGACTTTAGCTTCATAGCATTTCTTGCTTAAGAAATCTTTCGCCACTTCTTGCCACGGTTCTAACTCTTTAGGTAGAGAACCTGTAAAGAGGTCCTTCCCTGACAGCAAATCCTTTGGAAGCGCACAGAACATTTCCTGGGCCTTATTACACATAAGGATACGCCCCTGCTTGTCAATCACCATCGCTCCAAAAGGAAGGCTTTGGATCATCTTTTCAAACAGCCTCCTTGCAAGAAGTCGCCATTTCATCAATCGAAATACCCTTCCATCATCTTCCGCCAGCTTGGCCTCGAGCAGATCCTTTTCCCTCTCGAGCAATATGTTTCTAAATTTGATTTCAGCAACTGAATGTCTCTTCTCGAACTCCAAATTTTGTTTTTCTATTGCTTTTTTAACGACTTGCAACAGAACATCTGGTGCAATGGGTTTCATTAAATAATCAAAGGCTCCCAATCTAAAAGATTCAATTGCCGCTTCCGTAGTCCTACAGTCGCTGATCGTTATTACCTCCGTATCTGGAGAGAAATTCTTGATCTTCGAAAGGAGAGAAAAACCGTCTTCACCAGGAAGGTATGTCGCAAAAATGATTAGATTAAAGAATTCCGATCTCAGCGGAGAGAGGGCTTCACGGGCGCCAGTCGAAGTAATCACCTGATACCCATGGGTTGTCAGGAATCGCCCAAAAATATTCCCTGCAGAAGGGTCATGGTCAATAATTAATATTTTCGGAGGCTTTTCCCTCAGTATCATCGTATCCCCGGAAAATCTCGATGGAACCCATTGATTCGAAGACTACTTCGGACATCACTTGAATTCCATAGAGGAGCTGGGCACTAGAAAAGGGCTTGGTGATATAGTAATTCGCCCCCAGGTCATACCCTTTCAACATATCGGAGTCTTCATCCCTAGCACTTAGAACAATGACTGGAATGTCCTTCGTTTCTGGATCAGACCTGACTTTCTTTAATAACTGCCATCCATCCATATTGGGCATCAGGATGTCGAAGATAAGGAGATCGAATTGATCGTTCTTCAATTGTTCTAACGCCTCCACTCCATCCCCGGCCTCCTTTACCTCATAACCCCATTTGATTAGACAAGTTCTTAAGAAATTCCGAATCATTGCTTCGTCATCCACGACTAATACCTTCCTCCTCATTATTGATCCCCCACGATTCAAAATGTGGTAGCAAAAGTGGGCCGATGCCTTCCCTTCTTCGGCACGAATCATTCTGGCCTGATCGAAGTTATACCTCTCCTTATCCGCAGCCTTAGGACGCAGCATAATCCGTGCCAGATATGGATGTTTTACTATGTATCCTGCTTGAAAGCAAAAACGCATTCTTCTTTGATGAAGGTGGTCTTGCATTCCTTAAGCACTAACGTCAAGATAAGTATCGAAAATATTTTCTTTAAATCAAATTCCCAATTTTTTGTTATGAGTCTACTTCATTCTGTGTACATAGTGCAATCGGTGAAACTCTGATTTTTTGCTTCGAAATATCTGAGTCTGAAGTGGAAAAAGGACGAGACGGATGATTAAGGAGGGATGATTAAGATCGCTTCCTATTAAACTTCAGGTTTCAAGGGAGGTCACTCCTTCACGGATAGCGTATTTGGTAAGCCCGGCTATGCTGTGAATATCCAGCTTGTCCATGATCTGCAGGCGGTGTGTCTCCACCGTCTTAACACTTACGTAAAGGCGTGAAGCAATTTCTCTTGTCGTTTTACCCTCGGCCAGAAGTTGAAGCACCTCGCATTCCCTGCTCGTCAGGATGGAGAAGGCTGAGAGGTCTCCCTTTGATAAAGAACGCACATAATTTCTCGTAATGGTATCAGCTATCGCAGGGGGCAAGTAGATACGATTCCTAACCACAGCACGGATACCATGGACCAGTTCTTCGCGAGCGCAGTCTTTTAGCAGGTAGCCCGAGGCGCCTGCCTTGAGTATCTCCTCAACAAACCGCCTGTCGGAGTGCATCGATAGGGCAAGGACCTTAGTGTTAGGAATCTCTCTACTAATCTGGTAAGTTGCCTCGATGCCATTCATATCAGGCATAGAGATATCCATAACAACAACATCGGGCAATAGTTGCCGAACCATCTCCACCGCGCATCGCCCATCTTTCGCCTCGCCCACAACCTCCACATCGGGGCACTTCTGAAGTAAAGCGCTGAGGCCTTCACGCACGATCTGATGGTCGTCTGCCAAAATCACCCTAATGCCCATTCTATCTCCCGTTAAATTCTGAGCGGTGCAATCATCGTAACCCGGGTTCCACTATTCGGTCTGGATTCAATCTTAAGGTGTCCCCCTATGTGATTCAACCTTTCACGAACGCTGAAAAGACCAAACCCCTTGCTTCTCATTAAGTGTGATCCCATTTTGGAGCTGTCGAATCCAACACCATCGTCTTCCACATGGACCCGTATGTAATTACCATCTCGCTCGATCCACAAGCATACTTTCTTCGCGTGTGCGTGTTTAGTAACATTCATCAACAACTCTCGCACCGCCCGAAACAGGGTGATCCGAGTTTCGTCATCCATTGGCTTAGGTCCCTTATCATACTCAAGGTGAAACTCAATGCCATGCTCCCCTTGAACTCGCTCTCCGAGCCACTCCACTGCCGCTTCGAATCCCACCTCATAAAGGATTGGAGGACTGAGCTCAAACGTCAATGACCGGGTTAATCGAAGCGCCTCTTCGATAATCTCACGGATTCCATTTAATGGCTCTAAGAACTCAATGGAACAAGCCTGTGCGCGTAAGTCCCCTAACTTGATCTTGCAGCAAGCTAAGGCCTGCCCGATGTGATCGTGCAGTTCCATTGCAATACGCCGCCGCTCCCGCTCCTCGGCCAACACCAATTGAGATGACAGCGACCGGAGCTGGTTATCATAGGCTTGGAGCTCATTCTCAGCGCGCTTGCACTCCGCATAAAGCTGCGCATTGGCGATGGCGCCAGCGATCTGATCACCCACTCTTTCCAGTAGCCTCAGGTCCCTTTCCGTATAGGCATCTGGTTTTGTCGATCGCAGGTGAAGAACCCCAATCACCTCATCCTTGGAAATCAAAGGGACCATCATCGATGATCGAAGTCCAGCCCTCATTATGGGTAGGAGGCCTGGAAAACGGGCTGCTATCTCTTTTTCGTCCTCCATTGAAATGATTAGACCCGATCGTGCTCGAAGCGCCTCTTCAGTGGCTGTGTCAGCCAGAGGAATAGCGTCCCCTTGGCGTCGGTCTGGAATTTCAACGCCCGCGAGATAGGCAATGGTAAGAGTACGACTCTCGGGGTTAATAATGTTAATCGCAACCCGGTCAAAGGGTATGAGCTTACGAACTTCCTCACCGAAGCGCTCATACACCTCTTCGATGTTTAAGGTTGAACTGATGATTCGGCCAATCTCTGCTACTACGGCATGTTCGTGGGCCAATCGTCTTGCCTCCCTCTCACTCTCTTGCAGTGCCTCCTCTGCCCGCTTTCGTTCTGCGATTTCTTGCTGCAGCGACTGGACAATTTTAGATGAGTCTGAAATACTAACTGCCCGCTTTCGTTCTGCGATTTCTCGCTGCAGCTTTCGATTCGCAGATGTTAACTCTGCGTTGCATTTTTCTACCTCGGCCCGATAGTCTTTGAGATTTTCAAGCATATGGTTAAATGATTGAGTCAAATCGTAAATTTCGTCACTCGTTTGAATTTCAATAGGATGGTCGAACTTTCCCTCTGAGATATTTTGCGCTGCCAGTTTCTGTCTTTTAATGGGCAAGGTAATCCTTCGGGTGATGAATAAGGTCAATAGAACACCCAAAAGCACTGCAAAAGAAGCGAACAGTAAAGTGGAAAAGAGAGATCGGTTGATGCGTTTCGTGAGCCTTTCTTGGGTTAAACCGATCTGCACATATCCAACTGTCTTTTGTTGGCCCACATTCTCCTTATTCGGGAATATTCTTGGAGAATCTCCCAAACCATAACTGATAACGGGCGCAAGGAGGTTCACATAACGCTTTCCATCTTTTTGGTTCAAGAACTCCTCATGGATAGGTTCGGTTAACTGAGCATCTCTATTTAGAAGGGAGCGTGGAATTTGCAGAGAGGGTTTAAAGATCCTGTGCACAAGTTGTCGTTTGGTCTCATTGAAAATGAAAACATAGGCAATATCGGGATCCCCATCAAGGCTCTTCACAATATCACATAGGAACTCCTCATTCCCGGTATAAATGCCATATTCGCTATTTTTGGAAACCATTTTGGCGATGCCTCGGCCGTGGTGTAATAACTCTTCATAAGAAGACTTGATTTCATGCTGGATCATGAAGAAAGTAATTCCTGCTGAAGTAGCTAAGATGAGTGATATGGTCAACAAATTGAATTTGGTTGAGAGACTTCGCCTTCTCACAACTTCCTCACTCATTCTTTCAAACTGTCGAAGATGAGTTTAAGAGTGGGGACAGTCCCGAATCTACGACTTCGCTACGCTTCGTCCGTAAACCCCGACCCCGCGTTAAAACGCGGGGCATTGGGGTGCTCCCGGATTTACAGCATTCATCCCCGTGATAAATCACGGGGCTTTCTGCGGGGCGGGGTAAATCTAGGAAAGTCCCCTTTGAGGAGCGGTCAACCTCTCCCTGACTTTTTACCCTCTATTTAAATTACCTTATTATAGACTCCTTTTTCAGATTAATTCCCTTTATTTTGATATGCAATTGTTAGGCCAATTGCTAACTAATTGAAAAAATTGATTTTCTAATGAAAGAGAAGGTATTAGGAAGCTACAATATTGGGTAGGAGCTACAAATTTTGTACATTTTTGATGTCGATGCGGTATTTCTTGAGGCGATACCAGAGGCTCCTTTCTGAGGGGGTGAATAGGGGGTCACATGGGGGTGACCCCACCAGCCTCCTTAATAGTAAATCCCGCACACCGTGTTAAAACACGAGGCTTTCTTTGAGGTAGATATTTTGATGTACCCCTACATTCCTGTTCTGAAGAAAAGGGCTTTATGGGGTGCGGGGTAAAGTTGACTCTAAAGATCAAATCTGGTACGTTTGAGTAGGGGATGGAATTGAAGGAGAAGATCAAAACAAAAGAAGATCTCCACGAGATTATCGAGGATCTCAAGAAAAAGGGAAAGAGGATCGTCTTCACGAACGGCTGTTTCGACCTCCTTCATCTCGGCCATATCCGTTATCTGGAAAAAGCCAAATCCCTCGGTGATATATTGGTCGTGGGAGTAAACAGTGACGAATCGGTTCGAGGTTTGAAAGGCCCTGAACGGCCTATCCTCCCCGAAAAGGAGAGGGCAGAGATTCTCTCCGGCTTTGGATGCGTTGATTATATCACCATATTTGATGAACTCACTCCCCTCGAACTTATCTCCTCTATCCAGCCTCATATCCTCGTCAAGGGAGGGGATTGGACTAAGGAGACTACAGTGGGAAGGGAAGTGGTCGAGCGATCGGGTGGAGAAGTGGTCATCCTTCCTTTCGAAGAAGGGTCTTCGACTTCCAACCTTATCGAAACCATCTTGAAACGTTATGAAAAAAGAAGCTGAAAAAGACCTGCTTTCTCTTCCAGAAACACTCCCCGTCCTTCCGGTAAGGGATATCGTCGTCTTTCCCTATATGGTCCTCCCCCTCTTTGTCAGTCGGGAAAAATCGATCAAAGCACTGGAAGAGGCCCTTTCGAAGGACCGACTGATCTTCTTGGTGGCTCAGCAAAACCTGACCGAGGAGGAACCATCCTTTAGAGACCTCTATCGAGTGGGTACTGTGGCAATCGTGATGAAGATGCTTAAGCTTCCTGATGGAAAGATTAAGATCCTCATCCAGGGGCTCTCCAAGGCCTCGGTCAAAGAAGTCCTCCAAACCGCTCCTTTCTTTCTCGTGAGGTTAGAAAATATTAAAGATCCCTTCCTCACAGAAATCACCCTTGAGACCGAAGCATTGATGAGAAATGTCAAAGAACAGTTGGAGAGGATCCTCTCCTATGGGAAATTCCTTTCACCGGATCTGATGTTCGTCCTTGAAAGTGTCGACGATCCTGGAAGGTTAGCAGATTTGGTTGCCTCCAACTTGGACTTAACTGTAGAAAAAGCTCAAGAGATTTTGGAGATCTTCAACCCCATCGAACGGCTTCGGGCACTGAATGAGGTTCTCGGAAAAGAGGTTCAGGTACTCACCATGCAGGCGAAGATTCAGTCTCAAGCGAAGGAGGAGATCACGAAAACCCAGAGGGAGTACTTTCTGCGAGAACAGATGAGGGCCATCCGAAGCGAACTCGGGGAGGTTGACGAAAGGACCAAGGAATTACGAGAACTTCGCCAGAAGATCAAGAAGGCGAAAATGCCGAAAGAGGTTGAGAAGGAGGCCCGACGCGAACTGGATCGATTGGAACAGATGCATCCCGATGCTGCGGAGGCTTCGATGGTCCGGACTTACCTTGATTGGCTGGTTGAGATGCCATGGTCCGAATCGACTGTGGATAACCTCGATCTTCGAAAGGCAAAGAAAGTTTTGGATGAGGATCATTATGATTTAGAAAAGGTGAAGGAACGTATCTTAGAGTATTTGAGTGTCCGCAAATTGAAAAAAAAGATGAAGGGCCCTATCCTCTGCTTCATCGGACCTCCTGGGGTGGGGAAAACCTCATTGGGGAAATCGATTGCCAGAGCCCTGGGGCGAAAATTTGTAAGGATTTCTTTAGGGGGAATTCGAGATGAGGCCGAGATAAGAGGACATCGCCGAACCTACATCGGTGCCCTGCCTGGAAGAATCATCCAATCGATTAAACAAGCCGGCAGCAATAATCCTGTTTTTATGATGGATGAGGTCGACAAGATCGGCGTCGACTTTCGTGGAGACCCTGCCTCTGCTCTTTTGGAAGTTCTCGACCCGGAACAGAACAATGCCTTCAGCGATCACTATCTCAACATCCCCTTCGATCTCTCCGGGGTGATGTTTATCACGACGGGGAATTTAACCGATCCGATTCCCTCTGCCCTCAAAGATCGAATGGAAATCATCAACCTTCCCGGATATACCGATGTGGAGAAGCTGAAGATCGCCCAAACTTTTCTCTTACCTCGGCAGATGGAAGAAAATGGGATCAACCCAAAAGTCCTCCAAATTTCCGATAAGGCCATCCTCCAGATCATCTCCCAATATACCCAAGAAGCAGGCCTTCGGAACCTTGAAAGGGAGTTGGCTTCCATTTGCCGAAAGGTGGCGAGGAAAGTGGCGGAGGGCCTGCCTGCCGGTAGGCAGGGAAAGAAGGAGAAGACCGTCATCCATACCAGAAATATTCACCAATTCCTGGGGCCTCCTCCTTTTTTGCCCGATGAAGAAGAGAAGCGAAACGAGATCGGTGTGGCCACAGGTTTGGCCTGGACGGAGACCGGTGGTGAAATCCTCCATGTGGAGGCCTCCACTACCCCAGGCAAGGGCAATCTCATCCTCACTGGTCATTTAGGAGAGGTGATGAAGGAATCGGCTCAGGCCGCCCTCACCTATGCACGCTCTAAAGGAAAATCTTATCGGATCACGTCCAATACTTTTAATAACAGGGAAATCCACATCCATGTCCCTGCGGGTGCCATCCCGAAGGACGGACCCTCTGCCGGCATTACCATGGCCGTTGCTCTCATCTCCGCCCTCACCGGTATCTCTGTTAGAAAAGATGTGGCCATGACCGGCGAGATCACACTGAGGGGCAGAGTCCTTCCCGTGGGAGGCCTGAAGGAAAAGGCCCTGGCTGCCCTTCGAAACAACATCAAAAAGGTCGTCATCCCATATCTGAACAAGAAGGATCTTGTCGACCTTCCATCATACCTTCGGAAGAAGATCAACTTTCTCCCGGTCAAACACATGGACGAGGTCTTACACATCGCACTGACAAAGAATAAAAGTTCGGAGTTAAGAGTTAGGAGTTGAAAGTGCCTGAGAAAGGCCTTCGAGAGATTGGCGAGTTCGGTCTCATCGATCGAATCAGGAAGTGGATGACTTCATCTGATCCGGCTCTGCTTCAAGGCATCGGGGATGATGTCGCCGTCATCGAGATGCATGACAAGGTCTTGCTGGTCACCACCGATATCCTCATTGAAGGCATCCACTTCAATCGATCCTGGATAGATCCCTACCGCTTAGGGAAGAAGGCCCTGACCGTCAATCTCAGTGACATTGCTGCCATGGGTGGGATCCCGAAATACTTCCTCATCTCCCTTGGCCTTCCCAAGAACCTTCCCCTCTCTTTTATCACATCATTTTACCGTGGCTTAAAAGATGGGGCGAAACGTTTTGGAATCGATCTGATTGGAGGAGATACTTCTCTCTCTCAAAAAATCATCATCAACATCTGCCTTTTGGGAGAAGGTAAGAAAGGAGGCCTTCTTTTCAGAAAAGGGGCAAGAGTCGGAGATGATCTTTTTGTTTCCGGGACACTGGGCGATGCTGCTTTGGGACTAAGAATTCTCCAAAAAAAGGGGCTCATTGAAAGACCAAAAGGATTGATTGAAAAACACCTCTCCCCCTGTCCAAGAATCGAATTGGGCCAAGCCATTGCAAGGCATCGTTTGGCAACGGCCATGATCGATGTCAGTGATGGCCTGTTGATCGATACGACCCATCTCTTAGAAGAGAGCGGTGCAGGGGCTCGGATCTGGGAAGATCGAGTCCCTCTCTCGAGGCCCTATCGAAAATGGATCCACTCCTATTCGAAGGATCCTTATCAGATTGCCCTTACCGGAGGGGAGGATTATGAACTCCTCTTTACTGCATCGCCGGAAGCAAGGAAGAAGATTTCGACTTTAGCCCTCTCTTCAAACATACCGATTACATGGATTGGAGAGATTCTTCCTCAAAAAGAGGGGTTCCACATTATCAAGAGGGATGGGAGAGAATATTCCCCTTCTCATTTGGGTTTTGAGCATTTTAAGTGATGGTTCGACAAGCTCACCATAATCACCCTGAGCTTGTCGAAGGGAAAAACCGATGAAGGCCTATATTAACGAGATCAGAGAGAATGACAACGTGGACTCTTTCTTTCTGGTAAAAGATAAATCCTCTGGCGTCACCAAAACCGGGAATATCTACTTGAAATTGAGGCTCATCGATCGTTCTGGTGAAATGGAAGGTAGGGTTTGGACCTCTGTCGAGACCTTCGTCGGATCCTTTGAGAAGGACGACTTCGTCCATGTGAAGGGAAAGGCGGTCTCCTTCCAGGACCATCTCCAAATTAATATCACTCATATCGGGAGAGTCGGCGAGGAGGCGATTCTACTTTCCGACTTCTTCCCCATAACGGAAAAAAATGTTGATGAGATGCTTCAGTCTCTCATTGAGATTAGCCAGCAGGTTAAAAACGAACACCTGGCCCGGCTCCTGCGTCTCTTCTGGGAGGATGCGCCTTTCTTGGAAAGGCTTAAGATGGCTCCTGCTTCCAAATGGCTCCACCACAGCTATTTAGGTGGCCTGTTAGAGCATACCCTTTCCCTAACCCAGCTGGTATTGAAAAACATCAGCCATTATACTGGCTTGAACGTGGATTTACTGATCACAGCATCCATCCTCCACGACCTGGGCAAGGTGGATGAACTCTCCTACCAGCGATCTTTCGACTACTCCGATGAGGGACGACTCCTCGGCCATATCATTCTTGGGATTGAAAGGGTGGAGGATAAGATCCGTCAACTCCCTGATTTTCCAAAAGATCTCTCAACGCTGCTAAAACATCTCCTCCTCAGCCATCACGGTCAATATACTTGGGGTTCTCCTAAGAGGCCAATGACCTTGGAAGCAGTGATGCTCCATTATCTTGATGACATGGATGCGAAGATCAATGGAATTCAGCAATTTTTGAGAAGACAGGTTCAAGAGGGATCGAGATGGAGTCCCTATCATCGGATGTTTGAACAGTTTTTTTATGTGCCCACCATCTGGGAGCAGGTGGAACTACCCGATAAAATTATAAAAAATGAATTGGAAGAGGAATAGTTTACCCATCCCTTTTCTTGACAAACCGCATCTCTATTATTATTTTAAGTTTAACGAATGGGCACCTATTTTGAACCGTTGACCTTTTGGTATTGGCTAAATGACTGAGGAAAGGGCTTTATGACTTTCTTAATTTCTGAACGGATGAGACTTGTTCTTAAGAATGTTATCGAGGATTACATCCTTACTGCTGAACCGGTGGGGTCAAAAACGGTTTCGAAGACGTCGAATCTCAACCTCAGTCCTGCTACGATTCGATATATCATGGCCGATCTGGAAGAGTTGGGCCTGATCTTTCAACCTTATCCATCAGCAGGCAGGGTTCCCACAGAGAGGGGATTTCGATTTTATGTCGACTTTATTCTCGATGTCCACGCATTAAGTGACGAGGAACAAAAGGAGATCCGATCCAGATACACAGGCCATCAAATCGAGGGAAGAGATCTTTTTCGTGAGACCTGTCGGATCCTCTCTTCATCTTCTCATTATTTGGGTGTGGTTTGGGCACCAAGGATGAGCTCGGTCGTACTTCAACATATTGAGTTTGTGAAATTGAAGAAATACTTGGCTCTGGCTATCCTGGTCAGCACAGCCGGCTTAGTCCAGAACCGGATGATCGAGGTGGACGAAGATATTTCTCAATCCGAATTGGATCATCTTTCTGATTACATGAATCATCTTCTCACCGGCCTCACCCTTTACCAGGCCAGGGAAAAACTTTTGGAACAGATGAGGGTGGAAAAGAATATCTATGATCGTTTATTTGAACAGGCGCTCAAACTGGGAGAAAAAGCCCTCTCCTCCATCGACGAGACCGATGTCTTCATCGAAGGAAGGGCGAACATCCTTCACGAACCTGAGTTCTGTAATATTTCAAGAATGACCGATCTCTTTCGGACCTTTGAAGAAAAGGCCACCATGGTGAAGCTCCTGGATAAGTTGATGGAACCCAAAGGGGTCCAGATTGCGATCGGCTCTGAGAGTCAGGTCCAGGAAATGGAGGGCTGCAGCTTGGTCACTTCGACCTATGGGTGCGCAGGAAGGGTGTGGGGGGCCTTGGGTGTCATCGGACCCCGAAGGATGAATTATTCGAGGGTGATTCCTTTGGTCGATTATACTGCGAAACTTCTCACAGAAGTTCTGGAAACCACATAGAATCTCGATTTGTCACCCTATAAAGATTCATCTTGAATGATTTTAACCCCCTTTGATTCAACGAGGGGAAAAGATAGGAGCGAGAAGGATGGTCGAAAAGAAGGAGAAAAAGAATAAGCATCAAGGAAGATCAGAGGCAGAGGGTAGTGAAACTCTACTCGAAAACTTTGGTCAAGAACTCCAGATGCATTTAGAAGAGGAAAAAAAGGAGAAGGAGATTGAGGAACTGAAGAAGAAGTTGGAGGAGAAGGAGAAAGAGGCAAAAGAGCATTACGACCGTTTACTGAGGGTCGCTGCTGATTTTGATAACTATAAAAAGAGGGCAGCCAAAGAAAAAGAGGAATGGACCAAATTTGCAAATGAAGATTTGATCAAAGCCATACTACCTTTTATTGATAACCTGGAGAGGGCGGTCAATCATGCTGAAAAGGTGGAGGACGCCGGGGTTCTGGTCGAAGGCGTGCGTTTAACGATTCAGCAACTTCTCCAGGCCCTTAATCAGTTGGGGCTTTCTTCCTTTGAATCGCTTGGGAAGCCCTTTGATCCGGCTCTTCATGAGGCGATCTTGGTTGTACCTACGGATCAACATGAACCCAATCAGGTCGTGGAGGAATTTCAGAAGGGCTATCTTCTGAACGATCGCCTCTTAAGGCCGGCAACCGTTTCCGTGTCGAAACCTCTGGAGAAAGAGGTTCAAGCTACGGAATGATCATTAAACATCTCTTTAAGAAGGGGGAATTGCAATGGCAAAGACAATTGGAATTGATTTAGGAACAACATTTTCAGTGGTAGCAGTCATGGAAGGAGGCGATCCGGTCGTCATCGCTAACCCGGAGGGCAGCCGAACAACTCCTTCCGTCGTTGCCTTTACAGATAAAGGGGAAAGAGTGGTGGGGCAGATTGCCAAACGGCAGGCCATCACAAACTCTGAAAATACGATCTTTTCAATTAAGCGACTGATGGGAAGGAAATATACAGATTCAGAGGTGGTGAAAGACCGAAAGATCCTTCCCTATAAGATCATCGAGGCTAAGAATGGGGATGCGTGGGTCAGGGGGAGGGACAAGGATTACAGTCCTCCTGAAATCTCTGCCTTCGTCCTTCAGAAGATGAAGGAGACGGCAGAGGCCTACCTCGGTGAAAAGGTGACCGATGCTGTGATCACCGTCCCAGCCTACTTCAATGACAGTCAACGACAAGCGACCAAGGATGCAGGAAGAATTGCAGGTCTCAATGTCATCCGAATCATCAACGAACCGACAGCCGCCTCCCTCGCCTATGGATTAGATAAGAAGAAGGATGAAAAGGTTGCTGTCTTCGATCTGGGTGGGGGGACTTTCGATATCTCAATCCTGGAGTTAGGCGATGGTGTCTTCGAAGTCAAATCGACCAACGGAAACACCCATCTGGGCGGAGATGACTTTGACCAAAGAGTCATCGACTACTTAGCAGATGAATTTCGGAAGGACCAGGGAATCGATCTGAGAAAGGATCGCATGGCCCTTCAGCGGTTGAAAGAGGCTGCTGAAAAGGCAAAGATCGAACTCTCTTCCATGATGGAGACCGACATCAATCTTCCCTTCATCACGGCCGACGCCTCAGGGCCCAAACATTTGAACATGAAGTTGACCCGTGCAAAACTGGAGAAACTGACTGAGGATCTGATCGAGATGGTGGAGGGGCCCTGCCGTCAGGCCCTTGCGGATGCCGGACTCTCAGCACGAGAGATCGATGAGGTTATCCTCGTCGGCGGCATGACCCGCATGCCCAAAGTCCAGGAGAAGGTGAGAGGAATCTTTGGCAGGGAGCCCAACAAGAGCGTCAACCCAGACGAGGCCGTGGGGATTGGTGCAGCCATTCAGGCCGGGGTCTTGAAGGGCGAGGTCAAGGATGTGCTCTTATTGGACGTGACCCCCCTCTCCCTCGGAATCGAAACGCTGGGTGGCGTGTTCACCAAGCTGATTGAACGAAACACCACGATTCCCACAAGGAAGGGCCAGATCTTCTCTACGGCATCGGACAACCAACCAGCTGTGACGATTCATGTGCTCCAAGGGGAAAGGGAGATGGCCGCGGATAACAAAACGCTGGGGCAATTTGAACTGGTGGGTATTCCCCTTGCTCCGAGAGGGGTTCCACAGATTGAAGTAACCTTCGATATCGATGCCAATGGAATCGTCCATGTCTCTGCAAAAGACCTTGGAACTGGAAAAGAACAGTCCATCCGAATTACTGCTTCGAGCGGCCTGAATGAGGAGGAGATAAAAAAGATGGTCAAGGATGCGGAGGCCCACGCTGCAGACGATAAAAAGAGAAGAGAATTGGTAGAGGCAAGAAACCAACTCGATAGCCTCATCTATACGACAGAGAAGTCTTTGAAAGAATACGGCGATAAGATCGACGCCGGTGAAAAACAGAACATCGAAGATGCGATCTCAAGAGCAAAAAAGGCAATGGAGTCAAACGATATCAGTACGATTAAATCTGCGCAGGAGGACCTCACCCGTTCCTCCCATAAACTGGCAGAAGCAATGTATGCCAGGGCCTCGAAAGGAGCCCCGGGAGCAGGCGCTGAGGCAGGAGCTCAAGAAGGTCCAAGGCGAGGAGGCCAGGAAGACGTGGTGGATGCAGACTATGAGGATGTGAACAAATAATCGATCCGTTTATCTCTTCTGAAAAGGGGCGAGGGAAATCCTCGCCTTTTTTATTTAAAGACGCTCTGCGCTATGCCTGCCTCCGGTAGGCAGGCGCTTAGCGCTCTGCCAAGAGAATACATTTGATTTTGCCCCCTAACGATGTTAGATTTGAGACCATTGAGAAGAGAGCAAGGAGCCCAGGGATGTGGACTTTTTTTGAAAAATTAAAGAAGGGCCTCTCAAAAACCCATCAGGGTTTTGTGGAGCAGATGGACTGGCTCTTTTTGGGAAAAAAGACGATCGATGGAGATCTCTTAGACGAACTCGAAGGTCTTCTCTTCGCTGCTGACTTGGGTGTGAAGACATCGAGTGAGCTGATTGAGGCCGTCGAGCAGGGACTGAAGAAAGGTGAATTAAAGGAGCCAGATAAAATAAAGGACTTCATCAAACAGGAGATTTTTCGAATTTTGAAATCAGGGGAGAGGCCTCTTTCCATCGACTTCTCTCAGACGAAACCTTTCATCTTCATGGTGGTGGGCGTCAACGGCACGGGCAAGACGACGACCATCGCAAAGATCGCCCATCAATATTCATCACAGGGAAAAAAGATCTTGATCGGTGCAGCCGATACCTTTCGGGCCGCTGCAGTGGAGCAGCTCGAGGTCTGGGCAGAACGGGTGGGCGCAGACCTGATCAAACAATCCAAAGGTACGGATCCCTCTGCCGTCGCCTTCGACTCCATCCATGCCGCCAAAGCCAGAAATATGGATCTCCTCTTCATCGATACTGCAGGAAGGCTTCATACAAAAGTCAATCTGATGGAAGAGTTAAAGAAGGTAAAAAAAATTATCGGCAGAGAATGCCCAAGAGCACCCCATGAGATCCTTCTCGTCCTCGATGCCACCACAGGCCAGAATGCCATCTCTCAGGCCAAGCTCTTCAACGAGGCCATTGGTGTGACCGGAATCGCCCTGACCAAATTGGATGGAACGGCGAAGGGTGGAATTATCGTGGGGATTACAGAGGAATTGAAGATTCCCATTCGATACATCGGCGTTGGAGAAGGGATGGAAGATCTAAGAGAGTTCAACGCCTCCGAATTCGTCCAGGCCTTGTTTTAATATGTCTTTTTAAAACAAATCCTTTTTTTCTTGACAAAAAAATCATATGTGGTATCTTTCACAATGCCTTTAACTTCCAGACAACCAATCCATCCTTAGACAAAGACATTTGATGGAACAAAGGGGGAACCCAACAAAAATCAAGAAGTTAAAATGATTTCCCCTGATCATTTACGGAAAGGGGGTGAACCTGACTCTTATCCCAAAAATTTCAAGAAAGGAAGGTGAAAAATGTCTATGAAGATTACCCGAAGAACATTTTTGAAAATTTCGGGAGCCACAGCAGCAGGGACGGTAATAGGTGGCTTGGGATTCGATCTCTCCCCAGCTGTGGTTTATGCCCAAGAACTTCGGATTAAAGGGGCTAAGGAAACCACCACGATCTGTTGTTATTGCTCGGTAGGTTGCGGAATTATCGTTCACACCGATGCCAAAGGAAAAGTGATTAACACCGAGGGAGACCCCGACCATCCGACAAGCGAAGGCTCTCTTTGTGCCAAAGGAATAACTCTCTACGAATTAGTAACAAATCCAAAGAGGATAACCAAAGTAATGTACCGCGCTCCTTATAGCACAAAATGGGAGGTAAAGTCCTGGGATTGGACCCTTACCGAGATTGCCAAAAGGATTAAAAAGAGCCGGGATGCCGTTTTCATGGAGAAAAACGCCAAAGGCCAGGTGGTCAATAGGTGCGATGGCCTGGCTGGTATTGGTAGTTGCCATATAAATAATGAAGAGGGCTGGCTCTACCAAAAGTTCCTTCGATCACTTGGTATAGTCTCTGTTGAGATGGAGGCCCGTCTCTGACACAGCTCCACTGTAGCGGCTCTGGCAGAGTCGTTTGGACGTGGAGCGATGACGAACAACTGGAGAGATATTGGGGTGAGCGATTGTATTTTAATCATGGGCAGTAATCTGGCTGAAAATCATCCTATCGCTATGAAATGGGTTATCCGGGCCCAAGAAAAAGGTGCAAAGGTTATTCACGTCGACCCCAGATTTACCCGCACCTCGACAAAGGCTGATATCTATGCACCAATGCGAGCCGGCACGGACATTGCTTTCCTCGCCGGGATGATCAAGTACATTCTTGATAACAACCTCATCCAAAAAGATTACGTAGTTAATTACACAAATGCTGCCTTCATCTTAGGCCCAAAATATGATTTCAGCGATGGCCTCTTTTCCGGTTATAACCCTGACAAGAGGGCTTATGATAAGTCTTCCTGGACCTTTGAAAAAGATGAAAAGGGTATTCCAAAGAAGGATCTTACCCTTCAGCATGAACGCTGTGTCTATCAGCTCTTAAAGAAACATTATGCACGCTATGACTTAGATACTGTCTCAAGTATCACCGGAACTCCAAAGGAAGATTTGATCAAAGTTTATGAAGCCATTGCAGCAACAGGAAAGCCGGATAAAGTAGGAACTATGCTTTATGCCATGGGCTGGACGCAGCATACTGTGGGCACCCAGAACATCCGCACAGCCTCCATCGTTCAGTTGCTCCTGGGCAACATAGGCATGGCCGGAGGCGGGGTGAATGCCCTGAGGGGAGAATCCAATGTCCAGGGTATTACTGACCATTCCATACTGTTCCATATCATACCCGCTTACAATCCCACGCCAAGGGCATCAGATGAAACACTTTCAAAATATAATGAGAAGTACACCCCAAAAACTGCAGACCCCCTGAGTGCAAATTGGTGGAGCAATCGGCCAAAGTACATGGTGAGTTATCTCAAGTCTCTTTATGGAAAAAATGCCACCAAAGAGAATGATTTTGGATATGGATGGCATCCAAAATTGGATGATGGACAAAACGCTTCCTGGATGTTCATGTTCGATGAGATGCTTAAAGGGAATTTATCTGGTTTCATCTGCCTGGGGATGAACCCGGCCTGTTCAAGCCCCAATGCCAATAAGGCAAGGGAAGCTCTCTCCAGATTGGACTGGATGGTGGCCATTGACCTCTTCGAAACCGAGACCACAAACTTCTGGAAGGGTCCTGGAATGAACCCCTCAAAGATTAAGACCGAGGTCTTTCTCCTCCCAACAGCTTCCTCGATTGAAAAGGAAGGAAGTATCACAGATAGCGGACGAATGGCTCAGTGGCGCAACAAAGTGATCGATCCCGTAGGAGAAGCAAAATCCGATGGGCAGATTGTCCACGAAATTTATATGAAGGTTAAAGCCCTTTACGAAAAAGAAGGGGGGAAATCTCCTGATCCTATTCTCAAATTAAAGTGGGACTATGCCGTGAATGGAAAGGTTGATTTCCATCTGGTGGCAAAAGAGATCAATGGTTATGACCTCACTACTGGAAAACTTGTTGTCAATTTCACCAAACTGATGGACGATGGAACTACATCTTGCGGAAACTGGCTTTATTCAGGGAGCTATAATGAAGATGGGAATATGATGGCTCGAAGGGATAAGACCGACCCGACCGGGGTAAACCTCTTTCCAAAATGGGCTTGGTCCTGGCCGGTGAACCGGAGGATCCTTTACAACAGGGCATCCGTAGATCTGAATGGGAATCCATGGGATCCTAAACGTGCGGTGATCAAGTGGGATGGTTCCAAATGGGTTGGTGATGTTCCCGATGGTGGCTGGCCTCCTTTGGCCACAGGGAATGGTAAATTACCATTTATTATGAAGCCAGATGGTGTGGCCTCCGTCTTCGGACCAGGTTTGGCTGAAGGTCCCTTCCCAGAACATTATGAGCCTCTGGAGTGTCCAATTGAAAAGAACCCTTTGTCTTCCCAGAGAATCAATCCCACTATAGCTCTCTTCAAAGAGTATTCACACACTACCTGTGATCCGAGGTTCCCTTTCGTAGCCACTACCTATAGGGTAGCCGAGCACTGGCAGACAGGTCTTATGACCAGATATACCCCCACACTGATAGAGGCTGAACCTCAGATGTTTGTAGAGATAAGCGAAGAGCTGGCTACCCTCAGGGGAATCAAGAACGGAGAGTGGGTCCGTGTTTCATCCCCAAGGGGTGAGGTAAAAGCTGTGGCCATAGTAACAAAACGTTTAACGCCTCTAACGGTAGCTGGTCAAACTATTCATCAGATCGGATTGCCCTGGTGCTATGGATGGTTGGTTCCCAAGGATGGCGGGGAAAGCGCAAACCTTCTTACCCCTACCATAGGTGATGCCAACACAGTTATTCCAGAATATAAGGCTTTTCTGGCCAATGTGCAGAAGATACCGACCAAAAAAGCCAAATCATAGAAGGAAAGGAGGTAATTATAGATGGCAGATAAATCATTTTTTATAGATACCACTAAATGCACTGCCTGTCGGGGATGCCAGGTTGCCTGCAAAAACTGGAATCGTCCTTTGGGAACTAAAGGAATAAAGACCTATCAGCGTGGAAATTACCAGAACCCCGAAGATCTATCCTTCTTTACATATAAATTGGTTCGATTCAGTGAGGTCGATGCAGGTAAGCTGAACTGGTATTTCTTCCCAGATCAATGCCGTCACTGTCTCACCCCTCCTTGTAAAGAAGTGGCAGATGGGAAGGCTAAAGGAGCCATTACACAGGATGAAAAAACCGGAGCCGTGATCTTTAACCCGAAAGTTAAAATAAAATCTGAAGACTTCAAGGAGATACGTGAGGCTTGCCCTTATAATATCCCAAGGATCCATCCTTCTACGGCCATCATGGGGAAATGCACCATGTGTTTCGACCGTACAAAAGAGGGACTTCTTCCTGCCTGTGTGAAGACCTGTCCAACAGGAGCGATGAATTTCGGTGATCGAAAGACCATTCTCGAGATGGCAAATAAAAGATTGGAGGAGGTGAAAAAGGTCTACAAAGATGCCATGCTGGCAAATCCCGATGATGTCCGTGTGATCTTTCTTCTCGTTGACGATCCCAAGAAGTATCATAAGTTCGCTGTGGCAGAGAATAGCATTGGAATCACAAGGAAGATGGCGCTCAAACGCCTCTTCCAACCTCTGAGAAACTTGCATCAGATGATTGGGTAAAAGTCTAAGAAAAGGGGGGTGAAATGAGGGCTTGTTTCGGATATAGGAGCTCCGAAACAAGCCCGTTTTTTTAATTCTCCCTCCAACACATCCGTTCGGCTGAGCTCACGACGAAGCCCTCTCCCCAAAGCGGGAGAGGGGAGCGTGAGGGGGAAGGAAGTGCCATTTGGAGAAGCTCAAACAAAGAATTCAGCAGCTCAAAAAGAAAAGGCCTGGCTACAGAGAGATCCTTAACTTTTATCGGAAAGTCAGGGAAGAACAAGAAAAAATAAAAGCCTCATTAAAACTTAAGCCCATTCATATCAAAAAAGAATGGAAGGATCTTCTTTCCAGAGAAGGATTTCCCCTGCTCGAGAAGGAGGACTTCCCCCTTGATATCGAGACTTCCATCACTCTTTTTCAATCCCTCTGCCAGATTGGAAAAGAGGCAAATCCTCATATGGCCGAGCAGGTGAAGAAGATCGAAGAGGCCCTTAATAACAATAGAATAGAAATGAAGGAATTGTTGAAGGGAGGGATTGAAGACCAGAAATTAGAACAGATCGCCATTCAATTTGGATTGGATAAAAAAGTTCTTCTATTTTTGATTCAAAGCAGCATAAGGCCCTCAATTGAAGCAGGAATGGAACAGCTTCTTAAGGAACTTGATCCCGAAACCTGGCTCAAAGGTATTTGTCCAATTTGTGGCTCCCTTCCTCTTTTGAGTCTTCTAAAGGAAGAAGTTGGGAAAAGGTTTCTCCTCTGTTCCTATTGCGGATGTCAATGGCGGATCGAGAGATTGTTCTGCCCTTTCTGCAAGAATAAAGAGCAAGAATTCCTTCACTATTTTTATGCAGAGGGAGAAGAGACCTATCGCATCGACCTCTGCGACAAATGTCATCAATATATCAAGGCGATTGATCTGAGGAAGATTGAAGAAGTTGACCCGTTCTTAGAGGACCTCGCTACCCTTCATCTCGATATTCTTGCTTCCGAAAAAGGCTATAAAAGGCCAGTCCCAAATCCCTGGACCACCTAATCCTTTTCTTCCCACTTCCTATAGTTACCCTCAAAAAAAGTTGTCATTGCGAGGGCGCAGCCCATGGCAATCTCAAACACCTGCACATCAAGCTTTCAATTTTATTGATTTTTTTCTCCAATCTGGTAAACTCCTCCCAAGGTTAAAACCTTCAACAATAACCTATCATACTAAAAGAAAAGCCGGTGGAGACTGGTTATGTTAATCTGGATTCTGAGAGATGCTGGAAGGGCGATTCGATGGGTTGAAGATTGTTTTTAAAAGATGGCGCCGCATCGGATGGAAAAATATTTGCAGGCAGTGGCTGGAGGAAAGCACTCCAGAGAAATTGAAAGGTGAAAGTGGATAAAAAGTTGGTGCCACCAAAATATTCTATTTACAAAGAAATCCTAAAATTGTCAGAATAAAGTGTGCCCCTCCCCATACCTTCCCCTCAAAGAGACGTAGAACACATCACAGATAACCTTTCTTCTGATACCTTTCTCACACTTTTCAATTAAAACAAGATTCTGAATCCCTTCCTCTATCACAGGGGAAATGAGCCTTCCTCCTATCTTGAGCTGTTCTATCAGAGGAGGAGGGACATCGAGGCATGCCGCAGTAATGGATATTCTGTCGTAGGGAGATTTCGCTGGATACCCAAGACTTCCATCTCCATTCACCAGGACAATATCATGATAGCCTCTATTTTCGAGATTCTCCCTCCCAAATTCAAAGGTGAATGGATCGATCTCAATGGATACCACCAGACCTTCTGAACCGACGACTTCCCTGGCTACTGCAGCGCCATAGCCTGAGCCAAGGCCAACCTCGAGAAATTGATGACCTCTGTCCAGACCGAGAGGCTCATAAAAGAGAGGATAACTGTGTGGGCAGGATATGGTCGCCTCTTTTCCAGGGAGAGGGATGGGGACTTCAAGATAGGCATAGTCCCTGTAAAGTGGAGGTATGAAATCTTCCCTCGGAACCCTCAGCAGCGCCTCCTTGATGCGGTCTGACCTGAGGTATCCCTGTCGGATAAGCCACTTGACCTTCTCCTCTCTTTCTTTTCTGAATGCCTCACTGCTTTTAGTGGGCTCTTTTGGTGGTGGGACAATCCAGCCTCTCATTTTCAATCGACCTGATACGATATGGCTTCATAGAAAAATCATTCCCTCTTCTTTAGCAAAGGGATATTTTTTGTTATGATTCATAATCGAAATGGTTAAAGGCGCTCCAACGAACTTCAGAAAGCTGTTGAAAACTTACAGGATCCCTTCTAGTATCTCTGCCTCCATTATACCCCTGAGAGAAGCTGAAAGCAGGGGAATACTTTTGGGCCTCGAAGAACATCCGGAACTGGCCTCTAAAATCACTGGATATGACGCGCTCTTTTCAACAGGATTGTCAAAGGACTATGTGGACAAGCGGGAATTCAATATGTTCATATCGATGAGAGAACTGATCCAGAATGCTCTGGACGAGGAGGAGCTTATCTCGGGCAGGCCTGATGTCCAGATCGAACAGGACCCTTTTGGAACCTGGATTGTGGATAGGGGACGGGGCATTACGTTGGAAGCCCTTCGTATGGGCGAGAGCAATAAGGAATGCTGGATGCGGGGATATTACGGAGAGGGGTTAAAGCTGGCAGCATCCTACCTGACCATTCATCAAATTCCAGTCTATCTCTTCACACGAAAGATGGTCTTCAGATTCATCATCCTTCCAAAGGATGCACGAAATCCCGGAATCTTTATTCTTCTTGGAAGGTCTAAAGAGGCGGTCCAGGGAACAAAAATTCTTCTATCCGGTTATCAGGCAGACCCTCAATTTATCGAAAAGATGGTTCGCTTCTGGAACAAAGAGCTTCAGGATAAACTGATTGTGGAAGAGAGATTTTCCTCTGAAGATTGCCCGAGAGAAATGCCTTCGGCCATGTTCGATTTCCCCAATCAACTTTATATAAGGAATATGTATGCAGGAGAGATGAGCGAGGTGGCTAAAAGAAGATCTCTCCTGAGCTATGATCTCTGGTGGTGTCGGTTGGATGTTTCGAGAAGACTCATGACCCAAACCATGCCTCAACTCTTTTTGGAGATTTCGAAATTACTCGAAAATTCGACAGAGGCAAGAAAGAAGTTTGCAGAAAAGCTTGTAGAGGCTGGAATGCTCAAGACGAAACCCATGGGAATAGGATTTGTCATCGAATTCAACCCGATATTCTCCATCGTTGAAGGCCACCTCTTTGTATACGCCTTTCCAAAAGGGATGTTGGATGCCTTTATCGATGTCTTAGGGCTTGAGGAGAGGAAAGACCACGTCAGAAGAGTTTTCACGAATGAGGAGGCCGAGGCTGCTGTTTCAAGGGGACTGATTCCGTTCATGCTTCCCTATGAACTCTCAGAGCAATTCACATAGCTTTCCTTGATTATCCCCACATCATCCCGGGCTCAAGCTACTGGAATATGGGGATCGGTCGCAATCCCGGAGAGGTAAAAAATGACGCTGAAGGCATTTAGAGGATGAAGACTTTCTGCCAGAAAATATTTATTAAAATCCATATATAAATCAGTAACTTAGTTAATTTGCTCAATACATATCCAAATTTATTTTATAATATATTTAAAATAATTAAATTTTTTTCTTGACATTTAAAAAATACCTGGTAATATATAAAATATAAATCCAATATTTGAGGAAGATTATGGAAAATGAAACAAAAAACGACCGTTTCAGAAGGATAGCCTCAAAAAGAACAAATGAAATTCTCGAAAAAATCCGGATTCTCGGAAATTGCTCCAATAGGAGCTCTTATGAATATAACGAGGAAGAGGTAAATAAGATCTTTTCGGAGATAGAAAAGCAACTAAAGCTTATCAAAGCCAAATTTCTTGCCGAAAAAAGGGAGAGGTTCAAATTGTAAAACAATACAGAAGGGGGGCCATTTATATGCAACATAAAGTTTTAGATTCTGCTGAACTAACTCAAGCGCTAAAAGGAATTTGTGGTTATAACAATTCTACCGGAGAGTTTTTATTACCGATCATATATTTCAAAAAAACACCTTTAGATTCACTTAGTCATCATGGCAATCACCAGTCAGGCAAGAGGTAATATCGGAATAGGTGAAATGCATGATAAAAAACTGGCAAAGTGCTGGTTTGTTAAAGTCATCTGCTATTAAATCCGCAATCTCAACGATTGAACAAGGGCTGGTCTTGAAAATATTGGGGAGGCTTTCTTCCAATGCAGATGCACGTAAAGCCTACATGAATGAACTGGCCCAATGGGAATCAATTATTGAGAAAACAACAGACTTATTCATGCGTATGCAAACGAAGCAATCAGAGGTTGTGGCAACAGTTCTTTTTGCTGCCAACATATTGGCAGATAGAAAAAAAGAGGAACCTTCTGAAACGGAAGTGTTAACTGAGGTGATGCAATGGAAGCAACGTCGTCGCCCAAAACTTGATGACAAGGAAGTCGCCTACACAATTCGAAACCTGGCTGCTTTGAGATGGCTAAAAGTAAAACCAAGTTCAGACTTACCGATACCGGATGAAATTATTGCTGAAGCATAACTTTATAATAATTCTGAATGGCTAACAATAAGTTCTCTCAGAGGCTTGCAAAACACAGCTAATGGAGTTAAGGACAAGACCTGGACTAAGTATCTTAAGGAAAGTTCAGGTTGGGGTAAGAGGATTGAATTTAATGCCAGATATTGGATGTACCGAACAATAATTGACTATTTAGGTGAGAAATATGAATATCAACGAGTAGCCCTTTGCAAAGAAACGTTAGCGAAGGGTGTCGCGCCTACACTATTCACAGGTGTCATCCATAACAAAGTTGGCCCATTCCAAGAAAAGCATTACTCCTACCTACCGCAAGGGTAGGGAGGCATAGAGCAGATAGCATGATGGCTTTCATTATTTTTTAATTTAATCTTCTAAAAATGGAACGGGCAATGGGGGTTGAACCTTTGACCCTCGGCCTGGGAAAACGATTCAAAGCTAATCCATTTATTGCAACTTTTTTGAGTCTGTTTTCTCCCAATAAATTTTGCACTCTTTTACCTCCGTCCTATTTTTGGCTTTACAAAGCACACCAAAAAGTTTAAACTTAATTTTGACGAAAAAGGGAGGATGACTTTTTATGATTATAGAATATATTGAGGCTGCATTGGGCAGAGCAAATTATGAAATTATACGAGATGAAGAACCCTATTACGGGGAAATACCTGACTTGAAAGGTGTTTGGGCAACAGGGAAAACTCTCGAAGAATGTCGTGCAAGACTCTCTGAAGTCCTCGAAGGGTGGATCATCATAAGATTGAAAAAAGGTTTACCCATACCTCCTTTAGGAAAATATCGGATAAAGGAACCAAAAGAACTGAGCATCAGTGGCTAAACTATCCCCAATTTCTTGGTCCAATCTTGTCAAGAAACTAAAAAAATTTGGTTTCGATGGTCCCTATCGTGGGGGCAAACACCCATATATGGTGAAAGGTGATCTTGTCCTTACCCTTCCTAATCCCCACCGTAAGGAAATAGGTGTTGACCTCTTAATTAGAATTCTAAGGCAGGCCAATATCGACAAAAATCGCTGGGTAGAAATTGGTTAATATTTTTGTTTAAAAAGGAGGACAAAACCGTGTGAGGGATCCGGGGTCATCCATAAAAAAGTTGGCATATCCAAATGCGGAATTGGGGATTTCGGAATGTAGAGTGAATGGGTGAATGAGTTAACGGGTTATTGAATCTGACTGAATTTTTCAGTCAAGTTCTTTTCCACCTGACTTAATTTTCAAGTCAAGTGTTTTAATTGGGGACGGGTTGAGGAATGAAATGGATGATTCTGCATTTGAAACACTTCGAGAGATAAATCGAAAACATTTTCATGATATCTGGAAAAAGGCTCAAAATGGTGAGTTACAGGGCTTAACTGAAGAGGAACAGCGTCTTGGGAAGATCATGCTCGACCACTCCGAAGAGTATTTCAATCAATTTGAATTCGCTGATGCTCTGACTGACCACGAATACGATCCCGAGACTGAGGTGAACCCCTTTTTGCATGTGACATTACACGCCATCGCGGAGAAGCAGGTTCAAGACCGTAACCCCATCGAGGCTTTCCAATTCTATAATGCAATGCTCCGGAATAAATGCAGCCGACATGAGGCTATTCATCTTCTCAATATCATCCTGGTCAAGTTTATTTTCCAGATACTTAAGGAGAAGAAGCCTTTCCCTCTCGAAAGCTACCGCAAGATTTTAAAAGAATACAAATCTCGAAATCCGAAAAAGATCAATCGGCTTGTAGAAGACATCCAAATTGATGAAAAACAAGAAAGGAACGAAAAAAAATTAGATCCCAGAATTGAAAGGTTTTTAGGTGAATTAAAACAAAGACACCCCAACATCCGGGCCCACGAAGAGGATGACGACGACTGGTGGCAAGAAGGTATGAGGATGCTGAGATCGGGTGATCTGGAAGGAGCCGAGAAAAAGTTTGAACAACTGATTCTTGCTGAGCCAGAACACCATGATGGGTACGAAGGACTAGCCCTGATTTACCAAAGTAAAGGGAGAAGGAAAGAGGCCCTTCTCTTAATCGAGCATGCCCTTACCCTCGCAAAGGGATTTTTTGAAGAGGGGACCCCTGGATCAAGAAATCCTGGATGAGATAGAGGAGAAGAGGAGAGAGATCCTGGATATGAAATAGATTGAATGGTAATGCTGCGGGGTCTTGAGTTATCAGAAAGAGAGATTTGGATTTGGGGCATAAGTAAATAAGTAATAATTATAAGTGGAAAACCCTTTGAGGTCATCCATAAAAAAGTTGTTTGTGGGGCCAGGCTTAAATAAATAAGTATTTATTGCCTTACCCGTAACGAACTTCGCTATATCCTCGATCCGAAGGACGTTTATGGCCCGATTTCCTAGGCGAAGCCTTCCGCGTTATTTTTCATGAAAAGTGATATCTTTACTGTCCATCTTTTCGGCACCTCCCTTTTCTTTGACCTGCTGAGGTGTCACTCCTACTGGTTTAACAGGTTCTCCAAACCAAGAATTAGTTCTATCTGAAATGTCCTCTATAGCTGTCCTTGACTTTTACATCTTAAGTTGGTAAGATTCTTTACAGTAAAGAAATAAATCTGGAGGAAATTATGCAAATTACTCGAATTAGCCCTAAACACCAAATTACAATTCCGAAAGAGGCTTTTGAAAAGCTCCATTTAGAAGTGGGGGATTTTTTGGAAGTGGATGTGACGGAAGAAGGTCTTCTTATTATTCCTAAGAAACTCATTTCCAAAGATCAGGCCTGGTTCTGGACAAAAGAATGGCAACGGAAGGAGAAGGAAGCTGATGAAGCAATCGCCAAGGGAGAAGTGTCGGGTCCTTTTAAAAAGGCTGATGACTTAATCCGGCATCTAAGAAAACGGCGATGAAAATTCAAACAACTAAGCCTTTTGATAAAGATTACGATGCTCTGCCTGAATCAATTAAGGATAGAGCCGATAAGCAGTTTATCCTTCTTCTGGAAAATCCAAATCACCCATCCTTAAGGTTAAAAAAGATTAAAGGTCACCCTAATATCTGGGAGGGTAGAATCACAAAGAGTTATCGTTTCACTTTCCAGATATCGGGAGAAGTTTATATATTGAGAAGAATCGGAACCCACCACATACTCAAAACTCCATAGTCTCATTCCCAAGTCACCTCAGGGCGACTTTGTGATTGTAGAGGCCCCAGAAAATTGAGCAATCAAATTAGATAGGATTTCAACCCTTGTTTTCAAAGGATGAATGGGGTATAAATTGAATTGATTGCGGAATGCGGATTGTAGAATGCGGAATTTAAAGCTTAATCCCGGTTGCATGTGGCGCAAGTTTGCTAAACAAATGAAGACGAGATTGCTATTGATTCTCTTTTTAATTGCTGGGGTTCTTTGGGTGAACCATAGAAGTCCTTGCTATGCCCAAAAGCCACTCAACACCCTCACTCTCCTTTACAGCAACAATATTAACGGCGAGATCGATCCCTGTCCGACCTGAGACCAAAAGTATCGTTTTGGCGGTCTGGCCAGAAGGGGAGCTTGGGTCAAAGAGGTGAGAGAGAACGAAAAGGGAGTTCTTGTTTTGGATGCGGGCGATCTTTTATTTAAGAAATTTTCTAACCCCGTCCAAGAGAATGAGCTAAGGAAAGTGGTCGAGAAAGTCCATCTGATCATCCATAGTTTCAATCTCATGGGCTATGATGCTTTAGGTATTGGAGATGACGATTTGAGCCTCGGAAAGGAGTTCCTATTGGAGATCTCGAAGAAGGCAAATTTCCCCTTCCTCTCCTCTAACGTCATCGATGAGGAATCGGGAAAACTCCTTTTCCCGGCTTATATTGTAAAGGAGATCAATGGCCTGAGAATTGGCATCTTTAGCCTCCTTTCACCGGATTCCTTTCTTGGGCAAGGAGATCCCAGAAGAAAGGGTTTGATCTTGAGATCCTCCGTTGAAACAGCTCAGAATATGGTTAAAGAACTTCAACCCAAAACCGACCTCATCATTCTTTTAAGCCACCTTGGCTACCCAAAGGACGTGGAGTTGCTCCAGACTGTCTCAGGAATTCATTTCATCCTCGGCAGTCATACAGGAATTAATTTCGCCTATCCTCCCATCATGAATAAAACGACCATCCTTCAAACGGCTTCGAAAGGAATGTATGCAGGAAGGCTCGATATCACCTTTTATAACCAGGAGCCGTTCTTTTATAATACAGTCACCAGACGATCCATGGAGCACAACCTCAGCGCCCTTAAATTTCGATTAAATGAAACGAAAGCGTCGGAGACTGAAAAGGCCCAATGGCGAAAGGCCAAAGAGGAGATTGAACGATCTCTTAAACAACTCCACGGAAAGAATGAATTCACCAACACCATCTTCCCGCTCAGCGAAAACATGAAAGACCATCCCGACATTGGAAAGATGGTTGAGACTTATCTGTCAAAATTTCTGGAACCGGGAAAAACCCAGCCCGTAAGATAACAAAGATGGCAAACCTTGATCTAATCCTTCTTCATCCCCCAACCCTTTACGACTTCAGGAAGCGACCTAGAATTCATGGCCCGATCAGCGATGTCGTACCTTCCACTCCTATTTTTGAAATGTACCCGATTGGGTTCGCCAGCCTCTCGGAATATCTGGAACGTCACGGCCTCAGGGTAAGGATCATCAATGTCGCCCTGAAGATGCTTAGGGATAAGAAGTTCGACGTAGAGCGACTCATTCATAAAAGTAAACCAATGGCCTTCGGGATCGATCTTCACTGGATGGCCCATGTTCAGGGAGCATTGGCCTTAACAGAGATCATCAAGCGATTTCACCCTGAAACCCCGGTCATTCTGGGTGGCCTCTCTGCCACTTATTATCACGAAGAGATCCTCCGTCAATATCCTTTCATCGATTTTGTGGTGAGGGGGGATTCCACGGAGAAGCCCCTCCTCCACCTCCTCCAGGCGATCAAAGGTGAGGGAGATTTCCAAAACATTCCCAACCTCACCTACCGGGATGGAGGAAATGGCATTCGGGTCAATCCCCTCACCTACGTCCCAGAGAACCTCGATGATATTGCGATCGACTACCGTCACATCATGAAGAAGGTGGTGAGGTATGTCGACCCTGTAGGTTACCAGCCTTTTATCGACTGGTATACCTATCCGGTGACTGCGGTTTTCACTTGTCGCGGATGCAACTACCATTGCAAAACCTGCGGAGGCTCCTCCCAGACCTTTCGGTTGATGGCCAATCGGAAGAGACCGGCCTATCGGGATCCAAGACTTTTAGCCCAGGATATCTTCAATATTGCAGATCATCTCCACGCCCCGGTGATGATCATCGGTGATATCTTTCAAGCCGGAGAAGAGTACGGTTTCACCTTTCTTCAGGAGATGAAGAAGAGGCCAATTAGCAACCATATTGCTTTCGAATTTTTTGTTCCTCCCTCAAGAGATCATCTGAAGAGAATTGCCAACTCCATTCCTAATTTCAATATCGAAATCTCTCCAGAATCCCACGATGAAGAAGTTCGAAGGACCTTCGGAAGGCCTTATGGCAATGAATCCCTGGAAAGAATGATCGGTGATGCCATCGACCTTGGCTCCAAACGGATCGATATCTTCTTTATGACCGGTCTTCCAAAGCAGACCTATCAGTCGGTACTGGAGACCGTCGATTATTGCCGTTACCTTTTGGAGCAGTTCCAACCCTATCAGAAACTCACTCCTTTCATCTCTCCCCTCGCCCCTTTCTTAGACCCAGGAAGTGCTGCCTTCGAAGAACCCGAGAGATATGGATATCGCCTCCTTTACAGGAGTGTCGAAGGGCATCGTCAGGCATTAATGGCTCCCAGCTGGAAATATACTCTCAACTATGAAACCGAATGGATGAACAGGGATGAGATTGTCTACAGCACCTATGAGGCCGGGAGGAGGCTGAATCGTTTAAAGGCAGAATTTGGTCTCATCGATCAAGAGACAGCAGAATCTGTTGAGAAGCGAATCGAAGCCGCTGTTCGGATGATGAAAGAGATCGACCGGATCATGGCCCTTCCTGATCCAAAACAGAGGGAGGTGGCCTTGGACTCCACCTTAAACGGAGATCTCTCGGTTCAGGCCTATAGCATGTCAACGGTCTGTGAGAAAAAGGAATTGGAGTGGCCCACTCGATTCATTCGAATGAACTTCATCAAGATCATGAAAACACTCCTGATGAGGAGAAAACCGAATGTCTCCATCCCTTCGTCAACAGGTTCTTCGTAAGATACCGAGTGTGGATGAAATCCTCTCAAGGCCAGAGATTACTGACCTCTTGAAAATTCATCCTCGCACTGTCATGGTCGAAGCCATTCGGAGGGGATTGGGAAGACTCCGGTCAGAAATCCTCAAAAAGGATGATCTCTCCGATGTGGAGGATACCCTCTTTGGCTTCGAGAACCTCTATCCTCTCTTCCAGAGGGAGATAGAACTTCAGATTCAACCTCGACTCCGTCGAGTTATCAATGCGACCGGAGTGGTCATTCACACCAATCTGGGAAGATCCCCTCTGCATCCGTCTGCTCTTGAGCACCTGATAGACATTGCGAGAAACTATTCCAACTTAGAATATGATCTCGATCTCGGTGAACGGGGAAGCCGCTATACTCATGTGGAGGGAATTCTTTGCCGCCTCTCGGGTGCGGAGTCGGCCATGGTGGTGAATAATAATGCAGGCGCTGTCTTGCTTGCCCTCAATACCATCGCAGAGGGCAAAGAGGTGATCGTTTCGAGAGGGGAACTGGTCGAGATTGGAGGTGCATTTCGGATCCCCGATGTGATGAAGCGTAGCGGAGCTTTGCTCAGGGAGGTCGGAACGACGAATCGGACCTACATCAGCGATTACCAAAAGGCGATCGGTCCCCAAACGGCCTTGCTCTTAAAGGTTCACACCAGCAACTTCAGGGTGATGGGTTTCACCTCCGATACCTCTCTCCAGGATCTGGTTCAATTGGGAAGGCAACATCACCTTCCTGTGATGAATGATTTAGGAAGCGGCTGCTTTGTGGACCTCAGCCAATATGGTCTCGAGAGAGAACCTACTGTCCAAGAGGCAATCCAAACCGGTGCTGATGTGGTCACGTTTAGTGGAGATAAACTTTTAGGTGGTCCCCAGGCCGGAATTATCTTAGGAAAGAAGAATATTTTAGACCTCATCAAAATCAATCCTCTGACCCGCGCCCTTCGCATCGACAAACTCACCTTAGCCGCTCTCGAATCCACCCTACTCCTCTATATCGATGAGGAGAGGGCAATGGAAGAAATTCCGACCCTTCGAATGTTGAAAATCGATCTAAGCATATTGAAGAGGAGGGGAAGACGTCTGTTAAGAAGAGTACCAGAGGGGGTTAAGACAAAGGTTACACTCGCCCTCAAAGAAGATGTCTCTCAGGTGGGTGGGGGAGCCCTTCCCCTTCAGGAACTTCCGACGATCGTCGTTTCCCTCAAACCCCTCGGTTTTTCTGTAAACAGCCTTGAAGAAAGTTTAAGGAAAGGGGAGCCTCCCATCATCTCTCGAATCAGTAAAGATGAGTTGATCCTGGATATGAAAACTGTTTTCGATGAAGAGATCCCTCTTCTGGCCCAAGGCATCGAGAAAGCCCTAACCAATGTCGCAAAGAGCGAAGAGCAAAGGGCATAGCGAATTCGAATTTAACAAAACCGAAAAGAAAAACTCTATGCGCCATGCGCTATGCTGTTAGGTGCTTAGGATTTGGTATTTATTCTATGAATTGTTGGTGGCTCAGAATTTAATGTCAGAGAAGGAAGAAACTAAATGCTTTTCTTTCCGGATTTCAGAAAAGGATCGGGGAAGACGCCTTGATCAATTTTTATCTGAAACCGATCTCAACCTCTCCCGTTCACAGGCTAAAAAACTGATCGAAGCAGGAAACGTCTTACTGAACCAGAGACCAACGAAACCCAGTGCCCATCTGAAAGAGGGTGATATCGTATCAGGAATCCTTCCGCGACCAAAACTTCTTGCTTTAAAACCGGAACCCCTTCCTCTCCAGATCCTTTATGAGGACTCGTCCGTTATCGTCATCGATAAGCTTTCAGGAATGGTCGTCCATCCTGCTGCGGGAAATCCCTCAGGCACACTGGTCAATGCACTCCTCTATCACTGTAAAGATCTTGCAGGAATTAATGGCGTATTGCGGCCGGGAATCGTGCACCGTCTGGATAAGGATACCTCTGGTGTTATGGTTGTTGCCAAAGATGACGAGGCTTATCATCAATTAGCCAAGCAGTTTAAAAATCGCACGGTGGAAAAGGTCTATTTGGCCATTGCCTATGGTCAGTTCGGAAAGGAGGAAGGGCTGATCGATTCTCCCATTGGGAGACATCCAAGGGAGAGAAAACGGATGTCCACTCGGACCAAAAAAGGGAGGATGGCAATCACCCGTTGGAAGGTAATGGAAAGGCTCGACAGTTTCACTCTCCTTGAGATCCTTCCCCAGACAGGTCGAACCCATCAGATCCGGGTCCACCTCTCCTCCATGGGCCATCCCCTCCTGGGCGACCCCGTTTATGGAAGAAAAGGAAGACTTGGGTCGATCCATGATCCTTTACTGAAAGAGTGTGTGAGGAAAATGGGCCGTCAGGCCCTCCATGCCCACCGATTGATATTCACACACCCCCGAACAGGAGAAAGAGTCCAATTTGTCTCGCCAATCGCTCAAGATATGAAGGAAGTACTCGAATGGTTACGGTCACAAAATAAAAACCTCTCCCTCTCCCTTGACGGGAGAGGGCGCGGGTGAGGGTGATAAAGAGGGTTTCGTCCCCCCTCCCCTTCATCCCCTCCCGCCAGGGGAGGGGAAAATTTTTATGGAATTATTTTTGATATAAAGAAAAGAATGAATATCCTTAATCGATCTGCCCTGGAGATAAAAAACGGCATTCCCTATTTCGAAATCCCTGAGATGGCAAAAATCGGTTGGGTAAAACATGGCTTCCTTACACGAAAAGGAGGGGGGAGCTCTCCTCCCTATGATTCGCTTAATCTGATTGAGGACAATGGTGATCGAATTGAACGTGTCTCCAAGAACAGGAGCCTGATCGCAGAAGCCTTTGGTCTTGACTCAAAGCACTTGATTCTACTTAATCAAATTCATCAAGACAGAATCCTTATTCTGAGAGAGCCTTTCAGCACCCTTCCCTCGCCTTTAGAATATGATTCTTTGATCACGAACTCCCCGAACATATTCCTCGGCATCCTTACTGCAGACTGTCTTCCTATCTTCGTCGTCGATCAAGAAAAGAGAGCGATCGCGGCAATTCATGCCGGTCGGCAGGGCACAGCCCTCCATATCACGACAAAAGTTCTGAAGAAGACGAAGCAGGAATTCGGTTGCTTACCAGAAGATCTTCTCATCGGCCTTGGCCCCTCTATCGGCCCCTGCTGCTATGAAATTGATGAGAAGGTCTTCCAGCCAGAGTGGGAAGCTTTTTCTGTTTCAAGAGGAGGGGGGAAGTGGATGGTGGACCTCGCTAACATCAATATCGCCCAGATGAAAAAAGAAGGAATCGATGAGGAACAGATATGGAGGGTCGACCTCTGTACCAGTTGTCATCACGACCTCTTCTTCTCCTACCGAAAAGAGGCCCAAACCGGAAGACAACTTTCATTTATTGGAATAAAATGAGTAGATGGGATTCGAGGAGCAAATGGTTCAAGCCTGTGCCTGCCCTGTCTGCCGACAGGCAGGCACAGGCAGCGATTCAAGGTCTTTTCAGAGGCTCTCATTAGATTCTTAGCAAAAGAATTGGAAATCTCGCCCTCCCAAATCGAAATCCTCAGGGGTCATTCCTCCCGAGAAAAGACATTAAGGATCTCCACTTCAAACTCCTTGATCCGTTCGACGGCGTCCAACTCTGCTTTCAAAGGTGGAATTGCGAAGCGCCGCTCAGGGTTGACCCGAAGCCAAGCCCGTGGTCTTCAGGCCGGGGAGTCCAAGGGTTGACTTTAAAAAGAAAATCTATTACCCTAAAAAGTGGAAGTGGTTAGGTCCTGGTGGGCCTCCTGGACTTCAAATCCAGTGGCGGGCAGAAGATGTCCGCGGTGGGTTCGATTCCCATGCACTTCCGCCAAGTTGAAAAAAGCATGGCGCCTGCCTACCGCAGGCAGGCGTAGAGCCTAGCGCATAGCGTAAGGATATAAGGAGCTGTGCGTTCTGCTTTTTGCGGCTATAAGGTAAAGTTTGAAGTTTACATGTCTACGGTACAATGATCGAAAATCAAGGATCATTCTCTAAGGGGAGGAAAAGATGTTTGGAATAGGGATGCCGGAGTTGGTCGTTATCCTGGTCATTGTCCTCATCATTTTCGGTGCTGGAAAACTCCCTCAGATCGGTGAGGGCATTGGAAAAGGAATCCGAAACTTTAGGAAGGCAACCAAAGACCAAGAAGAGATCGACGTCACTCCGAAAAAAACCGAAGAGATTTCTGAAAAAAAGTGAACCCCGTACCATCTTCTGGAGAACGCGACTTTTACTCCAAACCAGAATGGGACACATTGCCTATATTGGGATCGGTTCAAATGTTGGCAACAAAGCCCACCAGTGTGAACAGGCAATCTCTGAGATCCTGAAAGTTGACCACAATAAACTCTGGGCAAGATCGTCCTTCTTCAAAACGAAACCCACTGGTTATACCTCCCAGGATTGGTTCGTCAATGGCGTCATAAAAATCGAAACGGACTTGGAACCCACTGACCTTCTGCAGGTTCTGAAGGCCATCGAGACTCGGTTGGGACGGACGGAAACCTTTCGATGGGGACCCCGAGCCATCGATCTCGATATCCTCATGTTCGATGACCAGCAAGTATTAACAGAAGAGCTCCAGATCCCTCATCCTCTGCTTCATGAACGTCAGTTCGTCCTTACCCCCCTTGCTGAAATCGATCGAAATCTCATCCATCCAGTTTTGAAAAAGACCATTGGAGAACTCTTAGAAGGCCTGAGAGAGGACCAGGGCGTGGAGAACCTCATAATCCTCCAACCCCCCTTTAGTAAAGGGGAGAGGGGGGATTAAAATTATTTGGATTAGCGATGCTTCGACTCATTCTATTTATCATCCTCCTCATCATTCTCTACTACGTTCTACACTTCCTTATTAAGGATATGCCTACTCTCAGAAAGAAAGTGGATAGAAAATCTGAGCCGGAAGAACTTGTCGAGGACCCCTTTTGTAGGACGTATATTCCAAAGCGATCGGCCTTAAAAAAGAGAATAGCAGGAAAGGACTATTATTTTTGTAATCGGGAGTGTCTCAAGAGATATCTCCAGAAGGAGTCATCCTGAAGGAAAAATCCTGAAAGGAGGGGCGTGATGAAGTTCTTTATTGATACGGCAAACCCTGGTGAGATCAAGAAGGCCTATGCAATGGGGGTGATCGATGGTGTCACAACGAACCCCACTCTGATCTCTAAGGAAAATAGAGACTTTAACTCTCTTATTAAGGAGATTTGTGATATTATTCAAGGGCTACCCATCAGCCTGGAAGTTTTGAGTCTTAATGCCGAAGGCATGATCGAGGAAGCCCAAAAACTCTCCGAAATGGGTCGGAATATCGTGGTCAAAATTCCGATGACCGTAGAAGGACTGAAGGCCATCAAAGTCTTGGTCTCGGAACGAATTAAGACGAACACCACTCTTGTCTTCTCACCCACTCAAGCACTTTTGGCAGCCAAGGCCGGGACCACCTATGTGAGCCCTTTTATTGGGAGGCTCGATGATATTTCACAGACGGGAATGGATCTGGTTGAACAGATTGTGAAGATTTTTGACAACTACGATTTTGAATCCCAGGTGATCGTTTCCAGCATTCGTCACCCCATCCATGTTCTCGAAGCAGCTCTGATTGGAGCGGATGTGGCCACGATTCCCTATAAGGTTATTGAACAACTGGTCAAACATCCATTGACAGATATCGGAATCGGAAGGTTCTTGGAAGATTGGAAGAAGGTTCCTAAGAAATAAATCCAGCACCTTTCAGCGGGGTATTCGGGAAAGGTGCTGGATAAAAAAGGGGGCCTTCCTTAAGGGCCCCTTACGTCATCTGAATCAACTCTCCTCGACCACGATCTGTTTGGGATGAACCTCCCCCTTCTTAGGTAGGACAATCCGAAGGACGCCATCTTTATAGGCGGCTTTGATCTTCTCCCGGTCAATCATTCTTGGAACGGAAAAAGTCCGTTGGAAGCTCCCATAAGGTCTTTCGATTTGGAGGTAATTCTCATGGGGTGCCTCTTTGGGAAACTTTCTCTCCCCTCGAATGATCAACGTGTCCTCTTCAACCTTTATATCGATATCATTTTGATTTATCTCAGGGAGATCCAGTTTTAGAATGACCTCGTTCTCCCTCTCCACAATATCAACAGGAGGAGACCAAACTCTCGGGGGCGCCTCTTCTTTCCACATGCGGGACAGTGTCTCATCGAAGAGTCGGGTCATCCGATCCTGCATTGCCATCAGGTCTCGAAAAGGTTCCCACTTCACATGGACCATACCCGCGACCTCGTATAAAAATTATTAAAACTATACTTCAATTCGTCGGGGTTGTCAACCCAACAACAACCGTCAACTCCGACAGGTGTAGCACACATCAAAAAAGTCTTTGGGAAGTTTCGCCTGCTCTTTAAACTTTTCCAACTGAAACCAGGGGGCAAAATAATTCCCGCAGACCTTGCATTGCTTCATCTTCAGGGTTCGCTTCCACCGGATGATCGTCCGCTCATCCCCTTCCTCTTTCATCCGGATCACATCCACTGGGCAGATGACCACACAGGCGCCACAGGCGATGCAGCTCATGGCCTCTTCTTGAAAGGGAGGGATCATCTCTCTTCGGTCTCCCCGAAATGCAAACTGAATGGCATTGGCGCCGACCACTTCCTCGCACACCCTTCCGCAAAGGCCACATAGGATACAGTCTTTGTCTTCTTTTTTGAAACGGGCTTCCCCGACGCCCATCTCTTTAGCCATGTCCTGAATGCGCTTATCCCCCGGACACACGGCCAGGATGAGTTCGATAATCATGCGACGAGCCCGAAGCACTTTCCCTGTTCGGGTAAAGACCTCAATCCCTTCCATCACAGGATAAGTGCAGGCGGTGGTCAACCTCGCCCCTCCTCTCCTCACCACCTCCACCAGACAGAGACGACAGGCACCATAAGGTTTCACCGACTCATGGTAACAGAGATGTGGAATCTCAATGCCCGCATCCAAGGCCACTTCTAAAACATTCCCGACCTCTCTTCCTTCAACGGGTTGACCATCAATTAAAAAAGGAATCATAAACCTCTCCTCCTATTCAACTTCGACCGCTTCAAATTTACAGGCCTCAAAACACATCCCACACTTAATGCATTTCCCAGTGTTAATTTCGAAAGGTTCTCCTTTCTCTTTCTTCGTCTTCCTTTTTCCGGTGATCGCCTCCACTGGACAGACCTTGGCACATCTGGCACATGACGTGCAAACGTTGGAAAGAATTCGGTATCGGAGAAGGGCCCGGCAGACCTTTGCCGGACACCTTTTGTTGACAATATGTTCCTGATATTCCCCTCTGAAATACCGAATCGTCGAGAGGACAGGATTGGGTGCCGTTCCTCCTAACTGGCAGAGAGAGGCTTCTGCAGTGACCCAGCCCAGCTCTTCGAGGAGGTCGAGGTGTTCCATCGTTCCCCGGCCTTCTGTAATCTCCGTCAGGATTTCATGCATCCGCTTCGTACCTTCCCGGCAGGAGGTACATTTTCCGCACGATTCGTCCTTGAGAAAATTCATAAAATACTTGGCCACATCGACCATGCAGGTCGATTCATCCATTACAATCATCCCGCCGGAGCCCATCATGGAGCCCACTTCCGTTAGCCGATCGAAATCGACCGGCAGATCGATCAGCGATTCAGGAATGCATCCACCTGAGGGACCTCCAGTTTGGACGGCCTTGAATTTCTTTCCCCCGGGAATTCCACCACCTATATCGTAAACAATTTCTCGAAGGGTGATCCCCATGGGAACCTCGACCAGCCCTGTATTATTCACTTTCCCGACAAGGGAAAAGATCTTAGTCCCTTTGCTCCCTTCGGTACCAATTTGAGTATACCAATCAGCACCCCGTTCAATGATGACCGGTACGTTTGCCCATGTCTCCACATTATTCAGATTGGACGGACGCTCCCAGAGACCGCTTATCACAGTGTGGATATGTTTTGCCCTGGGTTCTCCTACATTCCCTTCGAGCGAGGCCATAAGCGCAGTCGATTCTCCACAGACAAAGGCTCCTCCTCCTCGACTAATCTTCACGTCGAAATCGAACCCTGATCCGAGAATGTTCTCCCCCAGTAACCCCAGTTCTTTCACTTGTTCAATGGCAATCCCGATATTCACAACAGCCAGAGGGTATTCGTTCCGAACATAGACATATCCTTCATGAGCCCCGATGGCATAGGCACCGATGATCATGCCCTCCAGAACACTGTGAGGATTTCCCTCAAGAAGGCTTCGATCCATGTAGGCGCCAGGGTCTCCTTCATCGGCATTACAGATCACATACTTTATATCGCCCGGTGCATTCCTGCAGGTCTCCCATTTCATACCCGCAGAGAACCCTCCACCACCCCGCCCTCTCAGGTTAGCCTTCTTCACCTCCCGGACGATCTCCTCGGGGGTCAATGAAAAGAGGGCCTTACATAAGGCCCGATACCCTCCAACCGCCAAATAGTCTTCAATCTGGGTTGGGTCGATATTTCCGTTGTTTCCGAAGATGATCCGCATCTGTTTTTGATAAAAGGGGACTTCTTCCTCGTGAGTAATCTTCATTCCCGTTGTAGGATGCTCATAAAGGAGGGATTCCAAAATCTTTCCCTTCAAGAGCGTCTCTTCAAAAATCTTCGAAGCATCCTCTGGCTTAACTCGTTGATAAAGGATCTTTTTTGGATGAATGACCACCAAGGGACCTCTTTCGCAGAATCCATGGCAACCCGTTACCCGGAAGTTTATTCCATTGCCTTTTGAATGATCCTGAAGGACTTTTTTAAATGCCTCGACCACCTGATGGCATCCCGAAGCATGGCATCCCGTCCCAGTGCAAACCGTAATGCAGGGCTGATTAGGATCTCTTTTGCCAAGGATCTCATTCCGAAATTGTTCCAATGCTTGAGGAGAGTTAATCCTTCCCATTCAACCCCTCCTTTTTATCCGAGCGAAATTTCTTAACGGTTTCTTCAACCTTTATAGGACTCATCTTTCCAAAATATTGACCATCAATGGCTACGACTGGTCCAGCGGCGCAGACCCCCAAACAGTTCACGGTTTCCAGGGTAAAGTTTCGATCCGGGGTGGTTTCTCCAGAACGGATTCCCAATTCCATGGTGAATTGATCTACAATTCTCTGCCCCCCACGGACATGACAGGCCGTCCCGAGACAGACAACGATCTCGTGTCGCCCCCGAGGCATAAGACTGAAAGCCCGATAAAACGTTGCAATCCTGTAAATCTTGTTTAAAGGGATGTGAAGCCTCTCTCCCAGATGTTCCAATGCCTCTTTGGAAAGATATTTCTCCCTTGCTTGTATATCCTGTAGGATGGCAAGAATCGCTGATGCCTCACCATTGTAACGTTGGACAATGGCATCGATATCTTCGCGACTCATCTCATACTCCTTTCCCTGCCTTCTCTTTCAACTCTTCATATTCTTGGTGTACCCTTTTTTCGATCTCTTCGATCATGCTATCGGTAAGGTGGCGGAATCGTCCCTGCAACTTGAGATACTCCTTAACAGGCTTCAAATTTGGGAAACCGATGCTCAATCGATACTTCCCGTTCTCAACTTCATAGAGTGGAAAAATCCCTGTCTCCACAGCCAACCGACCCAGTTTGATGGAGAGTTCCGGTGCAGACCTCCATCCAGTAGGACAGACAGAAAGAATGTGGATATAGGCGGGACCTTCAATATCCGCACCCTTCTTCACCTTCTGAACAAGATCGATAGGATAACTTGGACAGGCCGTGGCAACATAAGGGATACTATGAGCAGCGGCAATGGCTGCCATATTCTTCTTCCATGTGATTTGCCCTAGTTGCACTTTTCCGGCTGGTGAGGTGGTTGTTGAAGCACCGAACGGCGTAGAGGAAGACCGTTGGATGCCTGTGTTCATATAGGCCTCATTATCGGTACAAATATAGATGAAGTCATGACCTCTCTCGAGGGCCCCTGAAAGGGCCTGGAGTCCAATGTCGGCTGTGCCTCCATCCCCCGCCATAGCCAGGGATACAATTCTCTTACGAGGAATTCTTCCCTTTCTCATTAAGGCCTTCAGTCCCGATTCGATACCCGAAGCCACCGCTGCCGTATTCTCAAAGGCTACGTGGAACCAGGGAACTCTCCATGAGGTAAATGGAAGAGGAGAAGAAACGATCTCCATACATCCTGTAGCATTCGCAACGATGACATTCCTCCCCAGGGCCTTGGCCACCAATCGGACAGCTAATACTTCGGCACATCCCTGACACGCTCGATGGCCTGGTGCAAAGTACTCCTTCTGTGTCAGTGTCCTGACGGCAAAAACATTTAAATTCTCAGTCATTCTCTCACCCCATAAATTTCATAACCTTCCTTACTACCTTCTTCAATCTCGATCTCCGCCTTGTCCACCATCTTGATGAAATCTGACGGAGCCACATCCCTTCCTGAAATCCCTGCAACAAAGTCATAAACCACTGGATGCCCCTCTACGCCATAGAGAGCGGATTTCACCTCAGAGGCCACAGGACCTCCGGGGCCTCCGACAGAGACCGCACGGTCAATTACGACCAACTGTTTTGCATTGAGGGTAGCCTTCTTAAAATCCTCGAAAGGAAAGGGGCGCCACAGTCGGATTTTTACTAATCCCACCGATCTTCCTTGTTCTCTCATCATATCCACAGCCACAGAGGCCGTCTCCCCGAAGCTTCCCATCGTGACCAGAAGCGTATCAGCATCCTCTGCCTTATAGGTCTCAATGGGATGGTAATATCGACCCGTCAGATCTCCAAACTCCTTCCATACTTCTAAAATCTTAGACATCGAGGAACGGATGGCCACCTCCTGAGCCTTTTTTGTTTCGGCAAAAATACTGGGCAGGGCGAAGGCACCCATGGTCACGGGACGATCGGGATGGAGACGGTAGAGTGGCTGATAAGGAGGTAGAAACTGGTCGACCTTCTCCTGTTCAATGAGTTCGATGGGTTCAATCACATGGCTTAAGATGAAACCATCCATATTGATGATCACGGGAAAAAGCACGTCGCGGTCTTCACCCACCCGATAACCAATAAAGACATGATCATAAACCTCCTGCCCATTCTCCAGAAAAAATTGGATCCAACCACAGTCCCGAATCATCATGGCGTCACTATGATCGTTCCAGATGCTCAGGGGGGCCGAAAGGGTCCGGTTCGCGAGAATCATGAGGATCGGCAACCTCAATCCCGAAGCAATGAAAGTGATCTCACTTAAGAGCGCCAACCCCTGAGCACTTGTGCAGGTAAAAGACCTTGCTCCCACAGCCTCGCTCCCTACACAGACACTCAGCGCGGAATGCTCAGACTCGACGCAAAAGAACTCCCCATCCAGCTCTCCGTTGGCCACCAATTCAGAAAGGTGTTCAACAATATGTGTCTGAGGGGTGATGGGATAGGCTGAGATCACATCAACGTTGGCCTGCTTCACGGCCTCGGCCGCAGCAATCGAAACTTCCATTCCAACCCTTTTTCCCATTATTTCTCCTCCTCCTCCATCGAAATCGCGCCAGTGGGACATTCTTTCGCACAGATCCCACAACCTTTGCAGTAATAAAGGTCCGCAATGAAATAACCTTCTGCATCCAGGTTATACGTCATATCCGGACAGAAGATATAGCACAATCCACAATGAACGCAGAGCTCTTTATTTAAAACTGGTTTGTGCGTCTTCCAGTCGCCTGTCCGATACTGACTGGCATTGCCAGGTTCCAGGATAACATTACCAACTGGCAATTCCTTCCATGTCCATTCTGATTCGGGTTTTGTCATTCTTTTCGCCTCCAAATCCTCCCACCCCTCCCTTTACCAAAGGAGGGGACAAGAGGGATTAGTAGAAGTCTTATTGGATTAGAATGGTGTCTTGATAGGCTCGCTCGAAAGCAGAGATATTCTTTTCGGCGATTCTACCAAATCGCTCCTCCAAAGGAGGGATAAAGGACTCCTTCTTCACTAAACCAGAGGCCTTGACCAAGGATCCCAACATCGTCGTATTCGTAATAGGAAGGCCGAGAATCTCCATGGCGATCTTCACAGCATCAACTACTGCGAGCCGGTTTCTGATACCCAAATCCCCTTTCACCTTTTCAGGAGAATCCTTGCTCGTTGTAACGAGGATACCGTGAGGTTTCAATCCAGCGGCGACATTTACGATCTTTAGAAGAGAGGCGTCGAGCACGACCACAATATCGGGTTCATAGATATTGGCCCTGATTTTAATGGACTCATCGCTAATCCGGCAGAATGCGACAACAGGTGCCCCTCTTCGCTCTGGGCCAAAGCTGGGAAAGGCTTGAGCATACTTCCCTTCCCCAATAGCCGCCAAGGCCAATAGCTCCGCTGAAGTTACAGCCCCCTGACCACCTCTTCCATGGAATCGAATCTCAATCATCTAATGAGTCTCCTCAACAGAAAAATATAAAATATTTCACATGCCTTTGCAAACCTTAGAATACCTGGAGTTTCCTGAGTTTTTATCCGAAGTCAAAACAGAGCTGAAAGTCATCAAGGCTGTTTGATTTAATCCCCCGCAATGCTGTCTTATCTGGATAAAGCAAATTGTAGATTCCGTCAGCAATCGCA
>Ga0315312_1000144_pt1 | contig 111480 bp, 130 predicted proteins | sample TDP7_MG_FD_203629 | JGI IMG/M metagenome (GOLD analysis project Ga0315312, IMG submission 203629) | Freshwater sediment microbial communities from Lake Towuti, South Sulawesi, Indonesia - TDP7 | ecosystem: Environmental > Aquatic > Freshwater > Lake > Sediment | place: Indonesia: South...
AGATCATCTTTTTCACCAGTAGTTTTGTCTAAATATTTTCCAAAAGAAATCATTAAAAGAGATAGCAATCCCCAATAAATTGCCATAGTAAAGCCGGCTACTCTGACCGCTTCTCCGACATCGCCAACTGTGATTTTTTGACTAACAAATAAAGCAAAAATCGGATCAATAAATCCAAAACCAGTCAAAAGAGCAACGTCAGAAGCAATCATTACTTTTATAACTTTGTTAATTGATTTAATCATGGATTATTTTCACAACTATTTCTCTTTCTCTTGGCCGATAATCAAAATCAATCAAGACAATTTGTTGCCAGGTACCTAAAACCAATTCTCCATTTTCAATTGGTACAGTTAAAAAAGGTTTAATCAAAGCCGATCTAATATGGGAAGGAGCATTTCTTTCTCCCCAAGTTTGATCGTGGCGATAGGATCTATCTGAGGGAGCAATCTTTTCTAAAAATTCCTTAAAATCCTCAATTAAATTTGGCTCCGCCTCAATTGTAGTTAATCCAACAGTTGAACCAGGAGAAGAAATTAAACAAAGCCCTTCTTTTATTTTAGATTTTCTAACAATTTCTGAAACCCGATCGGAAATATCAATAATGTCATTGAATCCTTTTGTACTAACTTTGAACCTCATTTTTTAATTATATCGCGAACAATATATTGAGTAAAACTCTTGACAAAGCTATTTAAAAGAGTATATTAGGATTTTGTAGCAATTTTTTGATAAAAATTATGCTTCTTTTTTTACCTATTTTACTATTCATTTTGGGGGTAATTACTTTAGGTTTTGGAGGTCATTTGATAGTGGATTCCAGTTTGCATTTAGCCCAAAAACTAAAATTATCAGGTATAGCGGTGGGTGCTGTTTTCATTGGGTTTATAACTGCCCTACCAGAAACTTTCATTTCTCTTTTTGCCCTGAGAAAAAGTGAAATGTTGGCTTTTGGGAATTTAGTTGGTTCAAATATTATTAACATTCCCTTAGCCATTGGTTTACCGGCTTTGTTTATCACTCTTAACTTTAGTAAATTTGCAAAGAGAATTAGTTCAATAATGACAATTTCTGCCATTTTGGCTTTCTTGTTTCTGTTTGATGGAAATTTATCTTCTTTTGATGGCTGGTTCCTGATTTTGTTTTATTTAATCTATGTAATTTATGTAATTAAAAAGGAAAGAAATAATAATCAAAAAATGGAAATTAAAGAATTTAGCAATTTAAAAACCGCCTTATTGTTTTTAGTTGGTGGTGCTTTATTACTTTTGGGTGCCTATTTCTTTGTTGAATCGGGTTTAAGAATTGTTCAGGAAATTGGAATTTCCGAATTATATGTCGGAATAAATTTTGTCGCCTTAGGTTCAATCATTCCTGAAGTGGCTGTTTCTCTGATTGCCGCTTTTAAAAAACAAGGTGAAATATCCATAGGTAATATCCTTGGCGACAATATCTTCACCATGTTTGTGGTTTTAGGTTTAGTTGGAATATTAAAACCTTTGACAGTCACTCAAAAAGAGCTCTATTTTTCTATATTACCAATCATTTTTATAACCAGCATTCTTTTTTTAATAACAATGAAAAAAGAAAGGAAAATTGGTAAAATAGATGGGTTAATTTTATTAGTTGCTTACGGAGCCATATTTTCATTACAAACTATTTTTATAAAACAGTTTTAGAGAAGTTTTAAATAAAACAAAAACAGGGCCAAGCCCTGTTTTTGTGATTGATTTTTTTAATTTTGAATCTCCTCTTTTTTAAATAGGCTTTCTTCTGTTAGTTTAAAACCTAAACGGAAAAATAAACAAAGACCAACTAAGGCTAGAATTAATTCTGCTCCCCTGATAATCATAGTAAACACTGTTCCGGTAGCCGCTCCTAATCCTAGAGAGCTAAAGGCAAAAACTTGAATTACCTCATGAATTCCTAAAGCAGCAGGTATCGGCATCATTCCTGCTAAATAAGAAAAACCAATGATTGATAAAATTGATAAAAAACCAACACTTTTCCCAAAGAAAATTATTAAAAACCAGGTTCTCAAAAAAGTAACCACTTCTTCCAAAAAAGCTAATCCAATTCCTCTCCAAAAGAAGCTTTTTTCAGGTTTAAAAAAATTAAAAATTTCTTTTTCAACTTCCAAGGGCTCACTATTTTGGTTTTTATAATTAATAAATTTTAGAAAAAATCTAACAATGCTTTCTCTTTTAAAAACTTTAAAGAAAAAAAAGGAAATTCCAATTAGCCAAAATAAAAAGGTACCCCCAAAAATTACCACCCATTTCTTTGGCGGGAAGGTAATAGTTAGAATAAAAAATATAATTCCAAAAAAAATACTTATTAAATTAGTAGTCCAATCAGAAATTCGATCAATAATTACTGAAGCCATCCCTTTGGACCAGGGAATAGAATTTTTCCTTTTTAATAAATAACCTCGAAAAATTTCCCCACTCAAAAACATCATTGGGAAAAAATAGGTGAGAGAAAAACCAGCTAAATAAAATTTAAAAAGATCAAAAAAAGAAATATTAACCTCATAACCTTTTAAAATCTCTTTCCATTTCCAGATTCCAACTAATGCTAAAAATAAAGTTAGTAAAAAGATTATCACCCCTTGCCAACTGGTGAAAGCTGAAAAAGCTATTTTTATTTCTTCCCAACCAACAAATTTAATAATCCAGATTAAAAGTAAAACTCCAATTAAAAGGGAAATTAAAAATAAAAAAAATTTTTTCATTTATTAATCACTTTGTTAAGGTCTTCGAGAAATTTCTCTAAATCAAGTCGATGAACTTTTGCCGCCTCTTCAATAGTTTCGCCTTGGGCAATTGGGCAACCAACACAATGAAGCCCATAATCAATAAATAAAAAAGCAGTTTTTGGGTATTTTTTAATAACTTCGGAGATTGTCATTTCTTTTGTAATTTTCTGAGATTTTTCCATATAAATAATTATATAATTTCTTGATAAAAAAACAAAGCCCCGCACCAGAAACAAAGTTTCGGTGCGGGACAGTCCAGCACCGAGCTTTGCTCTGGTGCTGGGCCCCTCAAAATCGAGGGATTTTGTTATTATCCTTATATTTAAATTATTCGGCTATACTTAAAATTACTTTCCGTAGAGAGCCTGGATACCCGCGACATCACCGCTACCCAGAGTTGTTTTTATTCCTGTATAATATCCATACATTACATTATCTACACAGTCCGCATCATATAGGTCATTTAATCCCGCACCATGGCCAAATTCATGTAATGCTACTGTGTCTAAATCAACAGTATTGGGAAAGTAATCTGTGTCGAACATTATATCGTATTCGTAGATGTTTTTTACTCTGAACCAAATCGCAGTCACTGCTATTACATTTGAATCCTCATAGTCCCCGAAAGATAGTGAGTTTTTATAGTCATAGACTCCCCAGGGATAAGTTCCAGAAACTCCACTTCCAAATATTGTTGCCGAAGTTACATCATCCCAGGTTTTAGTGGCTTTTGCCGAAGTTCCTCCAAGGTTTGAACTGTAATAATAATCTTCTACCCAATTCCATTTTGGTTTTGAGCCTGATAAGAACTTATAACAAGCAGTTGTTGATTCCTCTTCTTTTACGCAATCACTTGGACAGGTTTTCCAATTTTCTCTTGGTTCACACACTCCGTCTCCATCGCAGACTGGCTTTACTCCCGGTGCGTATCTAATAAAGATTATCTTTGTTAATTCACTTTCGGGAAGTTGGGGAACAAATTCTGGTGGAGCTTTTATCTCAGGCACCTTTCCAGATAATGCCATAGCTACTCCAACTGTTAAAATAACCGCAACTATTCCAATTAAAATTCCCATGCCCAGTAGTGAAAGGTACTTTCTACTGCTGTGTAAACCTATTTTTCTCATTTTATTTTTAATTAATTTTTCCTAGAATTTTAACGGCAAAATCGACCTTTAATTTTTTCTTCTAATGAGGCTCCAGACATTTAAAATTCTGTCAAATTTTTAAAATCTAAACCATTCCTGGAAAAGATCAAAAAGATTTTTAAGCCATCCTTTTCCTCGGGGCAAAAATTCCACTACTTTAATCATTATGGTATCTTCAGCAGTAATTGGTTCTCCTCTTAATTCTCCGGAGGCTTTAACTAAAATACTATGGTTTCCCAGTTCTATCCCTTTTACTGACCAAGAAACTTTTTTTTCCTTTTTGCCAGGAATTACGCCAATTTCTTGAATTGAATCTTTTTTAATTAAATCTAAACCTGAAGTAAGAGAAATCTCAGCTTTGGCATTTTCGATTTTCTCTTCTCCTTTATTAATTAGCCGAGCTTCGACCTTAAAAACTTTATCTATTTCTACCTCTGCTGGAGCTGAAACTTTAACCTCTAAGGGATTAATTGTTACCCAGGCAGTAATAATACTAGAGAGAGAAGCCAATTGTTTTTTAAAATAATTTGTCCCAAAAAAAAGAAAGACAAATAAAACAAGAGCTATTAAAATGAATAATAAAATTTTTTTAATATAGCTTTGCATATAAATATAAATAATTTGGGTATGCGTATTCATAAGATATTAATCGCATACTATTTTCTTCTAATCTTAATCTGAAAAGCAAAGAATTTCCTAAATATAACAATGATAATTGCTGCTATCACCACTGCTAAAACAACATAAGTCCAAGGCGCATACATCACAAAAAATGATTGAGCTTTATAGTAAATTGCCTGCCAGATATTGGCTGGAATAACTGAAAAATAAGTTTTAGTAGCGGCGGCCACTCCAATAGTAGTGCCTGGCCCAGCTTTAATAATTGGATGAGCTTCCAAATAGGCAAAGTAATCTCCAGGCTTAGTTTTAACAGGTAAACTTAATTTTACCGCTACACTCTGGGAAGCGCCGGGCTCTAAATGAAATTGAGCGGGGCTAAAACTGAACCATTCTTGGGCTGGCCTTAATTGGGGCTGATCCTGATGATAAGTAACAGCTAACTCATATTCACCTGGCTCATCTCCGGTATTTATCACTCCAATACTAGGAAAATTATAAATTCCCCCTGGCTTCAGAGGTTCGTCTATTTGTATTTTGCCAAGATTAACTCCTACCCCAACGCCGGAAAAAACCATCAAAGGGAAAATCAAAGTGATTGTTAATAAAAGTATTGTAATTTTTTTCATATTTTGGCGACACTGCGAGAACGGTTCTCGTAGTATTAAATTAATTTTTAGGGAGCTTGAGTAGCTCGAATGGTAATAGTAATTGATTTTTCAACAATATCAGTTGAACTAGTAGGCATTAAAATTTGTAAATCAAGTGGGAAGGTAGCATTTACTCCGAGGCTAGATAAAATAATACCAGTATAATCATTAGTAATAGGAAAATCTGTCCAAGTAGTACCACCGGTTGTGCTATATTGATGACAGTAATTATTAGCGCCAATATTGCTAGCCTCTACTAAATTCCAAGTCGTCCCATCAATCGCGTCACTACTCTTTACCGCTAAATCCACAGCAACACTGCCTGTATTTTTAATAACGGGTGTCTTACCCAATTCTATTGTATTTTTTTTAGTAGGATTAGAAATATTAGGACTTAAAGCTAAGGTACCATAATCAAAAGAGGAATTCTCAATAACACTAATAGAAACTACTGGTGCATAAGTTAGGGCAGCATAGGCATCAATAATTCCATAACCAAAATATTGATCCCAACCAGGAGGGTCCTTATCTTCAGCAGTAGATTGTAAAATATTTCTTATTTGATCTGGAGTTCGACTTGAATTTTGGGCTAAAAGTAAGGCTGCAACCCCTACCACATGGGGAGCTGACATTGAAGTACCGTTAAAAAACCAATAGCCAAAATCAGTTGGATCTGCTTTAGTATCACCAGGAGAAACACACCAGGGATACCTGTCTGTGTAAGGAGTAAAGGTGTTTTGTAAAACTCCGTCTCCGTAACCATCGCCATTTTGGTCAACGCCTACATTGCCACCCGGTGCAACCAGGTCTAAACTAGTGCCATAATTGGAGTAGGAAGTTCGAGTCTCATCATACTGCGTTGCTCCTACGGCAATTACATAAGCATCGTAGGCAGCGGGATAGCTAACTGGGCTTGTGCCATCATTACCAGAAGCAGCAATAACGGTTACTCCTAAATTATAAGCATTGGCAACTGCATTCTCTAAAGTAGTAGAGGGGTCAGGTCCACCTAAACTTAAATTAATTACTTTTGCGCCATGAGTAGCAGCGAAATTTATTCCATCAGCAACATCATCTAAGTAACCGCAACCTGCCTGGTCTAAAACCTTAACTGGCATAATAGCGGTATTGTAGGCAATACCAGCTACTCCTATTGTATTATTGGTGGTTTGGGCGATGGTTCCAGCTACATGAGTACCATGGCTATTATTATCATTAGGATGAGCGTCATTGTGAACGAAATCATAACCTGCAACAAAGTTAGTCCCAGTAAAATCTGGAGCTTTTTTATAGGTTTTTACTCCCCCTTTGATAGTATCTTTCTCATAATCAGGAACTGTGTAGTCTTCGTAGGCTACTCCAGTATCAACAACAGCAACTACAATACTTGAGCTCCCAGAAGTGATTGGCCAGGCATCTTCCATTCGAATTCCGCCACCGTTAGGGCCACCGTAAGGATTGGAAGTGGCTCCGCCGGGATTTTTAGTGTGGTCATCATCAAAATGCCACTGATATTGATAATATTGGTCATTAGGATACCAGAAGGCACAATAAATAAAATTGGGTTCGGCGTATTCAACGAGAGGATTTTTTTTATAAATTTCAACCATCTCCTCAACAGTTTTTGTTGCCGGAATTTTCAGAACTTTAAAACGAGCATAGGGACTCTCGTATATCTCTACAGCTTCTTGTTGGCGATTAAAATTTTCTATGTCTCCTTTTTCAGCCACTGTTTTAAATTTAACAATAATCTCATCAGGAGCATAAAGAGGCCTACCTATTTTTTGTAAAGGTTCTTCTTTAACAAAAATAGGTAGCCCTTCTTGCCCTCCCAAATTTTGTTCTACAAAACTTAGGGGGGCTTGAGCTACCCCTTTATTATTTAAAGCAAAACTAAAAACTATTCCACCAATAATCAAAACTAATATCAAAATTTTAGATGTTTTTGACATTTCAAAACTTTTTTCTCCTGAGTTTATGAAGAAAATTCAACTTTAACCCACTTTTCTACCTAAACTGATTACAATGCTTCGGTTGCTAGAACAGTTACAGTAATAGACTTCTCGACATAATCAGTTGTTACAGTCGGGGTGTGAATTTTCAAACCTAACGCCTGTGTTCCATCCTTAGCCAAACTGGCCACAAGGGTTGCATAGACATCGGCAGCAGTCCAAGCAGTCCATGTCGGAGAACCAGCATCAGGATTAGCTGACCAATAGTGGACAAATTGATTATTGCCAGCCGTGCCAGCGGCTGTCCATGCCGTGCCACCCGAAGCATTAGAAGTTTTAACTTCAATCTTTTCGTTCACACTACCATTATTGGTTACCGTTTGATTTTCACCAACATCTTTACTACTCTTTTCACTGTCCACCTCTACGGTGCCGTAGTGAACTTCTCCATCTGTAACTGTTACCGAGATGAGTTTTGGGGTAACGGTGCAGCTTACCGTACCTGTAGCGGCCCTAACTACCGCTCCCACGACCATACCAATCACTCCTAAAATCAAAATTGTTGCGATAAATTGCTTTGTCATTTTTATCTGCCTTTCAGCCGTATAGCCTTGCAGCCTCACTGCCTCCCAGCCATACAGCTCATTGGCTGATAGGCTGACAGGCCGACAGGCTTATGGCTGTTAGAGTTTTTTATTTAAGCTAGTTAGCATTTGGCCTACTGTTCGAGCTTCCTCAGTTAGTTTTCTACCTTCATTTTCAGAAATATAACCTAAGTCATAACTTAGGAGAAAATAATACTTAAGTTCTTCTAAAGAAGTGTTTGCTATACTGTGAAAATGCAATCTATCTTTTATACTTTTTCGTCTACTACCTTCCGCAATGTTTGCTGCTACTGAAATAGCAGCCCTCCTCATTTGTGAAACCAAACTATATTTCTCTTCACTCGGAAAATTCTGGGTAATCTTGTAAATCTCTAAGACTAACTTATGAGCTTTTTGCCAAACTTTTAACTGCTTAAATTTCTCCATTAAGGCTGTTTGGCTTTATGGCTGATAGGCTAATTTACTTATTGATCCCCTGGGCCGACCTTTCATTTTATTAGCCAGGGTTTATCTGGGTGTCGCTGTAAAATGTATTCATATTTATCAATTCTTTCTCCAGTTGCTTCATTAAAAAGCGGAGTCCCTCCAATATAAACTGTCTCTTTTAGGTCACCATATTGATTAAAATCATTTTCTTTAATCCAGGCTTCAATCAACTGTTTCTCTTCCAAAGAAATTTCACCTTCCTCTCTCACTTTCTGCCTCAAAATAACAAATCCGACTACCAAAATTAAGATTATCAGTCCGAAAATAATTACTATCTTCTGTCTTGTCATACTACATTATAATTATATACCCTTAAATCTTTGTCAATAAAAAGAGGGTTATTTACCCTCCTTTTTTATTTTACTCTAATTAAAAAATCTTGTCAAATAGTTAAAATTAGTTTTTCTTTCCGGGTTTTTGGGGCAGATTGCTAAAATAATTGACTAATCCTTCAAGTTGAAGCTGGGCTTCGCGGTTAATGCGATTGTCCAGCAAATAGCCGCTATCTTTACACTCTTGGCTTATGTCAGTGAGTTGCCCTTTGGAGTAAAGATACAATTCCGCTTCGCAGTCATTGGTGATGTAGTAGGCCTCGGTGATAGCGGAGACAAGATTTTTATACACTGTCATGCCATAGCCACCTTTTAACATTCCTTCATTTTTTCCGGTAAGCAAAACAAGCGAATCGAGAAGGGCTTTTGCCAGCGGTTCGTCGGATTTTTGGGTGTAAATGGTAAGCGTACCGTCGTGGGTTGGATCGGAACTTCCGTTGTGATGAACGGATACCAAGGCATCACATTTTTTATTGTCGGCTAGGCCATCTCCGTTCAGGTCAAGCGCGGCGCATTTAGATAGGGCATCATTTACTCTATCACGCCTCGTTGAGAGGCGGTCAGTAATAACAACATAGGCGCCAATTTCAGGAGCTTCCAACTTTACCTTTAATGCCTGGACTACATCCCAGTTTACATCCGCTTCCGCTACGTTATATTTTAAATTAACCGCACCGGTCTCTCCATTACCATGACCGGCATCCAGAGCGATAATTTTTCCTTCAAGAGGATTTAATTGAGCAGAGACTATTCCACTTAAAATAAAACTAACCAAAGCAGTTGAGGTCAAAATTACTAACCCAATTTTTTTCATCTTTTAATTTTTCGATTAAATTTTAAAATCCGACCTTTAAAACTCTGATTTTATTTTATTTCATCAAATAGTCCTGTCAAATTACTCGAATTTTAAAGAAATTATTTATATTTCTCTCTCAATCAAAAAATTAACAAATTCATTTAAACGGTTTTTGGCCTGGGATTTTGGTAATAATTTATCTGCCTCTTGCCAGGCTTCCTTTACTAAACTTCTTGCCTTTCCTTTAGCATATTCAATGGAACCATATTTTTTAATTATATTTATGGCTTCATTCCTTATTTTTTGATTTTTTGTGTGTAGATTTAAAATCTCTATTAACCTTTTTCTGTCTTTTTTGCTTGCTTTTCGCAAAGTATGAATAACCATTAAACTTCTCTTCCCTTCGGTAATATCTTCTCCAAATCCTCCCTTTCTTTTGGCAAATTCTTCTCCGGTCAAGTTTAAGATGTCGTCTTGAATTTGAAAAGCAATTCCTATTGCCTCAGCCACTTTTCCAACCTTTTCAGCTAACTCATCACTTCCTTCTGAAAGTACCACTGCTAATTTAGCCGCCATCCTTGAGAGACCACCTGTTTTAAAAGCACACATTTGAAGATATTGCTCTTCATTAATTTCTTTAGCTAATCCTTTGTGCCAAAAAATATCTGTTCCTTGCCCGAGGTGGAGATTTGTCATTTCCTGAATACAAGTTTCGTAAGCCTTAAGTAAAACCTTTGGTTTAAATTTATCCTTGTTTTTGATTAGAGCTAAAAGGGGTAAAAAGTATAAAAAGTTTCCGGCATTTATTGCAATATCAACTCCAAAAATTCTATGAAGGCAGGGCTTCCCTCTTCGGAATTCGCTCTGGTCTTCCAAATCATCCACGATAATACTGTTATGAACCATTATATTATTCGCAATGAAGTTATGAGAGTTTTCAATCATTAAATCATAAACTGGTTTTTCGCCGACAGATTCTTTGCTAATTACTGGATCAACCCTAAAATAGGGATATTCAATTGGAAGCCGAGGGAATTTGTGAATGAATCTAAGTTTCATTCCTCTTTTCTTTTTTTGGAGTCGTTTTTTATAAACGGTTTTTTCTGTTCCAATTTTTTTTAAAACATAATTGGGGTCAGAAAGAGAAATAGACCACTGATCTGAGTATTTCTTTTTTGAGATTTTCCAGAGATTTTTAATTTTTTTGTAAAAAATGTGACTAGTAGTAAATCCTAAACTATCTAAGAGGAGCTTTAACTTTTTAATCAAAACCTTATTAGAACTAGAAAAATAGGCTGTTCCATTTTTACCGACCCAACCGTCGGCGTCCAAATAACCTCTTACAAAAGCTAATTTTTGCTTTAGGGGTAAAGAAAACACCCAATCAGGCACTGTTTTTTCAGTTGCTTTTTTGTGTAAGCCCAGCTTATCAAGTAGCCAGCATACTTTAAAAGAACAGCAACAAAGATAGTTGCCTTGTTGTGTGGTATATCTTTTTAATTTATAAGAAAAAACTTTAGAAAATAAGGAAGAGTAAGCCGAAATCTCTTCTTCACTATTAGAAGGACAGAGAGTAAGCCGGGAAGATTTTTTATCTATTGAAATAGAGCCGTCTCCTAAAATATATCCTATCAACTGACAAAACTCTTCTGTGGTCCCTTCAAGTATTTTTGTTCGGTCTTTAACGGGATCTCTAGGAGGTTTGGGTAATTTTAGCGGCTCTCCTTCATCAGAGATTTTATTTAAAATTATTATCCAATCTCCTTTCTTTACATTTTTTAATTTTTTCCAGTTAAGTTTAATCTCTGGAGACTCAAATTTGGTTTGTTTTATTACATAGTCGGAATTTTTAAGTTTTAAACCGAGCCAATTAAAAATAAATCCTAGTTCACTTTTTTCCAACAATTGAGGTTGACGGGGGTATAAAGCATTATAGAATATTCTTAAATTTCTATTTATTAATTTGCTTAATTTTTTAATATCCCCTCTTTTTAATCTTTTGTTTATTCTTTCCCTTCCGGTCAGAGTTATTTTACACCTCCGCGGCTGCTGTTTAGTTATAACTAAAAATAGGTGATTAGCAGAAGCTTCAATTTCTCTATTTCTGGTTTTTAATTTATAAACTTTTTTAATCCCGTTAAATTTTAAAGCAAGCACTTTATTAGTCGTTAACTTTCCGTCTGGGGTTGATGTATAAACACAATCACCTTGTTTAATCTCGGTGATTTTTACTTGCTCGCCGGGATTTTTTAATACATAAGTGTCTCCGGTTAAACATCCGTTATGAATGAGTTCTGGAATTACTACAAGATCTTTAACTTTATCAACATCACCGCCAATTGTTTCGGTAACCAATAAAAACAAAACCGGTCGCCACCTCTTTCCGCCCCGACTTAAAAAATCCCAAATTGGTTTTGATAAAGCTCCTTGAGCAGCTCTTAAATCGAAAGAGTAACGAGCTTTTCCAAAAGCAAAATTTAACCATTTTTTACTTATTTTCTTGGGTAAATATCTTTCAATAATTTTATCAATTTCGGGTTTCAATTTCTCTAAATAATCAACAATTTCTCCTTTTTTAATTTCAATTGGTGAAGTCATAAATTTTTAAATTTTTCCCCATTGTTTTAAGATTTTTCTCAATCCGATTTTAAACCAAGGAGTATATTTGGGGGGATTTTTTTTAATGTCTTTTTTTAATTCTTTTAAACTAATCCATCGCCAGTCCTCAACTTCCTTTGGATTGGAAATAGGATTTCCGTCAAATTTTCCCAAAAAGACATGGTCGAATTCATGTTCAATTAGATTTCCAACTTTTGCCTTATAAATAAAACTTAAAATTTCTTTTAAATCGCATTCAATTCCCATTTCTTCTTTTAGCCTTCTTTTTACTGCTTCGATTAACTTTTCATTTGGCCTTGGATGAGAGCAACAAGTATTTGACCACAAAAGAGCTGAATGATATTTTGATTTTGCTCTTTGTTGAATTAATAATTCTCCTTTTGAATTAAAAATAAAAATTGAAAAACATCGATGAAGTTTACCTTCTTTATGAACTTTAATTTTTTCTTCGGTTCCAATTTCTTCGTCTTTCTTATTAACTAGAACTAATTTTTCCATATTATTAAATTTTTCATTTTAATTCATCTAAAAGTTCTTTTGCATTTTCGATGGCATAACCATGGAAATCATTATTGAAATAGCAATAAACATCTAATCCCTCTTTTAACCATTTTTTTATTTTTTTAGCCAAATCATTAATTTCTTCCTTGGTATATTTTGAAGCAAATAAAATCTTTGAACCATGCATTCTGATATAGATAAAATCGGCAGTTACCACATCAGCCCGGGGATATCTTGGAGAGTCAGCAATTACCCAGGCAGTATTGTGTTTTCTCAATAAACTGTAAAATTTTTCTTCACACCAACTTTTATGCCGAAACTCGAAGGCATATTTTAAGTTTACAGAGAACCGTTCGAGGGGCCCGCCAAAGGCGGGAGGGTGGTGGGTGGGTTGGAGTCTGTAAGTTTTTAATAGGGTTAGGAATTGATTTAATCTTTGAATATTTTCTTCTGTAGCTTTAAAAGATGGGGGAAATTGAAATAAAATTGGACCTAATTTTTCTTTTAAATTAAGAGTGTTTTCAATAAATTGACTCCAAGCCGCTCTCACGTCCAGAAGTCTCTTAATATGAGTAATAAATCGGCTGGCTTTGACGGCAAATAAAAAATCTTCGGGAGTTTGTTTGCACCAATTTTGATAGGTGGAAGGCCTTGATAAATGATAGAAAGAATAATTTATTTCAGTGGTTTTAAAATGCTCAGAATAATATTTCAATTTATCTTTTGATGACAGATTTTCAGGATAAAAAATCCCATCCCAATGGGAATAAATCCAGCCCGAAGTTCCAATAAAAATTTTTGACATATTAATAAAATTTTCTCTTTAATTCCTCAATGAATTCGAAAATCATTGGGTCTTCACACTTTTCAAAAGCCCATTCCCACATCCAGTCAATAGGTAAATTTTTGTCTTTTTTTTGATACAAAAGAGCCTGAAGCAAAACCGCTAATACATTGACTTGATTTAAAAAATGAGCTTCGGGGGTGCTAACAGTCTTATACTCTTCAAAGAGTTGAGTTATCTCCTTTTTTAAAGGAGTTGGTAATATCTGAGTAAGTTTCTTAAGGGCTACTCTTTCTTTTTGATAATCTTTGAAAAATCTTTTTTCTTTTTCTTTTTTAGAAAGGCGAGGCCATTTAAAAAATTCTCTCCTTTCTCTTTTTGTTTTTGCTAAAATTCTTCCAAAAGGACTAATAAGATCACCGGTATAAACTGAAGGTATTTCGTGGCAAAGAGCCATCTTAAGAAGTTTTTTCATATTGAGTTCCTTTTTTTCTTGGCCAAAAATCCAAGCCAAAATAGCTACCGAAAAGATATGTCCAGCCACTGTCTCTGGATTTTTCACTCCCAAAGAAACCCAAAGGGTTCTTGGCATCTTTTTTAATTTATTAATCTCTACAAGAAAATCTAAAATGCTTTCTAATTCTTTTTCTTCTTCGTCGCTCCCAATACCATTTTCATAAAATTTTCCTTGAATAACTTTTAAAAATTTTAAAAGTAAAGGGTCTTCGACTATCTCCTCAGCCCATTCCCACCAATTCGTCCCAGCTATTTTATCTTCTATCCCAAAATATTCAATCGATTGAATAAGAGTCTCTATTCTATTTAATTGGTTAACAAACTTTCCTTCTTTGGGAGTTCCTTTTTCATAATCTGACCATAAAGATAGGATTTTTTTACCTAAACCGGGTTTAAGAAATTTTATTAATTTTAAACAACCTTCTTTTTCTTTTTCAAATTTTATTCTTCCAATTTTTTGCTTTTCTTTTTGGTACAATCTCGTCCATTTCATTAACATTTTTTTTCTTTCTTCTTTGTTTCTTGGTAAATGAGGATAGTAAAGAAAGGGAGTGATATCGCCGGCAAAAACTTCACAAAGGTCGTGAAAAAGAGCGATTAAAATCGCCCTCTTCACATTAAAATTTCTTTTCTCAGTCAATAACCAACAAACAACTGCTAATCTAAAAGTGTGTTCAGCAATGGTTTCTGGATTTCTAACGCCTCTTAAAACCCAGCCAGTTCTGGGCATCTCTTTTAATTTTTCAACCTCTAAAAAGAAATCTAAAAGATTTTTCATACAAAAAACTGAGCAAAGCTCAGTTTTTTTATATCAAAATTTCTCCTAAATTTCAAGAGATTTAGGAAGAAAGATATTTAATTTTCTTAACTTTATAAACCACTCTTATTGGTGAGGTAATTAAAACTTCATCGCCAACTCTTTTCCCCAAAAGAGCCTTTCCAACCGGAGATTCCAAAGAGATTTTCCCTTCATTTGGATTAGCCTCTAACGTACCAACAATCATAAATTCATTAATTTGGCCATCTGACTCTTCTAAGGTAACAATTGCCCCTAAACCAACAATGCTCTGTTTTTCTTTTGGCGGAGCTTTTATCAATTGGGTATTTTTCAAAATTGTTTCCAGTTCAGCAATTCTGAACTCCAAAAAACTCAAATCCTCCTGCAAAGAAAAATATTCTGGATTTAAATCTTCAGAATGTAAAATCTTAGGAATCTCACCTCTTGTCTTTGATTCCCTCAGTTTTTTTAGTTCTTGATATTCCTTTTTCAATCTTTCCAATCCTTCTTTAGTTAGATAAAATTTTTCTGGCATAATATATAGTGAAAGAACCTCCTTTTCGGAGGTTCAGTAGTTTTGAACATTTAATTTTCAATCTTCAACATTTTCTCTTTCTACCGAACCTCCAGGCTAATCCTTTTTTGAAAATCAGGGTAAAAATACAAACATTCCTAGTATAATAGCTAGTTAAGGGATTCATAAGACTGATTTTCTTTATTTCATTCATCTCACATTAATTATAATCGCCCATAGAGGCTTGTCAAGTCCTCAATAAAATTTTCTATATTGCTTCTATAAGAATGACGGGTTTTAGTTAAATTTGTTACAAATGTCTACTCAAAATCTTCTTTATCCCGTAGTAGAGAATCTCACTACGGGGTTTATTTTTTTATTAATTTTAAATATAATTAAAATAAATGAAAAAAAATGGCATTTTATAAAGAGCCAAAAAATACTGAAAGAGTTTCCTGGACAAGACATGCTAAAGAAAAAATGCGATATTATGGATTGAGTGAGGGCAGAATAAAAAGAGTACTTTCAAATCCAAAGAGAATTGAAGAAGGAATAGCACCAAACACCATTGCCATAATGCAGCCTGCCGGTACCAAAAAGCATCCAACTGAAATCTGGTTAATGTACCAGGTAAAGAAATCAAAAATAATAAAGATAATTAGTGCCTGGCGATATCCAGGCATCTCCCCTATCAGAGAACCCCCACCTATTCCAGAAGATATTCTTTCTGAATTAACAAAAAAGGGTGTTATTTAAATTTGACTTTTTCAAAACGGATGTTAATCTAAAGGATAGTTCGTTGACATTATGTGAGGAATAAAGGAAATGTTAAAAAGGAATGCTGCCTACTATGATGCAGAGGGTCCTATTTCAGGTCAGGATCATGCCCAGGCTGTTTGTAAGCAATATGTAAGTAACGGAGAGAAATTGTTTCCAGTCATTAGCCGCTATGATGATCTTTTAACTCTACAAAACAGGGAAAGACATGAACCGGGAGATACCTTAATGTTTATAATTCCTTTTCTGATCGAAGCTGGAGTTACTGAGGAGGATTTAAAAACAGTATCAGCTAAAGCTGGATTAGTGCCCGGAATTTGCGAGTTATTTAGCGAATTACAAAATCAAGGTTGCTCCATCTATATTATCTCCACTAGCTATAAACAACATGCTCTTTCAATTGCTCAGAGAGTTGGAGTGCCTTTAAAACAAGTTTATTGCACAAAATTTCCTCTCGATCAGCTCCAAAAAGAGGTAAGCAAAGAAGTTTTATCTTTAGTTCGCGAAGTGAGAGAAAAGGTGGTTTCGCTTTATCAGGATGATCTCGAATCCGGTGTTAATGATGAAGCGATACTGAAATTACTAAATCCTTTCTATTGGAAAAAGCTACCCAAAACAAAACTTGGCCAGGTAATAGCCAAAATAAAAGTAATGGGCGGCCGGCGGAAAGTCTGGGCCTTAGAAAAGGCTATCAAGGATATTGGGGGAAATCATCTCTCCGAGGCTTTTGTTGTCGGGGATAGTATCACCGATTTCAGAATGGCTCAGGCAGTAGAGGCTGCGGGTGGAGTTGCTTTGGCCTGGAATGCTAATTGGTACCTTTTGCCTCACGCCAGCTGTGGAGTAGCAGCAATAGATGCTAGGGCAGTTCTACCACTTTTCAAAGCTTGGCGAGAAGGAGGAAGAGCAGCTGTTAGAGAGTTTATAGAAAATAGTCAAGCTCCAAAAGATCCTGAGTCAGGTCCTTATTATCATTGGTTGGCTGGAAGAGATGAGGAATTTCAAAAAGAAGTCCTAGTTATTCATAAAAAATTGCGAGTAATCTGTCGAGGATTGGAAACAGCAAGGCTAGGTTAGAAACAAAACCAATTATCAAAAACGCCGTCAATCACTGACGGTTTTTTATTTATAAATGAATCAAAAAGTTGTAAAATTATCTAATGGAAATTAAACATTTAATTGTCGGTCCTCTTTTAACAAATTGCTACATTTTAATTTCAAAAGATGAATCGGCAATTATTGATCCTGGTGGCGGAACAAAAAGGATTCTAAAAGAAATTGAAGAGAGTAAAACAAAACTTAAATACATTATTTTAACCCATTCCCATTGGGATCACGCCTTTTCAGCTTTGAAAATAAAAAATGAAACAGAAGCAAAAATTTTAATGCATAAAGAAGAAAAGGAACTTGTCAGTTTTAAAATTGATAATCTTTTAGAGGAGGGAGAAGAAATAAAAATCGGCAATAATATTTTAAAAGTTATCCATACTCCCGGCCATACAAAAGGAAGTATTTGTTTGTTGGGGACGCCACCCACCCACCGCCCTCCCGTTCGCCATGGCGAACGGGCCCCTAATTTTATTTTCACTGGCGATACAATTTTTAAAGATGGCTATGGAAGAACCGATTTGCCTGGTGGTTCAAAAGAAGATTTAAAAAAGTCTCTTGGAAAATTAGAAAAAATTTTAAAACCAGGAATGAAAGTTTATCCTGGCCACGGTGAAATTTTTGAATATAAAACTAATTAAGTTAAAAACTTCATTTTTTGGCTTAGTCCCGCCCAAAAGGGCGGCTTTTTTTTCTTGTGAAAATCCCTCAAAAATGCTAAATTGAATAAAGTTTATGAAAAAAATTTCTTTTGATGAGGAGTTATATAAAGAGAGAGGAATTAATGACTTAATTCTTCTCGGCATCTATTTTGTAGTTAGCGAGGATGAAAAATGTACCTTTGAAAGACTAATTAAAAAATGTTTTAATCTATTCCCAAAAACATTTAGCTTCCCTCAATATCCAAAGTGGCCAGATTCTCGTAAATTAGACAGGCCACTTCGAACTCTTAGAAAAAGAAAATTAATTACTGGTAATCCAAAAATTTCTTTTTCCCTTACAAAATTTGGCAAAGAATTAGCTGAGCAAACATTAAAAACTTTTAGACAAAGAAAATTAAAATTTAAGTAAAATGATTGAAGTTCACACTCTTGGTACTTCCAATCACTCGATTGAAGAATTCTTGGAAATTTTAAAAAATTATAAAATCGAAGTCGCAATTGATGTCAGGCGATGGCCAACTTCAAAATATTTTCCCCATTTCAAAAAAGAAAATTTAGAAAAATTTCTAAGGGGAAAAGGTGTTGATTATTTACATTTCGAGAAATTGGGTGGTTATCGAACCGGTGGCTATGAAGTCTATACTAAAACAAAAGATTTTAAAGAGGCCTTAAAAGAATTGATTAAAATCGCCAAATCTAAAAATATTGCTATTATCTGCGCTGAAAAACTTCCCTGGAAATGCCATCGGGTTTTTATTGCTAGAAAATTAGAAGAAAAAGAATTTGATGTCGTTCACATTATTGAAAAAGAGAGAATCTGGCAACCAAAAAAAGAACCAAAAGAAATAAAACCTACTTGCCAAAAAGCAAAATTTTTAAAAAATAATTAAATGTTCAAATTTATTCTCATCTTTTTCTTTTTAGCCACGACCTTATTCTCCCTTATTTTCGGAATAATCATTTTTTACCACTTCAAAAGGTTTGAATTGATAGAATCTCCAAAAACTGAAAAGATTTTATTAACATTTAAGCTGGGTTTATTTTTCTTTTTTATCTTGAGTCTCATTTTTTTAATTTTTACTTTTTAAAATGATAAAACTCAATCCTGATGAAAAAATTTATCTAATAAAAAGGCGACACAGAATCGTCTTAATTTCGGAATTGACACCGCTGATTCTCATTTCCTTGGCAATATCTTTAGGAATGTTAGTCATCTTTTTCATTCCAAAAATTTCTTGGCCAGAGTTTTTTGTTAAATATTTTCCAGAAGTTTCAAATTTCAATTTGAGATTTCTTTCTCTATTTTTTCTTTCTTTATCCCTCTTAATTTTGTGGATAGGCATTTTTTTGATTTTCACCGATTATTATTTAGACCGTTGGGTTGTTACTAATCAAAGAACAATTGACATTGAATTGAATGGTCTTTTCAACTTAACTTTTTCCAGCGTTTTCCACGACAAAATTCAAGATGTTACAATTTCAATCAAAGGATTTTTGCCTGCTTTCTTCCACTTTGGAGATATTCAAATTGAAACTGCCGGAGAATTTAGACAATTCATCTTTCGCCAAATCCCAGATCCAGAGATAGTAAAACAAGTTATTTTTGAAGCCCAAAGAGATTATTTGAGGCAAATGAAAAAGGACGGCCTAATATAAAATTTATTAAAATTTAAAATGATAAAAGAAGTAATGAAAAAAGGAGGGAAAAGTGAACCCTTCGACCAAAATAAAATAAAAAGGGTAATTTCTTCTGCCCTTGAGAGTTCAAGTCTTTCTCAAGAAAAAAAGAATGAAATTTTAGAGAAGGTCTTTAATAGTGTAATGGAATTTGTAAAAAATAAAAAAGAAATAGCCACAGTTGAAATCGAAGTAAAAATTCTTTTGGAATTGGACAAAATCGCACCAGAAGTTTCAAAGATCTGGAGAGAATATAGATTAAAAAAGAAAGCAAAAACTACTAATCCATGATTTTTTGGAAAATATATTCGCTAATTGAGTCAATAGCCGAAAAGTTATTGAATTTACTTGAACTTTTCTTATTTTTGAGACTAATTTTGAAATTTTTTGGAGCTAGCCCAAAAGCTCTTGTTGTCGGTTATATTTATAAATGGTCAGATATCATTATTTCGCCTTTTAATTTCATTTTCCCTGACATTCCTTGGCCAAAAGGATATTTAATTGAAACCGCTACTCTTTCAGCTATGGTAGGTTACGCTATTTTAGTTTATGTTATTTTTCGATTATTACGATTATTTTCTAGAGAATAATTTTTGGGCTATGAGAATTAAGTTTCTTAATTGTAAAATTGATCTATCGAAAAAAGTTTTCCAGCCGAGAATTGAAACCGAATTTTGGGTAAGAAAAGCTGTAGAAGAACTAACGGAGAACCGTTCTCCGTTAACTTTTATTTTAGATATTTTTGCCGGAACAGGTTGTATTGGAATAGCCATTTTAAAAAATATTAAAAATAGTCAAGTGGATTTCGTCGATATTAATAGAAGGGCCATCAAACAAATTAAAATCAATTTAAAATTGAATAGAATTTCAAAAGGCAGGTATAGAATTTATAAATCAAATCTTTTTGAAAAACTGGGAGACAAAAAATACGATATCATTTTTGCCAATCCTCCTTATGTAGCTTTAGATAGAATTCGAGAAGTACAAAAAGAAGTTTTAGAAAAAGAACCAAAAGAAGCCCTTTTTGCCGGCAGAAATGGAATGTATTGGATAGAAAAATTTTTAAGGGAAGTTAAGAAGCATCTTAAAATAAATGGCATTTTTTATTTAGAATTCGATCCTTTGCAAAAAGAAAAAATAAAAGAAATTTTAGAAAAAGAGGGGCTAAAATTTTACTTCAGAGAAGACCAATTCAAAAAATTCCGCTGGCTGAAAGGAAGTGTCTAAAAGACTCTCTAAATTTAATTTTTGAAAAAAGATGCTCTTAAATTTACAAGGGTATTGGAATAGACATATTAATCTAAATAGTAGATAATAAAAAAGGTCGACTAATTAAAATTAAATATATTTCTTAATTATGGCTAAAGAAGTTATAAAGAGGGATGGGACGAGAGAACCCTTTAATGGGGACAAAATTAGGAGTGCAATTGCGGCTGCTGCCAGGATGGCTGGTCTTACAGAAGATAAAAAAAATGAGTTGGCAGAGCAAGTTGCAAGTGTAGCAATAGAGTTAGCAGATACAAAAGAGGTGATAGCAACAACTGAGATTGAAGAAAAGGTTCTCAGCGAGTTGGACCGTATTGAGCCTGCTGTTTCAGCAGCCTGGAGAAAGTACAAATTAGAAAAGAAATAGGTCCAAGATAGGGTTTTTACGTCTCTGATAAAAGGCGCCCGGAAGGGCGCTTTTAAGTAAGTCAGGAATTTGACAGATTTTTAAGGATTTGATAATTTAAATTACATAATTCAGGAGGGTGATTGTTTGACAAAAGAAAAAGATCTCTTGGAAGTGATAGCAGAAGTCAGAGAAGAGTTGAGAGAAAAACGAGCACTTTTCCACCAACATCTACCTCCATTTGTGAGGGATTTGCTTGAATATGGCTCCGTGAATTTCCCAGAGGAGAAATTTAGAGAACTGGTAGAGAAAACTCGAATTGGCATGGCTGAGGCACGAGAGAAAATCATCGAAGTTTGGGCTGGACAAAGCAGAGAGATTCTGTCCTTAATCAACGACCAGTTCCAAAAACCTCTTAAACTAGAAGAAATTGAGAAACGTGGATTGGTCATCATTGATCTAATGGAAGATGTTTTTCTTACTATCACCGAAGAATTGAAACTTATTGATCTGATTAAAGTAGAACTCGACAGATTCACCAAAAAATAGCTCTTTAACAGCATTAACTTCGAGAACTCAAAAGGGTATTTATGCCCTTTTTTATTTTGGAAAAACAGCTTGCTCTCATACAGAAAGTCGGCTTGAAAAGCCGAGTTTTTATTGCCGAAATTGATAAAAAGCCGAAAATGAGTTAGAGTGAAAGAAGGAGAAAAAGATCTAATTTATTTTTAAAACGATTTTCTTATGAATATAAAAGAGGTGAAAACGGCAATTAAAATTGGTGATTTTGTGTTGAGACAAAATCATAGAAATAAAATAGATATCAAATATTTGCCTAATATTGATAAAAAAATACTTACCGATAATTCGGCAAGAGTTTATTTAATAATTCAAGACGGAATTATTAAGAAAATCGGTGGCTCTATTTCAAAAGGTGGAATCAAGGCAACTATGAGTTTTTATACCTCAGCTATGACAGGAAGTCCAGGTGTGCCCAGATTTGTAATTCATTTACTCATTGAAAAGGCCTTAAGGAATAAATCAAAAGTGGAATTATTTATGATAACTTCTCCGAGAACATTAGCTAGGATTAATGGTTTGTTTGGTTCTAAAAAGGTAGAAATTGCAAGTTTTAAGGAAATGGAAGATTTGTGTAAATCCGATTATTATTCAAGAGAAGGAAAATATCCAGATTGGAATTTTAAGGAAAATAATCAACCATATCCTCCGGAATTAGCAAGAAAACACGTTTTGTATCATAAAAAGAGATTAAGTAAAAAATAGATTTAATTTTTTGGCGGACAATAAATTATTATCTCGTGAGACGCCTTTATATGATTGCTGTTTCTATTTCTTCTATTTTTTCCTATTCTTGTTTCTCCCTGACCCATAGTATATTGCCAACTTGGAAAAAATTGCTGAAACTCTTTATACCATTCTCTTATCGTAGGACAATTAGTATAAGATAAAATAAATCCTCCCTTATGTTCTTTTAATAAATCTCTCAAAAGTTCGTGTTTAAATCCTTTGTGGTGAATAGGTATGTTTCTCATAGGATAAATTCCCTTGAACATTTTTGAATCTTTACCGATATAATAAGGTGGATCGCAGTAGAAAAAATCGTTAGGATATCTCTTAAACACCTCTTCAAAACTTGCGCACTCAACTCTTAAATTTTTAACAGAAAAATTCTTTACTCTTTCTAGTATTATTTTATACCTCTTTTCGTTTAAATATACCTGTGAAGGCCAACCTAAAAACCCCGGCCCATAAGAAAGATTATGGTTAAAGTAATAATGAGCAGCTAAATCGATGGGGGATAATTTTATTTTATTTTCCCAGTGCACTTTTAATCTTTTCTTTACCTCATTATATGTTTTCTTGTCAGGTTTAAACAGAGATAATTTTCGGAATAGTGCTTTTGGATTAGAGATCTGAATTTTCCAATAATTTACAAGAATATCAAATATATCAAATCCTATAACTTCTAGATCGAGATGTTTATTACAAGCTATTTCAACGGATCCGCCGCCAAAAAATGGGGAAATAAGCCTCTTTATATTGTTTGGAAGAAGCTCGACAATATAACCAACCGCCAAACTTTTACCCCCCGCATACCTTATAGGCGTTTCCACAACTCTTTTATATTTATTTCGTCCGTTTGAACTGTTACCTTTTATACTTTCTAAAAAAGATTTTTTCTTCGCTTCAAATATTTCAGCAGCGATTGTTTTCGAAGTTTTATTTTCTAAATCCCTGATGATTTTTACCACAATTCCCCTAACTTCTACTTCTTTTCGGTATAGTGGTAGTATTTCTTGATTTGCTGGTTGTAATCTAAACCGATTTCGCTCTCGATATATTCTTTTAAGCGTAGCTTCATTATCGTCAATTATTGCTACAACTGTTTGTCCGTTTTCAGCTACGGGCTGTTTTTTTATAACCACTATGTCGCCATCGAAAATTCCTTCTTCAATCATACTATTTCCTGCGACACGTAAAGCATAATAATGATTTGATTTGCCAAGTCCTTCGTTAGGAATTGAGATAGTTTCGTCTGGAACTTCTATTGCTTCGATTGGTTTCCCAGCGGTAATAGTACCGACTATGGGAATTTCTGCCAAATCAGAGCTTTTTATTTTTCGATTTAACTCAATTGACCTGCTACTATTTTTTAAGTACCCTTTTTCTCTTAATGCTTCTACATGTTGATGAACGGTCGCTACTGAAGACAATCTAAAATGCCTCTTTATTTCTTCAAAAGTTGGCGCATAGTCATTTTCTTTAATGTACTTATTTACATAATCAAGAATGTTTTTTTGTCTTTTCGTGAGCATATAATTTAGGAGTTGACATATATTTTTGCACTCCTATAATTAGTATAACATACCGAAAAAAAACCGAAAATAGATGTCAATTGTGGATAACTTTTAAAGGTCGACGATTAATTAAATATAACATTTTAAGCCAAAATATGGGCATAACAAAACATGATAAAATAGCTAAAGAAATCGCTACTAAGAAAGAAACCGAATATCACTCAGATAAGGGTATTGATATTAAAACACCAACGCAGGTTATTGAGGTTGAGGTTGGTCCAGAAAAATTCAAAGAAGGAGTGAAACAACTTCAGGGAACAAATAAAATACGATACCTTGCTGTACCGAATAAATTAGTCAAGGATGCAATTGAATATACAAAAGATACCGGTGTTGGTGTTATGAATGAACACGGGAAGATCAGGAAAAGAGGAAGTTAGTTTTTTAAATCGAAATTAAACAAAAAGTCGAGGAATTAATTGAGCCCTGAAGTACAGGGTAAAAATAAAATTATGGAAGATTTTAAATTAAAATGGGTATTACTTAAAGCATATACCTTATTAAAAAATACTTACATAGAAGTAGAGCGTCGCATTTATGCAAATCATTTTTCAAAAGGAATTGAAGACTATTCTATTGTAACTTTTTCTCGAGATGGCACTGTAGCAGTTGTTGCTCTGACAAAAGACAAAAAAGTTATATTATTGAGGCAATATCGTCCAGCAGCGGATAGACGAATTATTAATCTCCCCGGGGGAAGAATTGATCAAGGAAAAACAGCAGAAAAAGCAGTCAGAGAAGAATTAGAAAATGAGACGGGATATTCTGCTGAAACATTTAAAAGAATTTATGAGACCCATCAGAATCCTACTCGGGTGACAGATAAATCTATAATTTTTTTCGCAAAGAATGCTTATAAAAAACAAGAACCTAAACAAGAACCAACAGAGAAGGGAGCAGATTTATTATTAGAGGATTTTGATAACATAATTAAATTTTTAACAGAAGGCAAATTAAATCAAAATACTAGATTAAAAAATGAAGATATTTTCGATATTACTACTGTCGCTGCGATATTATTAGCAAAAGAAAGGGGGTTATTAAAATAATCAAAATTTAGGCCAGGGCTGATAAACTTATCTTAACTAACGAGATTTACTTTCTTAGTCGGTTAAGAATGGTGAAGGTGTCTGCCTGACGGTTGTCAGAGTAGAGCAAAATGATGGCGACAGGTTTTTCGTTAACACGGAATACCGAGGCGAGCGTTTGTTTGGCTTGGGGCAGGTAGCCGGTTTTGCCGCCGATAAATCCAGGAAGAGGATAAAAGTTATTTACGTTTTGAAATTTGAGTAGTCTACCTGTGGTATCGGGAAGCCAGAAGTTATTATCTCTGGTAATCTCCAATATTTCGGGATGTTGTTCATAAATATATGCTACAAGTTTAGCGAGGTCAGTTGCGGTAGAGCGGTTGGCTAAGTTTAATCCATGGGTGTCAGAGAAAAAGGTATTTTCCATCCCGAGCTCTTTTGCTTTTTGATTCATCAGACTCAAAAATTTCTCTTTCCCCAAAAAATAGGCTAAAGATTCGGAGGCATCGTTGGTTGATTGAATAAGGCTTGCCTTGAGAAGGTTTTCGGCACTTATATTGAGGCCCAGAAAAAGAGATGGGCTATGACCTAAGGGCTCAAGCATTTTTTCTGTTAAGGTTATTGTCTGACTCTTTTCAATATGTTCTGAGGCAACCACCACACTCATTAGCTTGGTAAGGGAGGCTATGGAATAGGATTGATTGGCGTTTTTTGAGAGAATAACCGAATTATCAGAAAGGTTTACTGCCAGGTATGAGGCAGCGGTTACTTCTTGTTGTAGCCGCAAATTAAAAAGTAGTGATTGGAGAAGCCAAATTTCTTGCCGGAGAATTTCTATTTGCTGGAGCAATAGAGCTCTTTCTGTTTTTGTCAAGGCTTCAACAGGTTTGGGGACAATAAGAAAAAACGTCAAAATTATAAACAGAAGGAGAGAAAGTTTTGCCATTTTATTTTTATACCTCCTTTTGGCTGAATCTTCAAGAAAAAAATCAAAAAATAATCAAAATTTAGCCCGAGGTTGAAGAAGATAGTTGACTATTTCTTAATAATAAGATAAAGTCAAACAGTAACAGTAAGTTTCTTATTTTTCTTTCCTTACATAAAATAATACAATGTAAGTTGGATAGATAAATAAGATTGGTCGGCTTACTTATAAATTAATTTATGTAAGGAAAAAACTATGGCAAAAAAATTGTTCGTTGGCGGATTGTCTTTCGACACCACCGAAAACACTTTAAAAGAGACATTCTCGAAGGCAGGAACCGTTGAATCAGCAACCATTATTACCGATAGAACGACCGGTCGTTCCAAGGGGTTTGGTTTTGTTGAAATGTCATCCGAAGAAGAAGCTAAGAAGGCGATTGAAATGTTCAACGGCAAGGAACTTAACGGGCGAAATATAACGGTGAACGAAGCTCGTCCTATGGAGCCTCGGCCGCGACAAGGCGGATTCCAGCGCGATTATCGCGGCAGAGGTGACCGAGAATTTGGTGGCGGTCGCAGAAGAAACTGGTAAATGAAATGTCAAAAAATCGCCTCCTGGGCGATTTTTTGGTAGAATGAAAAATAATCAAAATTTAGCCTGGAGTTGAAATTATGAAAAAAGTAGCTATTTTTGATATTGACGGGACAATTTTTCGCTCCAGTTTACTTATTGAATTAACTGATGCCTTGGTACAGGAGGGGATTTTCCCCTCAAAAGTGAGGAAAATATATGCCAGGGCTTGCAAGGATTGGCTGGACAGAAAGGAACCCTATAAAAATTATATTAATGCGGTTATTAAAGGATTTGACCAGAATATCAAGGGTGTTAGGTACGATGAATTTTCAAAAATTGCTAAAAAAGTTGTTGCCTTTCATCAAAATCGAATTTATCGATATTCCCGCGACCTGGTAAAAAATTTGAAGGAGAAAGATTATTATCTTTTAGCAATCTCGCACTCTCCCAAAAAAATCGTTGAAGAATTTTGTAAAAAATTGGGGTTTAATAAGGTGTATGGCCTGATATACGAAACTGATAGCCAAAAAAGATTTACAGGCAGGGTACTCTACCTTGAGCTTATTAGTGACAAAGCCAAGATTTTAAAACATGCCATCGAAAAAGAAAATTTGACACTAAAAGGCTCAGTCGGGGTTGGGGATACGGAAAGCGATATTGGTTTTTTAAAAATGGTGGAAAAGCCGATTTGCTTTAATCCCAATCAAAGACTTTATCAATATGCGAAACGCGCTGGCTGGAAAATTGTTGTTGAAAGAAAAGATATTATTTATCACCTTTAAACATTTCAGAAAAAATTAGGTAAAAACCTTTTTCGCCAAGATTTCGCTCGAAGTTGAGTAAAAATTAATTAAAAAAGCTATCGCTAGGCTGTTTTTATTTCCGCCGCTTGCCTGAGAATTTTTTGGGAGTCACGGCTATTGACAAATGTATTTTGATTTTTTATAATATTGAACGAGGGATTAAAATTGAAAAAGGCAATTAGAGAAGTTTGGATATATAAAATTGATACTGATGATGGAAAAGAAGACTGGGTGATGCTAGAGAAAAAAGGGCCTTGGTCAAAAATCTTTGTTCTCGCGTCCCCCTCTAATGTGGCAAGGAGACTGCATGAGTTACAGAAACAATTAACAATCTTTGAGATTGCAGGAATTCATTTCGATCCACCTTGGCCTCGCGAACTCACGCAAACCGGTATGCATCCTTGCCGTCTTCTCAACGAACAAGAAATCACTGAACTTACGAATGAATACGGAAAAATGCGTAGCTCTCACTGATACCGTTCTTTTTTAAAGTCTACGGGCAGACTTAGATGCCCGTTTTTTATTTGTAAATAAAAAGTCGAAAAATAATCGTCTTCCGGGCGTTTTTTTGGTAAAATAAAGAAAAAAAATAAATTTATGAAGTGGGTAGGAATTAGTGGGGGTTGGCGAAAAATAAATAAGGAATTGAAATTCAAATTATGCCAAAAAGATATTTATTTTTGATAATTTTTATATTTTTAGTGGCGATTTTTATTATTGGTTACTCCTTCAATCTTTTTTCTGGAATTAAATTTGGCAAAGAAGGTAATATAATATTTGAACAAAAGACAGAACCTGGAACACCAACTATAGTCCCCCAATTTGCCCAAGATTATCTTGCCTGGGAGAATTTTTCTAAAAAGGATTTACTTTTTGTTGTCTGGTATAAGTTAAAACTTAATTTCAGTAAGGATCTTGCTGGAGAAATTTCTAATCTAAATTTCTCTTTTAAACTCCCCGGAAAAATTATCAACCATAATACCAGCAGAATTGAAAAAGGAACCGCTATCTGGGAAAAGATTCCTCCAGATGGCATTTTAATTTTAGAAACTCGCCTAATTCGTTGGTGGTTAATAGTTTTAACCTTAATTTTAGGATTTTTTGTAATTTGGCTTGGGAGGCAAAAATTAAGAGAAAAAGATGTTGAAGAGATTCAAAAAATAAAAACTTACTAAAAATATTAAAAATATTATAATTAAATAGGAGGTTTAAAAATTGAATAAGGAAGGGTTGGAAAGGGAATTAAGAAACTCTTCAATGGATTACTCGCTTAAAATTAACCTTGATTTACGCGGGGTGGAATCTACGCCTTGTCTTGATTGCCCGTTAACTAAAGAGCCAGTTGTGCCAATTTGGGAGAAAGCAGAAAAATGTTTTCAAAGATGTCCTTATGAAATTTTAGTCTGGATTTTGAACAAAGAACAATTAGAAAAATATGAAAAATTACGACCACCAGAGAGAAGAGAGGTAGAAATCAAAAGAGCAATAAATGAAAGAAAGATAGTTCAAATAGAAGAAACTTTGAGGAGAGTTTGACTCTCCTTTTTTATTAATCAAATCGCCATAAAGGCGATTTTTTGATAAAATGGGAAAATATGTCCATTAGTGAAATAATTAAAACCCGGCGCACTATCCGACAGTTTCAGAAAAAGAAAATTCCAAAAGAGATTTTAGAAGAATGTATTAATGCTGCCAGGTTAGCTCCTTCAGCTAGAAATCAACAGCCTTTAGAGTATATAGTGGTTAATAAAAAAGATAAAAGAGAAAAAGTTTTAAAAACTTTGAAATGGGGTGGGAAACTCTCTGAAGAGCAACTGAAAAGACATCGACCCCAAGCTTATATTATTGTCTTAGCTAACAAAAAAATAAATCCTGATTGTGATTTTGATGTTGGCTTAGCAATAGAAAATATTATTTTGCTTGTTTGGTCAAAAGGTATAGCGAGTTGTATTTTAGGAGCAATTGATAGAGAAAAAATAAAAGATATTTGTCAGGTGCCAGATAACTTTGAGATTAAACTGGTAATTGCTTTGGGTTATCCAGCAGAAAAATCGGTAGCCAAAGATAGTGATGAGATTACTGATTACTGGCGTGACAAAGATAATGTTTTACACATACCCAAGCGAAGATTAAAAAAGATTATCCATTTTAATAAGTTTTAAATAAAAGGTTGAAAAATTCATTTCATTAAAATGACAAATAAAAAACATTTCACAACTGAAGAGGCAAAAAGAATTGGTGAAGAATTAGGAATTGATTGGACAAAATTTGATGTTGAGCAATTTAGAATGGGATTAGATGTAGAATTAGAACACGGTTTGATAGACTCTCACACCAACGTTACTAATGATGACCCAATATTAACTGGGAAAATTGCTCTTGCCCACCTGAATGAATTTCCAGATTATTACACAAGGTTAGAAAAGATGGAAAAAGAAGCAAAAAAATATTGGGAGAAGATTTAATAATTAAAAAGAATTTTATGAATAAAAAATTAATTTACATTGTTATTGGATTAGTTATTATCATAGTCGCTATTTGGGTATGGTTTTATTCACGACCTCCTCGGGCGGAAGTTAAAAACTACGATGAATGTGTTAAAGCTGGCTATCAAGTAATAGAAGGTTTGCCACGGCACTGTAAAACGCCTTACGGGGAAATGTTTCCTGAAGATGTTGGCAATGCCTTAGAAAAAATGAATTTGATAAAATTGAAAAATCCTCGACCAAATCAAGAAATCGAAAGTCCGCTTGCCATAACCGGGGAAGCAATGGGTAACTGGTTCTTCGAAGCATCTTTTCCAATAAAACTTGTTGATGAAAATGGTTTTACTTTAGGCAAAACAATAGCTCAAGCTCAAGGAGATTGGATGACAGAGAATTTCGTGTCCTTCAGAGCAGATATGAGATTTGCCGCACCTTCCACCTCCAAAGGATGGCTTATATTAGAAAAAGACAATCCCTCAGGTCTTCCGGAAAATGCAGATGAATTGAAAATCCCGGTTGTCTTTCAGGGCGTACCGGAGATAGGAGAAACAATGACGGTAAAAATATTCTTAAGCGATTCTCGCTATGTGAATGAGCCCTATTTCGATTGCTCAAGAACTATAGCAGTAGAAAGAAAAGTTCCAAAAACCCAAGGTATAGCCAAAGCGGCAATTGAAACTCTTTTGCGCGGAGCGACAGAAAATGAAATTATTCAAGGTTATGTTTCAAACATTCCGTTAGGAGCCAGACTTCAAAAAATAACTATTGAAAATGGAGTGGCTAAAGCTGAGTTTGATGAGCAATTAGAATATCAGGTAGGTGGTTCTTGTCGAGTGGCAGCAATCCGAGCTCAAATTACCCAAACTCTCAAACAATTTCCGACTGTTAAAGAAGTCATTATCTCAATTGATGGCCGAACCGAGGATATTTTACAACCTTAAACTATTAAATTTTTAAAAAGTTTTGAATCAAAGTAAATCAAAAGTCGTCGAAAGGGCGATTTTTTGATAGAATAAAAAATATGGAATGTAGACGTGATGAAAATTTAAAAAGTTGTCCTTGTACTTATCCCGGATGTCCAAGAAAAGGAATTTGTTGTTTGTGTATAAGACACCACCGAGAAAAGAAGGAGTTGCCTGCCTGTTTTTTCTCAAAAGAAGTAGAAAAAACTTACGATCGTTCGATTGAAAACTTTTTAAAAGATCAAAAAATATGAGAAATCGAGAATTTTTTATTGGGATTGACCTTGGAGGAAAAGAGAAAAAGACAACAGGAATTTGTATATTGGAAAGAAAAAATAAAAATATTTTCCCCTGCCAAAGTTGGTGTCAAAAATGCAAAGATATAGTTGGAAAAGAAATTTTAAGGAAAATAAAATCTTATCTTCCAGAGACAAAAGTAATTGCCATTGATTCACCGTTAACCAAAGGAAGAGGAAAAGGAAAGATGCGACTTTATGAAAAATTTTTATCGACTGAAATTTTTAGAGAAGAAAGAGTGACTCCAATTCCCCCTGCCTTGATGCCTGAGCTTTGTAATTTTGCCTTAGAACTTAGAAAGAAACTTGAGAAAAGAGGTTTTGCTATAGATATAAATTTAATTGAAGTCTTCCCTACCCTAACTGAAAAAATTTGTGAGGAAAATTTATCTTTTTTGTTTTTTGAAAAAAATCTTAAGAAAATCCCTTGTCAAACAAAAAATCAAAGAGCAGCCCTAATCTGTGCCATCTTGGCCTATTTACATTCGAAATTTAAAACAAGATATTTAGGTTATAAAGATGGCTTTTTGTTCTTGCCAGAAATGTCTTTTTGGAAAAAAGATTGGCGCCAAAAATTTTATTTTGCCTGGAGGGAACGATCGCGTTTAAAATATCAACATTTAATCACCAATATTTTTGTTAAATAAAATATGTTTGGGAAAAATTTAAAATATTTAAGTCTTCAAGAATGGTTAATTTGCGCCTTAGGAATGTTTTTTATAGGATTAGGGATGGGATATATTGATGTTGAAGTGTTTGATTATGGAATTGGATTTTTTATTTTTGGATTGATTTTGGAAATTCCTGCTTTTTACTTGATATACAAACATAAATGAAAGGACTCCAACCCACCCAAGGAGGGGAGCTCCCGCTCGGCGGGAAGCTCTCGCCTCCCGACCCTCCCGCAAAGCGGGCCCCTATTTATTCTAGAGACTTGGGAATTCATCTTAATACAGGGAAAGAAAAAGAACTCTTTAAATGGTTTTTGGCCTGCCTTTTATTTGGAAAACCAATTCAACAAGAAGTTGCCAAGAAAACCTATTTTGAATTTGAAAAAGAAGGATTATTGAGCCCAGAAAAAATCTTGGAGGCAGGTTGGAATAATTTGGTTGAGGTTTTAGATAGAGGTCATTACGTTAGATATGATTTCTCAACAGCAACAAAATTATTGGAGATTTCTAAGGAATTGAAAGAAAAATATGAAAGTTTAACCAATCTTTTAAAATCAGCTAAAAGTAAAAGAGATTTTGAGAAAAAACTTCAGGAATTCAAGGGAGTAGGACCGGTGACTACAAAAATATTTTTAAGAGATTTAAAACCAATTTTTAAAAAATCATGAAGACAATTTATATCCGGGGATTTAAAGTAAATTTTGAGGAAGATGCCAGAAATGGAGTGAATTATCTCCTTTATGATCTGGATGAAAAAGAAGCGAGGATATTTTTTGACCAGGCAAGATTAAAAAACTTTGCTAATTTTGAGGATGATAGGGAAGGCCAATACACTCTTTCTTATAATCCTGATGGAAGTTATACTCTAACTAGAAGGGAATAATGAAAAAATATCTAGAAATTACCTTAGTCTTTATAATCGGGCTTCTTTTTGGGTTAATTTTACATGGCCTGATTGAAATTCTCTTAATTTGGCTTTTGACTGATGGCCTAAGAAATTTGTTTTTAAAATTTTCCTGGCAGACCTGGGTTTTAATTCACCACATCTTTTCAATAATTATTGAAATTTTAGCAGTAATTTTAGTCTTTCATATTTTTAAAAAGTATGTCAAAGATCTCTCAGAAAAGGAGACAATTTGAAATTAGAAAAAAACAAGAGAGAAGGAAAAAATTAAAAAAACTCAAAGAGCGTTATTTTTCGGTTAAAACTAAAGAGGAGAAAGAAAAAATTATTGAGAAAATGAGAAAAATAGCCCCTCATATTTCAATTGAGGAGTTTTTAAAAAACGTTTGACGTTCTTAAGTTGAAAACTTATGGAACTGACTCAATTTGAAGAAGTCCTCAAAAAAGAACCGAATTATCGTTTAAAACAGGTAAAAAAGGCGATATTTCAAAATCTAATCGAAAACTGGTCAGAGGCCACCAATTTACCTTTGTCATTACGGGAAAAATTAAATGAAAAATGTCCCCTTTTAATCAAAGGAGATTCAATTGTTTCTCAAGATCAGAGAACGGTAAAAGTTTTAATTACTTTAAGAGATAATCTGGGAATTGAAGCGGTTTTAATGCGTCACAAAGGTGGTCGGAACACAGTTTGTCTTTCCTCACAGGTCGGTTGTCCTTTAGGTTGTAAATTTTGTGCTACCGGCCAAATGGGATTTAAGAGAAATCTAGAAATCTCTGAAATTATTGAACAGGTGCTATTCTTCGCCCGTTATTTAAAGAAATTTGGAGAAAAAGTTACCAATCTTGTCTTCATGGGAATGGGAGAACCTTTTTTAAATTATGAAAATGTTTTGGGAGCAATTAGAATTTTAAATGATAAAGATGATTTCAATCTTGGAGCAAGAAAAATTTCTATTTCAACAGTGGGGATTATTGAAGGAATTGAAAAATTGGCCAAAGAAAAATTACAGATTAATTTAGCCATTTCTTTGCACGCCCCTAACGATAAATTGCGTTCGGAATTGATGCCAATAAATAAAAAATATCCTCTTAAGAAAGTTTTTCAAACAGTTGATGATTATATTAGAAAAACAAATCGAAAAGTAATGTTCGAATATTTAATGATAAAAAATGTCAATGATTCTGATGATTGTGCTAGAAAATTGGCAAAATTGATGAAAAAACCCTTTTATCTTGTAAATTTAATTTCTTATAATCCCACCGGAATTTTTCAATCTTCTCCAAAAGAAAGAATAAAAAAATTTAGAGAAATTTTAGAAAAGGAAGGGGTTTTAGTAACTGAGCGTTATCGTTTTGGTCGAGGGATTAAGGCAGGCTGTGGCCAATTAGCAACTGAGAAATCAAAATAAAAAATTGAGTTTAGTTATCACTCATTCGCCGTTTTCACGGCATTTTTTATTAGAATTTGCCAAAATGAAATAAAAATGCTAATCTTACCTAGGACTACAACCCTTCCGCCTTCGGCGGGCCCCTAATTATGAAATTTATTGCCGATTTCCATTTGCATTCGAAATATTCACGGGCTACTAGTAAAGACATGGATTTAGAAAATTTAGATAAGTGGGCGCGAATTAAAGGAATAAAGGTTTTGGGAACTGCTGATTTTACTCACCCTGTTTGGTTTAAAGAATTAAAAGAAAAATTGGAACCGGCCGAACCAGGAATCTTTAAATTAAAAAATAGTGATTCAGAGACTCGTTTTATCTTAACTACAGAGGTTAGTTGTGTTTATTATAAAGAAAATAAATTACATAAAATTCACCTCATCATTTTTGCCCCCTCTTTTGAAATAGTTGAAAAAATTAATGCCCATTTAGGTTGGATTGGAAATTTGAAAACTGATGGCAGACCAACTCTTGGATTAGATGCAAAAGAACTTTTAAAAATTGTTTTGAATATTTCCCAAGATTGTTTAGTTGTGCCTAGTCATGCCTGGACTCCTTGGTTTTCAATTTTTGGTTCAAAATCAGGTTTCAATTCTATTGAAGAGTGTTTTGATGATTGGTCAAAATATATTTCTTCCATTGAAACAGGTTTAAGTTCAGATCCTCCAATGAATTGGAGATTATCAGCTTTAGATAAAATTACCCTGATTTCTTGCTCAGATGCCCATTCTCCTTCTCATATTGGTCGAGAAGCTAATGTTTTTGATACCGAAATTTCTTATCCAGTAATTATCGAGGCAATAAAAACAAAAAATCCCCAGAAATTTCTCTATACAATTGAATTTTTCCCTCAGGAAGGAAAATACCATTACGATGGCCATAGAATGTGTGGAATTTCTTTGTCCCCTCAAGAATCAAAAAAATATAATAATATCTGCCCAAATTGTGGAAGACCTTTAACTATTGGGGTTTTAAATAGGGTGGAAGCTCTAGCCGATAGGCCCGAAGGCTTCAAACCGGAGGGGGTAATTCCTTTCAAAAGCCTGATTCCTTTAGAGGAAATAATTGCTGAAGCTCTATCTTTGGAACCAGGATCAAAACAAGGAAATAGAGAATATCAAAATTTAATTAAAGAATTTGACAATGAATTTAAAATTTTAATCGATCTTCCCCGCCAGGAGTTAGAGGCTACAACCTTGCCAGAAATTGCTGAAGGAATTTTAAGAGTCAGGGAGGGAAAAGTTCAGATTACCCCTGGCTACGATGGGGTTTATGGAAAAACCAGAATTTTTTCTAAAGAAGAAACAAAAATTTTATCGAGGCAAGGCACCTTATTTTAAATTCCTATATTCTAAATTCTGAATTCTAAAATGATTATTGGTATTCCCAGAGCATTAATTTACTGGAAAAGACCTTACTTTTGGGAAACTTTTTTTGAAAATTTAGGTTTTGAGGTTTTGCTATCGCCAAAGACAAATAAAGAAATTATTGAAATGGGAGTGAAAGCAGCTGATCCCGAGACTTGTTTTTCAAATAAAGTTTTTTGGGGACATTTATTGTGGCTGGATAGAAAGGTCGCTGAGGCTTCGCCTCATCTGCCACCTCGCGCCGCTTCGCAGCGCTCGGTATGCGATTTAATTTTTGTTCCAAGATTAAAGACGGTCGCTGAAGCTTCGCTTCATCTTCCACCTCACCCCGCTTCGCGGGGTTCGGTAACTGAAGAGAAATTGGAATTTTGTCCGAAATTTTTTGGTTTACCAGATTTAGCCAAAATTTTGATCAAAACTCCAATTTTAACTGAAACTTTCGATGAGAGAAAAGAAAGATTTGAAAAAACTCTTGAAAGATTTGGGGGGAAATTAAAGAAAAATAAAGAAGAAATAAAAAGGGCTTTCAAAATTGCTCTTTTAAAATCTTGGATAGAAAAGGAGGTGAAAGAAAAAGAAGAATTTTTTGAAAAAATTAATTCAAAAAAGAAAAAAATAATTTTAATTTCCCATCCTTACAACTTATACGATGACTATGTTAATTTAAGAATAAAGGAAAAATTAGAAAAATTAGGAACTGAAGTTATTTTTATAGAAGAAATTCCAATAAAAATTCATAATTCAAAATTCAAAATTCAAAATTTTCCTAAGTTTCATTGGGAATTTGGAAAAGAAATAATGGAGAAAATTCAAGAAATTTTGAATTATCCGATTTCTGGGGCAGTTGAGATTTCTTCCTTTCAATGTGGCTGTGATGCGGTTTTAAAAGAATTCGTTGAAAAAGAATTCAAAATAAAAAAAATTCCCTTTTTATATCTTTTAATCGATGAACATACTGCCGAAGCTGGTCTTCAGACAAGGCTCGAAGCCTTCATCGATACTTTAAAATAATAAAACTCACCCCGTGTTGGAATCCACCCACCTGCCGCCCTCCCGCCTTCGACGGGCCCCTACAGCGAATTCTTATCAGGGTTCCCGAAATTTACGAAAGAAAATTCGGGGTAGAGAAGGTGTCTAACACGGGGGTCGGGGTGAGGCTATGAAGATTACTTTTGCCAATTGGGGAAATTACTCAATTTGTTTTAAAAACCTCTTGGAAAGTTTAGAAGCTGAGGTTATTTTGCCAGAGAAAACAAGTCCAAGAGCAATTGAAGAAGGAGTGAAATTAGCTCCCGAACTTTTTTGCTTTCCATTAAAAGTCAACATTGGAAATTATTTATCAGCCATCAGAAAGGGAGCTAATACAATTTTTATGTGGGAGAATATTGGCGGTTCTTGTAGACTAAGATATTATTGGCAAATTCAGGAAAAGGTTTTAAGAGAGGCTGGTTTTAAAGTGGATGTTTTAAATATAAATGCCAGAAATTTTTTCTCAAAATTAAATGAAATAAGGAAGGAAAATAAAATTCCAATTTGGCATATATTTAAGAATTTTTATTTTTTCCTAAAACAGGTTAGATTTATTGAAAAATTAGAAGAGAGGGCCTGCTATTTGAGACCGAGAGAAAAAATTCTCGGTCAGACCGATCAGATTTTGGTTGAAATTTTAGAAAAATTGGAGAAAATTAAAAATTTTAGGGAATTAAAAAAATTGGAAAAAGAGGCTCAAAGAAAATTTTCAGAAATTGAAATTGATAAAGATAGAGAGTCTTTAAAAATTGGTTTAGTTGGAGAAATTTATACAGTAGTTGATGGAGCAGTGAATTTTGATTTAGAAAGGAAACTTGGGAAAATGGGAATAGAGGTTTATCGCCAAATGAATTTATTTTACCATTTAAAGAAAACGATTTTCCCCTGGATTGATTGGAAAATTCAAAAGAAAATAATGCCCTACTTAAAATCAACTGTCGGCGGTCATGGAAGGGATGCAATCTATGAAATGCTAGATTTTGCTAAAAAAGGCTTTGATGGGGTAATTCAATTGTTGCCATGGGGTTGCATGCCAGAAACCACTATCAGACCAATTTTGCAAAAGATTTCCCAAGAAAAGAAAATCCCATTCATCTCCTTTTCAATTGATGAACAAACCGGTGAGGCTGGAATAATCACAAGATTGGAGGCTTTTATTGATTTGCTAAAGGCCCATAAAATAAATAAAATTAATTAACTAATATGAAAACTTATTTAGGAATTGATCTGGGATCAATCACTTGCAAATTTATCTTAATTAATGAAAGGGCAGAAATAATTTTTTCTAGCTATTTTCGAACTGAAGGGAATCCAATTTTTGCTATTAAAAAGGGGCTAAGGGAGTTGGAAAATTTTATTGAAACTCATAGGAGCCCGTCGAAGACGGGAGGGGGGTGGGTGGGTTGGAGTCCAGATATTGAAATAGCTGGCGTTGGAACGACAGGTTCGGCAAGGTATTTGGCCGGAGTAATTACTGGAGCTGATTTAATCAAAAATGAAATTACCGCCCATGCTATTGGGTCAAGTTATTTTGTACCCGATGTGAAAACAGTAATTGAAATTGGTGGCCAAGATTCAAAAATTATAATTTTGGAAAATGGGGTGGTAGTTGATTTTGCTATGCAAAGTGTCTGTGCAGCTGGAACTGGATCTTTTCTTGATGCTCAGGCTTTTAGATTAGGAATTCCAATAGAAAGATTTGGAGAAATTGCCTTAAGATCAGAAAAGCCTACCCACATCGCTAGCCGCTGCACAATTTTTGCCGAATCAGATATGATCCACAAGCAACAGGTTGGCCATCTACCAGAAAATATCATTTATGGATTATGTCAGGCTCTGGCCAGAAATTTTTTGAATAATGTGGCTAGGGGGAAAGATATTAAACCGCCGATAATTTTTATTGGCGGAGTTTCCGAAAATTTGGGAATGAGAAAGGCTTTTGAAGAAGCTCTAGGCCAAGAAATTATTGTCCCAAAATACAATTTAGTTCTAGGAGCCTTTGGAGTTGCCCTTTTAATAAAAGAACAAAGTAAAGAAAAAAGTAAGTTTTTTGGTTTTGAAATTTCTGATAAAGATATCAAATGCACTTCCTTCCAATGCCGAGGTTGTCCTAATCAATGTGAAGTGATTGAAGCCAGAATTAATGGAAAAGTAATTTCTAGATGGGGAGATAGATGCGGAAAATGGTCAAATTTAAATCCTCAATAATCATGTCAATTTTAAAGATAATTAAAGAAAGAAGGAGTATCAGAGAATTTCAAAAAAAGGAAATTCCAAAAGGAATTATCAATAAATTGATTGAGGCCTTGATTTGGGCTCCTTCAGCTGGAAATTTGCAGTCAAGAAAATTTTATTTTGTTTTCGATCAGAAAATTAAAGAAAAATTGATTGAAGCAGCTTTAGGTCAGGATTTTATTGCCCAAGCTCCATTAGTCGTCGTTGGTTGCACTAATGCTGAAATTTCCTGGCGATACGGAGAAAGAGGAAAAAATCTTTACTCAATTTGCGACGTGGCAATGAGTATTCAAAATATGATGCTTTTGGCCAATGAGGAGGAGTTGGGAACTTGCCCGGTTGGCGCTTTTGATGAAGAGGAAGTGAGGAAAATTTTAAACTTGCCCCAAAATTTAAGGCCAATTGTTATCATTCCAGTTGGTTACCCAACTGAAAAACCAGAAGCCCCTCCAAGAGTCTCAAAAGAAGAAGCAATAGAGTTTATAAAGTAGTACCTAAAAACAACCAAAATCGGAGAGAGGTCGGGAGAACCCTTCGGTTCTCCCGTCTAGGAAAATATTAAAAACCGAGGGTTTTTAAAGAGCGAGCCCGAAGCGAGGCGAAGCCGAGCGCCAGTACAAGGTACTGGATGAGGGCGAGCGATCTCGCTTTGTATTAGCACTATGATTGAGGAATATCATTTTGGTTCAATTACAATTGATGGAGAAATTTATAATCATGATGTTGAGGTTAGATGGACTGGTGAGGTTTTACCTTGGAGGTTTAGGGAAAGGCATTTAATTGATGTTGAGGAAGTGAAGAGGGCAATTGAAAAAAATCCAGATACAATTATTATTGGAACTGGGGAATCGGGATTGGCCCAAGTTACTGAGGAAACAAAAGAAGAAATTAAATCAAAAGGGATTGAATTAATAATTGATTTGACTGAGGAGGCAGTAAAAACTTTCAACATAATTTCTGGGGAATCAATTGAGGAAGAAGGAAAACAAAGAAAGGTAATTGGTTTATTCCATTTGACTTGCTAATTTCAAATTATGAATCTGGAAGAGGAAAAAGAGTTGGTTGAAAAAGCAAAGAGGGATCCTGAAGCTTTTGACCAACTTTATGGTCAATATTACTCAAAAATCTTTGGCTACATTTTAAAAAGGGTAGCCAATTTTGAAATTGCCCAAGATATTACTTCAGAAACCTTTTTCAAAGCCTTAAAAAATCTTTGGAAATTTAAATGGAAAAATATCTCTTTTTCTTTTTGGCTCTATCGGATTGCCTCAAATGAAATTGCCAATTTTTTTAGGAAAAAGAAATATAGAACAATCATCCTCGAAAAGATTCCAGAACCAATCTCTAGCCACAATCCTTTAACCGAAATTATTGAAGCACAAGAAAAATTAAAAGAGCACAAAGATTTTTTAATTTTGCAAGAAAAAATTTCAAAACTTCCAATTAAATATCAAGAAGTAATTACCTTAAGATTTTTTGAAAAAAAGAAAATCAAAGAAATTGCCGAAATTTTGGGAAAAAGAGAGGGGACAATAAAATCTTTGCTTCATCGAGGATTGGAAAAACTAAGAAGAGAGGTTGCCACCAATTAAAAATTAAAGCGTTATATTTAAAATGGAGGAAAAAGACTTAATTAAAAAATTGGAAGGAGTTTCCCTTCCTGAAATAGAAATTCCCAGCCATAAAAAAAGGCTAAAAACAACCTTACTTAAAAGATATTTTCGAGAAAAAAGAAGCTGGGAGATTTTTGATATTTTCAGAAAAGTTGTTCCTTTGGGAGCAGTGGCAGTTATTTTATTAATTTTGATTTTTAATAATTTAATCTTCCAAAAATATAGTTTAGTCAAAGCAAAAGAAATTGTCTTAAGGGATCCAGAGATTAAAGAATGGGTAGAAAAAGGAGCTATTATAAAAGATGTAGAAATAATAAAAAATCGCGCTTATGTTTTAATTCAACCACCAGAAAAAATTATAGAAACGCCAGCTATTGCTGAGATTAAAGAAATTAAAAAAGAGGAATTTAGTGGAGCCTTGGTTGAAATTAATCTAGGAGAGAAAAAAATGGCCAAAATCGAAAGATTAACTCCGCCAGTTATTCCTTTAACTGAAAAGGAGAAAGAGAAAGTTAAAGAGATTGCTGAAAATAATCCTGAAATCCAAAAGGTTATTCCGAGAGAAGCTGAAATTTTAAATATAATCAGTTTCCCATCTCAACTTAAATTAGCTAAAAGGGGGGATTCCGTTCAAATTCTACCTGATCCAGAAGCTAAAAAGAAGGCTTCAATAATCTATCAATTCAGTAAGAAGCAATGGGAAGGTAAAATTGATTTAAATAAAGAAGAGGTAGAAGAAGTAAAATTTTTAGGGGAGATTGAAAATTTGCAACCTTAGAAAAATAGAAACGTTTTAATTCGTAGAAAAGAGAGGTCTACTCTCTTAAAGGTCGAGTAATAAAAAATAAGATTAAAAAATAATATCATGAAAAAGATAATCTCTGTTTTATTGCTATTGAGTTTCGTCTTGACTCTAACTAGTCTAAGTTACGCAGCTAATGCTCAAATAGCCATAGGATCGAGAAGCGAAGAGGTAAAATTCATTCAGGAAATTTTAAAAACCGATCCCAATATTTATCCTGAAGGTTATGTCACCGGATATTATGGTCCTTTGACTACAGAAGCTATCAAAAAACTTCAGAAAAAATGTGGTCTTCCTGAAACTGGTGTCTTAGATGAGAATACTGAAAAATGCATTTTCCCAGTGAGATACCAAATAAAGGTAATCTCTCCAAATGGAGGAGAAATCTGGGATCGAAATCAAATCCAGACAATAAAATGGGAGGTGATAGCGCCAACTGGAGAAGAAATAAAACCCTATCCATTTTGGCCCAAGGCCTCGATTGATTTGTTTAGAAAAGTAGAGGTTACTTGTCCAATTTGTCCAACAGAAGCTGTATGTATACCATGTGTCTCTGAGCGATCGGTATTTGTTAAACACATAGCTACTGTAAATTTATTTGATCAGGCCTATTCTTGGAAAATTACTCCCAATATTCTAAATGGCAAAGATTATTTAATAAGAATTAGTTTGGGGAAAAAAATTGTTCCTGTCTGGTATCGCGAGAAGTTAGGACAGTCTCTTCCTTCGCCCGAAGAAATTTGGCCACAACCCACACCCCCAACTGCTGTACCTCCTCTATATATTAACTGGGATGAAAGTGATGGAACTTTTGAAATTACCGGAGAAATTGTTAAACCTCCGGCTCCGAATCTGGAAGAAGTGATAAAAATTTTGGAAAAAATTATAGAAGAGCTTCGGAAAGCAATTGCCTTGCTGAAATCAGTTTAAGAAAATAAAACCCTATTCCACTTGACTTACTAAGAAGGAGGATTATAATAAAAGCAGACGAATAAGTCGAAGTATCTTAATTTAAGTCTTCAATCTTATTCTATAATAGAAAGAAGGCCAAATTTAAGTAGAGCGACTTAAAAGTCTTAAAGGTCGCTTTTTTAATGCATGCGAAAAGCGCAACCTCGCTTCACTCGGATATGCGAATGCGCCCATGCTAATCATCGTCTACGAATTTACTAATTATTTACTAATCAAAAGTAAAGTATTTTATTTGTATATTTGTAAAAATTCGTAATTCGTAGGATTAAAATGGCCTTCAAAAAATTTGAGCCAGGAAAAGAGTTTCCTCCTCGCCAAATGTTTAAAGGAGATTGGACATGTGCTGATTGTGGGGCAAAAATAACTGAGCTTCCTTTTCAGCCCTCGCCTGATAGACCAATTTATTGTAGGGATTGTCACGCAAAGAGGAGAGCTCAATTCCGACGCTAGTCACATCAGACGTGGCTTACAAAAAACCGCCCTTGGGCGGTTTTTTGGTTCAGTCTAAATTTGTTAAAATGAATTTGAAATGGGAATTTGCCAAATATGTAAAAAAGAAAGTCCTTTTTTAAGCAAGGCTTTAAAAGTTTGTTTAGAATGCATAAGAGAAAAGCCAAAAGAGACCTTTCCTTTTATTAAAATTACTCATAAAGAAGCGAGAGAAAAATATAATTTGCCAGCCTTTCCACCAAAAACTAAAGGAGGCATAAAATGTAACATCTGTCAAAATCAATGTCAGATTGGGAAGGGCGAAAAGGGCTATTGTGGATTAAGGAAAAATAAAAATGGAAAATTGGAAAGCGAAGTCAGTGCAAAATTTGGGCTTTTGTATTCTTACTTTGATCGAATTCCAACCAATTGTTGCGCTTCTTGGTTTTGTTCTGCTTCAAAAGAAGCAATTGGCCAAAATAATTTATCTATCTTTTTCTATGGCTGCGGATTCGATTGTCTATTTTGCCAAAATTATTCCCACAAATTAATTGACGAAGCTCCAAAGGCTTCTGTTGATGAACTTTTAAAAACAGCGATGGAACCCTCTGTCTATTGCCTTTGCTTTTTTGGTGGTTCTCCTGAACCTCAATTACCTTTTGCAATAAATTTCTCAAGAAAAATTTTGGAAAATAAAAAAATCAGAATCTGTTTTGAGTGGAATGGAAGTGGAAATGAAAATTTAGTTAGAAAGGCTGCTGAAATCTCTTTAAAAAGCGGCGGAATAATCAAATTTGATTTAAAGACCTTTGATGAAAATTTAAGTTTGGCTCTTTCTGGAGTTTCAAATAAAAAAACATATAAAAATTTTGAAATAATTGCTAAAGAATTTTTGCCAAAGGCAAATTACCCAATGCTAACTGCTACCACTTTATTGGTTCCAGGCTATGTTGATAAAATTGAAGTTGAGAAAATTGCAAAATTTATAGCTTCTCTTCACTCTAAAATCCCCTACTCCCTTTTAGTCTTCTTCCCTGCTTTTTATATGATTGATTTACCAGTTACTCCCAGAGAATGGGCCTTTGAATGTTTAGAAGTTGCCAAAAAATATTTAAAAAATGTTAATTTGGGGAATATTCATTTATTGGGATTATGAAATATCCATCTTATTTAAATCTTTCAAAAGAAGAGCTTAATCTAAGGATTGAAAGACTCTTTAAAATTTTGGAAAATTGTGAAATTTGTCCGAGGAAATGCTATGTCAATCGATTAAAAGGGACTCCAACCCACCCACCACCCTCCCGCTCTGGCGGGCCCCTAGGATTTTGCCAATTAGGAGAATTACCAATGGTCTCTGCCTATCACCCCCATTTTGGTGAGGAAAAACCATTGGTTGGAAAATATGGTTCAGGAACAATTTTTTTGACTTCTTGTAATCTCGCCTGTGTCTATTGTCAAAACTATGAAATTTCTCAATTGAGAATAGGAGAGGAAGTCTCCTTTGAAAAATTGGCTGAAATGATGATTGATTTACAAAATCGTGGTTGCCACAATATAAATTTTGTCACCCCAACTCCCCAAGTCCCTCAAATTATTAAAGCAGTAGCTATCGCAATTGAAAAAGGTTTAAAAATTCCTCTGGTTTATAACACCAGTTCTTATGATTCAATTGAAGTTTTGAAATTATTGGATGGAATTTTTGATATTTATTTGCCAGATGCTAGATACAGTGATGATAAAATTGCCTTAAAATATTCAAATGCTCCAAAATATTTTGAAATAATGAAAAAAGCCATTAAGGAAATGTGTAGACAAGTTGGAGATTTAATTTTAGATGAAAATGGAATTGCTATCAAGGGATTAATGATTAGGCATTTAATCTTGCCAAATGGTTTAGCTGGTTCGAAAAAGATCTTTGAATTTATTGCTAAAGAAATTTCAAAAAATGCCTTTATAAACATAATGGACCAATATTGGCCGGCTCATAGAGCTTTTGAGTTTCCAGAATTATCAAGAAGAATTACTGATGAAGAATATCAAGAAGCAATTTCCCTTGCTAAAAAAGCTGGTTTAAAGAGATTATATCAAGAATAAAAAAGAGGCTGAATTTCAGCCCCCTATTGTTCAATTATTGATTCTTCTACCTTTACCCCGAAGTGTCTTCCTTTGTCTCCAGAAAAGTGGCAAAGAACTTTGTCTCTCTCTTTAAGTTGAGCGATAGAGATTGGTTTTTTGTTTCCAGAAATTAGTCTGATTGTTTCGGCGTTTTGTAAGATAATACTAACTTCTTGGCCTTGGAAAACAGCTTTAACGAAGACCATTGGTCTTCTTTCTATTTTCACTCTCCCAACCGTTACAATTTTCCCTTCACCTTCTGCATTGACAATCAGTACGTCGTCATTACTTTTGAGCTCTGAAAGATATTTTGTCTTTCCTTCTGGCACTCGAGCGTATGAATGAACAGCCCCGGCATTTATTCTAAATGGTCGTGGCTCGACAAATGGGCTCTTCGCACTCTCTGCTTGAACTAAGAAAAAGCTATTTCCATGGTTACCTACTAATAGTCCTTCTCCCTCTCTCATTAAAATTGTTGTATCTATGCAAGCTCTGTCTCCACTTCTAGTCGGTACAATTTGAGTGATTTCTGCTTCGACTAAATCAATTTTCTCCAGATTTCTCCTTTCTAAGACTTCTTTTGTCTTTCTAATCTCGTCGGGATTTTTGGTATAGAGTAAAACACCATCCACCCCGCGTTCCAAGATATTAATTGCAATTTCTGCCTCTTTACTATTCTGAACTTCGGCGATTATTTTAGCAGAACTTTGGGCGATCAAATTCTCTAATGGAATTACTTTCCAATCTTCGCAGACAACTATTAAATATTTGTATCTCTGCGAAAGCTCGATAGCTTTATCAATATCATCTCTCGAAGTAATTCTCACGCTTGCCACTTCTCTTCCAAACCGCAGGTCTCCAAAAGTTCTCCCGACCAATTTTGCCCTGCCCATGTTCATCACCATTCCAGAAAATTCTCTCGCAACTACTATTGCATCTACGTTATTTTCAACTGCTCTCCGTGCAATTTCTTCACTTCTTCCTACCCTAACCCATAGAAATTTCTCCATTTCTATCACCCTTTATGTAATTTTACCTCCTTTAAAATTTTAGCAAAATTTTTATTTTCGTCAAGGAGTTGTATAATTTAATAAGAATTTCTTAATTAACTAATTTGTTTTATCACAAGAAAAAATTTCAATCTTTCCTCTTTTTGTTAACTTTCCTTTTAATTGCGATTTCAATTAGTATTTTTTTTATTTTTGAATTTAAAAAATTTGAAAGAGAAGTTTCTCAAATTTCTTTGGCTCAAATATCAATTTCCCCTTCGCAAAAACAACCAAAAATAATAACTCTAATTTTTGTTGGAGATGTTATGTTGGATAGGGGAGTAAAATATATGATAGAAAAATATGGCCAAGGAGACTGGAAATTTCCTTTTTTAAAAATCGCTGATTACTTAAATGAAGCCGACATTTTATTTGGGAATTTAGAGGGACCAATTTCTGATAAAGGAGTAAAAGTTGGCAGTATTTATTCTTTTCGAAATGATCCAAAAGCAATTGATGGTTTAACCTTTGCTGGCTTTGATATTTTATCTGTGGCTAATAATCATATTTTTGATTATGGCAGAGAAGCAATGGAAGACACTTTTTTGAGGCTAAAAAGTGCTGGAATCGATTATGTCGGTGGAGGATTTTCTGAAAATGAAGCCTATTTTTCAGTAATTAAAGAAGTTGAGGGTGCAAAAGTTGCCTTTTTGGCTTATACCAATTTGGGTACTTCTTATTGGTCGGCAAAAGGAGATCAATCAGGAATCGCTTGGTTGGAAGAAGAAAAATTAAGAGAGAATATAAAAGAAGCTAAAAAATTAGCGGATTTAGTTATTGTTTCAATGCATTTTGGAGAGGAATATTCCTCCCCTACTCCAGAACAAGAATACTTTGCGAAATTAGCAATCGATTCAGGAGCAGATTTAGTTATTGGCCATCATCCCCATGTAATTCAAAAAATTGAGGAGTATAAAGAAGGCTACATTACCTATTCCCTCGGAAACTTTGTTTTTGACCAAGGATTTTCTGAAGAAACGATGAAAGGTTTAATGCTAAAAGTTTTAATTAAAAATGGTAAAATACAAGAATTAACCCCAATTGAAATTAAAATTAATAATTTTTTTCAGCCGGAAATAATGAAGGTGAAAAATAAATGAATGCCCAAAATTAAAAAAAATAATATAATTATGGAGAACCGTTCTCCGTAGTTTTTATGAGTAAAAATATCTTTATTACCGGGAAACCGGGGTGTGGCAAAACAACTCTAATAAAAGAAGTTTTGGAGGAATTGAAAATTTCTGCTAAGGGATTTTTCACTGAAGAAATAAGACGGAATGGAGAAAGACTCGGTTTTAAAATTGTAACTTTAAGTGGAAAAGAGGGGATTTTGGCTGATAAGGGATTTAAAAGTACTTTTAGAGTTTCAAAATATGGAGTGGTTTTGAAAGATTTGGAAGAAATCGGAGTAAGAGAAATCGAGGAAGGATTAAAAGAAGATTGCTTAATAGTGGTGGATGAACTGGGAAAGATGGAGCTATTCTCTCAGAAATTTAAAAGGACAATTTTAGCTTCTCTAGATAGCAAAAATAAGATTTTGGGAACAATTATGTTGAAAGAAAATCCATTTTGTGATGAAATTAAAAGGAGAAAGGATACAAAAATTTTCTATTTAACTAGAGAAAATCGAGAAGAAATTAAAAAAGAAATAATAAATCTATTAAAGGTCGGAGCGACTAATTAATAATTAAAACAAATATGGCAAAAATTTGGAGAAAAGCAATCGAAAATGGATTAGATGAAAAAGATGTTAAATTATTGAATATTTTGGCAGAGGAAAGGAAATTTATGTGGGTAGTAATATTAAAAATATGAATTTTCAAGAATTTTCAAAAAAGGAAATTAAAGAGGTTTTTGAGATTTTAAAGAGCAGAGAAACAGGGCTGACGGAAAAGGAAGTTGAAAATCGTCAAAGAATTTCTGGATTAAATGAGGTTAAAGTGAAGGAAGTAGGTGTTTTTGATATTTTAGCTAGGCAGTTTAAATCGGCTTTTTTTTATTTGCTTTTTATTGCCGGAATTTTGGCTCTTTTACTCGGCGAAGGGACCGAGGCAATTTTGATTTTTATTTTTGCTTTTATTAATGTTTTTTTAGGATTTTTTCAAGAATTCAGGGCTCGGAAGGCAATTTCCCTTTTAAAAGAATATTTGCCAAAAGAGGTTGAGATTTTAAGAGAAGGAAAAGAAAAATTTATTGATAAAAGATTTCTAGTTCCAGGAGATATAGTTTTATTAGATTCTGGAGATATTGTTCCAGCTGATCTCAGAATTTTTGAGGAAAGAAATTTTTTAGTTGATGAATCAATTTTAACCGGGGAGTCCCAGCCAATAGCAAAAATTTCTGAACCATTGGAGAAAGAGATAAGGGAAATTTTTGAAGCAAAAAATGCTGCTTTTTCCGGAACATCGGTAATTTCTGGGAAAGCAAAAGGAATTGTTATTGCCACTGGAAAAAATACCCAATTTGGGAAAATTGCAAAATTAACTGCCGAAGTAATTAGACCAAGCGTTTACGAGAAGGAATTAGCTGACTTTTCAAAGATTATTCTAAGAACAGTTCTTTTCACAATTTTAGCTGTCTTTTTAGCCAGTTTTTTAATTAAAAAAGAATTTAGTAAAATTGATTTTGCAATTTTTTGTCTCGCCTTAATTGTTGGAATAATTCCAGAAGCCCTACCAGTTGTTGTTGGCACTGCATTTTCAAGAGGAGCTTTGAGATTAGCGAAAAGAAAGGTGGTTGTGAAAAGATTGTCTTCAATTGAAGATTTGGGAAATATGGAAATTTTGTGCACCGATAAGACCGGAACCTTAACCGAAAATAAACTGAAGGTAGATAAAATTTACTCGGGCGATATCAAAAAGTACCTTTTGCTCTCGCTTTTAGCTTCTTCCTATTTGGAAAAAACTGTCGTTAAAAATCCATTTGATTTGGCAATTTTTGAAAAAGCTGGAATTGAAGAAAAAAAAGCTTTAAAGAAATTTAAAATTCTTTATGAAATTCCTTTTGATCCAATAAGAAGAAGAAATAGCGTTTTGGTAAAAAATGAGAATAAAATCCTAATTTCGAGAGGGGCACCAGAAGTAATTTTGGAAAGATCTTCAGAAATTGAAGGCAATTTAAAAAGAGAAGAAATAGAAAAGGAAGTAGAAAAAGAAGGGGAAGAAGGGAAAAGAATTTTGGCAATTGCCTATAAATTTTTTGAAAAGGAAAAATTTTCTGAAGAAGATGAAAAAGATTTAAATTTTTTAGGTTTTATCACCTTTATAGATCCTTTAAGAAAAACAGCAAAATCAACAATTGATCTGACAAAAAAACTGGGGGTTCAAATTAAAATCTTAACTGGAGATAGCAAGGAAGTAGCTGGAAAATTGGCAAAAGATGTTGGCTTAATTGAAGATCCAAAAAAAGTAATTTTGGGGAAGGATTTAGATTCTTTACCGGAAAATGAATTTGAAAAAAAATGTGAAGAATATCAGGTCTTTGCCAGAATCGCTCCGGAAACAAAATTGAAAATTATAAAATCTTTACAAAAAAAATATGAAGTTGGATTTATGGGGGAGGGAATCAACGATGCCCCTTCTTTGAAAATTGCCAATGTTGCAATTGCTGTCAAAAGTGCAGCTGATGTCTCGAAGGAAGCTGCTGATATTTTATTATTGGAAAATGACCTCCGCGAAACTATCGATGGAATCAGGGAAGGAAGAAATATTTTTGCCAATATCAATAAATACATAAAAACTACCCTTTCCAGTAATTTTGGAAATTTTTATTCAGTCGCCACGATGTCTTTGATCTTACCATTTTTGCCAATGTTACCCCCGCAGATTTTATTGGTTAACCTTTTGTCAGATTTACCTTTGATTTCTCTTGCCGGAGATAGCGTCGATATTGAGGAATTGAGAAAACCAAAAATGTACAGATTAAATCAGATATTTCCTTTAATTATCTTTTTAGCCCTTATCAGTTCGGTTTTTGATTTTATTTTTTTGGGAATTTTTTATGGAAAAAAAGAAAACCTAATTCAAACCCTCTGGTTTATGATGAGTATTTTTACTGAAATCTCTCTTATCTTTTCAGTCAGAACTCGGAAATTTTTCTTAAGGTCGAAAATGCCGAGGGGAATCTTAATTGCTCTATCAATTTTGGCTATTTTATTAACATTAATTTTACCTTTTACTAATTTTGGGGGGAATTTCTTTCATTTTGCCTCCCCTTCTTTTTCTGCCCTACTGACAATTCTTTCTTTAATTTTAGCCTATCTTTTTGCAAGTGAGATAGTAAAATGGATTTATTACGAACATTTAAAGAGGGGGCCAGGTTATTAAATTATCTTTTATTTCAAACTTTCCTCCAATAAATTTTTCGATTACCCAGATGTTGGTTTTGCAATGATTTGTGATTTCGGAAACTGTAACTTGACTTTTACCGGAAGCAAGAGCCATATAAGGTAAAATTTGGTCTGATAAATGTTTATCTAAACAAGCCTGAGATTTTTGTTCTTTTAATAGTTCTAAGGCGGCTTCTTTCCCGACGTCTTCTGCTCTTTTTCCCAATTTGCCTAAATTATCAGTGCCAATGACTGTATTTTCAAATTCAGCAATTAAACAAATCTGGCTTCCTGGGCATTGAGTATTATAATATTCGACTTTTTCTTCCATTGGCAATTTTAATTTTCCTAAAACTTCTCTTACCCCGGCTATCTGCCTTTCGGCAACTTTTTTATTTCTCAAAAATTCTGAGGCTCCAGAAATTGCTGTTATATTCTTAAGAGAACCTCTCTCAATTAAATTGAGCGGCTTCAGCTTAGATGGAAAATTTTTAACTTCAATTCTCGCGCCTCCCTCTGGATAATAACCGCGTTTTATTATATTAACTTCTATTTTACCGCCGATTTTTTCTAAAATTTTCAAAAAAACAAAACGAAAATGATCAATTGTTGGAGAGAAAGGGACGTCTGTTCCTCCTCCATCAAAAGTAATTTTTATAGGAGCTGGTGCAAAAAGGGCTATCGGCAAAAGGGATTGGAGGCAAAGTGTAATTGAGCCAGCTGTTTCAATTCTTATATGAAGATCTTTAGTAGCGATCTCTTTTGGATAAAGTTTAATTTCTTTTGAGCCAATTTCATCTCCTTCCAAATATCCATTACAAAGATTAGCAACATTTCGAAGCCCTAAAAGATGTTGGGGTCTCAAACCAGATTCTTTACGTCCCTTCCGAATGTTAAAGACATGAATCGGTTGTTTTTTTATCGCCGCTAAAGCTGAAGCCATTCGTAAAATAGCTCCGCCTCCTTCTCCAAATGATCCATCAATTTCAATCATGCTTTAAAAGATTTACGGAGAACGGTTCTCCGTTTTTTCTACTTTAAATAATAAAATATTTGAGAAATGGCACCAAAGATGAAAATTGTTCCTAAAATATAAATTAAAAATTGAGGAACTTTTAAACTGTATTCTGGCTCTCTATCCCCTAGTTTCTTTACTTTTTGAAAAATTAGTAAAATCACTATTCCTTCAATCATTCCTAAAATTGTGCCTACAAAACCAATTACTGTAATGAATTCCCGAAAGCCTATTAAAAATAAAAATAAAGGAAAACCTATAGCAAAAGAGGAAGCTAAAATTTTTGGAAAATTATAATCATAAATTAAAGTATTTCTAAAATAAAGACAAATTATTAAAAAAGAATCAGCCAAAGTTATCACTCCTATTAATGCTCCCAAAGTGATAATTTTTTGACCTAAGAAGGTTTTTAAACCTAAAAGAGCTTCTGGAGAGGTGTCTTTTCCGCTTACTCCTACAACTCCAAAAGCAAAAAGTAAATATAAAATTATAACAATTGTCGAGGCTAAAATTATTATTTTTTTAAAAGATTTTCTTTCTTCAGAATTTATTAAAATATCGGCCATTTCAGGTAGAGCAGTAAAACCTATTAAAGAAAACATGATGACTCCATAAGGCAAGAAAATATAATTGAGATTAACCAAATAGAAATTTTCCAAATTTAATTTAGGTAACAAAAGAAAAAAGATGATGAGAATAATCAGAAAAAAGGTTAAATTTGTAAAAATTTCAGCTGGGGCAATTAGTTTTATTCCTCTAAAAACGAAATAGATCAAAATTAGCCAAAAAATTAAACTAAACCGGAAAGAAGATAAAGCAAAAAGTGGAGAGAATATAATTTTTAAAAATTCTCCACCAAGGATAATATAGGCCAAGAGAACACCAGTAATTCCAAAAAATGTCGAAATTGTAATTAAGATTTTTTCCCATTTACCCAAATATTTTTGGGCATAGCCAGTTAATCTATATCTTTCTCTCGTCCTCAAGACAATTTCTCCAAAAAATAAATGTAAAAGAGTCACTGTAAAACCTAAAATGAAAAAATAAAAAAGACCGGGTCCAATCCCGCTCTTTGAAATAGTATAAGGAATTCCAAAAATACCTGCCCCAACTATTGTCCCAATTAAAATAGCTAGGGCCAGAAAAAATTTTTTCTCCAACCAAAAGTTATTTTTCATCAGGGGGTTTTGTACCAAAAATTTTCTCTTCCACCAATCTCAGCCCAGCCAAAATGAGAATAGCCAGAAAAGTAACAAAAATGGCTGGAAAATAGAAACCAATCCCCACTGCCGCGCCAATAGCAGCTACCACCCAAAAACCAGCGGCGGTAGTTAAGCCTTCAATTCGAGCTTCCCGAAAAATAATTACTCCGGCTCCAAGAAAACCAACCCCTAAAACAATCTGGCCAATTATTCTTGAAGGATCAAATTCAACCCCGATTTTCCCACTAAAAAATTTAAAAGCCTCAAAAGAGATAATAGTGAATAGGGCAGATCCCAAAGCAACTAAAGTATAAGTCCTTAAACCGGCCTCTTTTCTTTTATATTCTCTTTCTAATCCAACCAATCCTCCTAAAAAAGCAGCTAAAAACAATTGAAAAATAATTTGGAAATTGGCCAAACAATCCATATTTAAAAATCCAATTTAAAGTTTATACACCTTGTAACCCTCTCTGACTTTTTGAGCAACCTTCAGACCAACTGAATCTCCTGGTCCAGCCTCTTTAACCTTTTCATGCTCAATTTCCATTGATTCAACTGTCTGGGTAAAATCAGTAGCCCCACCAACAACTCTGATTTGTTCTCCAACCTTTAAGGTATCAGTTAACTCAATTACCGCCACTCCAATTTTTGAAAAATAATGAGTGACTTTGCCAATTAATTTTCCTTCTTCTGGAAGTGGTTCTTCGTTGGACATAGATTATTAAGAATAATTTTATTTTCGACCTTTTAAATTGAGCTTCTTTTCTTTTTTTATTAAATCAATTAATTTTTTAACTAATTTTTTTGGATTTTTTTCATAGACAACTTTCTTTACCCCCCGGTAGGGACCGGTGGCAATATTTCTTATTTTGTCAGCAATTCCACCTGAGCCTTCCAATATTCCTATCGGTTTTTGATCTTCAAAAGCGGTGGTGAATTCATTAAGAGTCCCCATTCGACCACAAATGATTATTACCCCATCAGCAGCATTAGTCATTATAAGATTTCTACCAGTGTAATCAAATCCGGTATAGACAATGATATCAAAGACATCAATTGGTAATTTGTAGGTCTTCAGATGAGCTGCCTCAGAGGAAGCAGGAGAAAAGCCAATACTAAATCCGCCGATTTCTTTGCAGCCTTGGGCAACAAAATAGGGAACTCCGGTCGTAGCTCCGGTAATTAAAATGCATTTTTGACGGGCGATTTCTCGACCAACTTCTTTTGATAATTCTTCAATACCCTGGCAACAGTGGCTAACCCGGGCTGCTCCTGAGACTGCAATTTTAAACCTCATAGTACCCTACGAATTACGAATATACAAATATTATTAGTATCACTTTTAATTATACTAAATTTAAAGAAAGAGATAAAGCTAAACTAAAAACCCATTAGAGAATATCTCTAACGGGGTTTAGTGAGGGGGGAAGGGCTTAACAATTTCGGTTTAATCTCGCGAACTTGCTTGGACAGTGGACAAGGAAGCTTCTTTTACCTCTATCATTAAAATACCTTCTGTCCTGAGAGGAAATTTCCTCGCACCCCCTCAATTTCTATAATAATTCACCAGAAATACCTGTCAAGATTTTTATTCACATTTCAAAGAAAATTCTTTAACCACCTTACTGTATCTTGGATCAACCGCTTTTGAATATAGTAATTTTCAAATTTATGGTCAGCTTTTGGAAGTTCTGTTAATTTTATATTCTCATAATCTTTGGCTAATTGCCGTGAAAATTTTATTGGAACTCTATCATCTTTTTGACCATGAATTATTAAAATTGGAATTGAAATATTTGAAAGAATCGGAGAATAATCTCTTTTCACATTTTCTTTTAAATAGCTTATTCCAATCTTCTCTTCTTTTCTTATGAAACACCCCTGTTTTCTCCACTTTCGCAAATCATTTTTAGTATACCAGTGAGGAAGCAATTTCTCTTGATCGAAAGCTTGACTCCAGAAAACTAAAGTTTTAGCCGGGAATTTGGTCTGAGCAACAAAAAGAGCAACAATTACTGCTCCTAAACTGGATCCTACCAAGGCTATTTTATTTTTATCAACATTTTTTTGTTTTAAAACCCATTCCATCGCTGCTTCTAAATCAGAAACTTGTCTTTTTACTATAATTTTCTCAAAATTTCCTTCAGAATCTCCGCATCCCTCAAAATCAAAGCGAAAAGAAGCAATTTTATTTTTCTCTAATAATCTGGCTAATCTTATCTTTTTTATAGAAGTTTTTGTCCCTCCAAAACCACTACAAATTATTACCAATGGCCATTTCCTTTTCCCCTCTGGCAAATGTAAAATTCCCATTAACTGTTTTCCCCTTTTATTTTTAAAAACAATGGGTTTTTCCATATGCCCTTGAGAGGAATCGAACCTCTATCTCAAGCTCCGGAGGCTCACGTTTTATCCATTAAACTACAAGGGCTATTTTTCAGCAATTAAATAGATATCAAAAGGAGTGGCCCAAATTTTTTTTACTTTTAGACCGCTTTTTTCTGTTAATTTCTTTAGCTCTCCTGCGGTAAAATAATGATAATAACGCATCGCTTTTTTACCCCAAGGAATTAAAGCATCTCCAAAATCCAAATTTGATTTGCCTAAGATTTTTAAAAAAGCGTTTTTAATCATCAAGAAAAAATTTCTTTTAGATCTCAACTTCCAGAGATACCAGACAGTTAAGATTAAAAGTCCGCCCGGCTTCAAGACTCTTTTCGCTTCGTTTAAAAATTGAAGTTGAAATTCTTTGGAAGGAATATGTATTAAAACTCGAATACTAAAAATCTTGTCAAAGAAATTATTGGGGAAAGGCAAGCTCAACACATTGGCTACTTGAAATTTAAAAGACGGGTAATTTCTTTTAGCGATTTCAATCAATTTTTCCGAGAAATCTATCCCAAAATAATCTATATTTTTATCCCTTAAGATTTCTAACAACCTCCCGCTTCCACATCCCAAATCTAAAATCCTTTCCGCAGGAGATACATATTGAACTAAATTTTCAATGTCCCAAGTAAAATGACGAGTGTTTGCATATTCCTCAGCAATTAGGTTATAATCTTGTTTAGTCTTGTTTAATATATATTCAGCATAACTTCTTTCCATATTCCATACGAATTACGAATCAATACAAATATACGAATTTTATTTATGAATATTTTTGAGATTACAATTAGAAATTTATTAAAAAGCCGAGTTAAAACTGAGGCTGATTTGGCTTTTTTAAAAAGAAAGGTGGCAGAAGAAAAAAGGATAAGTTGCCCTTCGAATATTAAACTCTTAAAAGCATACCACAAATTATTAAAAATTGGAAGAATTAAAAAATCGGAAGTTTTAGAAAATTTATTAAGAAAAAGAAGAATAAGAAGTTTATCAGGAATAGTTTCAGTTTCGGTTTTGACAAAACCTTATCCTTGTCCTGGAAAATGCATTTTTTGTCCAATTGAAAAAGGAATTCCAAAGAGCTATCTATCGGGAGAGCCGGCGGTTGAAAGGGCAAAGAGATTAAAATTTGATCCCTATTTACAAGTTCAAAAAAGAATCGAAGGTTTAAAAAGTCAGGGACACCCAACAGATAAAATTGAACTAAGATTAATTGGAGGAACTTTCTCAGTTTATCCAGAAAATTATAAAATTTGGTTTTTGGCAAATTGTTTTGCAGCAGCAAATAAAAGAAAAAGGATTTTAAAAGAGAGAGCAAATTGGGAAATTTTAGAAAAAGAGCAAAAAATCAATGAAAAAGCAAAGCAGAGAATTGTCGGAATTTCAATTGAGACCAGGCCTGATTTTATTGATGGAAAGGAAATTTTTAATTTGAGGAAATTGGGGGTGACGATGGTTGAATTGGGAGTCCAAACAGTTTTTGATGGCATCTTAAAAAAAAGCCTAAGGGGACACGGAGTAAAAGAAACAATTGAAACCACAAAACTTTTAAAGGATGCTGGATTCAAAGTTTTATATCAAATGATGCCAAATTTGCCAGGTTCGAATTTAAAAAAGGATTTGAAATGCTTTGAAGAAATTTTTGAAAATCCAAATTTTAAGCCAGATTGGCTAAAGATTTATCCAACCGTTGTCTGTAAAGGTTCTGAGCTTTTTAAAATCTGGAAAAAGGGGGAATACAAAGCTTATCCTGACCAAAAATTAATTGAACTTTTAATCAAAATAAAAAAAGAGGTGCCTTATTGGATTAGAATAACTAGATTATTGAGAGATATCCCAGCCCAAAAAATCGAGGCAGGTTGCAAAATCTCAAATTTGAGGGAAGTTGTTAGAAAAAAAATGAGAGAGAGAAATTTAAAATGCAAATGCATCAGATGTCGAGAAGTCAGAGAAAATTATAATCCAAAAGAGAAATTTTATTTGTTCAGGGAAGATTATGAAGCCTCTGGCGGAAAAGAAATATTTTTAAGTTATGAAAATAAAAAAAGAGGGAAACTCTTAAGTTTTTTAAGGCTAAGAATTACAGAGAACAGTTCTCTGTTATTTATTCCCATTTTAAAAAATTCGGCGATTATTCGGGAAATTCAAACCTATGGTCAATTAGTTCCAATTTTAGAAAAAAGAGTTGCTCCCCAGCATCGAGGTTTGGGAAAGAAATTGACAAAAGAGGCTGAAAAAATTTTCAAAAAGGAATTTGGATTGAAAAAAATTGCCGCAATTTCAGGCGTCGGAGTTAGAGAATATTGGCGAAAATTAGGATATAAATTAAAAGATACTTATATGATTAAGAAGATATAGTTTTTCTTAGTTTCTTAAAGTCTTTTTCTAAAATTTTTTTGATTTTCGGGAATCTTAGGCCGGCAGCGGGATGATAAGTAGGAAAATAAAGTTTTTCTTCTTTCTTAATCCATTTTCCTCTAAAATCGTTTAATTTTTTATTTGGACGCTTAGCGTCTTTTGGAAAAAATACTGAAAAGGCGACTTCACCAAGTAAAATAAACTTTTTAGGATTAATAATTTCAATTTGCCTTTTTAAATAAAGTAGGCAAGTTTCTATTTCTTTTTTTGTTGGTTTACGATTTTTTGGAGGAAAACACTTGATTGGACTGGTTACGAAAACTTTTTCTCTTTTTATTTTTGCAATTTTAAAAAGTCGGTTTAAAAACTTTCCTGCTCTCCCAACGAATGGTTTACCGATAAGATTTTCCTCAAAACCAGGGGCTTGACCACAGATAAATATTTTCGCATTTACTGGTCCTTCACCTGGAACGGCATTTTTTCTCGTTTTCCATAAATTACATTTTTTACAATTTCTAATTTCTTTATTTAATTTATCTAATTTCCCTTCCATTATAATTAGTAAATTTTAACTACGGCCGTGGTTTAAAATTACCAATTAAGAGAGAGAAAGAGTTATTAAATAACCAATTATTGAAAACAAAGCAATCGGAGGCAGGGCTGGAATTGGCTGACGAGTTTTTTGAGAGATAAATATCCAGAAACTAATAAAAAGGCCGAACAGAGCAAAAATAGCGACAATTAAAGATTTTAAAATTCCATAGGGAACCAAAGAGGTTACTAATAACAATGGAAAAACTATATCGCCTCCTCCCAAAATTACAAATTTCCCTCCCATTTTCACATCTTTTAAGGGAGCCTGAAATTCAGCTATTTTTGGTGGCAAAATTATTCCTAAAATTGCTTTTGCCTCAATCATTTCTTTTGCCATTTTTATCATGTGTTTTGTCTTGTAAACAGCGATGATGTCATAAATTGAAAAAAATATTAAAAGAAAAATGATTAATATTGGCTCTAATTTTAACCCTAAAAAACTTCCTGCCCCTGAAATTCCAAGGATCAAAAGTAAATTGTGCAAAATTACTGAGCGCTGCTTTAACCAGAGGATTATCAAAATTGAAATTAAAATTAAGGAAAGGGGTTCCCCAAACCAGGCCTCAAGAAAAATTATTCCTCCAAGACCTACAGCCAGAATAAATAAAACCTCAAAGATAATTTTTTTTCTCCGATCGAAATTTAAGGAATTTAATTATCAATAAAATTATTAAAAGTGTAAATAAAAAAGAAAAAATAAATTTCCAAAAAGAAATGGGTTCCAAAGGAATCTTTTGAATTCCTTCTATTTTCAAAACCTGAATTGCTCTTAAAGTAAAAATAATTCCAAGTCCTAAAATTAAGGAAAACAAAAAAACTTCCCAGAGGAAAATTCTCCAGGGTCTTTCTGGAAATTCTATTTTTTCCTCCCGGCTTTCCATTTAACTACTTGCAAATATTTTTGATAAAAAAATCGGCTCGGTGTCCGATAAGCCACTTTACCTTTTTTAACTTGTCTTTGAGAGTATTTTTTCGTTTTCAAATTAATTTCAAAATTTCTTTAACCTTATCTTTTTTCTCCCAGCTAAATTCAGGTTCTTCCCTGCCAAAATGACCAAAACAGGCAGTTTTTCGATAAATTGGACGCAAAAGATTTAATTGTTTGACTATTCCTCCTGGTGTTAAATCAAAAATTTTTGGAATGATTTTCAATATTTTTTCTTCTGGAACTTTTGAAGTACCAAAAGTATCAATTCCAAATTCAGTTGGTTCTGCGCCACCGATAACATAGGATAGTCTAACTAAGCATTTTTCAGCCAAATTTACAGCAACAATATTTTTAGCAATATAGCGAGCCATGTAGGCTCCTGATCTATCAACTTTTGTCGGGTCCTTACCGGAGAAACTCCCTCCCCCTACTGGAATCCCAACCCCATAACTATCAACTATGCCCTTTCTACCAGTCATTCCAGTGTCAGAAACTGGTCCACAAACGACGAATCGGCCAGTATTATTAATGTAAAATTTTGTTTTTTTATCTAAAAACTTTCCACAAACTGGTTTAATTACTTTTTCAATAATTTCTTTTCTAAGTCGATTAAGAGAAATGTTAGGATCGTGACTAACGGCAATAACTACATTGTCTAATCTCTTTACTTTCCCATTTTCATATTCCAAAGTCACCTGCGATTTGCCATCGGGTCTCAAATAGGGTAAAATTCCATTTTTTCTAACCTCGGCCAATCTCATTACCAATTTATGGGCTAACATTATTGGCAGAGGCATCAATTCTGGAGTTTCATTACAAGCATAACCTATTGAACTTCCTTGATCTCCTGCCCCCTGTTTTTTGGTAGCAGTTTTTCTCACCCCAATAGCAATATCAGGTGATTGTTCAACAATTGTATTTAAAACAGCAGCCGTCCTCCAATCAAAACCATATTCAGGTTTTGTATAACCGATATCTCTGACAACTTCCCTAACCAAATTATTAATATCAACCCAGGCCTTGGTTGTAACTTCTCCACCAACAATAACATAACCTTTGCTAACAAAAACCTCACAGGCCACTCTGGCAAATTTATCTTGCTTTAAAATTTCATCCAAAATAGCATCAGCAATTTGATCTGCACACTTATCCGGATGGCCAGGACAAACTGATTCTGAAGTAAGAAAATAGTTTTTCATAATTTTTAAATATAACTTATTTTCTTTAATTTTAAAATACCCCCGCTAATCTTCTTTGGGCTTCAATTTTTTCCCGATTTGAAACTTTTGCTTTTTTGATTCCTTTTTCTATAACCTCTAAGGTTTTATCATAAAGATCCCTCTTCACAAAATATGGAGTGCCATCTTTCCCACCGTGAGCGAAGGAATATCTGGCTGGGTCTTCATAAGAAGGTTTAGCTCCGTAAATTATTTCTGAAACAAGAGATAATGCTCGAATTGTCTTGGGTCCCACTCCTTTTAATGTTAAAAGTTCTTCAAAATTACGAGGCCGGGTCTCGTGGGCAAGAAAGATGGTTTTTGCCAGTCTTTTCAAATTAAATTTTTCTTTTAAAATCGGGTGCCAATGAAATTCGACATCTTTCAATTCCATTTCGCAAAATCCAGAAAATCTTTTTTGTTTAATTAAAGCATTTGATTTCTCAGAAATTGCTTTAATATCCTTTAAAAACGTTTTTGGTTCCTCCCTTACTAATTCAGTAGAAATTTCTTTATTTCCGCGGCTTTCTTTAGCTGTTAAATTTAATGGCTTTAAGAAAACATCGGAAATAATTCCTGAATGAGGTTCTTCAGTAAAATCTCTAATTTTCAGAGAAAGCCAATGATACCTCCTTGCCTTTTGTAAATCTGTGTTCATCCCTTGCTGAACAACTGTATATTTCCCATCTCTTGTGAAAATTAAATTGTGATGGTAAATTTGAAATCCTGCCTGAATTAGAGAAGAATCGACTTTTGCTGAAATTTTACTAGCGTAAACGAGTTTATCAATTTTTTCCTGAGGCAAACCCAAAAATTCTCCCCAATTTTGAATTTGCTCCGGGGTCTTTCTCGAGGTTTTACCTTTGCCTCCACAAATAAAAATACCTAATTCATTTTCTAATCCTCTTAATTCTTCTTTTAACGCTCCTAAAGTTGTAGTAGTTAAACCGCTACTATTGTAATCGAAGCCGATTACACAACCCAAAGATTGAAACCATATTGGATCAGAAAGTCGTATCAAAATTTCTTCTGGTCCAAATTCTTCAGTAATAGCCAATATTATCCCCCGAGAAAGCCGTTTCATTCTTTCAAAAAGCCAATAGGGACACCTCCCATAATCTAAAGGAATTGTCGCAATTCCTGTTCTCATATTTTATTAATCTTATCAAAAAACTGGCTTTTCAGCCAGCCTTGTGCTCTACGAGGCCGGGTCTCGTAATAAGGATTTATTTGTTTCGTGAAATCCGAATAAGACCTGAACAAGGAATGATTTCAATTTTTCTTTTCTCTAATTCATCTAAAAAGAGATTCATTCCTAAAGAATCAGAACTTATATGACCAGCAACGACTACATTAATATGAGAGGCTTCAGCTTCTTTTTTGTGTTCTTCTTCCATGTGCATTCCAACCACTGTGCCAATTCCGGCAATAGCCATTTTTTCATAGAGTTTTGGTGAGCCTTCAGTTCCTCCAGTAATCTCTGTTATGGCAATTTTACCACATCTATTTTCTTTATCACCAACAAAAATTTTTGGTCCTGCTCCAAACCTCGCGGCTTCTTTATATTCCTTAATTTCTTTCAGAAGATTTAACAAATCCTCAATTCTCATTAGGCTATCTTCCTTTTTAACTTTATCTTTCAAAAATTCGGCAGCTAAATTATCACAAACAGTGTGTAAACATATCAAATTAAAACCTAAAATTCTAGCTGTATCGACTGTTCTTTGATGATTTAATCTATTTACCCCCCTTGCTACTTCTGAAATTCTCTCTCTCATTAAACTCTCAACAATATTTATTGGTACTCCATATTGATTTAAAACGTCGCATTGAAGTTCCATTACATCTGATAAATGAGCTAAACCTCTGCCTAATGGATGATGAGAAATTATTAAATCGATATCTCCAATTTCTTTTGCTAATAAAATTTCAGCTGGATCAATATCAATTCCAACTAAAATTCTTTTTATTTCTTTGTCTTTAGCTATGTTTAAAATTCTAGAATCCAAATAGGGATTTTCTAAAGCCTCAATATCAAATTCTTCTTTTTCTTTCTCTGATAGTTTCACATATTTTTCTTTTTTTCTTTTCAAAAGTCTTTCTACTACTTCTCTCCCCCGAAAATCAGCCTCAATCCCCATTTTAATTGCTAAATTGTAGATCTCATTTATTTTCATTTTTTATTTCTGATTTTATTTTTAATTTTTTGAAAATTCTTTGATAAAGTTGTTGAATAAGTTTTTCCTGTTCTTCCAAATCAAGAACCTCCCGGCGAATCCTTGCTTTTTCCTGGCGAATAAATTTGCGCAAACTTTTCGGTAACCTCTTTTTCATATAAAGCACAAATATTTAAAGTGTCGGAAATTTTCAATTTTGAATTGAAATTTTGCATTTTTAACTTTAAATTTTTAATTTAGCAAGCCGAAGGCTTGTACTTATTCCCCTTTTTATTACCGCCAAAGGCACCAATTTTGCCACTTTTTTAGATAAACCAGCATTGTGAACAACTTTTAAATTAGCCCTTGATTACTCCCAACGGTTTCATTCTGACAACTTTTCTGGCTAAATTAGCATTATGAACAGCCTCGATAACTTCAGCTACATCTTTATAAGCTCCGGGGGCCTCTTCAGCAAAACCTGCCCAAGAAGCAGTGCGAGAATAAATTCCTTGACTTTCTAATTGTTGAGCTAAATCCCTCCCCCACCATCTTTTTTTAGCCTGAGTTCTACTCATTGCACGTCCTGCGCCGTGACAAGCCGAGCCGAATGCTTCTTTCATTCCAAAATCTGTTCCTCTTAAGATAAAAGAGTAAGTCCCCATTGTTCCCCCGATTATCACTGGCTGTCCAATCTCTCTATATTCTTCTGGAACTTCTTCTCTTTGGGGACCAAAAGCTCTAGTGCTTCCCTTTCGATGGATCAGAACTTTTTTAAATCCTCCATCCATTTGATGTTTTTCCCAGCGAGCTGAATTATGAGTTAAATCCCAAAATGTTTTTACTTCAACCTTTGGAAAAATTTTTTTAAGACATTCCCTAGTTAAATGAACTATTACTTGCCTATTTGCATAAGAGTAGTTCAAGGCACATAAATTTGCTGCCGCGTATCTCTTTCCTTCGGGAGAGTTGATCGGGGCGCAAACTAACTCTCTATCTCTAATCTTAATCCCATATTTTCTTGAGGCCTCAGCTAAAACTCTCAAATAATCAGTTCCTATTTGGTGACCTAAAGCCCGAGAGCCGCAATGAATTGAGAACAAAATCTGATTTTTAAACAAACCAAACTTTTTAGCTGTTTCTTCATCGTAAATTTCATCAACATATTGAATTTCCTCATAATGGTTGCCTGAGCCAAGGGTCCCAACCTGACCCTTTTCTCTTCTTTTTGCCGTTTCTGAAACATATCCTGGTTCGGCCCCTTCTAAGGATCCTCCATCTTCGATATGCTTTAAATCGTCTTCATTGCCGTAACCCTTTTTCGCTACCCATCTCGCTCCTTCTCTGAAAAGTTCATCGGCTTCTTTTGGTGAAAGTATTATTTTGCCTCGAGAGCCTAAACCTACTGGGACGACTTGAAATAGTAAATCAATCAATTCTCTGATTTTTGGTTTAACATCATTTAGAGTCAAATCAGTTTTTAAAGTCCTAACGCCACACCCCGAATCAAAACCAACCCCCCCAACACTGATTACTCCCTTTTCTGGATCCATCGCTGCTACTCCGCCGATCGCAAAACCATATCCCCAGTGCCCGTCAGGCATAACTATGGACGCTTTGATAATTCCCGGAAGGCAGGCGACATTAGTTACTTGTTCTCTAACCTTTTCATCCATCTCTCCTACCAATTTTTCATCCCCAAAAATCCTTCCTGGCACTAACATCTCTCCAGTTTTCGGAATTTCCCATTGATAGTCACTTATTTTTTTAAGGGTTTTAAGCTCCATATATTTTAAACATCGACGATTGTCTGAGCAATATATTGATTTTGTTTTTTTTCAACCTTTAATTGACTATAAGTTGCTGCTTTAACTTCTACTTTAGGCTCGTGTTTCTCTAAGTTAAGTTCTTCACCCTTAGCTAAACCTAAAAGTTTATAATCAGAATTATTTTTTTTAATCGCTTTTATTTTAAAATTAGAAAAAAACAAATTCCCAATTCCTGCTTCTGCTAATAATTTATTTAACCACTCAACAAAAAGTTCTTCCAAATTCGCTGCCTCGCATTTAATTTCTATTTCTTTTTTAGGCTCAACTTTTTCTAAATTAACCATTACGCTAAACATTGCTTTTGCCCCATTTTCAAAAGCCTCTTCAATTGTTTCTCCATAACCCCTTATTCCAACATCGGCTTGATGCTCGAATTGTTCGTATTTCATCACATTATTTTTAGAAGAATTCTGACCGGAACTCTCATATCTGGCCTAAAAGATTTGGGAATTTCCCATAAATAATCTGCTATTTTTCTGAAATTTTGTTTTGTAATCATATATTTAATTTTAACCAAAATTTATTTTTTTTGCAAATAAAAAGGCGCCTTCCGGCGCTTTGGAAAATCTCAGTTTTATTCTGTTTTACTGTGCCCAAGGATCTTGATCATTTCTTCAGGGATATCAATACCGTAGTTCTTAAATTTCTCCATCACTCCTCCTGGCAATGGGCTAAGCAAGAAGGCCGCTCTCTCATAGAATTCTTCCACTGGAGCTTTAAGAATATAACTTTTACTTTTTTTGGGATCGGAAAGAGTAGATTCTTTACCAACAATTGAAAAAACAATTCCACCGGCTGCTTTATAGTCATTGCCCCATTGTAAAGTAGTCTTCGTCTCGCCACTGAATGAAATTAGTATAATAACATCTCCGGGCTTAGGTGGAAGCGCAAGAGAACCAGCTAAAAAGACCTCGCCTTTGACTATGTTTTTGATATGCAGGGTTCTTATCGCTGTCATTTCTGCTACCTCTCTATCGGGCCCTAAACCACCAAAGACAGTTCTTGCCCTACTAGCAATCTCTTCTACTAGTTCTTGATAATAACTTGAGGCAAGATACTCGTCGATTAGCTCGCCAATTATTTTCATTTCTTTTCTCACCGCCGCTAGGACCTCTTCTACGCTTAGGTTATTGTTTATTGCCTCTTTTATTTTCTGGAACAAAACCATACTACCTAACTCGTATATATCTCCCATTATTCCAACGTCAGATTGCTTAGCTTTTTCTTCTTTCTCTTCACGCCCTTTTAGCACAACCACTACATCGCTAAACAGCGCTATCTCAGATTCTGGTTTTGAAGTCACGGCACAAATGATGAATTCTTTACTACCTCTTTCATTGATATAACTTCTGAGATCTCTAGCCATCTCTTTTGGGGTAGTAGTGGTACCACTTCCAGAGTTTATTAATAGAACAGTCTTACCGTGTTTTTTTTCTAAATCAACTGCTGCTTCTTTAATATTTCGCCAACGCCAGCTACTGTCAGTAATAGCGAAGAGACGTCTTTTAATCCCTTTTATCCCGATAAGAAGTGCTGAGCGGGATCGTCCTTCTGCACCCAGAATAATCCTCCTACTTTCTCTTAGCGTTTGCAAGAGTCTTTCAAGGTCTTTTTTATTGATTTCTCCAAGGTTCTGAGCGATTCTGTTTATATAATCAACGCTTTTACATACTTTTTCTTCCAATTTCCCCTTCTCCTAATTTTAAATGTTCTGTAATTTTAAATTAGTTCAAAACCTTTAATTTGTCAACTTTTATTATTTTAAATATTAAATAAGACTGCCGCCTCCTAGATCCGTCATCTCACTGATGAATGTCTAAATCATGACAAAGTTACTACTTTTTAGATTTTCGTTAAATCCGATGACTTTTATTTTGAGAAAAGAGAGGGAAATTACTAAAGTCTTATCAACTGGTATTTTTTCTAACCTATTCCCAAATCAATTGCCCATTTTAAATGGAAAATGTCTTCTGGTTTTTTATCTTTTAAATTAGGGTCAACTTTTTTCAGTAATTTTAATCCCTCAATATCTAAACTCACTGGATCCCTCCCAGCTAACATATAACCTAAATATTTCTTTTTTCCACCGTGCCTAATTTCATTTGTGATAATGATTGTCTCTATAACATCAACTATCCAAAAATTTGGCTTTATAATTTTATTAATTTCAGCTATTGCTTTATGGATATTTTCACTGTGCAATCTGGCTTTATCTCTTGGCGAAAGTAAACCATATTGATTCTTTAAGGCTCCGGTAAGCCCACATTCGCCGTGAGATTTAAGTATAGGTAGAGAAATTATAAAATCATAATCAAAAGGAATAGTAGATAATTCCAATTCAAAAGATTCTGTCTTCACTTTTCTCATTTTCTGAGTATTTGAATTTATTAAACGAATGCCAAATTTATCACAAACCCTTTTTAAAGGATGATTTTCAATTATCTTTTCTGAAGAGCCAGCATCGAAAGCCGGGCCATCGGCTACCAAAACTTCTTTCTTAAGATCTAAGAGAAATTCTAGGCAAGCTTCTAGAACTTCTGGATGGGTAGTTGTTGGATAAGGCTCGAAAGAAACAATATTTGGCTTTAATAAAATCTTCTTAGCTATTTTTAGATCTTTTTCTATCTCAGCCAAAACTTTTTTGACAAATTCTTTCCGATTTTCAGTTTTTTGTAGATGAACTAATGAGTTCATATATCAAATAAAATTGTTGCCTGCCAAGTCCCGTCTTTTTCTTGACGAATATCTAAAGTATGAGAAGCAACTGCTTTAATATGAACTCCCAGTCTCTTTAGTTCCCTTCCAATTAATTCGGCTTCAATTTTATTCTCGGTAAATTTTTCAAATCTGATTTTTTAATAAACTTCTTTTCTTGTCTCAATTAAATACAAGATTTCGCTCAAAAAATCTACTAAAAGCGAAGGTAAATCTAACGATGAAATCCTAATTTTTACTTTTGAATTCTTAATTTTTGAAATTCTTCCCTTACAACCTGCCTATCATCCCAAGGGATTTTTTTGCCACCAGCTATACAAATTGAAGTCTCACAACCTTTGCCAGTAATGACAACAATGTCATTTTCTTTCGCTAATTTTAAAGCTTCTCTGATTGCCTCTCTTCTATCTAAAATTTTTTTTGCTTTTTTCCCAGCCCCGCATGTTATCTGATTTATAATTTCCATTGGATCTTCATCATAAGGATCTTCATTTGTCATAATAACTTCATCACAATATTTTGCCGCAATTTCTCCTAAAATCGGTCTTTTCCATTTATCTCTCCCACCACCGCAAGCACCAAAAACACATATTAGTTTTTCAGTTTTTAAGTTTTTAAGTTTATAAGTTAGGGTCTGATAAACTTTTTCCAAAGCATTCGGGGTAAAAGCATAATCAACAAAAACCTTAAAAGGTTCTGAAATCACCAATTCCATTCTTCCTGGTATTCCTCTAAATTCTTCAATTGCCTTTTTGCAAGTTTCAAATTTAATGCCTTGGGAAATACCAACACAAATTGCCGCTAAAGCATTGTAAAAATTAAAATCACCGATTAAATTTAACTTAAATTGAGTATTTTTTAAATTGAAATCACCTTTTTTCAAACCAAAAGTTATTTTCTTTTTTGCCGGAAATTTCAGAAAATAGCCTGAATTTTTATCATCAATATTAATAACATGAATATTTTTAGTTGATTGAAACAGTTTTCCTTTTGCTTCTTTATATTTCTCAAAAGAACCGTGGGCCTCAATATGTTCTGGAGCCAAATTTGTGAAAACAGCTAAATCAAAATTGATGAACCTGTGGCGATTCTGTTTTATTCCTTCAGAAGTTACTTCCAAAATCGCATATTGGCAATTAGCATCAACTGCCTTTCTCAAAAATCTCTGAATAAAAAATCTGCCCGGCATTGTCATTCTCAATTTATTTTTCCATTCTTCACTTCCGATTTTGAACCTAATTGAATTCAATGAAGCAACTTTGTATCTCGCTTTCTCTAAAATTTTAGAAGTCATTTCGGTTACTGTTGTCTTTCCATTCGTGCCCGTAATTCCTATTACTTTCAACTTCCGGGAAGGAAAACCATAAATCAAAGCCCCTAAAAATGCTAAAATAAAATGATAGAAACTCAAAAGCCAAGAAGGAATGAATTTTTTAATCAATTCTTTCATCTTCCTATTTTACCATGTTTAATCTAAAAGCCCCATTCAAATCAACAGGAGATCAACCCCAGGCAATTGAGAAATTGGTAAAAAATTTAAAGACTGGAGTTAGGAATCAGATTTTACTGGGTGTTACTGGATCAGGAAAAACGTATACTTGTGCTGAAGTAATCAAAAACATCCAGAAACCAGTTCTTTGGATATCTCATAATAAAGCATTAGCTGCTCAGGTTTATCAAGAATTCAAGGAATTTTTTCCAGAAAATGCCATACATTATTTTGTCTCATATTATGACTACTATCAGCCAGAAGCCTACATCCCTCAAACAGATACCTACATTGAAAAAGATGCTAAGATAAATGAGGAAATTGATAGATTAAGGCACGCAGCAGTTCAGGATTTGCTAACAAGGGATGATATTATAATTATTGCTTCAGTCTCTTGTATTTATAATATTGGTTCTCCTGAAAATTATCAGAGGGTTTCTCTTGAGATAAAAAGAGGGCAAAAAATAAAGAGGAAGGAATTTTTAGAATATTTAACAGCCCTTCAGTATCAAAGGAATGATTTTGATTTTAAACCCTCAACTTTTAGAGTGAGGGGAAATGTTGTTGATATTTTTTTAGTTACTGGAAAAGAAATTTTGAGAGTTGAATTTTTTGGAGATGAGATAGAAAAACTTTTAATTGCTAAAGCCTCATTAACGCCGAACTTCGAACTTCTAACTTCAAACTTTAAACTTTTCCCGGCCCACTTTTGGGTTACCCCTCAAGAAAAATTAAAAATTGCTCTCCAAAATATAAGATTAGAGTTACAAGAAAGGATAAAGGAATTGAAAAAGGAGAAAAAATTATTGGAAGCTCAAAGATTGGAGCAAAGGACAAACTATGATCTAGAAATGATTGAGGAGACAGGTTATTGTCATGGAATAGAAAATTATTCAAGGCATTTGGAATTCAGAGAACCAGGCCAAGCTCCTTATACTTTACTCAATTATTATTCGTATCATTCGGATGTCATCCGGAGATTGGGGTCGCGTTTTATTGTTTTTATTGATGAATCGCACCAAGCCTTACCCCAGCTTCATGCCATGGCAAATCAGGACAGGGCCAGAAAGGAAACCTTGATTAAGTATGGTTTTCGCCTTCCTTCAGCAATTGATAATAGACCTTTGACTTTTAAGGAATTCGAAGAGAGAGCAGATCAGGTAATTTATGTCTCAGCCACCCCAGCTGAAGAGGAAAGAAAGAGAGCAGGAAGGAAATATATTATTGAACAGTTGATAAGGCCAACCGGTTTATTGGAGCCCTCAATTAAAATTAGACCAATAAAAAATCAGGTTAAAGATTTAATCAAGGAAATTAAAAAGAGGATAAAAAAAGGACAAAGAACTTTAGTTTTAACTTTAACAAAGAGGTTAGCCGAGGCCCTTTCTGATTATCTCTCTGAGGAAGGAATTTCTTGCCAATGGCTTCATTCAGAAGTTAAAACTTTGGAAAGACCACAGATTCTTAAAGAATTGAGAGAGGGAAAATATGACGTCTTAGTTGGAATTAATTTATTAAGAGAGGGTTTAGATTTACCGGAAGTTGCCTTAGTGGCGATTTTGGATGCTGATAAGGAAGGATTTTTGAGATCAGAAACTACCTTAATTCAGACAATGGGAAGAGCAGCCAGGCATCCCGAAGGCCATGTCATTTTATATGCAGACCAAATTACGAAATCAATGGCAGCAGCTATAAAAGAAGTTAAAAGAAGAAGGAAAATTCAGATTAAGTATAATGAAATTCACAAAATTAAGCCTAAACCAATTATTAAAGAAATAAGGGAATGGCCATTTGCCAAGAGAGAGAAAGAAATTTTATCTGAATTTTGGGTAATTAGAGATTTAAAACTTCTTGAACAAGAAATGAAAGAAGCTGCGAGAAATCTTGACTTTGAGAGAGCCGCCCAAATAAGAGATTTGATAAAAAAGATGAAAACAGCTAATATAAAGTCATAAACATCCCAAAATGGAGAGGGGTCGGGAGAACCCTTTGGTTCTCCCGTTTAGAAAAATATTAAAAACCGAGGGTGATCAAAGAGATAAATCTCTTTTCTCGCCTCACCGCCGAGGTTCGGCTGTTAAGGAGCGGCGTTAGCGCGGTCGCCGAAAAGGCGACATTAAAATAATTCGCGCGTGCCGCGACCTTACTATGTGTTACCACTATGCCAATTACTAAATCAGCAAAAAAGGCCCTTCGCCAAAGTTTAAGAAAAAGGGATAGAAATCTAATTTATAAAACAAAAATTAAAAACTTCATTAAAGAGGTAAAAAGTTTGGTTTCTCAAAAGAAAATCAAAGAAGCAAAGAAAATTTTATCTCAAGTTTATAAAATTTTAGATAAAGCTGCTAAAGTCGAGGTGATTAAGAAAAATACGGCTGCCAGGAAAAAATCAAGAATAACTAAATTAGTTAATAAAGGTTTAATTTAAATTTCAGCAATTAACATTTCAAGGGCAGCCTGAGGTAAAATTTTACCAGTTTTAATTTTCAAATCTGCCTCAAAAATCTTTTTATAGATTTTTTTTAATTCCTCAAATTTGAATTTGTTTGCCTGGAAATAGGTCTTTTTAATTAAATAAGGATGGAGGTTAATTTCTTGTTTAATTTTGGCTAGGCTTTCTCCTTTCTCAATCAAATCTTTTATTACCAAAAGATTGCGAAATTGAAAATTTATCATTGAAAAAATATAAGAGGGGGAATCTCCTTTTTCTAAATGTTTTTGAAGTAAAAATAAGACTTTATTTTTATTTTTTTCTGCCAGGGCATCGATTGTCTCAAAAATATCAGTCTCAATTTTTGGTCTAACTAAAAGTTCAATATCTTCTTTCTCAATTTTTTTGCTCTTTTTGAAACTTACCAATTTTTTTATTTCATTTGACATTTGCCACAAATCATTGCCAACAAAATCTATAAGTTTAATTAAAGCTACTGAATCGATTTTGGCCTGATATTTTTTAAATTCATTTTTAATCCAAATTATTAATTTTTGTCCTTTCAGTGGTAAAAATTCTTGAGATTTTCCGAACTTCTTTAAAAATTTAAAAAGAGAGCTTTCTTTATTAATTTCCCCCTCTTCATAAAATAAAATTGCTTCTTTTGAATTTAAAAAAAATTTTTGATCTTTTAAAAAAAATTTTTCAAATTCTTTTTTTGAAAAAGCATTTTTTAGAATTATCAGTTTTTTCTCGCCAAACATTGAAACTGAGGAGATTTCTCCTTCGAGGTCTGAAAAATCGTTCTTATCTATATCAAAAAATTTCAAATTCAATCCACTTTTGTGGATTTTTTTGTAATGCTCAATTATTGCATTTAATTTTTGACGCGATCTATAGGTATCGGGTCCGTAGAGAAATATAATCATAGACCGAGCTTTCATTTATGAAAGTGAAGGTGGAAAAGAGAACGAAGTTCTCTTTGACTACTTTTGGCAACTTGGACAAAAATGAGCTGATCTGCCAGCCAATTTTATTCTTTTAATGATTGTTCCACAACGCTCACATTTTTGACCTTCCCGGCGATAAACTTTTCTTTCTTTATCAAAATAACCTCTTTCCCCAGAAATTCTCCGAAAGTCGGAAATACTTTCTCCGCCAAGTTTAATTGCCTTTGGTAAGATCTCTCTCATCGCCTGATAAATTTTTTCCAATTCGGCATCTAATAATTTTGAAACGCTTTTGAATGGATGAACTTTTGCCTGCCATAAAATCTCATCAGAATAAATATTACCAATTCCAGCAATAACTTCTTGATCCATCAAAACCTGTTTTATCTTTCCTTTTTTTTTCTTTAAAACTTGCTCTTTAAATTTTTCAAAATCAAAATCTTTCTCTAAAGGTTCCGGCCCTAAGGAGCTAAGCTCCTTTTCAAGATTTTTTTTATCTAACAATTCAACTTTGGCAAATTTTCTCAAATCTGATAAAGCTAGTTGCCTTCCATTATCAAGCCAAAAAATTAAATGTAAAAATTTATTCATCGGATCTTCTAATAAAGGTCCAGAAATCTCAGAAATCCAATCTCCTTTTTCAAATTTCCATTTCCCCAAAAGCAAATGGCCAGTCAATTTTTGGTGAATTAACAGACTACAACCCCGCCGCCCTTCCGCCTTCACCAGGCCCCTCGAACGGTTCTCTGATAACTCAAAAATAATGTTTTTTGCCCTTCTTTTAATATTTAAAATTTTCTTCCCTTTAATTTCTTTTTTGAATTCTTCAAAACTCTTTGGCAATTTTATTATTTTTGGAAAATCAGTCCAAACATCAAGAAAAGTCCGGTTAAGGACTTCTCTATTTAAATCTCTAACAATTGTTTCTACCTCTGGAAGCTCAGGCATGCTTATTTCAGGATAGCCTTGACCTTATCGATGATTTCATTGGGAGTAAAGTGAGCCTTGATTAAGTAATCAACCGCTCCCAACTTCATCCCTCTTTCAACATCATCTTTTTGACCAAGATTAGATAAAATAATTACCGAAATCTGGGCTAAGGCAGGATCTTCTTTGATTCTAGCTAAAACCTCAAAGCCATCTATGCCTGGCAAAATGAGATCAAGTAAAACTAATTGGGGCTTTTTTTCTTTAATCTTCTTCATTCCCTCTTCACCATCAATTGCCTCAGAAACATCAAAATTTTCTTGAGTAAGTTTTTTAGCAATTAATTCCCTTAAGAATTTATCATCTTCAATAATTAGAATTGTTTTTGCCATAATTTTATTTTCCGATTTGTTTTACGACTTTATCAATAACCTCCCGGGGATCAAATTCAGCCTTAATTAACCAATCCTTTGCTCCTAATTTTATTGCCTGATCTAATTCTACTGGTTGGCCAGAATTAGAAATAATGATTACTGGAATTTTTTTTAATTGAGGATTTTTACTCATCTCTTCCATCACTTCAAAGCCGCCCATTCTTGGCATGATAATATCCAACAAAATAAGATCGGGTTTTATTTTTCTCATTGTTTCTAATCCCTCCTGGCCATCCGTAGCCATCGAGATTTCGTAACCTTCTTTTTCCAATTTCATCGCCAGAAGATCGCGCATTATTTTCTCATCCTCAACAATTAAAATTTTTTTTGGCATGGTCAATTATTATTTTATATTATTTGAAAATTTCTTCAAGTGCTAATTGGAAGAGCAAAATAGAATGTCGTACCTTTATTCTCTTCGGAAATAAACCAGATTTTTCCACCGTGAGCTTCGACAATATTTTTGGTCACAAATAAGCCAAGTCCAGTCCCTTCGGTTTCCATTCTCATTACATTAGCAGCTCGGAAGAATTTAGTGAATACTCTTTTTTGCTGGTCTTCGGGAATTCCTACACCGGTATCTTCAACCTTAAACTCTATTTCCTTTATACCACGATTTATTGAAACTGTCACCTTCCCACCAGGTTTATTATATCTTATAGCATTATCAATAAGGTTCCCAACTACTAACTTCATTTTTTCAGTATCAATTAGAACTTTGGGCAATTTCTCTCTCGGTTTTTGAAATTTAAACTTGAGATTTCTTTTTTTAATCTCATCTTGAAAAGATTTTATCACCGATTGACAGACTTCCTCAAGCTGGGCGAGGGTTGGTCGATAGATATATCTTCCTTCCTCAATTCTGGTGATACTTAGGAGTTCATTAATTAAATTGACCATCCGCTCATTAGACCGATAGGTTTTTTCAAGAAAATCTTTTTGGGTTTTAGTTATTTTACCAAGATCACCATCAATCATCATTCTCAGTGTCCACTTAATTGCTGATAAAGGACTTCTTAATTGATGAGCAGCTAAGGAAACAAACTCAGTCTTTAACCTTTCAACTGTTTTTTCTCGAGTGATATCATGTAAAATAATCAAAGTTCCAATTTTTTCCTTTTGGCTTAATATTGGTACAGTCGAGAGTTCTAAAATTAGATTTTCTTTAATTGATAATTCTTTTCTAAAAATTACTTTAATTTCTTTATTAAAAAGATTTATCAAAGGTTTTAAAATAGAGATTTTAGCGAGTTCTGAAATGGACTTACCAATGATTTCTTTATCTTTAACCTCAAAAAAATTCTCCGCACAGGGATTTATTAAAGTAAGGTTATTTTTTTCATCAAAAACCAAAAGACCATCAGTAAAATTGAGAATGATAGCCTGAGTTTTATTTTTTTCTTCTTCAGCCTTTTCCTTTGCCTCTTCCAATTCCCTTGTCCTTTCTCTAACCTCTTTTTCTAATCTTTGTTGGTATTCTACTAACTCTCGGATGTCCCTGCCAACAAAAATTATTCCCTCTTTGGTCTGGGAACCGGTTAATAAAAATGGAATCTCTTCTTTATTTTTTGTCAAAAAAGAAATTCTTCCTTCAAAAAGGGTTTTCATTTCTTTTAACCCTTTTAAAATTTCCTCCCATTTCTCTTTTCCCTCTTTTAATATTTCCTCTATTTTTCTTCCAGCTAATTCTTCTTCTTTATAACCAAACTTTGAGAGAGTCATTTCGTTAGTTAAGAGGATTAAGCCTTGTCTATCTGTGACAATAACAAGCTCGCTCAATCTTTTAAAAATTGTTTCTAAAATTTCTCTGTAGTCGATAAAAAGACCGTAACGCAAAACCCCGATTGCAATAAAAATATAGCCAAGGGTGTAGATTGGGAAAGTTAACCAAATATAGGCCTGAATATTAAAAAAAACAGGTAAAAGGAGAGTAAAAAAGGAACCAAAAGAAGCTGGAATGAGGGCTCCAATCAAAAAATATCTTAATTTTGTTTTTTCTTGAGAACTTTTCAAAGAAAGATATTTTTTAAATAAAAAAATAGTGGCAATTAAGAGAAAAAGTTCAAAAAAAGTCACTCCAAAAATATCCATTAAAAGATAAAATTTCTTAACAAGAGCTGCCTTGCTAGATAATTCAAAATAAAAAGAGTGAATCAAAATCCAAATCCCGTATAAAAAAGGCGGGGAGTAAAGAAGAAAGGGGGTTATCTTTTTTTTCAAAATTTCTTTTTTTTCTGTAACGATTAAAGAAAGGTGTAAAAATAAGCTACTAAGAAAAATGCCGGCAACTATTCCTACCCATTCTAATAAAAGCATCTGAATGGCTTCTTTCAACCTTAGAAGTTCTTCCCTTTGAATGGGGTAAGTTGGACAAAATATGGCCAAAAGAGCCGTAGATAATCCCCATAAGACTCCAGAAATAGAGAATATAAAGAAAATTCTATTTAAAGTCCTTTTAGAATCCTCCGAAAATACATAATAGCCGAGTAAAAAAATTATCGTTGAGCCAGATAAATATAAAATAGGTTGTATTTGCTCAATCTCCATATAATTAGAACAATTTTTTTACCTTTTTAATTTCCCCAATTATCTCTGGCATTCTTCTTAAGAGGCTATAAAATTCGAATTTTTTTAAAATTTCCTCAAACTCTTTTTGATCAAAATCCCCAAATTGGCATTTTTTTAAATCAAAATCTATCTTCACATTTTCATCCAGTTTTACCAAATCTTGGGAAAGAAAAACTTTTTCTCTATTTTTAATTAAAACTTCTTTTATTTCTCTTTTAAGATCTTTCTCTTCTTTTATTCTACCATATAAATTTTGGATACTCCCATACTTTTTTAGGAGTTGGACTACTGTTTTTTTGCCAATTCCTGCTATTCCTGGAACATTGTCTGATGGATCTCCAATTAGGGATTTAAAATCGACCATTTGCTTAGGTAAAATTCCGAATTTTTCAACTACTTTTCTTTGGTCATAAATTGAAGATTCTTTTATCCCTCGACCCAAAATATAAACCTTTGTCTTTTCATCGATAAGCTGGAGGGTGTCGAAGTCACCAGTTAAAATATAAATTTCTGAAACCTTTTGATCTTTTGCCTTTCTTGAAATTGTTGAAATTAGGTCGTCAGCTTCAAAACCTTCTTTCTCAAAAAAAGGAACTGAAAGCACTCTTATAACCTCTTTTAATTTTGGTATTTGGGAAGATAAATCTTTTGGAATCGGAGGCCTTGTTGCTTTGTATTCTTTGAATTTTTCGTGCCGAAAAGTTGGGGCTGGTAAATCAAAAGTAGCAATAATATAATCTGGTTGAAATTCCCGAATTGCTTTAAAAAACACTAACAAAAATCCGTAAATAGCATTAACCAATTCTCCCTTTTTTGTTGTTAAAGGAGGTAGGGCATGGTAGGCTCGATGAATTATGGCATTACTATCAATAATGATTAGGCGCTTTTCTCCCATATTTTTCTTATATTCTTATTTAAAAACTTAAATTTCAAGGTTATTATATCTTTAGGTAAAATTTTCTTAACTTTGTCCGCCCATTCAATAGCGACGATATTTTTAGGATTAGAAATGATTTCTTTGAAACCCAAATTTAAAATTTCTTTCGGCTTCGAAATTCTGTAACAGTCAATATGATAAAAAGTTTTGAATTTTGAAATTTGGAATTTGGAATTTGTCTGGGATTTGGTGCTTGGAATTTGGAATTTTTTTATTAAAACAAAGGAGGGGCTTAAAATTTTCTCTTTTATACCCAGGCCCTTAGCAAAACCTTGCAAAAAAGTAGTTTTTCCTCCTCCCAAATCTCCCTCCAGACCTAAAACTAAAGCCCCTTTCTTTTTTCTGATTTTCAAAAATTTTTTAGCTAAAATTTCTCCCAATTTTTTCGTTTGGGAAGGAGATTTGGTAAAATATTTGACCCCCACACCATAACAAGGATTTCCGCCAAACCATAAAGGTTTGGCGGACGGGCAAATTCGTGAAATGAATTTGCATATCTTTGTTTGGTATGGGGGTTTGACCATTTTAAAAAAATGAGGTAAACTAAAAAAGACTCTCTTTTAATTTTAAAAAATTTTTATGGAAATAGCCAGACCAAAAATTACTGGAGTAGTGGAGATTTCTGAAACGATTTTAAGAGAAATTAAAAACGTTCCCCAGTTCAAGAAGAAAATTGAGGAGTTTTTAACAGCTAAAGTAACTGAACTCTTAGAAGTCATTTTAGGAGGAGCAATTTCTCTTGAAGCCTCTGATATTCATATTGAACCAGAGGAAGAACAGTCAAAACTGAGAATAAGACTTGATGGAATTTTACACGATGTCCTAGTTTTAGATTCAAAAGTATATAAAACTCTCCTTTCCAGGGTTAAGCTTCTTTCCGGGCTTAAATTAAATGTAACTGATCGACCTCAAGATGGTCGATTTACTATTTTAATAGGTGGGGCAGTAATTGAAATTAGGGCCTCAACTTTGCCAGCTGAATATGGAGAGTCAATCGTCCTGAGACTTTTGAATCCAAAAGGTTTAATTGAAATTGAGGCCCTAGGTTTAAGAAAAGACTTAGTTGAAATATTTAAAAGAGAAATTAAAAGACCAAATGGAATGATTATTGTTACCGGTCCTACTGGTTCTGGAAAAACAACCACCCTCTATGCCGTTTTAAAAAGAATTAATAAACCCGAAATAAAAATTATTACTATCGAAGATCCGGTTGAATATCATTTAGAAGGACTTTCCCAAACTCAGGTTGACCCAAAAAAAGGATATTCTTTTGCTAGTGGACTAAGATCAATTATGAGACAGGATCCGGATGTAATTTTGGTCGGGGAGATTAGGGATTTGGAAACAGCTGAGATTGCTCTCCAGGCTGCCTTAACTGGCCATTTAGTTTTTTCAACCCTGCACACAAATGATGCTGCTGGAGCAGTTGCCAGACTCGTTGATTTAGGAGTGAGACCTGTTTCAATTGCTCCGGCAATTAATATGATTATTGCCCAGAGATTGCCCAGAAAGGCCTGTAAAAAATGCATTAAATTAGTTACTCCCTCTCCAACTGATTTGGAAAAAATAAAAAAGGGGTTAGTTGGAATAAAAAAAGAGGTTTTGCCTTCTTCTTTTTTTGATCCAGATTTAAAAATTCCTCAGGCCAAAGGTTGTTCAGATTGTAATTTTACTGGTTATCGAGGAAGAATTGGAATTTATGAAACCTTTTTAGTCGATGACGAGATGGAAAAATTTATTTTGACTAATCCCTCAATTGTTGACATGAGAGAATTGGCAATAAAAAAGGGAATGGTCTTGATGCATCAAGATGGTTTGATTAAGGTTTTGGAAGGAATTACCACTATTGAGGAGATAGAAAGGGTGACTGGCGAATAATAAAAATAGCCCGGAAGCTGGGGACAACTTAGGTGTAGGAACACAAAGTTTAGAATTTTTCCGAGGAGTAATCCAGCTGAAGCCAGATTATCCGGCTGAGAAAAACTCCAGCCCCCAGCTTCCGGGCTACAAACTTTATTCTAACAAATTAAAAAGAATTTGTCAAGACCTTTTCTATAATAATTTAGAATGGGAAAGAAGGTTACATTCTTAGTTTTTTACCTAATTTTTTTATTTATTTCTCCTTGTTTAGCAGCCAATCCTCTAGATGTGGTCATTAATGAAATTGCCTGGATGGGAACAAAAGTTTCCTATAATGATGAATGGATTGAATTATATAATAATACCAATTCCGTTATCAACCTCTCGGGTTGGAAATTAGTTGCTAAAAACGGTAAACCAGAAATTAATCTCTCAGGAGAAATTCCTGCCAAAGGTTTTTATTTATTGGAGAGAACTGATGATGAAACAGTACAAAATATTCCAGCTGATCAAATTTATACCGGTGCCCTTGAAAATCAAGGAGAAAATTTAGAACTTTATGATAATTTTAGAAATTTGGTTGATGTGGTAAATTGCAGCTCTGGTTGGTTTGCTGGTGATAATGAAACCAAACAAACTATGGAAAGGAAATTTGAGATTAGTACCGGCTCTGACCCCGGAAATTGGCAAACAAGCCAAAATTCAGGAGGAACCCCAAAAGCTAAAAATAGTCTAATAATAGAGTTACCCAAAACCGAACCTGAGCCGAAATTAACGCCCCATGAAGAATCTCAACCAAAAACCCAGCCCGAAGAAAAACCAAAACCTATAATCTATCCTTCTGGTATTATCATCAACGAAATTCTCCCTTCCCCAGAGGGTCCTGATGAGAAAGAAGAATGGATAGAAATTTTAAACAAAAATGATTTTGAAGTTAGTCTTTCTGGCTGGAAAATTTCCGATATCTCAGGCAAAATAGCCACTTATACTTTTCCAAAAGGAACAAAAATTTCAGCTAAAGGATTTCTAGTTTTATTTCGGCCAATTACAAAAATCACTTTAAATAACGATGGCGATAGTCTAAATCTTACTCAGCCTGATGGAAAAATTATTGATTCAGTAATCTTTGAAAAAGCTCCCCAAGGTCAATCTTATAATCGAACAGAAACTGGCTGGGTCTGGAGTAATACTTTAACTCCTGGTTCAGAAAATATTATTCCTAAAAAAATCTTGGAAGCAAAAAAAGAGAAAACTCAAGAATCTATTGATGAAAAGGGAGTAGCAGCAATCGGTAAACAAGTTCCTAGGTCTTTGTTAGTTTTCTTAATTGCCTTAACAATTGCCATTTTCTCAGGGGTAATTATCTTAATTCTGAAAAAAAGAATTAAATCAGGGGGTTAACAGAAAATTTAGAGAAGTTCGAATCCCACCAACAAGTCCCAATTTTTCGCCCTCGCCACGTCTGACGTGGGAGGGTCGGGAGGCAAAAGCTTCCCGCGAAGCGGGAGCTCCCCTCTTCGGTAAGCGGGTTGTGGTCTCTTGGAGTTTGTTATAGACAATACTTCACTAATTCAATAAAATTAAAGAATATGCCATCGAAAGTTTTTTCAGCTACTGTTGTAGGACTCGATGCTCAAATTATTGAAGTGGAAGTTGATGTTTCTTATGGATTAAGGCATTTTGAAATTGTTGGGTTACCAGATCAGGCTGTTGAAGAATCAATTGAAAGAGTAGGGGCGGCGATCAAAAGTACAGATTTGACGCCATCCCATAGCAAGCCCTGGCGGGTTTTAGTTAATTTGGCTCCAGCTGATTTGAAAAAAGAGGGCTCTCTTTATGATTTGCCCATTGCTCTGGGATTTTTGTTAGAAACAAAACAAATTAAATTTAATCCCCAGGGGAAAATCATTCTCGGAGAATTGGCTTTGGATGGAAAATTGAGACCAGTAAAAGGGGTCTTATCTATTGCCGGCCTGACCAGGGAAAAAGGATTTTCCGAAATCATTTTGCCAAAAGTCAATGCTCCAGAAGCGGCCTTAATCGAAAATTTAAAAGTGATTAGTTTGGAATCTTTGAAAGAGGCAATTGAATATTTGGAGGGGAAAAAAGAAATCTCGGCTTTAAAAATTAAAGCCGAAAATTTTCTGGAAAGGGCGGAATATCCTATTGATTTGGCTTGGATCAAGGGTCAAGAATCAGGAAAGAGAGCCATTGAAATTGCGGCGGCCGGGGCCCATAATATTCTTTTGCAAGGACCACCAGGAGCTGGAAAAACTTTATTAGCCAAAGCCATACCCTCGATTTTGCCAAAACTATCTTTTGAAGAATCTCTGGAAGTAACCAAAATTTATAGCATTGCCGGTCTTTTGCCAAATGATAAACCTCTTATTTCCCAAAGACCTTTCCGGGCTCCCCATCACACTGCTTCGGAAGTGGCTCTGATTGGTGGGGGAAATCCGCCAAAACCTGGAGAAATCACCCTCGCTCATCGAGGTGTTTTATTTTTGGATGAGTTTCCCGAATTTCACAGAGATGTTTTGGAATCTTTGAGACAACCTTTAGAAGAAGGAAAAATTACTATCTCTCGGGCAAAGCATTCTCTGACCTGGCCAGCTCGTTTTACTTTGGCAGCGGCAACCAATCCCTGTCCTTGCGGAAATCTCAACGACCCGGAGAAAAAATGCACCTGCACCCCTTCTCAAATTGCTATGTATCGGAGAAAATTATCCGGTCCTTTGATGGATCGAATTGATCTCTTTATTGAAGTTCCATCTTTAAAATATGAAAAATTGGTGGCCGGAGATTCGGAAAATTTGAGTGAAAAAATTAGAGAAAAAGTAGAGATGGCTCGCCAAATTCAAAAGGAGAGATTTCTGGGGCTGAAAATTTCAACTAATTCAGAAATACCTTTGAAAAAAATTGAAAAATATTGCCAGATTGATTTGAAATCACAAGATTTATTAAGAAGATATGTCAATTCTGGGAAATTATCTGCCCGCGGTTACCATCGGGTTTTGAAAGTGGCCAGAACAATTGCCGATTTAGAAAGTTCAGAAAAAATTAGCTTCGACAATTTAGCCGAAGCCCTAATGTATCGAATAAGAGAAGATTGATTATTTTGCGAAAGGATTTTTGGCTCCCATAACTCCAAAATGTAAATGGCAACCAGTCGATCTCCCAGCTCCAGGCGTCCCGGGTTGACCACCCATTAAGGCAATGATTTGACCTTGGGAAACTTTATCTCCGGGATTAACAAAAGAGGTGTTAAGGTGGCCGTAAATAGTGGTTACTCCATTTGGATGTAAAATTGTCAGATAATTTCCTGCTCCCTGATTCCAACCGTATTTAACTTTTAAGACCTCACCCTGGGCGGTAGCAAAAATTGGGGTGCCGCATTCATTAGCAATATCAATGGCATTATACCAATGAAGACCTTGAGTAATTTTTCCTTTGGTCGGAAAGATAAAATAAGAACTGGCCAAGGGTATCTCCGAAGGGAGAGGTTGGGGAATAGGCATTATTCCATTTGGGATAATTACGAGATCACCAGCAAAAATATCCCCCTCTCCTGAAAGTTCGTTAAACTCAACTATCTTCTCTACATCTCCTTTATATGTTTTGGCAATTCCACTTAAAGTTTCACCCCTTTTTACCTGATGAATTACCCCTGAAACTGGTAAAATAATCAATTTTTGACCTGGCGAAATTCTGGAATTTTGGTTCAAATTATTCGCCCAGAGTAAGGTGTCCAAAGAAATATTAAAATTCTCAGCAATTTGCCAAAGAGTATCTCCAGGCTGAACTTCATATTCAAGAATTTCTTTTCTTATTTCCGTTTCTTCTCCCTCAGTTAAGGTACCAAAGACCTGAGGTTTAACCATGACTGGTGGAGTAATAGCAATTAGACTATTTCCTTGAATTAAAGAAAAATCAGGAGATTCTGGGAAAGAATTGCCAGTCGAGCTGAGAAAGAGGACTTGAGAGTTTCCCTGGCTTTTCGGAAAAATTTTTACTTGATTTGGGAATTTAGAAGGTAGAAAAATTAAAAGAATAAATAGAATCAGGGAAATTATCAGAAAATAAAAGAGAGAGTCTTTAAAAGACCCTTTAAAAAAGTTAATTTTCAATTTTTTCAGGAAGTTAGACACTTTCTTAAGTTTAGAAAATCCAAAGGGGAAAGTCAAGCCCCCACACCATAACGGGGATTCCATTAAACTCTTAAGAGTTTAATGACGAGTGAATTCGTTTTACGAATTCGCATATCCCCGTTTGGTGTAGGGGCAAGTCCTCCACAACTAAAATGAATTTAACTTCAGAGAAAATAATAAAAGATTTGCTCAAAAAGTATAATCTTAAGCCTTCAAAGAAATTTGGCCAGCATTTTTTAATTGATAAAAATATCCTTAAAAAGATCGTTAAAGTAGCTAATCTGAAAAAAGAAGATATTGTTTTGGAAATTGGCTCTGGAATTGGTAATTTAACTCAGGAATTGGCAAAAAGAGTAAAAAAGGTTGTTGCTATAGAGAAAGACCTAAAAATGATTGAAATTTTAAAAGAAACCCTTAGAGATTTTAAAAATGTCGAAATTATTCAAGGCGATGTTTTAAAACTAGACCCTAAATCCTACACTCTAAAGCCCTATAAAATCGTTGCCAATTTGCCTTATTATATTGTTTCCCCAGTTATTAGAAAATTTTTGGAAACGAAAAATCCGCCAAAAGAAATGATTTTAATGGTTCAAAAAGAGGTAGCCCAGAGAATTTGTACCAAACCTCCGAAAATGAATTTATTAGCAGTTTCAGTTCAATTTTACTCAAAACCAGAAATTTTATTTTATGTTCCGAAAAATTCCTTCTGGCCCCAACCAAAAGTTGACGGAGCGATAATAAAAATAGTCCCGAAGAGGAAATCACGGAGAACTGTTCTCCGTAAGCTATTTTTTAAAATTGTGAAGGCGGGGTTTTCCCAGCCAAGAAAACAAATTGTCAATAACCTATCAAAAATGTTAAAATTAGATAAAGAAGAGACGAAAAAATGGCTTTTGAGAAACAGAGTTGGACCCAACCAAAGAGCCGAAACTTTAAGTATTGAGGATTGGCTAAATTTAACCAAAACCTATTTATAAATACTGTGAGGACCGATATCTAAGAAAATTACATCTTTATTATCAAAAATAAAAATAATTCGATATTGGCCCTTAATAGAAAAACTCCACTGGTTTTTTAATTTGCCATGGAGTTTATGGGTGTCTAATAAAGTTGAAAATGGATTTCTTTTAAATATTTTTACCTTCTCCTCAGCCTTATTTTGAACATCTTTTGGCAAATTGGAAAAAGACTTCCGGAATTGCGGATGATAATAAATATTTGAAATCTTCATTTCTTTAGCGCGGCCAAAGATTTTAATTTCAGTAATTTACCAATTTTTTTAAGCCTTCTTGCTTCCCTTGTCCAACGCAAAACATCTTCTTCAGTTATTTTCTGTCCTTCTAAGAGTTGCTCGTATTTTTTTCGCGGAATTACAATAAGCTCTCCTTCTTTTGCTAACTCCTTTGGAATTGTAATAACTCTGTTCATACTTCTAATTTAACATTTTAAAAATATCTGTCAAATTATTAGCTTGCCCTGAGCTTGCCGAATGGGGTAAGATTAAATAAACCCCGCAGTAGAGGAATCTCACTACGGGGCAAGGAAAAAGTTAAACAGTGGCTTTTGAAAAATAAGATTCAACCCAACCAAAGAGCTGAAACCTTGAGTATTGAAGATTGGATTAGATTAGCAAAAAGTTCCAATTTGTATTATAATAAAAATTGAGTATGTTAAATTATAGAAAAGTTTTTATTATTCTTTTTTTCTTCGCAATCTTTTTAATTTCTCCTTTAGCCACTTTTTCTATTGGCGGTTGCAGACAACCTGAGGTCCCAATCCCCGGACTAACCACTACTTGTCTCCCGGCTTTACCAGACTATATCGTAGCTATTTACAATTTCGCCTTGATGATTATCGGAATTGTTTGCTTTGGAGCATTGATTTACGGAGGTTTCCGCTGGCTAACTTCAGCTGGAAACCCAGCTGCCTTAGCTGATGCTAAAGACCAAATCTTTTCGGCTATTTTAGGTTTAATTATTTTATTTTCTGCTTATCTAATTTTAACTACTATTAATCCGGAATTAGTGATTTTAGGCGTGCCGGGGGGAAAATGTGCTAAAAATGCCGATTGCCCTACGGGTCAAGAATGCGTAGGAGGAATATGTTTCTCCAGTGCTTATCCAGTATTGCCGGGAGGAGGCAACTTGACGAATTGTTCATCTTATATTTTCTCTGGCGACTGTACAAATGCGGGATGCAAATGGTGTCCCGAATGTTCAGGGAATCTTGTAAATTCTTGGAAAACTGATAAATGTGTTGATTCGGGAATAGATTGTGGATATACTTGCGTGGTAGGAGAGTGTGAAGCAACTAGTTGCGATTAAGGCGTAGAAAGTTTCATATCATTTATTATTAAATTTTAGATAGGAATTAGTAAAATTTTGTTTTTATGGAACCTAGCGAATATCTAAAAAAAAAATTCAAAATTTACCTTTAATTAAGCGAAAAATTATTTTCTGGATAATAATAATTATTTTTGGATTAATTCTATTTTCTTTCTATATTATAAATATCAAACATAAAATAAAAACTTTCTCAGCCAAAAAATTTTTAGAAGAATCGAAATTGCCCGAACTCAAAAAAGAGGTAGAAAAACTACCGAAAATTGAAGTCGGGGAAGAAATAGAAAGGCTTAAAGGAGACGTTGGAGAAATAGAAAGATTAATTGAAGAAAACAAAAAGCAGGAAGAGCAACATTAAAAATCCGAGATAAACATCAGAGACTGGATTAAATTAATAAAGAATTTTATAATAAATCAATGAATCAAAAAATTAAGAATTTTTTCTTAATTTTTAGTAGACCAAACAAAAAGAGGCTAATTTTAGCTCTTTTATTTTTTGTTATTTTCGGTCTGATTTTTTCTTCACGACCAGCCTTGGCCTTGGAGGACGTGACGCAAGTCCCTGGTTTAGGTTGCGGAGTTTTGGATTTTGCCTGCAAAGTAGGGGAACTCGTCTTAAGCGTGATGATCAAAATTGCTGTTATACTCTTTTTGGGAATCCCTCTTTTAATTTCTTGTCTTTTTGTAGGAATAATGGCTCTGATTTTGGGCTGGATTATCAGTCCTGATTTTATATCTCTAAAATTTACCCAAAATCCCTTTGTTGATATTGGTTTATCTATCACTCGAGGTTTCGCCAACATGGGATTTATTCTCTTTTTAGTTGTTATTGCCTTAGCCACTGCTCTAAGGATTGAGGAATATAAGGCCAAGAAAACTCTACCAACTTTAATAATTATTGCCTTACTTATCAACTTTAGCCCGGTTTTTTGCGGATTCATTATCGATGCTTCAAATATCGTAATGAATTTTTTCTTAAGCAATATAACCGGACTTACTGGTTTTGCAAATTTTTTCGATAGTGCATTTCGAAGCGTCTGGAACTCCCTTGTTTCAGCCGGTTTTAATCTCTGGGCGAATATAGCTGCCGCAATGCAGGTTTTAATTTTGATAGTTTTTAATTGGTTTGCTGGCTTTATTTTTATCCTCTTTTCCCTTCTTTTTACTATGCGGTATATTATGCTCTGGATTTTGGTCATTCTTTCGCCGATTGCTTTTGTTTCCTATATTTTACCAGTAACCAGAAGAGGAAGGACCCTTTTAAATTGGAGAACTTGGTGGGAACAACTAATTGCTTGGTCAGTCATCGGAATAATTGCTGGCTTTTTCCTCTACTTGGGCTTTACAATGATTAGTATGATTAACGCTAACCCAGGCATGTTTGTTACCCAACCAACCTGGGCAGAACTCGGTCTAATGAATAATGTTTTACCTTATCTCATCCCCTTGGTTTTATTATGGATTGCCCACAAAGAAACTAAAAGAACTTCTGCCTGGTTTGCAAGAGAAATTGTTGAAGCGCCAGAAAAAGTAGCCAAATCAGCAGTTATGGCAGGATTGACAGCAGCAACAATGGGTGGGGCAGCAGCAATGACAAAATTACCGACAACGATTGGAAAATTAGGTCAAAGAATGGAAGAATATGGAAAGGCTCATCCTACTACAATAGGAGGGAAAGTAGCTGGTACATTGGGAGGCGGAATAACCTCTACAGTAGAGTGGGGGAAAAGAAGAAAGAAAGGGGCCGAAGAATGGGTTGAGAGAAGGGAAAAAGGCTATGAAGAATGGGCTGAAAAATTTAAAGAAGAGCATCCAGATATTGCTGTAATAGCAGGAAAAGCTAAAGTGGCTGGAGAAGGTCTAAAAAAAGTCTTCTGGGATAGGCCGAAGGAAGAAGTAATAAAGGGTGTCAAAGAAGCTGTAAGAGAGTTCCTAAAGGAGCGTGGATTAAGACCACCTTCAGAAAGGGAAGATAGGCTGGGAGACTTGGTATCAACGCTTGAGAGAGAAGAACGACTACCAACAGGGGAAGAAGTAAGGGGATTCCCAACCTTAGAAGCAATGGAGGCAAGAGGAGAATCAGATTGGAGAGTGTATCACGAGGAGGCGAGAAGATTGCGAGATGAGATGAGAAGAAAAAGAGAGAAAGAAGTAGCACCAAAAAGACCAAGGAAAGAAAAACCACCTAAAGAGATTGAAAAAATGGAACCAGAAGAGTTTAGAGAAAAGATTCGCCCAGAGGAATTGAAAAATATAAATATTTTTTACAAAGCTAGTCCAGCACAAATAACGGTAATAGAAAAAAGAGGAACTGAAGACCAAAAAAAAGCTCTTTTAGAGCTTGGTAGGAGTATGGCTGACGAAATAGTAAAAAAAGTAGAAGACCTGGTGGCTAAAGGGAAGGAAAAAGAAGCCGAAGATTTAAATGAGAAATTCAAAAGTATAGAACGAATAAAAGAGGAAGAGGAGAGAAAGACAAAATATAGTACCTAAAGAGTTATTAATTAAAAAGTTTCTAGAAAACTAGATATTTATCGAAAATAAATTGAATAAAAATAAGGGGTTAAAAATAAGAATTTTTAGCCCCTTTATTTTTTGAGCCTTTCGGCAGTTTTTTTTGCTTCCTTTATTGTTTTTTTACCCCTACTCTCTTTGGACTCTTTTTTTTCTTCAGTTGGTGCTCTTTCTAAGAGATCCTTACCTATTTCCCACTGAGCAGATATTGCTGGAATACTCGGTCCTCCCGGCCAAATAATTTTCTGAAGTCTCCCTTTCTCGCCCACCAAATGGTCTTGGTATCTCTCTGATGAAATTTCCTGTGCTTTTCTTTTGGAGAAACCGACTTTTTGAAGAACCTCAGCAGTTTTGGCAATAGCTGACATCTCATTCTTTCGCGCTTCTGAAAGATTTTTGGCTATTTCTTTCCCCATTTCTGTTAGAATTCTTTCTCGTCTTTTTTCTGTCGTTCCTTGGTCAAAATCAAAATCATCTAAAGTAAATCCTTTATACTCAACATTAATCTCTTCTAAGAATTTTTTGAGCTCTTCGCTATCTCTGAGAATCTCATCGATTTTCTTTTTTATCGCGACCTTCGCTCCTTCTCCTTTTTCTACCCCTCTTTCTCTTTCCATCACTTTCGGTTTTCTCATCGCCATGACATCTTCATATGTCATTGCATTGAGGGCTCCTGTCATTCTATTTTCGGTAATCTCTCTAATTTGTTCCTCGAACTTTACAGTCTTTGTTACTGCTTTTAGTGGATCTTTCGCTAAAATCCAAATTCTTGGATCATGGAGTTTTATTTCTCCTCCCTTAGTTAGATCTATCCAAAGTCCATCTGGAAATTCTGGAAACAAGTCAATGTGGTATTGAATGTTGGCATTTACTTTAGTGTATATCTTTTCATACCCAAAAAAGAGTAATATGACACGGTAGCCAGGCTTCTCTTTTCTCATCACGCCTTCTCTATCTATTATCCATGCTTCAGGGAAAGGAATTCTGTAGATAATCCTCTTTAAGATCCATCTAACCCATGCTATTGCAACTGCTAATATCATTGCCCCAATTATTCCAGAGACCAAAGATTTAGCATATAATGCAGAGAAAAACATTGAAATTGATAGAACGATACCTAAGACTCCAATGGCAATCCAAATACTGACGAAGGCTAAAATAAGGTAGAATTTTCTTGATTTCTTTTTTCCTACTTGGGACACTTTCTTTTCACTTCCATATTCAATTTTTAAAGTATTTCTATTATATTATATCAGAATATTTTTGTCAATCCCAAAAGAAAAAAGCCCCGATATTAAAGTATCAGGACTTGTTATTAAAAATAGAACAGTTAATCCTTACGATAAAACTTATAACTTAAATATATCCTCTTCTCCGGCAAGAAGAAGAACAATATCGATTAACCACCAAATAGTAAGGCCACCGAAAGTAGCTGCCTTTAAAATTGCAGTGAAATAGGACCCGCGATAAAAACGGTCAAGGCCGCACCATCCAAAAAAAATAGCAAGAAAAAGAGTAACTAATGGGTCTTTTCCTGATTCTTCTTCCATAATATTAGGATAACAAAAAGAGTGAAAAATTTCAAATTTTCTTTATATTCTTTTTATGTCATAATTAATAGGCCAATCTTTTCGAATGTTTTTGCAAAAACTTAATAAAATGATAAAATATATCTAATATGCCAGAAGAAACACCAGAAAAACCATCCAATGAAGTTCCGAAAGAGCTTTTGGATTTAATTGAATCTGAAGATACGGCTTTAGAAATCGCTCGAATTTGTTTTGATAATGGAATTAAAGAAGATGAAAAGATTAGAGAAATAGGTTATCAAACTGGTCGAGTCTTATTGGGCGATTCACCGCCAGAAAAATTTCAGAAAAGCTTGGAAGAGAATGTGAAAATCTCAGCTTTTTTGGCTGGGAAAATTGCCCGAGAAATTAATGATTCAATCTTTTATCCGGTAAGAGAAAGTTTAACCACTCTTTATAAAGAAGAAGTCGTTCCGTCAGAGAAACCACCAGCTGAAATAGGGCATGGAATTTCACCAGAAGAAAAACCAAAAGGGGCAGATGTTTATCGAGAACCCGTAGAATAATTGAGAAATCGAAATTCATTTAAATTTGTTTTATAATAAAAGTGATATGTTAAATTACAAAAAAATTTTAATCATCTTCTTTTCGGCAATTTTTTTAGCGTTTGCTTTATTTAGTTTTTCTTTTGCCCAAAGGAAACTGGAAGTTCCAATCCCGGGACTCAAAACTACTACTCTCCCGGCTTTACCAGACTATATAGTAGCTATTTTTAATTTTTCTTTAATGATTATTGGAATAATTGTCTTCGGGGCCTTAATTTATGGTGGCTTTCGTTATCTAACTTCGGCTGGTTCTCCAACTGCTATGGCTGATGCCAAAGACCAAATCTTTTCGGCCTTATTAGGTTTGATTATCTTGCTCTGCTCTTATTTAATTTTAACCACTATCAACCCTGAATTAGTGATTTTGGGAGAGCCAGGGAAAGGAGCAATAGGCCCCATGCCCGGAGCATATCCCTTTGTGATGAGGCTTTATAAAGATGCTGACTATCAGGGAGAAGAGTGTGACATTGGTAGAACTGATAAAAATATTGAAGATCTTTGTGGCGCTGGTTGGAATGATACAATTTCCTCTATAAAATTCGAGGATCCAAAATATGTGGCGGTTATTCACGAAGATGTTGACTTCACGGGAAAAGCTCAATTGATCGAAATAGATGTGCCGAAACTCGATGCTCACATGAATGACAAAACTTCTTCCATTACTGTTATCAGAAAAGCCGGCTCTTCCAAGAAGGCTACTCTTTATGGAGACGCAGGCTACAAAAGTGACCAGATGCATCTATATTCAAAGGACTTCTCTGCCGCCCATTCAAATTTTACAGATATAGTATACGATAACGACAATTTTAATGACAAAGCTAGCTCAATAACAGTTGAAAGGGGGGTAATAGCTATTATTTATGAACACCCAGATTATAAAGGAGCAGCTAGAATAATTATTAAAGATGATAGTACCTTTGATCCTAGAAATGATGCCCCTCTCTGTACCGGTTTTTGGAATGACGAAGATCACTGCCCAGGATGCGGAACTAGTGGCTGTTGTGGTTGGTTGGATGATTGTTGGAATGATAAAGTCTCTTCAATTCAGATAGTAAATGGATATATTGTTACCACACTTCCGAGCCGTTGTGCAGGTTTCCCGGATACTACCTGTGTAGCTGAGGGTTGTGAATGGTGTCCTAAATGTTCAGCGAACTTTGAGGAAAATTCTTGGGGATTTGATGCCTGTCTTGAACCCGGAACATGTACTCGTACCTGTTCGGCTAATTGCGATGGCGAGATGTGCCCAAAATGTTCAGGATTTGATGAAGCTGATCCTTCGCAAGCTGACAAATGTGTTTCAACTGGAACTTGCGCACACCCTATTACCTGTTCTGCTGCTTGTAACGGTGAGATGTGCTTAAAATGTGGTGGGTCAGGAGGGCTTTTTGAAAATCCTTTTGATACCGATACCTGCGTTACAACTGGGACATGCACTCACCCCGACTGTTCGGCTGCTTGTGGTGGCGAATGGTGCCTTCGATGCTCAGGATGGTGGGAAAATCCTTGGGGGGCTGATACCTGCGTTGCAACTGGAACATGTAATTATCCTACCTGTTCGGCCGCTTGCGGATGTTTTGTAACAGCTTATGAAAATGCTGATTATGGTGGAAATTCGCTGGTGGTTACTGGTGATATTCCTGACCTTACGGCTATTGGTTGGAATGATAAAATCACCTCGATGAAAGTTCCACCTGGCGCAACTGTTGTTATATGGTCGGATATAAATTATGGAGGGACATCCAGGACGATTACTGCAGATGATAACAATTTTGATACCTGTGCCGCAGAGGATATTTGTTCTGGATGTGGAACCGGAGGTTGTTTCTTATGGCTGTGTGAGTGTTGGAATGACAAAATTTCCTCAATCGACATACAGTAGTAGAGCTTTCTTCGATCCAAGTATTAAATGAAACGCATTAAAAATCCGTTGCTATGAGGATTGGTGAAAATCTAAAAAGAATTCAAAACTTACCTCTTGTTAAAAGAAAAATTATCTTCTGGTTAGTAATGATTATTCTGGGATTAATTTTTATTTTTCTCTGGATTTGGAATATCCGAAAAACAATTAAAGCTTACCCAAAAGAAAAATTTTTAGAGAATGTAAAATTTCCTAAAATTGAAGAGGAATTAAAAAAACTACCAAAAATTGAAATCCCAAAAACAAAAATCGAAGAAATTAAAGAAAGTATAAAGTGACTTATGGAATTTACTGTTCCCCAATTTATTGAAAGGGAGCCAAAAATAGTTGGACCCTTAACTTTTAAGCAATTTGTTTATATTGGCATAGCTGGAGCAATTGTTTTTTTCTTGCGTTTTTTCATTGGCAAGAAGAATCTCCCTCTCTTTATTTTTCTTTCTCTAATCATAATGGGGGGAGCAGTTGCCCTGGCATTTTTTAAGATTAAAGGCTATTATACTCTACCAGTGTTTTTGAAAAATTGCCTTGCCTTTATTACAACTTCCAAATTTTTTGTCTGGAAAAGAAAAATTTTGCCACCAAGAGTCAAAAGAATAGAGAAAATTGAGAAAAAAGAAGTAGAAGAAGAATTGCCATTGAAAATCAGGGAGAAAAGCCAATTGCAAAAATTAATGACCCAGGTTGAAACCAAAACTAGGTAATATGCCAAAATTAACTACTCAACAATTTTTGGAAATTGAACAAATAAGAGAAGGGGTAACTGTCTTAAAAGATAAAACCTTGAGGGGAATTTTATTGGTTTCTTCTTTGAATTTTGCCTTGAAATCAGAAGAAGAACAAAAGGCAATAATTTATCAATTTCAGAATTTTTTGAATGCCCTTGATTTTTCCTGTCAAATTCTTGTCCAGACGAGAAGATTAAATATCACTGGTTATTTAGATAAATTAAAAGAGTTTGAAGAGAAACAAGGAAATGAATTATTAAAAATCCAAACCAAAGGTTATCGAGAATTCATTGAAAGCCTAGTTAAAGCAGGGACAATCATGACAAAAAATTTCTTTATCATTATCCCCTTTTATTTACCAGTTAAAGCTCCAAGAAAGGCTTTAACTGAAGAGGAATTTCAAAGTTATAAAGCTCAGCTCTGGCAAAGAATGGAATTTGTTGCTTTAGGTCTAAGAAGATGTGGTCTTCAATCGGTTCCTTTAATCACCACCGAATTAATTGAGCTTTTCTGGGGGTTTCATCATCCAAAAGAGGCCGAATTTGGCTACTACCCGGAAATTCCTCCGGAGTTAGCTCAATAACCCCCACACCATAACGAGCTTTAAATTATGTTCTTTGTGTATATTTAAAAAAGCAAGAAAGATGGGAACTTATATATTTGATACACAGATAATCTTAGAAAAAGATTAAAAGAACATAATTTAGGGCTTGTTAGATCAACAAAGCCCAGAAGACCATTACGTCTCGTACTATGAAGCCTATCTTTCAAGGGAAGATGCGATTAAAAGAGAAAGTAATCTTAAACTACGAGCGAAAGCTCTAAGACAGCTTAAAAATAGAATTAAGTCTAGTCTTAAAGCATAAGCTCGTTTGGTGTGGGGGTGGCATTACCATTTTTTAAAAAGAAAGAAATCGAAGTCCCAAAAATTTTTGAGGCTGAATTAATTAAGGTAACTGATATCATTGCCCCTCCCTCAATTGACATTAACTCAAATTATTTAAAATTGGGGGAGAGATTTGCCAAAACCTATTTCATTTTTTCTTACCCAAGATATCTAACTACCGGCTGGTTATCCTCAATTATTAATTTAGAATATCCTCTAGATATTTCCTTTTTTATTCACCCAATGGAAAGTGGAATAGTTTTGAAACAATTGGTAAAAAGAGTCACCGAAGTTCAATCAGAAATCATGGAAAGGGAAGAAAAAGGGTTAGTCAGGGACCCGGTTTTGGAAACTGCCTATCGAGACTTGGAAGAATTAAGAGACAAACTCCAGACAGCCAGAGAAAGAATGTTTAAATTTGGCCTATATTTAACTGTCTATACTGACAAGGAAGAGGAGTTCAGGGATATTGAAACAATTTTGAGATCAGTCTTAGAAGCAAGATTAATTTATGTTAAGCCAGCCCTTTTCCAACAACATGAAGGCTTTATCTCAACATCCCCTTATTGCATAGATCGACTTCAAATCCATACCCCAATGAATACTGAACCCCTATCTTCAGTCTTCCCATTTATTTCTTTTGATTTGAGTTCAAATGAGGGAATTTTATGTGGAATTAACAGACATAACAATTCTTTGATCTTGTTTGATAGATTCAGTTTAGAGAATGCGAATGAGGTAGTATTCGCCAAAGCCGGATCGGGAAAATCCTATGCCGTAAAATTGGAAGTTTTGAGATCTCTAATGCTTGGAGTGGATGTTATTATCATTGATCCAGAAAATGAATATAAATTTTTATCTGATGCCGTTGGCGGATCCTTCTTTAATATTTCTCTGACCGCTCCCTATCACATTAATCCCTTTGAATTGCCAGCGCCAAGAGAAGATGAGAGGCCAGAAGATGTCTTGAGATCCAATATTATAAACTTAGTCGGTTTATTGAGATTAATGCTAGGTGGACTCACTCCTGAGGAAGATGCTATTATTGACCGGGCTATAACTGAAACCTATGCTGCCAAAGACATTACTCCTGAAACCGACCCTTCTTTATGGAAGGAAAATTTACCCCTGATGGAGGATTTGGAAACAGTCTTGGAAACAATGGAAGGCGCTGAATCCCTGGTTAGAAGATTGCAAAAATTCACCAAGGGAGCTTATGCCATCTTTTTCAATCAGCCTTCAAATATTTCAATGGAAAACAAGTTTATTGTTTTTGGAATTAGAGATATGGAAGAGGAACTTAGACCAATGGCCCTTTATATAATTTTGAGATACATTTGGAAGACAGTTAGAACCACTCTCAAAAAAAGAATTTTGGTTGTCGATGAAGCCTGGTGGTTAATGCATACTGAAGATGGAGCCTCCTTTTTATATGGATTATGTAAAAGGGCAAGAAAATATTGGTTAGGAGTGACAACCATTACTCAGGATGTCAGTGATTTTATGAAATCTACTTACGGTCAACCAATTATTACCAATTCCTCTTTGCAATTACTTTTAAAACAGTCACCGGCAACAATTGATGTAGTTCAAAAGACCTTCAATCTAACTGAAGAGGAAAAATATATGTTGCTTGAGGCCGAAGTTGGCGAGGGGCTATTCTTTGCCGGCCAAAAACACGTGGCAATTAAAGTAGTTGCTTCCTATGCCGAAGACCAAATAATTACTACTTCGCCTGAAGAAATTTTGAAAATTAAAAAAGCTAAAGGAGAATTAGCAGAATAAAATTAGAAATTAGAAATTTTTTATGGGTAGGGTCTAATTATCACTCTTCTTTCTGGTTCTTGGCCGATACTTTCGGTTGTTACATCTTTGCGATCGGCTAATTCCAAATGAACGATTCTTCTTTCATAGGCTGGCATCGGTGGCAATATTCTTTCTTTTCTTTTTAAGGAAACTTCATCAGCAATTGATTTGGCTAAATCCTTCAAGTATTCAATTTTCTTTTTTTTATAATTGTTAATATCTAAATCAATATAAAAGTTTTCCTTGATCTTTCTTTTTAAAATCGCCTTCAAGAGATGTTGAATCTCAAAAAGAGTTTGGCCTTTTTCTCCAATTAAAATTTGAGGGTCTTCCATTTTTAAATTTATCGGGATTGTCTCTTTTTTTGGCCCGGGGAATTCAATTTCAATCTCAAAGGTTGTCTTTTTTAAAAAATCCTCGGTTTCTTTTTTTATTTTTTCAAAATCACTTTCAGTTAGCATCTTTTTAAGAAGACGTCTGACGTCTTAAGACAAAATGTTGCTGAATTATTAAAAAAATTGTTGAGACCAACCAGTAGAGAGCGATAGCTGAAGGAAGTTTTAATAAAATTAAAATTGTTAAAACTGGAAAAAAATAAAGGGTTTGTTTTTGAAGAAGTTTTGAAAATTGATCAATTTTTTCTCTTTCTTTCGTAACCATTTTCGTCTGGATAAATTGAGAAATCCCAGCAGAAATTGTTAAGAACAAATTTGGCTGGGCTAAATTTATCTTTCCAAAAAAATAGGGAAAAATTTCTTTTGGTTTGGGCAGAAATTGATAAAGACCAACCATTCCTTGGGGTTGAATTCCTTTTAAAAAAACCCGATAAAGAGCAATTAAAATTGGCAACTGAATTAAAATAGGTATTAAACTAGAAAGAGGATTAATCTTTGCCTCCTTGTAAAGATTGATAATTTCCTGAGTCTGTTTTTCTCTGTCTTCTTTATATTTTCTTTTAACCTCTTCAATTCTTGATTGCAAATCTTCAAATAACCTTTGTGATTTTATTGCCTGTCTTATCAAGGGATAGAGCAAAATTCTAATTAAAATAGTTAAAAAAATTACCGCCATCCCAAAATCATTACCTGGTAAATATTGATAAAAGAGGATAAGTAAATTTAAAAGCGGTTGATATAGAATTAAATTAAAAAGGTTGATTAAAAAATTCATTTTAAAAAATTTTTGCTCGAAGAAAAAGTTTATTTAGACTTTCTTCGATTTCCCAGAAATCCTTCTTTTCTAAACCTGGCCTGGCAATTATTAAAACATCATCTCCTTTTTTAACATCGTCTAATCTTCTTTTAATTATTTCTCGCAATCTTCTTCTAACCTTGTTTCTCAAAGTCGCCTTTTTTGAAATTTTCTGGGAAATAATAAAACCAAAACGACTTTCCTTTAAATTATTTTTGATCATTTTTAAAAACAGAAAGTCTTCTTTATAACTTTCACCTTCTTTTAAAATCCTCTCAAAATCCTTCTTTGCTTTTAGACAATTTTCTTTAGGTAACATGTTCCCTCGCTTCGCTTAGCCAAATTAAAAATGAAAAATAAATTTATAACTTAAACTGTTAGTTTCCATCTCTTTTTTCTCATTCTCCTGGCCAAAACTTTCCTTCCTCCTTTTTTTCTCATTCTCTTTCTAAAACCATGAGTTCTCTTCCTTTTTTTTCTTTTTGGTTGGTAGGTAATACTCATATTTTTAAGTCCTTTTTCTCTTTAGGGGCTCATTCTGAGCAAAGCGAAGGATGGGAGGGTGGCGGGTGGGTTGTAGTCTTTTTTGGTTGATAAGTAATTGGCATAGAAATCCCCCGACCCCCGCCCAAGCCACCTTCCTATATCCCAAAATTGCTTCGCAATTTTGGGAACTTTATAGGGCGGTGGGCGGGTTATAGTCTTGCGTCGGCATCTTTGGTACCTCCTATTCCCCCAACACGGGGGATTCTGGGAAAATTAAATTGGTACTAAATCAAATTTTAACCCTTTGAAAATAAAAAGTCAATTTCCACTTCTTTTTAACAATTTATTAACAAAATCAAGGCTTTTTCTTTATTTCCTAAGCTTCTTGACTTATGATATAATTGAAAAATAAATAAAATCTTCGAAATATTTCTCGTTATTGCTAAAAATATGGACAATCAAGAGCTTTGGCAAGCAGTCTTAGCCCAGATTCAATTAAATATTTCCTCAGCCAATTTTGCCACTTGGTTTAATGGAACAGAAATCCTTTCTAAAAAAGAGGGAGAAATTATAATTTCAGTCCCAAACTCTTTTGCTAAAGAATGGTTAGAAAACAAGTATGGTAAACTCATTTTCAAAATTTTGCATAGCTTAGAGGAAGAAGCCAGGGAGGTTAAATATATTATTGGTCGACAAAATCTGAAGGCTCCAAAAAAGATGCCATCGCCTCTTTTAGAAACTGACCAACTGGAATTCCCAGAATTCAAAATTGATCAAGAAACAGGCCTTAATCCAAGGTATACTTTTGAAAATTTTGTTGTCGGTTCTTTTAATGAATTGGCTCAGGCAGCGGCTTTTGCAGTAGCTAAAAATCCTGGCTTTGTCTATAACCCCTTGTTTATCTATGGTGGGGTGGGCCTAGGCAAAACCCATCTTTTACAGGCAGTCGGAAATGAAATTGCTAAAAACTTCTCCCAAAAAAAAGTTAAATATACCCCTTCAGAAAAGTTTACTTCCGGTGTGGTCACTTCAATTAGGAATCATGATATGGAGAGTTTCAAAGCAAAATATCGAGAAATTGATATTTTAATTATTGATGATATTCAGTTTTTGGCTGGTAAGGAAAAAACTCAGGAGGAATTCTTTCATATTTTTAATACCCTCTACGAAGAAAATAAACAGATTGTCCTTTCCTCCGATCGGCCTCCTAAGGCCATTCCGGCCTTAGCTGAAAGATTAAGGTCTCGCTTTGAGGGTGGAATGATTGCTGATGTTGGTTATCCTGATTTTGAAACAAGGATAGCCATTTTAAAAGCCAAATCTCGAGAAAGAAAGACGGAATTCAAAGAAGAAGTTCTTGAGTATATTGCCTCAAATATCCAAAAAAATATTAGAGAATTAGAAGGGGCTTTAAATAGATTAGTAGCTTACCAAAAACTGAATAAAAAAGAGCCAGATATCGAAATCACAAAATCCCTTTTGAAAAATTTAATCTTTTCTCCAACAAAAGTGATAACTCCAAAGAAAATTATCCAGGTAGTGGCCGAGTTTTATGATCTTAAGGAAAATGAGCTTTTAGGTTCTTCTCGAAAAAAAGAAATTGTTAGACCAAGACAAATAGCTATGTATTTACTAAGAGAAGAGTCCAAAAATTCCTATCCTTTTATTGGCCAGAAATTTGGCGGTAAAGATCATACAACCGCTATTTATGCTTATGAGAAAGTTTCTAAGGAATTATCTAAAAATAAGAACCTGGAAGAGGAAATCTATCTAATAAGGCAAAAAATATTTTGTGAATGAATGTAGGAAATTTCTTTTCTATGTTTTTTAAACAAACTTTTCACAGATTTTTAAAATGAAAATAGGATGAGCAGTATATAATAACAATAATGAAACTTATTATTTTACAAAATATATTAAAAGAGGGTTTAATTCTTACTTCTCGAATTTCTCCGAAGACTTTTTCTTTGCCAATTCTAAGTAATGTTTTAATAAAAAGTGAAAAAAACTTTTTAACTTTGGAAGCTACTGACTTAGAAATTGGTATCCGCTGGAAAGCTTTAGCTAAAATTGAAACTGAGGGTAATATTACCATACCTTCAAAAATTTTTTTTAATTTTGTAAATTTGTTACCCGAAAAACCAATTTTTTTAGAAACCAAAGATAATATTTTGAGTCTAAAATGTGAAAATTATCAAACAGAAATTAAAGGGCAAAGTGCCGAAGACTTTCCAATTATCCCTCAACCAATCACCGAAAACCCGATTATTTTTAATAGCCAAGTTATATCTCAGGTTTTAAGTCAGGTTGTTGATATTCCTAGTCTTTCTTCAGCCAGGCCAGAAATTTCAGGAATTTATTTTTCTTTTGAGAAAGATTTGATAAAAATAGTTGCTACTGATAGTTTTAGATTAGGAGAGAAGAAATTCTTTCAGGAAAAAGCAAAAATACTTCCTCAACCTTTTTCTTTTATCCTACCTCAAAAGGCGGCTAGGGAAATAATTAATATTTTTGGAGAAAAAGAAGAGGAACTCAAACTCCACTATTCACCCAATCAGGTTTTATTTGAGATTCCAATAGCTGGGACTAGCCAGCCGAAAATTCAATTAGTTTCCAGGTTAATTGAAGGCGGATATCCAGATTATCAGGCAATTATTCCAAAAAAATATCAAACGAGGGTTACTTTATCAAAAAATGAATTTTTAAACCAGGCAAAAATGGCCAGCCTCTTTGGCGGGAAAATTAATGAGATTCGATTTAAAATTGATTCTAAGGAAGGGAAAATTGAAATTTTTAGCCAGAATCCAGAGTTTGGCCAATATCAATCTTTTCTATCTGGGAAAATAGAAGGGGAGAGCCTGAAAGTCTCTTTCAATTGGCGATTTTTAATTGATGGTTTATTAAATATTAAAACTCCTGAAATTATTTTTGAATTAAATGGAGAGGAAGGACCAGGGCTTTTGAGACCGGTTGGAGACGATAGCTATCTCTATATTTTGATGCCAATTAAGACAGGTTAAATTTCAATGTTTGGCTTTTGAAAATTAGGGGCCCTCTGGGAGGGTGGTGGGTGGGTTGTAGTCTTTTTGATATTTTAATAAAACCTTTTCCATAAAGGCTCGCCAAATTGGTCCGGCCACCACTATTCCAGGTTCTTTTCTCATCGGAGAATTATCATTATTACCAACCCAGACCCCAACGACAATTGAAGGGGTATAGCCAATAATCCAACCATCTCTAAAGTTATCGGTTGTACCAGTCTTAGCAGCTACCTGATGGTCTTCAAAATACATTGGAGAATGTAGACCAAAAATTGGTGCTCTGGCTTGATTATCTGATAAGATATCGTTAATTAATCTAGCTACTTCAATTTCTAAAACCCTGATCGGGCTTTTTTTGTTTTCCTCAATTATTTTCCCTTGAGAATCTTCAATTTTTGAAATGGAACTTGGGGGAATTCTTAGACCCTCAGTGGGGAAAACCCCATAGGCTGAAACCATTTCCAGTAAATTTACCTCTCCTCCTCCCAAGACAATCGATGGTCCATAAAAAGAAATGTCTTTATTTAAAGTAGTTATCCCCATTTTTTTGGCTGTTTCAATGCTTTTTCTTAAACCTTGACGAAAGATTTCTTCTTGGCCTAAAAAATTATTTATTTCTAAACTTTCTAATTTATTTTCATTACCAACTAAGTAGAGGACTTTTATTGAAGGAATATTCAATGATTGGGCCAACCCTTCCCTTAAAGAAACCCATCCTCGGAAGCGATTATCATAGTTTTTAGGAATGTATTCTTTGCCGCCCCAAATTCCAAAATTTGTTAATTCATCTAAAACTTTTGTTTTTTCATCATAACCCTCTTTAAAAGCAGAAGCATAAACAAAAGGTTTAAAGGCTGAGCCTGGTTGTCGACCAGGATTTTCTTTTGTCCCAACTACTACATTAAATTGGGGATCAAATAAGCAATTTTTCCCAGAAATACATCCTTCAGGAAAAGAAGGGGCATAATAATCACCAGTCCCCACAGTCATTGCCAAAATTTCACCAGTTCTAGGATCAATTGCTACTAAACCTGCATTATGGGCATTGTAAATCTTGTTTTTTTTAATTCCCTCTCTGACTACCTCCTCAGCTATTTTTTGCAATTCCCAATCCAAAGTAGTATATACTTTCCACCCTCTTTCTCCTAAAAAATCTTTACCATATTTTTCTTCCAATTTTTGCTTTGTCCATAAAGTAAAATACGGTGCCTTAATTGATTCTCGAATTTGGGCAAATTTTATTTCCTCTTCTTTTGCTCTATTTTTCTCCTCTTTGCTTAAAAAGCCAAATTCAAACATCTTATCTAAAATATAATCTTTTCTGGCCAATAATTCTTCTCGATTTTCCGAAAGATAGCTCGGAGCCCTGATTAACGAAGCTAAAATAGCTGCTTCAGCTAAAGAAAGATTCTCGACCGATTTTTCAAAATAGGTTTTTGCAGCTGCTTCTACTCCGTAGGCATTTTGACCAAAAGGAACCTGGTTTAAATACCATTCAAGAATTTGATCTTTTGAATAGCGTCTTTCCAATTCTAGAGTTAAGACAATTTCTCTGATTTTCCTTGTTAAAGTTTTTTCTCTAGTTAAAAAACTTGAACGAATTAGTTGCTGGGAAATTGTTGAGGCTCCTTGAATAGGCTTTCTCAATTTTAAGTTAACCAAGATTGCTCGGCCAATTCCCCTTAAATCTATTCCAAAATGATTATAAAAATTGTGGTCTTCAGCTACAATTACCGCTTCCCTCAAATACTTTGGAATTTTTTCTAAAGAAACAATTTCTCTTTTTTCCTCTCCATAAATATCATATAAAAGGATTTCCCCTGTTCGATCGTAAATTTTAGTTGATTCGGCAAATATTTTCTCGGTGAATCTTTCTGGTCTAGGAAGTTCCCGAGCGTAATAAACGAACAAAACAATTGAAAAAGAAAGAAGAAAGAAAAAAATGAGGGCTAAAAATTTAAAGATAAAAAAAACCACTCTCTTTTTGTTGTTTTTTTGATAAATTTTAAGACTCCTTTTCCTTAAAGCCATAATTCAGTTTATTTTAAGGAATTTTGATGAATTTAGCAAATTTGTTATGATGAAAATATGAAAATTAACCAAGCAAAAATTGAGGAAGTTTTGACCAGGGGAGTAGAAAAAATCATTCCCAACAAAGAAGGATTGTTGGGGTTGATGAAAAAGAGAAAAATTCGTCTCTATCTTGGAATTGATCCAACTGCTCCCGAACTTCACCTCGGCCATACCATTCCTTTAAGGAAATTAAAAGAGTTTCAGAAATTAGGCCACGAAGTAATTTTACTTTTTGGCACCTTTACTGCTCAAATTGGAGATCCTTCAGAAAGAGATGAGAGAAGGAAAGTCCTTACCCCAGCTCAGATTGAAAAAAATTTGGCTACCTATAAAAAACAGGCTTCAAAAATCCTTGACCTTTCAAAGGTCAAAATTAAATACAATGCCGCCTGGCTAGCCAAATTCATTTTTAAGGATTTTATTAAACTCGCTTCTCATTTTACTGTTAGCCGACTACTTGAAAGAGATATGTTTCAACACCGTCTCCAAAAGGGAGGAGAAGTTTGGGTCAGCGAATTTTTGTATCCTCTAATGCAGGGGTACGATTCTGTGGTGATGAATGTCGATTTAGAAGTAGGCTCAACTGATCAAGAATTTAATATGTTAGCTGGGAGAAAATTACAAAGAATTTACAATAAAAAAGAGAAATTTATTTTAACTACTCCTATGCTTTTAGGTCTAGATGGAAGGAAGATGAGCAAAACCTACGGCAATACTGTCAATATTATGGATTCAGCCAGTGAGATGTATGGGGGGGTTATGTCCCTTAGGGATGATTTAATAATTCAATATTTTAAATTGTGTACTGAAGTGCCTTTAACCGAAATTGAAGAGATGGAGAGAAATTTAAAGCTCAAAAAAATAAATCCCAGGGCTCTAAAAGCAAAATTGGCCAGAGAAATTGCCAGTATCTATCATAGCAGAAAAGCTGCTTTGGAGGCTGAAAAAGAATTTAATCGGATTTTTAAAGAAAAAAAATTACCGAGGGAGATTCCCAAGGTAAAAATTAAAGAAAAGGTCTTTGATCTCCTCGAGTTATTGGTAAAACTGAAGTTAGTGAATTCTCGTTCTCAGGCAAAGAGATTAATTTACCAAAAAGGAGTGAAAATAGATGGCAAGATTGAGGAAGATTGGAGAAAGCAAATTAAAATAAAAAAGGGGATGATAGTTCGGGTTGGCAAGAGGAAGTTTTTAAAATTATTAACTTAAAATTCTTCTTCTCCTTCTTCAACTAATTCTTCTTCCTCCTCTTCTCCTTCCTCAGTTTCCTCTTCTTCAGCCCAAAAGGGTTTTAGAATTTTCTCTTTAAAATCCATATTTTTTCTTTGGTCTAATTTGACCTTTTAGGGTTATTATAAAAAGCCAAAAGGCCTTGTCAAGCCTCACTACCAATTTTTATTAGTGAGAGGCTATCCCCACACCTATTTAGGCAGCGGGGGTCAAGACCTTTTTAAAATAATCAAAATTTAAATTATATTTTCTACTATTTTGATTTTGAACTACGGCCATTTATTTTTTCAATTCTAAAAATTTTTTTTGAAGAGTCCCAGGCCCAAATTTCTACAGGAAGCTTTACTTTATTCTTTGTCAGAAAATTAGTTATTTTTTTTCTTTTTGCGGAAACATTAGGGAGAGTAGTCAATTGAATATTTTTTTTCTGTTTTCCTTTTAAAGCCAAAATATCTATAATTCCGAAAACATCAGTCTGTTTGTATTTTACTTTTGGGGCGAACCAACAGATAAATCCTTGATTTTCCAAAATTTCAATCGCCTTCTTTCTAATCAAGTTTTCTTTTGGCATAATTTAAACCTTTAAGGGCGAAGAGAACTATGTTCTCTTCTTCGATTCGCTTACCGAGTGAGGCGAAGCTAAGCAAAGGTGAAAAAGAGATTTATCTCTTCGCCCCGTTTCATGGAAGCTTGATATTAGAATAAATTTCTTGGACGGTGTCAGACTCATCTAAAGCTTCAAAAAGTTTTAGACAAGATTCTCTTTCTTTCTCTTTTAAATCGAGCATTTCTTTTGGTTTCCAATCGAGGATAGCCGAATCAATTTTGGCACCTTTTTCTTTTAAACTTTCTTTCATTTTTTCTAAATTTTCAATATTAACGTAGATATCTAATTCATCATTGTGCCAATAAATATCTTCGGCTCCCGCTTCAATTGCCATTAACTCTAATTTTTCTCGATTTTGCAAATCTTCAGTTTGCGATTTCCAATTTACGGTTACGCAGCCTTTTCTTTCAAACATCCATTTTATTCCTCCTTCTCCGACTAACTTTCCATTATATTGATTTAAAATCTGTTTAATCTCTCCCAGGGACCGATTTTTATTGTCGGTGATACCTTCGATAATAAGGGCGATTCCTGCCGGTCCATAGGCTTCATACGTAATTTCTTCAAGTTTTTCGCCGGGGATTTCACCGGTAGCTCGTTTTATTGTGTTTTCTATATTCTCTTTCGGGAGATTGTATGAGCGGGCCGTTTCAATAGCAAAGCGCAATTTAGAGTTGGTTTCGGGATTTGGTCCTCCTTCTTTTACCGCAACAAAAATCAACCTGGCCATTTTTGAAAAAATTTGACCTCTTTTTTTAGCCTCTAACTCCTTTGTCCTCCTTACAGTTTTTGCATGGGAATGGCCTGACATGTTTTTTACCCTTTAATTTTTTGACATTTTATACAAAATCTCACTTCTGGAGAAATCAGCAATCTTTTTAAAATAATCGGTTTTTGACATTTCTCACAAATTCCATATTTGCCCCATCTTTGGCGAGGCTCGCCTTTGGCGGCTTTCTTTATTTTTTCCAGAGCCAAATTGATATTTCTTAATTTCTTTTCTAAAATATATTCGACTGGTAGACGGGCTTCGTATTCTTCAACCTCATCGGCTGCCTTTTCTAGACTGGCAGATCCTGTCTCTCCATCAAAAAATGGGAAGAGACTCTCCCATCCTTCCTTCAATTTCTCACTTTCTTTAGCAAAAGTTTTTAGTTCTCGTTCAATAGAGATTTTTTGTTTTTCCAATTTCCTTTTCAATTTTTCAAGAATTTTTTTTGTCATAATTTAAAACTTCTGACTTTTTAAAATGGCAACTTTCCTTTTAAATACCAATACCAAAGAAAGAAAATTAAGGTTAAAATTATTAAAATTAAAGCCAAAATTAGAAATCTTCTTAAAATCTTTTCTAAAAGAGAAGGTTTCTGGGGGAGGGGCCTAAAAATTACTTTTTCGGTTACTTCTTTAATCTCCTCTGGTTTTGGCAGAATCTCCTCTGGTTTTGGCGGGGGTGGTACTTCCTTTTCTTCTAACATCCTTCTCAAGAATCTTCTTTTCTCCTCTTCTTCTTTTTTGATTTGGGCTATTCTTTTTTCAATTTCTTCTAAAGCTGCTGGCCTTTCTTCAACCTTTACTTTAACGATTTCCTCTTCTTTAGGAGGCTTTTTTTCAGCAATCTCTTTCAAGGATTGAGAAATTCTTTCAATTTCCTCACTAATTTCTTTTTCCTTTTTTGATAGCGGCTGATATTTTAAGTTAACCTCCTCTTCCCTTTTTTTAATTCTCTCTCTTTCACTGGTTAATTGCCATTTTCTTGCTTCAAACTTAGCTCTTTCTCTTTCCATTAATCCTCTTTCCTTTTCAACCCCCCTTTTTTCAGTTAAAAGAGTGGCTTCTTCCTCTTTTTTTTCAAGTTGACTAATTTTCTGCTCAATTTCCCTCTCCTTTATTAAAATCTCAGCTAAACCTTTACCAATTTCTGAGCTTTTACCTGAAATTTCAGCCAGTTCTTTTTTGAAAGGTTCTTCTTCTGACAGAATTAGAGAGAGTTCCTTTTCTAATTCTGATTTCTTTTCTTCCATTTTTATTTCTTTCTCCCTTTCTAAAATTTCTCGCTCTCTTCCTTTTAATTTCTCTTCTTCTTTCTGAATTTTTTGAAATTCAAAATCAATTTCCCTCAATTTAGATTCAAATTCTCTTATTTCATCTTCAACTCCCCATCTTTCAGTTTCGAATACTTCTCTTTCTTTTTCAACCTGCCACCTTTCTTTTTCAATCATTTGGAGCTCTTCAAAAGAAGTGGCCCTTCTTTCTCTTTCTTCAACCCCCTTTTTCTTTTCTTCAATCCCCCCTTCTTTTTCTAAAAGAGGCTTGAGTTTTTTTTGGAGTTGACTTATCTTTTCTAGGAATTGAGATTTTCTTATTTCTAAAGACCTTCCCTGGCTAAATAAATCCTCAATTTTCTTTGAAATTTCAATTTTTTCCTTCTGGAGTTCTTTCCTTTCTCCTTCGGCAATTTTTATTTCTATTTTTTTCTCAATCTTTCTTGGTTCCTCTACCTTTTTCCTTTCTTCAGCCAATTTTTTTTCTTTTGTCAAAATGGTAACTCTTTCCCTTTCTTTTCTAGCCTCTTCCTCCTTCAGTCTTTCAATGTCCTTTTGCATTGTTCTAATTTCCTCTCTTTTTAAAAGCTCTTTTTTTTCCTTAATTTCTTCTTCCATATTAATATCTACTTTTTCTTTTGACTTCTTTTAAACCCCGTAGTGAGAGGCTTTCTCTACTATGGGGTAAAGAAAGATTTATTCTTCCTTGTTCATCTATTGAGATTACTTTGACTGGTAAAATATCGCCAATTTTTACTTTTCGATGAACCAATTGGGAAATATGGATTAAGCCTTCTTGACCAGGCAATATTTCAACAATTGCCCCAAAATCTAAAATCTTTTTGACTTTTCCTTGGAAAATTTCACCAATCCTAACTTCTCTTGTAATATTTTTTATCCAGGAGATTGCCTTTTTGGCTGCCTCTTCGGATTCTGAGATGATATAAATTAAGCCGTCGGGTTGAATATCTATTGCCACCCCAGTCTCGCCAATAATTTCATTTATTGTTTTTCCTCCCGGACCAACGACCTCTCGAATTTTTTCTGGATTTATTTTCAGGGTTAAAATCCTTGGGGCAAAAATTGATAATTCCGGCCTTGGTTTTGCTAACACTTTTTCCATTTCATCTAAAATTTGAATTCTGGCCCTTTTTCCCTGTTCTAAAGCTTTCGTCAAAATTTCTTCATCTATTCCCTCAATTTTGACATCCATTTGGATTGCAGTAATACCAATTCTCGTTCCGGCAATTTTGAAATCCATATCACCGTGGTGATCTTCAGGCCCTTGAATATCAGTTAGAACTTTGTATTTCCCTTCTTCATTTTGCATCAATCCAATGGCGATTCCAGCTGCTGGTCTTTTAATCAGCACCCCGGCATCCATTAAGGCTAGAGAGGAAGAAGAGACCGAAGCCATTGAAGTTGAGCCATTGGAAGATAAAATTTCAGAAACAATTCTCATTGTATAAGGAAATTGATCAAAACTGGGGATCAAGGGTAAGAGGGCTTTTTCAACCAACATTCCGTGGCCAATATCTCTTCTTTGAGGTCCCCTCATTGGTTTAATTTCCCCAACGGAGTAGGGAGGAAAATTATAATGGTGCATAAATCTCTTTTTACCAACAATTTCCATTCCTTCCAATAATTGCTGATCGCCAGGGGCTCCCAAGGTCAAAATAGATAAGGCCTTTGTCTGGCCACGGCAAAATAAACCTGAGCCATGGGTTCTAGGAATTAGTCCTGCCTGACAAGAAATCTTTCTCATTTCGTCCAATTTTCGACCATCTGGACGCTTTTCTTCAAAAATTATCTTTTGGTGGACCAATCTTTCAATCTCTTTTTCAAAGAAATTTTGGGTATAATTTACTTTTTCCTGGCCAGGGTATTTTTCTTCAACAAAAAGAGCTAAATCTTCTTTCAATTTGTTTACTTCTTCCATCCTTTCAATTTTTTCTTCTTGGTATAAAGCCTTTTCCAATTTCTCACCTAAAAATTCCTTAATTTCCTTTTCCAATTGAAGATCAGTTGGTAAAATTTCAATTTCAATTTTCTTTTTTCCAATTTTTTTTGAAATTCCTTTTTGGAAATCAACTAGCTTTTTTAAATAAGGTTTTCCAAATTCAAAGGCTTCTAAAACTGAATTTTCTTCAACTTCGTCAAAATTTCCTTCGATCATATTAGTTAAAATTTCTTCCCTCCTTTCTATACCGACACAGACCAAATCTATTTTACTTTTTTCCTTTTCCTGATAGGTTGGATTTAAAATAAATTTGCCATTGATTTGACCTATCCTGATTGCTGAAATTAGCCCTTGCCAAGGAATGTCAGAAATTGAGAGAGCAATTGAGCTAGCGATTAATCCCAAAATATCAGGATCGTTTTGGAAATCGTAGGAGAGGCAAGTGATAATTACTTGGACTTCTCGATCTAAATTTTTTGGAAAAAGAGGCCTAATTGCCCGATCAATCAATCTGGCATTACAAATTGCTTCATCAGAAGGTCTAGTCTCCCTTTTAATATATCTTGGCCCTCTAATTTTCCCAGCCGCATAATATCTTTCTTCAAATTCAACTGTTAAAGGGAAAAAGCCAACTTCCTTTCTTTCATATTTTGACATTACTACCGTCGCTAAAACCATTGTATCGCCATAGCGCAAAAGACAAGAGCCATTGGCCTGTTCAGCCAGGTTCTTAATTTCAGCTGTTAATTTTCGGCCAGCAATCTCAATTTCAAAATTTTGATTTTTCATTTTGTTTTTAACAAATATTTTTCTGGGTTTTCTTCCAAATCGATAAACTCATCAGCAACTTCTTTCAATTTCACTGAGCAAGTTCTTCCAAAAGCAATAACCTCTACCCTTTTCCCCTGATTTTTCAAATATTCAACCAAGGCGACAAAATCACCATCTCCAGAGACTAAGACTAAAGTATCGACACTAGGGGCTAATCTTATAGCATCAATAACAATTCCAACATCCCAATCAGCCTTTTTCAAACCGCCGTAAAATTCCTGCAGATCCCTGACCCGGGTCTCAATTCCCAATTTTATTAAGGCCTCAAAAAAGGGTTTTTCTTCCCCAGTCTTTGTTTTAACAACGTAGGCAAAGACCCGAATCAAATTTCTCTGAGAAACTGCTAATTTCAAAATTTCTCGGAAATTAACTCTGGCCCCATATAAATTCTTTGCCGAATGATAAAGATTTTGGACATCGATTAAAACCCCGACTCTTTGACCAGAATGCTTTATTGTCATTTTTTAAGACCGATTTTTTTTATAAGGATATTGTATCTCTTTTCGTCCTCTTCTTTTAGATAATTTAAAAACCTTTTCCTTTTTCCAACCATTTTTAATAAACCTCTTTTTGAATGGAAATCTTTCGAATGCTGTTTTAAATGTAAAACCAACCTTCTAATTTCTTCAGTTAATAAAGCAATCTGAACCTCCGGTGAGCCAGTATCTACCTCATGGAGTTTGTATTTTTTGACTATTTTTAATTTTTCTTCAGGAGTAAGCATTAAATCTAATTAAATTTTATCATAAAATAAAAAAAGCCAAAAGGCTTATGCCACGTCAAACGTGACTACCGCGTAAGACGCGATGCCCCCAGCAGGACTCGAACCTGCAACTCCTTGCTTAAGAGGCAAGTACTCTACCAATTAAGTTATGGGGGCAATTTATTTTGTTGAAAATATTATTTTCCGAGAAGGTTCTCGAAGGATTACTTTCTCTAATAAGGCATTTTCTGGGGTTTGAAAGAATATATAATCACTTTTTATACTATTCGGCTTTAATTCTATCTCAAGAAGAGGAGGTTTTTTAGATTGGAGTAATGCTTCATAAATTGGGGAATAAGAATTATTTTTTTCATCGACAATTGCCCAACTCATATAATGGGATAATTTAACTATTTCAGTTGATTTATTTTCGTATTGGACTTGGAGAGAGACAGTTTTAAATCCCTCAGGAGGTTTGATTTCTTTTATTTCGCGGTCTTTCAACCCGATTACTTCCATAAAAATACTTTCTTTTAGTTCTATTTTTTCTCCTAATTTTTTTTCTAAAACCAAGCCAGGCCAGTCGATTTTTATTATTTTCCAATAATCCTCTTCTTTTATCAAATTAATTTCGAAAATAACCTCTGATGGTAAATAAAAGTTAAAAAATACGGAGCCTTCCATTTTATTTGTCTTTATATCGAGAGTTATATTAGCTTCACTATTTTTAATCTGAATATTCTTTATTTGATATTCTGGTAAGCCACCTTCTTTTTCCTCAGGTTGGATCCAGACAGGTTGGGCCCAGAAAAATCGACGGAGATTTTCATATTTCTCATTAAAGATCTCCACTTTTGGAAAATCAGAAAATAGATATTTTTCTGCTTCCTGACGATTCCTTTCTTGTTCTAATAAAAAATATTTAATTACTACTTCCTCTGGAGATGTTGGATAAGTGACAGGAGAGGGCGTTATTGACTGAGGCTTTGGTTTCAAAATAAAAATTTTCATTAAAACAAAAATTAAAATTAAAACAAAAACTGAAACTAAACCTATTATCAAGATTTTTTTTGTTTTTTCTCCCAAATAATATTCTTCAAACATATTTTAGATAAATTAAGGGCAGACAGGTGCTCCACCGACAGGACAATCGATTTGGTTCCAAGGCTTACCAAAAATTTGACCAATCTGTCCTGGCCCTGGTATTCCGCCAGTTGTAATAAAAGTTATTATGGTATTAACAATTACCCAAGCGAGAAGGAAAATTAAAATACCAATTACGGCTGCGGTTAAAATCTTTGTCCCTCCACTGATTCTTCTCGGGTCACCAGCAGCCGTTAAAAGCATTGCTCCGCCAACTACAAACATTAAAATTCCAATGGGAGTGATGACATATAGAATCAGAAAATCAACGATTCTTTTAAACATCAAAAAGAGATGACAGAGGGTGCAGGGATCAGTTTCTCTCCCTACAGTTTCGGCAGCGTCTCGGTGTCTTCCGCAAGGAACCAGCCCTGCTGGCACTGGGCAATTTGGATCTTCTATATCTGCTAATCCATCTTGGTTATTATCAGAATTATCATTACAATTAATAGCGCAAATTTTAGTATCTGGAAAATATTGGGCAGTACAAATCTCTGCATACTTTGCTGGCGAAATTTCAATTCTTGATCCAACCGCCGGGCAACTTCCGCAAAACTCCGGAATTATTCCTTCAAATCCTCCTGGATTTACACAGGCATTATTATCATTCCAATCATCTCCACCAGGACAAGCACCATTTAAAAAACCGTCTCCATCAGTGTCATTTATATTCAAGAAAATTTCTTTATAGATTGCTTCAAGCGTAGCAGCGTCTGAGGTTTCAAAGTAATCGCTTGGAGAAGTTGCCATAGCTCTTAAAAGGGTTTGCTCGGGAGAACCTGGTGTTATTGCAAAACCGATTGTATAAAGGGTCGCTATTGCTTTCACAGCATTAGCTTTATTTTGTTCTGGATTATAAGGTGGTGCTTGCCCGCTACATTCAGGTTTCCCGTCGCTTAAGAAAATCACTACTTTATTAGCTTCTGCCCGGGCCGTACCTAATAACCCTAAGGTTTTATCAAGAGCATCAATATAATTAGTGCAACCTCCAGCTGAGATACTGGCAATCTTAGGATCTATTACACTCGTACTATTACTCCAACTAAGAATGAAATCTGCGCTATTGCTAAAAGCGACCACTGCCTCTCCATTAGCCGTTCCTACTGGTAAAAGTAAGCTTGTAAATGTTGTAGCAGCACCTTTTGCTGCATCTATTCGCGTTATTCCGTCTGCGCTCAAATTCATACTTCCAGATTTATCAATCACCAAAATTACATCAGCTGGCGTACATTCCGCAGGCGGTGGCGGTGGAGGCGGACAAGTACAATCAGCTTGACATTGTCCTGGGCATGCTGCGTCATCCGTCCCGTCGCATTGTTCTGCCTCTTCTCTTATATTATTTCCACAAACTGCTGGAGGAGGAGCCGCCTTAACTATTAAATTAAAAGTAGTACTCCTACTTAATCCACCATCGGCTCCGGTTACAGTAATTGGATAAGTTCCTAGAGCAACTTCAGCAGGGGTTGAAATAGTTAATGTTCTACTACAGTCACTAGTACAGGTATTACCGGGAGCGAAATTAGCTGTAGCCCCTGGTGGCAAGCCAGAAATAGAGAGAGTAACTGTAGCCCCTGCTCCATCAGTATAATCAACAGTGATTGTATTTGAGCCACTTTCTCCTTGAGCTACTGTAATATCGCCAGAATTAGAGAGCGAAAAGTCAAAAGGGCAGGTGGCCCCAACGTGCTTATTTACTGCTACCAAATCCTTCATATCCATTTTATTATCACCATTTAAATCACATTGTGCCCAATTTTCACCAAAATGTGTACTGCATAAATTTAAATCATTTGCATCAACTACCTCATCTCCATTTATATCTCCAAAAAGACGACAATCAGTCTTTCCAACATGCTTAGCTACTATCGCCAAATCCTTAATATCCACCTTATCATCA
>Ga0315312_1000145_pt1 | contig 111159 bp, 109 predicted proteins | sample TDP7_MG_FD_203629 | JGI IMG/M metagenome (GOLD analysis project Ga0315312, IMG submission 203629) | Freshwater sediment microbial communities from Lake Towuti, South Sulawesi, Indonesia - TDP7 | ecosystem: Environmental > Aquatic > Freshwater > Lake > Sediment | place: Indonesia: South...
GCGCTTGATTATTTAACACCTTATGAGTACTATCAACAATGGTTGCAAGTAACCAAAAAAGGGAGGTAATGTGTCACTAAGGTAGTGGACGAAGACATAACCTTTACAAGTCATTCTTTTTATGTTAATATAAGGCTAACCCTCGGACTAGGAAAGAAGAGATTCACTTTGCTTGGTTCGAGGATTAAATAGTGAAGGGGGCTTTTAAATGCCTTTGACTAAAGACAAGAAACGCGGAATTATTAACAATTTTCAACAACATGAAGGGGATACTGGTTCTCCGGAGGTGCAAATTGCTCTCCTGACCGAAAGAATCAACTACCTTACTGAACACTTTAGAGTCCATGTTAAGGATCATCATTCTCGTCAGGGACTTCTTAAAATGGTAGGTCAGAGACGACACTTGTTAAATTATCTGCAGAAAAAAGACATCGAGCGCTATCGAGCAATAATCACTAAGTTGAATTTAAGAAAATAAAAGCCCACCCACTGGGCTTTTTTAATTTCTATTTGGGGGTAATTGGAAATCATGATAGATAGGTTGCAGATGGAAGTTGCCGGAAGAAATTTAATTCTAGAAACTGGCAGAATGGCCAAATTAGCGGATGGGGCAGTTTTTGTCCAGTACGGAGATACCGTTGTTCTCGTTACTGCGGTATCATCGGAAGAGCTAATAGAACCCCAGGAATTTTTCCCCCTTACCGTAGAATACCGGGAGATGACCTATGCGGCCGGAAAAATTCCCGGTGGCTTCTTCAAGCGGGAAGGCCGTCCTCGTGACCATGAGATTTTAACTGCCCGATTAATTGATCGTCCTCTGCGTCCCTTTTTTCCTCCGGAATATAACCGGGAAGTGCAGGTAATCGCTACCGTGCTTTCTTCTGACCAACAAAATGATCCTGATATTTTGGCTATTAATGGTGCCTCGGTAGCACTTACTATCTCGGATATCCCCTTCCGGGAATTCATCGGGGCAGTTAGGGTTGGCAGAATGGAAGATAAGTTTTTAATCAATCCTACTTTGAGCCAACTGGAAAGAAGTGAACTCGATCTGGTGGTAGCAGGGACCAGAAATGCTATCGTAATGGTAGAGGGAGGAGCTAAGGAAGTCACGGAATCGATGATAATGGAGGCTTTTGAAGTTGCCCATCAGCAAATTAAAGAAATTGTGGATTTCCAGGAACAATTTACCCGGATTCATGGTAAATCCAAGCAGGAATATGTTCCCTTTGTTATTAACGAAAAAATCGAGGAGGCGGTGCGAGATTATGCTTCTTCTCGGGTAGACAGCATAATTGTCATCGCAGATAAGCAAGAACGTAATAAGACAATGGAAAACTTACTCCAGGAAATACTTAGCTTACTGGCGGAACAATTTCCTGGGGAAGAGGTTCAAATCCGACTGGCGCTGCGGGAACTGGAAAGGGAAAGAGTGCGGCGAATGATTATCGATAAAAAAGTCCGGGTGGATGGCAGAGTTTGGGATGAACTACGTCCAATAAAGTGTGAGATTGGTGTCCTCCCTCGAACTCACGGATCTGCTCTCTTCACCCGGGGACAGACTCAGAGTCTGGTGGTAACTACCCTGGGAACTTCCGTGGACGAGCAGATTGTCGATGAACTGGAACGGGAAACTAAAAAAAGTTTTATGGTTCACTATAATTTCCCACCCTTCTCAGTGGGAGAGGTCCGCCCGGTTCGCGGTCCTGGGCGTCGTGAGATCGGACACGGAGCCCTTACCGAGCGAGCCCTAACCGCGGTCATGCCTCCCAGCGAAAAATTTCCTTATACTGTAAGAGTAGTTTCTGATATTTTAGAGTCTAACGGTTCCTCTTCCATGGCCTCAGTTTGTGGAGGTTCTCTCTCCCTTATGGATGCTGGAGTCCCCATCAAGGCTCCGGTAGCCGGAGTAGCCATTGGGCTGGTCAAAGAAGATAATCAAGTGGCAATTCTTACTGATATTATCGGTTTAGAAGATCACTTCGGCGACATGGATTTTAAAATTGCCGGCACTTCCCAGGGGATCACCGCTTTGCAACTGGACATAAAAATCGATGGAGTTAATTTTCCTGCTCTTCAAGAAGCGCTCCATCAGGCTCGGGAAGCGCGGTTAAAGATTCTAACTAAGATGATAGAAGCTATTGAGAAACCGCGCCCCAGTATTTCCACTTATGCCCCGCGTATTATCACCCTGCAGATCAATCCCGACCGTATTCGCGATGTTATCGGCCCCGGAGGTAAAATTATCCGTAAAATTATTGAAGAAACTGGTGTAACTATTGATATTGAGGATGATGGTAAAGTAATGATTGCTTCTCCTGATCAAGAAGCTGCCTCCCGGGCAGTGGATACGATTCGCACGCTCACCCAAGAGGCTGAGATAGGCAAAATTTATCTGGGGAAGGTTACCCGACTTACCAATTTCGGGGTTTTTGTAGAAATTTTATCCGGCCAGGAAGGGCTGGTTCATATTTCCCAGTTAGATGAGCACCGGGTAAGTCGGGTGGAAAATGTGGTCCGCGAAGGAGATGAAATTCTGGTTAAAGTTATGGAAATTGATAAGGGGGGACGGATTAATTTAAGCCGAAGAGCGGCTTTAAGAGAGACGGGAAAAGGTGCTTCGGAAAAGGAAAAACGGCAGCCCCGGGTTAATATTCGTTTCCGCCGTTAATCATTTTAAAGCTGGCGCTGCTCATGGGTTCATTTGGCGGTTTTTTACAACTGGGAAGTGATGTACCTCCATCGGGAGTAGAGATATCTCAGTGCGATCATCAAGGATATTGTCGTGCGAGGTGTGCCTGCGTATTGTCCAGTCTGACGTGTGCCTGCATATTGTCCAGCCTTAGGTAAAGTGCTGCTGAAGTATTTAGAAGAAAAGAAGCTTAATGATTATCTCGCAGAAGTAAAATTAGAGCCTCTGACGTAATGAATGTAGCGGCAAATATCTCAAGAAGTTTGGACTTTAAAGGTCCTGCAAGAGGAAGTGATAAAGATGTGACAGAAAGAGAAGTAGCTGCTAAAGCAGTTCGTAAACCTCAAACAATTTTAAATTTTATTCTAAGGAGGGGTTGAAATGTTATTAAAAAAATTATTTGTAGTAGGGATACTAGTATTAGCTTTGGCGTTTGCGGCGTCTGGTGCTCCCAAAGTGAAGATCGTATTCTCCGATTGGCATCTAACGGAGCCACATTGGGAGAAGGCTTTAAAAGAGGCTATGGCAATATTTATGGCACGGAATCCGGATATTGAGGTAGAGCTTGACTACGTCTCGTACGGTGAAAAAGAGGTCAAATATATAACAGCAATAGAGGCAGGTGTAGGCCCAGATGTAATGCATCTGCACGCTTATTCTCTCCCCATGTTCATGGGGAAAGGTTACCTCTATGATATAACTTCTTTAATCGCAGCAGAAGGGCCTGGATTTCTCGATCCATGGTATCCAATAACGCTGGAGCTGATGAGGAAGGATGGCTATTATTATGCCATGCCCGGTGACTTCATGGCCATGATATTCCTATACAACACGAAACTGTTTAAAGAGGCAGGTTTAGATCCCACTAAGCCGCCGAAGACATGGGACGAATTCTTAGACTATGCCAAGAAGCTCACGCGGGATCGGGATGGCGACGGCAGGATAGACACCTGGGGCAACGGAACGGTTGGCAAGATAGATCCTGGATTTGAGCTGCGGTTCACCCCTCTTCTCCTCAGCAACGGGGCAGATTATCTTACTCCTGATTATAAGTACTCGTCCTTAAATACACCTGCGGCAAAAGAAGCCTTCAAGTTCTGGATCGAGCTCTACTCTGTGCATAAGGTGATACCTCCAGGGGTTACCGACATGAGCCCAGGGAAAGTGAGAGAACAAATGGCCGCTGAGAAGGTGGCGATGAAGCTCAGCTCAGGATGGGGTCCGCCGATCATTGACCAGATAAACCCGGCATTAAAGGCCTTCGAAGTGCTTGAGGCAGCCCCGGTTCCGGTTAAGGCAGGCACCGCTCCTAAAATCCGCACTACCGCTTGGCTGAGTTCCTGGGTGGTCAATAGGAACACAAAGCATTCTGCAGAGGCCTGGAGATTAGTTAAGTTCATCACCAGCAAGGAAATGGAGGAGAAGTGGTTCCGGGATGCTCGGGTACTTTCCTCCAGGAGAGACGTCTCTGAGCAATACAAGGAGCTACTCAAAGACAAATTTGCTAAAGTCATCGCTGCGGAACTCTCACGAGCCAAGTTCGTCCCTCAGATTATAGAATGGCCGAAGATCATTGAGGCGGTCAACATCGCCGTGCAGGAGGGCTATGTAGAGAAAAAGACTCCCATGAAGGCATTAGAGGACGCATATAACAGGATTAACGACATCCTTAGCATTTACCGAGCACCTGGAGAGACATATCCTCCTTTCTGATCGGAACTGCAAGAGGGGGTTGACCTCCAAGATCGGCCCCCTCTTTCACCTCTTGAAAGGGACAATAAAATTTAGTTTAACATGAGATTTCTCAAGGTTAGGACACAAATTCGGGAGAGGCAGCCAAAAATTTATAGAGAGAGACAACAAGCATACTGGTTCATACTGCCCTGCCTTTTAATGCTTCTTTTAATTTTAGGGTTCCCAACAACTGTGGCCATACTTAATAGCTTCGCTCCTATATGGACCAGGGGATCTGCTACTACATTCACCTTGGAGAATTATAGAAAGCTTGCCAAAGATCCGATCTTTTGGAACTCCCTTGGTAAGACCTTTTATTTTGTCGGGGGCACTGTAGCCTTGCACCTTTTATTGGGATTGGCTATGGCCTTGGCCTTAAATGTGGAAATTAAGGCCAGAAGGTTTTTCAGGGTTTTGGCCATACTGCCATGGTGTATGCCCGATGTGATCTCTGGACTTATCTGGGGTTTTATGTATGATCCTTTAAGCGGGATAATCAATGACGTATTGATGAGATTGCACCTCGCCAATACGAATATTGAATGGCTAGCTAATCCTAACTTAGCCATGCCAAGTGTTATCTTTGCTGACGTTTGGCGAGGATATCCCTATGTAATGCTTATCTTACTTGCTGGACTTCAGGCCATCTCTAAAGAGTTATATGAAGCGGCAAGGGTCGATGGGGCTTCAGTTGTGCAGGAGTTCCGGTACATAACCATACCAAAGCTGAAGCCTATGATTGTGATCGCTACAGTATTGGACATTATATGGCAGACTAGACGGTTTGGTTTAATTTATGTTATGACGGCAGGGGGTCCGGGCCGTGAGACCGAAATTATCTCCATTTTAGTTTACAAAGAATACTTTAAGTACTTCAATTTTGAATATGCTTCCGCTATGGCCGTAGTTATGGCTATCATTTTGCTCATAGTGAGTCTGCCTTATGTGCGGATGATTGTGCGCAGAGTGTGATCATCATGATAAGAATGAGACGTCTCTTTACCGGAACCTCAATAGCATATCTGTTACTGGGTTTTGTTTGCATATATAATATTATTCCATTTCTTTGGATGATTTCCTCATCTTTGAAAACTGATGCGGAAGCTTATGCCATTCCACCCACTTGGTGGCCACACAACCCCACACTTAAAGAAGGTTACATTAAGGTATTAATATGGACAAACTTTCATATTTACTTTATGAATAGCACCATCATATCCTTAGGGGCAGCACTTCTCTCTACTTTGATAGGTGCATTAGCAGGTTACGGCTTCTCCAGGTTTACTTTTAAAGGTCGTGCTACGCTGATAGGATTAATCTTGGCTTCCCAGATGTTACCCGGCGTGCTCTTAGTGGGGCCTTATTTCAAGATGCTGGCTAAGCTCCATTTATATAACACCTATCCAGGCATAATCCTCGCTTTTACTACCATTACTCTTCCTTTTAGCGTCTGGATGTTAAAAGGTTTTATAGACACTGCTCCTGAAGAGTTGGATCAAGCGGCCATGATAGATGGTTGCTCCAGGTTAGGAGTCTTTTTCAGGGTTGTGCTTCCTATTATCACCCCCGGCATGGTAGCTACCATTATCTTTGCATTTCTGTTAGCTTGGGGAGATTTATTGTGGGTGCTGGTTTTGACCAGCACCGAGTCAATGACCACCGTAACCTTGGGGCTTAGCCGCTTAGTGACGCAATTTCGCATTATTTGGCCTCAGCTAATGGCTGGCTCAGTTATCGGCGCACTGCCGTCGATAATATTGTATCTGTTACTGCAAAATTATTTAGTCAAAGGTCTTACCGGGGGGGCTGTAAAGGAGTAAACTAATTACCGAAGAAAGGTAACGCTATGAAACTAGAAAGCAAGGTAGCTATAGTAACGGGCGGGGCACGAGGGATAGGAAAGGCTATTGCTCTGGCACTCGCACGAGAAGGAGCGCAGGTAATCGTGAACGATGTTAACCTTGAGGGGGCAGAAGAGGTCGTTGAGCAAATAAGCTCGATGGGACGGCAGGCCAAGGCCATGAAAGCAGATATCTCTAAGCGAGAAGAGGTCAAGAGAATGATCCAGGAGACCCTAGCAATCTTTCATAAGATCGATATACTCGTCAATAACGCAGGGATAATTAGGAGGGGTTCCTTAGAGGATCATACTGAAGAGGATTGGGATAAGGTGATAGCAGTCAACCTTAAAGGGACGTTTAATTGTGTAAAGGAAGTGGTCCCGATCATGAAGAAGCAAAGATATGGCAAGATCATAAACATTTCTTCCGTAGCAGGGAAGGTGGGTGATATAGCCTCAGCCCCATCCTATGGAGCTTCAAAAGGGGCGATCAACGCCTTTACCAAGTCCCTCGCCCGGGAGCTCGCCCCCTATGGGATCAATGTGAATGCCGTCGCCCCTCATGCGATCGAGACGGAGATGAGCGCTGAGTGGTCCGAGGAGAAGCGCTGTCAAATCATCTCTCAGATCCCTTTGGGGAGGCTAGGGCGGTCCGAGGAGGTGGCCGAAGCGGTAGTCTTCCTAGTCTCCGGCGGAGCGGCCTTCATCACTGGGGAAATATTGGACGTCAACGGCGGGTATCTTATGGATTAAAGCTTTATCGACGGCGGTTTCCTTGCTGGAGATGTAACGTTATGAGGTGCGAGATGAAATGGGCAGATTGTTATGATCTTTCGGGGAAGGTGGCGGTGCTGACCGGTGGCGCTGGCGTGCTCTGCAGCACCATAGCTAGAGCTTTAGGTGATTGCGGAGCCCAAATAGTCATCTTGGATATAGCTGAGGAGGCGGCTAATAAATTATCTGGAGAGCTGAAGGAGAAAGGCATTGATTGTTTGGCTATTCGTACTGATGTATTGGACAAAGAAGACTTAAAGAGGGCCGCAGAAAAAACTATGGAAACTTTCGGTCGAGTAGACATCCTCATCAATGGAGCTGGGGGGAATAGGCCGGAAGCGACTACCGGCCCCAACATCTCCTTCTTCGATCTACCCGAGGATGCGGTAAAATGGGTCTTCGACCTGAACTTCTTGAGCACTTTCTTGGCTTCCCAGATATTCGGCAAATTGATCGCCGAGAGAGGAGAGGGTGTCATCATCAACATCTCCTCGATGAACGCCTTCCGCCCGCTGACGAGAGTCCCCGCTTACGCGGCGGCCAAGGCCGCAGTCAGCAATTTCACCCAATGGCTGGCAGTATACATGTCTCATAACTATTCAGATAAAATTCGGGTAAATGCTATAGCTCCCGGCTTCTTTATGACTGAACAAAATCGCTTCTTGCTCATTGACGAGAAAAGCGGAGATCTAACGCAACGAGGGAAGACTATTATTGACCATACACCGATGGGACGTTTCGGCGATCCAGAGGACCTTATGGGTGTGGTCCTTTGGCTGGCCTCCCCAGGGGCTAGCTTTGTCCATGGGGCAGTTATACCGATAGATGGAGGCTTTTCTGCATTTAGTGGAGTCTGAGGATAAGTAAAGGTGATCTTTATTAACATAGGTGGTAGCAGTTAATTTAGGAATTGACAAAAAATAAGTCTTTATTTATACTTAAAGTCGTTCCGTAGAGAGCAGGGAGGTGATAATCAGAAGAATATTAAAACGTTAGGTAGTCATTAAATAAAAAGTAAGAAGGGAGGAAGATGATGAGCGAAAATTGGCGAAAAACGTTGTATTTACTAACTATAATATTTATAACTACTGTTCTGGTAGCACTTCCTTTGTTTTCGGTCTCCGCCCAGAAAAAAGTTAAGATAACCATTTGGGTTCCGCCTTGGTGGAATCCAGTATCAGCTTGGAGTGGTCGAGAGATGATTAAACAGTTTAATGCTACCAATCCCAAGATTGATTTGGTACCGGAAGCATTAGCAGGGGTTGCTGGCCAGAGGTTAATGGAAGTGCAGAAACTTATGATTGCTGTTTCTGCCGGGACACCGCCGGATATTGCCATTATTGACCGCTTCATGGCCGCCAGCTGGGCCGCCCGGGGAATGTTAATTCCATTAGATGACTTAATAAAAAGAGATAACTTCCCCATGACTGATTACTACGATGCGGTAAGAGAAGAATGCATGATGGGAGGAAAATACTATGTAGTTCCTAATGGCACTGATGACCGGGCGCTTTACTGGAACAAAGATATTTTCAAAGAGGCAGGATTTGATCCGGAAAAGCCCCCCAAAACCTGGTACGAGGCTTATGAATATGCTACAAAACTCAGTAAGTATGATGCCCGGGGAAAACTTACCCGAATTGGATTTGTGCCTACCATGTCCTCGCTGGGGACTTACGTCGACAACAGCTGGCTCTATCTTTACGGATGGCAGAATGGCGGAGAATTCATGTCGCCGGATGGGAAGAAATGCACCCTCAATGATCCTTACATCGTGGAAGCATTAGAGTGGATGGTAAAGGTAAGCGATGCCCTGGGTGGAGCGGAGAAAATTGCTGCTTATACCCAGACTTTCCTTACCGATGCCCAGGATCCCTTCATTCTCGGCCAGATTGCCATGTATGTGACTGGAAACTGGATGCTGGGTACCTATTCTCGGTTTAAGCCCGATCTTAATTTCGACGTGGCTCCCGCTCCGGTTCCTGATGATCGCTACTTTCAGAGGGGAAGATTTAAAGGTAAACCCCAATTCATTACCTGGTCTGGAGGATGGTCCTGGGGTATTCCCAAGGGAGTAAAGAAGGTTGACGAAGCCTGGGAAGCAGTTAAATGGCTCTGCACCACACCCGGTTTCGAAGCCATGTATAAAGGCGATTATGAATATAACAAGTCCCTTGGTAGACCTTTTGTTCCCGGCATGAGTTCCAATCGGGTATCAGATGGTGTCCTCTTGGCTAAATATAGCCCGCTATTAACCGAAAAATATGCTAAATATGCCGAAGCCAATAAACTCTTCTTCGATTTAATGGAGGTTAGCCGCTTCCGTCCAGTAACTGCGGTGGCTACTGAACTTTGGGATTGGCACGTCCGGGCAGTAGAAATGGCGTCCTATCATAAGATGACCCCCAAGGAAGCCTTGGATTATGCAGCTTCTAAAGTCCAGGAAAGGATTGATGAGCTAATTCGTCAAGGGTTGATAAAATAAAGAGGCTAAGACTCCTGCATCCCTTTCCCAGGGGTGCAGGAGTCTTTTTAAAGAGCAAAATATTGAGGTGCGGATGGCGGGAAAAAAATCTTTGCGAAAGGCAGAGATACGGGCGGGATATATTTTTATTTCTCCCTGGATTCTGGGTTTCCTTTTCTTCACCGCCGGCCCGGTAGTTGTCTCTTTTATCTTAAGTTTTTCTAATTACTCGGTAGTAAACCCTCCTGATTTTTGCGGTTGGGAAAATTATAGAAACATTTTCACCAACGATCCTCTCTTTCGCAAATCTCTCTGGAACACTGTTTATATCACTATCTTAGGAGTTCCTTTGGGAATGATTACTGCTTTAGGAACAGCTCTTTTTCTCAATCTTAAAGTGAAAGGGATGGCCTATTACCGAGCAATTTATTATTTACCAGCCATTATGCCCATAGTCGCCGCCTCCATTCTCTGGCGCTGGATACTTAGTCCTAATTTTGGGATATTAAATGCCATTCTGGCCATGGTCAAAATTCCCGGTCCCATGTGGCTGGCCAGTGAGCAATGGGCCAAGCCGGCTATTATTCTTATGACCGTATGGGCTTCGGGTTCCAGCATGATTATTTATCTGGCAGGATTACAGGGGATCCCGCAGGAATTTTACGAAGCAGCTGAGATTGATGGTGCCAACTGGTGGCATAAATTCTGGCGAGTTACTATTCCTTTATTAACACCTACAATTTTCTTTACCCTGGTGATGGGGATTATTTTTTCCATGCAAATTTTTACTCAGGCTTACGTAATGACCAGTGGTGGTCCAGTAGATTCTACCCTTTTTTATGTTTATTATCTTTATAATAATGCATTTGCCTATTTTAAAATGGGATATGCCGCTGCGTTAGCCTGGATTCTTTTTATAGTAATTCTGGTGGTAACCTTATTCCAGTTGCGTATGGCTCGGTACTGGGTATATTACGAAGCAGGAGAGAAAAGATGAACTATAATAAAATTCCGGTATGGCAGATTCGGAAAAGAAGAAAGGAACTAATAAAAAAAGCTATCGCTCACTTTTTCTTATTAATAGGAGCAGCGATTTTTATTTTTCCTTACTTATGGTTAGTCTCTACTTCTCTGAAGCCTGATGAGGAACTGTTTACCTTTCCTCCCAGCCTAATTCCTCATCCGGTAATTTGGAATAACTATCCCCGGATGTTGACTTTTTTGCCCTTCACCCGCTTCTTTTTCAATACCTCTTATGTAACCTTTATGACTCTGGCAGGAGTTCTGATTTCCTGTTCTTTGGTAGCTTATGGTTTCTCCCGCCTGCGTTTTCCGGGAAGAGACATTCTTTTTGTAATACTTCTCAGCACCATGATGTTACCCTATCAGGTGACCATGGTGCCCCTTTACATTACTTTCAAGATGCTGGGATGGATTGATACTTACAAACCCTTGTGGGTGCCAGCCTTCTTTGCCTGGCCATTTTATGTCTTTTTATTGCGCCAGTTTTTCTTAACCATTCCTTACGAACTGGAAGATGCTGCTAAGATTGATGGATGCAGTTATTTTGGTATATACTGGCGCATAATGTTGCCTTTGATTAAACCCGCCATAGCTACGGTGGCTATCTTTACATTTATGGGGGCCTGGAATGATTTTATCGGTCCCCTCATTTACCTTAATACTACACAAAAACTCACTCTGGCATTAGGTTTGCAATTTTTCCGCACTCTATATTCTGGAGAGTGGAGTCTGATGATGGCTGCTGCCACTTTCATGACCTTTCCGGTAGTTTTACTTTTCTTCTTCACTCAGAAATATTTTATCCAGGGAATAGTGCTCAGCGGATTGAAAGCCTGATATTTATGGCGACAGCTGCAGCCCAATATTTTGAAAGCTATTGACTGAAAATATAATTATAAATATAATATAGGCGGTGGGGCTATAGCTCAGTTGGGAGAGTGCTTGACTGGCAGTCAAGAGGTCACGGGTTCGAATCCCGTTAGCTCCACCAGTCTTGATGTAGTGGCACTGCTAAATCTTAGAGGCAGTGCTTTGTTATATTAGTACTACATCGGCTCATCCCTGTTTCCCTTATTGTGGCATTTAAAATACACAGAAATAAACATTTGTCAGTTTTTCCTGTCAAAATATTTCAAAATTCTTGATTCAATATCGTGATGGGGAGGAAATGTCGAAAGGAGGAAGAATATGTCACTAAGTTTACCTAACGCAAGTGCTGCTACCTTGACGAGAAACAGGGTGGGAAGGGCACCTTGTTCTGGAATATGTGTTACCTGTATAGATGGATGTTTAGGTCCTTGTGAGGTAGGAAGGTCGGCTTTAAGGGGGAGAGAGATCCTTTATCCGCAGCCATTTGCTAAGATTACTGCTGGTTCAGAAAAAGATTATCCCGTAGATTTTTCCCATTTCAACATTCATGGTTCTTGTGTCGGGGCAGTGGGAGTGGAAGCAGATTCTGATAAAGCAGTTTTCCCAGCAGCGGATATCTCTACTGAGGTAGGTGGGGAAAATAAAATCAAGATGGATGTTCCTTTCTTCACCGGTGCTCTTGGTTCAACCGATATTGCCAGGATTCATTGGGAGTCAATAGCTATAGGGGCAGCACTCTGTGGTACCATTGTTGTCATTGGTGAAAATGTCTGTGGAACGGATCCAAAAAGTGAAATAAAAAATGGTAAGGTAGTTAAGTCTCCCGAGATGGAACGAAGGGTTAAAATCTATAAACGGTGGTATAACGGCAAAGGGAATATTATAGTTCAGATAAACGTTGAGGATACTAATTTAGGGGTAGCGGAATATGTTATAGAAAAATTGGGTGTTGAGGCTATAGAACTTAAGTGGGGGCAGGGGGCTAAAGATATTGGGGGCGAGGTGAAACTCTCCGCATTGGAGAGAGCACAAAAGTTAAAAAGGAGAGGTTATATAGTTTATCCTGACCCTGAAGACAAAACTGTTCAGGAAGCCTTCAAAAAAGGTGTCTTCAAAGAATTCGAGCGGCATTCCAGGTTGGGGATGGTGGATGAGGATAGTTTCTCTAAAGAAGTGGAGAGGCTGAGAAAATTAGGAGCTAAATACGTTACTTTGAAAACCGGTGCTTATCGCCCCCGAGACCTTGCTCTGGCAGTCAAACTTGCTTCTGATAACAGAATAGATCTTCTTACCCTCGATGGTGCTGGTGGGGGCACGGGAATGAGTCCCTGGCGAATGATGAATGAATGGGGCATTCCTACTGTCCATCTTGAATGTTTACTTTATAATTGTTTGAAGAAACTTGATGGGAAAAGAGCATTTATTCCTTCTTGTGCTATTGCAGGAGGAGTTGTTCTTGAGGATCAAGTTTTCAAGGCATTGGCTTTGGGTGCACCATATATCAAGGCGATATGTATGGGTAGGGCAACGATGACTGCTGCCATGGTGGGTAATACTATTGGCCAGATGGTTACTTCGAGAAAAGTCCTTCCTACAGATTTGAGTAAATATGGAGATAACCTAGAACAGATTTTTGTTGGAGCTGCCATTTTAAAGAAGAGATTAGGAAAAGATTTCACTAAATTACCGACTGGGGCAATTGGTATGTATACCTTTTATGATCGGCTGAGTGTCGGAGTAAAACAGCTCATGGCTGGTACCCGAAAGTTTGCCTTAAAATATATCTCCCGAGACGATATCTTTACCCTGACTCGCGAAGCTTCTGAAATCTCCGGTATTAGTTACGTGATGGATGCCGATAAAGAAGAAATAAATAAGATTTTGGAAGGATAAAATGGGACTTAATCTCGTTGATACAGTTCTAAAGAAATATAAGCAAAAACCGTGGGCATTGATTTCCATTCTGCAGGGGATACAGGAAAAAGTGGGGTATCTTCCTCCCGATCTTCTCAAACGAGTTGCTGAGCGGATGAACATTCCTCTCCCTCAAATTTATGGAGTAGCCACCTTCTTCAAGTCATTGAGCCTTACTCCGCAAGGAAGGCATAAGATAACTGTCTGCCTTGGGACCGCCTGTCATGTTAGAGGAGGAGAGAAGATATTGGCTGAAATTACCGACCTTCTCAAAATTGCACCCGGTGAGACAACTGGAGATGGTAAATTTACTTTAAAGGTGGTTAATTGTCTGGGTGCCTGTGCCATTGGACCGATAATGATAGTAGATGATAAATACTACGGTAAGATGTCCGCCTCTAAGGCAAAGAAAATTCTTGCTGGGGACAGGAGGACGAAGCGTGGGGAAATTAAGAAGCATATCCGAACTGGAGCGGTTAAGGGAAGCCATTATTAAACGAAATAAACAATTCAAAAAGACCGTTACTGTTTGCGGAGGAACAGCTTGCCACGCTTATGGGTCTGAATCATTAAAGCGCGTCTTTAAGTGTGGATTACAAAATAGAGGACTTGAGGATAAAGTAAGACTAATATTCAGTGGATGCCACGGTTTTTGTGAGCAGGGTCCACTGGTAGTCATCAGGCCTGAGGGTGTCTTCTATTGTAAAGTAAGGAAAGAAGATGTAGCTTCTATCATCTCAAAGACGCTGATTGAAGGTAAGGTTATAAACTCTCTATTATATAAAGATCCCGTAACTGGTAAAAGGATTACATATGAAAAAGATATTCCCTTTTATAAGGCTCAGAAAAGAATCGTTTTTGGCCAGAATGGTTTGATGGACCCCACAGTAATAGAGGACTACTTAGCCAATGGGGGATATAAGGCTATATGTAAAGTTCTGGCAGAAATGGAACCGGAGGAGGTAATTAGCAAAATCAAACGCTCTGGGCTGAGAGGCAGAGGTGGAGCTGGTTTTCCGACGGGGATAAAATGGGAGAGTTGTAGGAAATCAAAGGGAGATATAAAGTATGTTGTTTGTAACTGTGATGAAGGAGATCCCGGCGCATATATGGATAGAGCGCTTCTGGAAGGTAATCCTCATCTGGTCTTAGAAGGTATGCTTATTGGAGCTTATGCCATCGGGGCTAAGGAAGGTTATATCTATGTTCGTCATGAATATCCTCGAACTTGGAAAAATGCCGGTATTGCTATTAATCAAGCGAGGAGAATAGGTCTTCTGGGAAAAAATATCCTTGGTAGCGGGTTCAATTTTGATATAGAAGTGGCAAGAGGTGGTGGTGCATTTGTTTGCGGGGAGTCAACAGCTCTAATGGCATCTCTGGAAGGAAGGATGGGAGAGCCACGCGATAAGCAGCACTTACATACCGTCGAAAGTGGTTTATGGGGTAGACCAACGAATCTAAACAATGTGGAGACTTGGGCTAATGTCCCTATTATTATTAATAAAGGCGCCAAATGGTATTCAAAAATGGGTACCGCTAAGAGTAAAGGGACAAAAATCTTTTCCTTAGTGGGCAAGGTAAAAAATACTGGACTGGTTGAAGTACCGATGGGTATTTCTCTTAAGGAAATAATCTATGATATTGGTGGTGGGCCTCCTGATGGTAAGGATTTTAAAGCTGTTCAGACTGGTGGTCCTTCTGGTGGCTGCATTCCCAAAGAACTTTTGCATCTTCCAGTTGACTTTGATGAGCTTACAAAAGTAGGGTCAATGATGGGCTCTGGCGGGATGATTGTAATGGACGAGAGCACCTGTATGGTAGATGTAGCCAGATACTTTTTGAAATTTCTAATGGAGGAGTCCTGCGGAAAATGTCTTCCTTGCCGCGAAGGGTTAAAGAGGATGCACGAAATTTTGACTGGTATTGTTGAAGGGAAAAAAGACAAAGGAAGCATTGAACTGTTAGAGGAACTTGCTTGGGTAGTGAAGGAGGCCTCACTTTGTGGTTTAGGTAAAACTGCTCCTAATCCGGTTCTTTCTACCTTAAAATATTTCCGCAGTGAGTATGAAGCCCATGTAAAAGAGAAAAGGTGTCCCGCCGGTGTTTGTACTGCACTCATCAGTTATGGCATCAATTCCGAAATCTGTAAAGGTTGTGGTGTCTGCATCGATGTTTGTCCTCACAAAGCGATTGAGGGTGAAAGGAAAAAACCGCATCGGATTAATTTAGATTTGTGCACTAAGTGCGGCTCCTGTATAATTGTCTGTAAGTTTGGAGCCATTGAAATAAGATAAAGAGGGATAAGACATGCCTACTATTACAGTGGAAATTGATGGAGTGCAAACTAATGTAGAAAAGGGTACTACTATTCTTGAAGCCGCAATATTCTCTGGTATAAATATTCCTACCCTCTGTCACTTAGAAGGACTTTCCCCCTATGGTGCCTGTAGAATATGCAGTGTTGAAATATCAACTGATGGAGGGAATAAATTTAGAATAGTGGCTTCCTGTACTTATGAAATTCACCGGGAAGTTATTGTCAAAACCGATACTCCCCGGATAAGAAGAATAAGAAAAATTTTGGCGGAACTCCTGGTTGCCAGTGCACCCAATGTGAAATTGGCTCAAGATATTGCCTCCCGGATGGGAATCAGCCAGGTTCGGTTTAAAATGGAAGATAACCGTTGTATTCTTTGTGGACTCTGCGTCAGAATGTGTGAGGAGCAAATGGGTGCTGGAACTCTTGGATTTGCGGGGAGAGGGGTTGGGAGAATTATATCTCCGCCATTTGCTACTAAATCAGAAGTCTGCCTTACTTGCGGTGCATGCGACTCTATCTGTCCGGGAAAGATTATACCCTGTCAGGGAATTAAGATCCCCGGTGAGTTGTGTGGAAAGTGTCTGAGACAGGAAGATGCGCCTTTCTGCTGTCCACTGGGGACCTTTGGCTGTTTCTGCGAGAGAAGTCCCCTTTAGTTAGGATGTACTTCCGCCAGCCCATTTGTGGTGGGAGTCTTGTTTTCGGTTATTTCATTTGGTATAATGCCAGTTATCCAGTGGATTTTCAGAGGTCATGGATGAGGTTATTGCTGATTTCTCCCCGTATTTTAGGATCTGGTATCGGGAAGCGACTACTCCCTCCCTTAGCTTTACCAGTTTTGGCCGCAGTTACCCCTCCGGAAGTAGAAGTAAGCATTGTTGATGAAAATGTTGAGTTCTTAAATTACGAAATTCCGGTAGATTTAATAGGCATAAGTACTCATACCCTTACTGCTTTGAGAGCTTATCAAATTGCGCATGAATTCCGCTTTCGCGGCAAGACGGTGATACTTGGTGGTCCCCATGCCTCTGCCTTACCAGAAGAAGCTTTGAAGTATGCTAACTGTGTAGTAATTGGTGAGGCGGAAAGTGTCTGGCCAAAAGTCATTCGTGATTTCCAATCACACCGTCTCCAGAAGATTTATCGTCCGGAAGAATGGATGAATTTAGATCGGTTACCTCTTCCCAAAAGAGATTTGCTGAAACGTAGACGTTATCATGTTTTTAATACCATTCAATCCTCCCGGGGATGTCCCTTTAATTGTAGCTTCTGCACCGTAACATCCTTCTTCGGGGGAACCTTCCGTTTTCGTTCCCTTCGGCAAGTACTGGTGGAAATCGAAACCCTGGATGGAAAATATATTATCTTTGTAGATGACAATATCGGAGCAGACCTGAAAAGGGCAAAAGAACTTTTTGAGGCCCTAATCCCTTACGGTAAAAACTGGGTGGGACAGGCTACTACTACCTTCGCTCAAAACCGCTCCCTGGTGGAATTGGCGGCCAGGAGTGGATGTATCGGGTTATTTATCGGATATGAATCTCTCTCACCGGACAGTCTGCGAGAAGCGGGTAAGTTAATCAATGTGGTGGGGAAATACCGAGAGGGCATAAGACAACTGCATGGTCATGGCATCTTAATCCATGGCTCATTTCTGTTTGGTTTTGACCATGATGATCCGGACATATTTCAGAGAACAGTTGATTTTGCTATGGATGCCAAACTGGATTCAGCATCATTTTCCATTCTGACTCCTTATCCCGGCACCGGTCTTTACCGAAAGCTCTCCAAGGAAGGGAGAATTTTCACCCAAGACTGGTCGCAATACGGTCTTCGGCCGGTGTTCCGACCCCGCGGGATGTCGGTTGAACGGCTGGCAGAAGGCACCCGGTGGGCTATGAATACTTACTATTCAACCCCATCCGTGATAAGAAGGATTTTCTCCACCAGAAATCATCCCTTACTCCGGCTTCTGGTAAATCTGGGATTCAAAACCCGTAACTGTGGCTACCTCCAGAAAACTCTCTTATGGGGAAAACGAATCTCTGAAAGTTACCAAATGGGATAGCCGAGGAAAAAATGACTTCCAGTGCCTCCCTTACTATCTATGCCGATTATGGAGAAGAGCATTCCGGGCTGATCGAGATTCTTAGGGACTATGGAGTTAAGGTGGAACTTAAGAGGTTACCAGTAGGCGATTTTCTTCTCAGCAGCCGGGTAGGGGTGGAACGCAAGACTACTAATGACTTCGCACAGTCAATAAAAGGAAAACGTTTGTTTAAGCAGATAATTGAGCTTAAAGAAAATTTCTCCCGGCCGCTGATGATTATCGAAGGTCAGGATTTATATTCTATAAGAGGAATGCACCCTAATGCCATCCGGGGTGCCTTAGCATTAATTACTGTGGTGCATGGTATTCCAGTGCTTATTACCCGGAATCCCCGGGATACTGCGACCTTTCTCTGGATAATTGCTCGGCAGGAGCAGGAGTATTTGAACTATGAGGTTTCTCTCTACGGAAAGAGAAAAGCACCTACTTTAAAGGAGGAGCAAAAAAGAATTTTGGAAGCGATACCGCAAATTGGTCCGGTGCTAGCCGATTCTCTTTTGGCACATTTTGGGAGTGTGGAAAAGGTTGTACAGGCTTCTCCGGAAGAATTAATGCAGGTATACAAAATTGGTAAAAAGAAAGCGATGAAAATCCGGGAGGTGCTGGAAGCCCCTTACCAGTCGGACAGGAGTAGGGTATGACAAGTAGGGAGAGAGTGAAAAGAGCGATTGAGTTTCAAGGAGTGGATCGCATTCCAGTGATGCACGCCATTCTCCCCGCGGCCTGGTACCGTTACGGGGAGAAATTACAGAGCATAATTGAGAAATATCCTTCTGATCTGACGGAAAAAAGAACTCCTGGAGGGAGACCAGCTGCCGCAGGATACGAGTATAGTTCAGCATTAATGCGCGCCTGGTCCATCAGCGATGACTTTGCCTATTTTGCCCCGCGGACTTTTCAATATTAGGACTGATATTGACCGGCAGTATATTCTTCCTCGGGCCACTTCCGCGGAAGTAAAATCCTACGTTAAGAGAGTTATCGAACTTTTTGGGTCTCCGCGGGGAGGATTGATTGCCTGCGGGGAAATTAATTCTGATGCCTCGCTGGAAAATGTGGGAGCCATGTATCGAGCTTTTGAAGAATACGGCCGCAATTCATGATGAAGTAATAATTTTCAGGAGGAAGGGACAATATTCCCGCTAAAGGATTGATATTCACGAGGAAGGAATAATTTTCATGATGATGGAATGAAGGGAGGTTCCCCCTGAATCTCCTCTAGTAACCGCTGGGTTTTTTCCAACTGTTCCGGTAAGCCTTCTACCAACAATCGAATACTCCCTTCCGCTCCGACAATTCCTCCCGCAGCTAAAGAATAGGCCTGGACTCCAGTAAGAACTGATAGAGCTTCAATTTCCGTTACGATATAGCCGGTTATCGGGAAGAGGGTGAGAATCTGATCTTCTGCAGTTCGTTCCAGCAAAGTGAGCCGGTGAATTTCTAGGATATCGGCCGGAATGCATTTTTCCAATCCGATGGGAATTACCAGATTAATTCCCTGGCCGGAGATTCTCCCGAAGGTAGCACCAATGGTTCCTCCCGTAGGAGAACCGATGAGAATTCCCACCAGTTTACGCTCGTAATTGAGGGCATTTCCCCCTTTAATAAAGACATCACCCGCTCTCATCTCTTTAATGGCTTCCGTTACTGGCAAATCAAATAATGGCACTCCATTTCGAAAGACCACATCGGGAAGCGTCTCCCGACGTAAGTTTTCAATATCTGTTCTTTTTGCAGGGATAGTAATGCCGGTAGTATATTTAATCTTCTCAATTTTCTTCCCCAGGATTTCTTCTACAATATAACTGTTAGTAGAGCCTTTGGCAATAGCCACTATTCCTTCGTGCAAAGCTTTCTTAACCAGCGGGAGATTGGTTACTCCTCGGGCAATTAATCTCTTGGATTCAGAAACAGTAAGGACGAATTCCTTTTTCAATTACGCATCCTCCTTTCTCGGTGAAGATTACCTCCGCCGCAGTTAAGATTATACTTTAGCTTACAGTAAAAATAAATCTCAGCTTGCGGTTAAGATTATACTTTAGTTTGTGAGGAAAATTAACCTTAGCTTACGGAGGCCTCTTTTTCCTCCTGGAAACCAGCGATAAACCGGCAGATGGCTTGACGTAAGGCTTCTTCCGGATCCAGTTTTAGAAGACGGGCTAAGTGAACTAACAGGAATAGAATTTCTCCTAAATAATATTCTTTCTCTTCCAAAGGAATAGAAGATTTCTCCTCTTCCATAAGGTTAGCAATATTAGATGGGGCCACCCGTGATGTAATTTCCTTTCCGAAAATTAACTTTTGGAATTTCTCTATTCTCTCATACAACTTTTCCCAGATCTTAAGAACATTATCTTCTTCCTTACCTACCCGACTGACTCTTTCCTGCACGCGGTGGGCGCGAATTAACGCCGGCAGATGAACCGGAATGCCATCGAAAATTGTCCGGGAACGTTCTTTTTCTTCCTCCTTTTTGATTTCTTCCCAATTAGCCAGAACTTCTGCCGAATCCTTCAGTTCCACGGTTCCGAATACATGAGGATGGCGGCGTTTCATCTTGGTGATAGAGTGCGATAATACTCCTTCGATACTGAAATCACCTTTCTCGGAAGCAATCTGGGCATGAAAAATTATTTGATAGAGTAAATCTCCCAATTCTTCTTTAAATTTTTCGGAATTCTGTTCTTCTATAGCCTCCATTACTTCGTAAGTTTCTTCGATTAGAAAAGGCTTTAAAGACTCGTTGGTCTGTTCCCTATCCCAGGGACAACCTCCCGGATTTCGCAGTCGGCGCATAATTCCTACCAGTTCCGCAAACAGATTTTCCACCTTTCGATTCATAGATAAATCCCCTTTTCACATTAAAACTTTTAACTATTATAACATAGCACAAGGTAATATCCCAATACCCATAACATTAACTTTGATTAGAAGTGTAGGTGGCTTTCCAGGGATTTCCCAGAAAGAAGAGGAGGAATTAGGAATCTTTCTATCCCCGGAGCTCAATGTCAAAAAGATTTCAAATTTGAATACTCGGTAATTCCGTCTTCAATGGAGAATCTTTCAGAATTATTTAAGGGAGCTTATGGGATGAAAATTTCTTCTAACTCTTTTATTCTCTGCTGCGCAACTTGTATATCTGGATCCTTTGGTGAGGCATATTTTATGAAACTTCTGTAAGACTCCAACGCCTCCTTAAAATACTTAGCTTTTTCACAAGCAATAGCCTTGTTGTAGTAAGCGTCCACAAACTTTGGTTTTATCTCCAATGCTTTATTGTAATCGGATATAGCGAGATCATATTCACCTTTGTAGTAATAAGCCAGTCCGCGGTTATTGTAAGCGTCCGCATACTTTGGATCTATCTCTAGTGCCTTATTGTAATCTGAAATAGCGAGGACGTATTTACCTAAGTCGTAATAAGCCAGTCCCCGGTTGTAGTAAGCGGTCACATACTTTGGATTTATCTCCAGTGCCTTATTGTAATCTGAAATAGCGAGTTCGTATTTACCTAAGTCGTGATAAGCCAGTCCCCGGTTATTGTAAGCGTCCACAAACTTTGGTTTTATCTCCAATGCTTTATTGTAATCTGAAATAGCGAGATCATATTCACCTTTGTAGTAATAAGCCAGTCCGCGGTTATTGTAAGCGGTCGCAAACTTTGGATCTATCTCCAATGCCTTATTGTAATCTGAAATAGCGAGTTCGTGTTTACCTAAGTCGTAATAAGCCAGTCCTCGGCTAACGTAAGCGTCCGCATACTCTGGATCTATCTCCAGTGCCTTATTGTAATCTGAAATAGCGAGTTCGTATTTACTTAAGTAGTAATAAGCCAGTCCGCGGTTAATGTAAGCGTCCGCATACTCTGGATTTATCTCCAATGCCTTATTGTAATCTGAAATAGCGAGTTCGTATTCACCTAAGTCGTAATAAGCCAGTCCTCGGTTGTAGTAAGCGGTCGCAAACTTTGGATCTATCTCCAATGCCTTATTGTAATCTGAAATAGCGAGATCATATTCACCTTTGTAGTAATAAGCCAGTCCCCGGTTATTGTAAGCGTCCACATACGTTGGATCTATCTCCAGTGCCTTATTATAATCTGAAATAGCGAGTTCGTATTTACCTAAGTCGTAATAAGCCAGTCCGCGGTTAATGTAAGCGTCCGCATACTCTGGGTTTATCTCCAATGCTTTATTGTAATCTGAAATAGCGAGTTCGTATTCACCTAAGTCGTAATAAGCCAGTCCTCGGTCATTGTAAGCGTCCACATACGTTGGATCTATCTCCAGTGCCTTATTATAATCTGAAATAGCGAGTTCGTATTCACCTAAGATATAATACATAGAACCACTATAGTAGTAAGACTCAGCAGCTTCTTTTGCTGTTTCTGGCTTAACCCCACGTTCCACTGTTGTGCAGCCGGTGACTAGAAATAGAGTGAACGTGGCTATCCAAAATAATACCTTTTTTCTTTCGATAAGGACCATAATTTTCCTCCTTTCCTTAGACTTTAATGGTGGAAGGCATTTATATTTTGAAGAAGCAGTCTAAAGATATATATACATCTACCTTTTCATTGATTTCGGTATAAAAGAAGTTTTGCTAGGCAAAATTTGGACCCAGCGAAATATAGTTTTTTGTACGCGTTCGGACAGTAAAGAACTCTTATAAAGATTCATCTTCTATCGAATATTTTCTTTGTATATTACTCCAAGATGAGATTTTTGTCAAATGACCTCCATCTACTTCTTAGCGATTATAATCATTTTTCTTGAATCAGTGGTAAAAGATTTTGCATCCCAATCGTCATAGATTTTGTATATTTTAAGTCCGGCCAGGTTTAATAAATCTCTTATCTCAGTAGGATTGTAGAGCCTGATAGAAAATGGTTTATCATTTCTTTTGCCATCTCTGATAACAATTCTTCTATTGCAAAGCCGTCCGGTAACGCTATCAAAATTGATTCGATCAATCATTAAATCGTTTCCTTTTTCGGTCACCATGTAGGGGATAAAATGCTTTAAAAAATTATCACGGTTTAATGTATCAAAACAGAAAAGCCCTCCTGGTTTAAGAGCATTTGCCACATTTTTGAGGACCTTAAAATTATCTTCATCAGCAAAATATCCAAAAGAAGTGAAAAGTAGAATTACTCTATCGAACTCTTTTTTGAACTTAATCTCTCTCATATCCTTTTGGATGTATTTAACAGTTAGCCCTTCCTTCTTTACTTCGTTCATTGCTATCTCCAAAAAACCTTGGGTAATATCAACGCCGGTAACATTATGTCCCAGTTCCGCTAATCGGTTTGCATGTCTCCCATGCCCACAAGCCAAATCAAGAATTTTCATGGGAGTTTCAAGTTCTAATTCTTTTACCAGGAATTCCACCTCTTTTTTCGTCCTGTCTTCAGTTAACATGTCTCCATAAAAATACAAATAATCTTCCGGTTCAAAAACCGCTTCAAAGTCAAATATTGGTTTTTCGCTTTTTTCATAAGTCATTTCAAAATCTCCTTTTTTGCGATTTCATATAACGGATTAGTGTAACCGAAACCATGAATTTTAGACTGACATACATAGGGTACCATATTGCTATATTCCATTTATTCCTCCAAGTAATAATTTTTCGGATTGTGAATATAATAAACTAAATGCCAGGTGAGGGAAGGAGCCGTAAAGTAGCAGCGTGTGTGGCAAGTTATGCGAAGTAGTAGTCATTACTCTATTATTTTTTCAATAATGTCGCATGCCTCCCGGATATAATTTTCACACTTTAATTTAAACAAATTCTTTTCCTTGGCAATTTTAAGTCCATTTTCTTTAGAGAAATCAACTCCTATCAGCTCTAAACACTCAATACCTTTATTCTTTTTTTCAAACTCCTCAATAAACTCTCGCGTTTTTTGGTATACTAACTCCTTCGAACTCCTTATATTTTTTTCATCATAATATTTACATCCGATGAGCATCACTGCTCCGGAAACTGCTCCACATACCATCTGCAATCTGCCGAAACCACCTCCAAAGCCAGTAGCAATTTTTTTGGCTAGTTTTTCATCTATTCCAAATAAATCACAATAGGCCGTGAAAACAGATTGGGCACAATTATATCCATTATTGAAAAATGATATTGCTTTCTCCTTTCTATCCATCATTAACCTCCTACTCTCTTAGTGAAATTTCCGCATAAATATTTTCGCATAAAATATCGAAACTGGTGAATGTTTATCTCTATCGAAAAATTGTTCTAATCCCAGTTATTGTAGCAGAAGAAAAGATGGTTAACAAGACACGAGTAAAGCTATATTTTATCGGTTAAATAAATACTATGTGTGGAGAATTTTGTGTGGCCAAAAAGATGAAGGATCGTTTCCAGCAGTTCCTCAGAGCTGGTGAAAAGTTCTAATCGAGGGAGGCAAGTTCTTCATAAATAGGAAGTAAAGCCCGATACGCCTTCCGGAAAATAGAATACAATTTTTGGTATTTTTCAGAGGAAAGAGGATCGGGTATATTTTTTTCCACAATTTTAACTAGTTTCTCCGCTACGGTAAAATCTTTAAAAATACCAGTTCCAATTCCTCCCGCAATAGCCGCTCCCAGGGAAGTTGCCTCTTCTAATAATACTGGTTGCAGGATGGGCATCTCATAGATATCAGCCATTATCTGTCGCCACAATTTCCCCCGGGCACCACCTCCGATGACTCGCATTTGTTCTATCCGGGCTCCCTGTTCCCGAAAAGCATCCAGAATTATGCGAAGATTGAAGGCTACTCCTTCCAGAACTGACCTGATAAGATGTTCTCGCTGATGAGCCATGGTAAAACCCAGGAAGACTCCCCGGGCATGAGGATTCCAGTGAGGGCTTCTTTCTCCCATTAGATAAGGAAGAAATAGGACATTACCGGAACCGGGGGCTACTTTTTCCGCTTCCAGATTCATAATTTCATAGACATTCACACCGGTTAGAGAAGCAGCTTGGTTCTCGATACGACAGATATTATCTTTTAACCATTGATAGGAACCGCCTGCGCACTGCATGGTTCCGGTAGGCATAATCATCTCCGGATCTAAGTGATAGAAATTAAAAGTGCGCATTTGCGGATCATAAATGGGGTCCGGACGAGCAAGAGCGATCCAGGAAGAGGAACCAACATAATTGTATGCTACTCCTTCCCCTACCACTCCTGCTCCTACCGCCGCACAGGGTCCATCTCCTCCTCCCAGGACTACCGGAGTACCTTTAGCTAAACCGCTGGCGGTAGCTGCCTCTTCGGTAACTTCTCCTATCACCTGGGTGGAGGGATAGGGATCGGGCAGCAGTTCCCGGGGAATGTTCAGTGCCAGAAGAATTTTTTCTGACCAATCTTTTTTCTTCAGATCAAAGAGATTCATCCCCGAGGCATCGGAGAAATCAGTAGCTATTTTCCCCGTGAGACGTAAGATAGCATAATCTTTGGCATGGAGAAATTTAAATGTTTTATGGTAAATTTCGGGCTGATTTTCTTTAATCCAGAGAATTTTTGCCGCCGAGTAGGTAGGACTTATCCGGTGGCCGGTTATACGGTAGATTTCTTCCTCGCCCAGAATTTCTCTTATTTTCTGGGCCTGGTTTACACTTCGCTGATCGGCCCAAATAATAGCATTGCGAAGGGGAGTTTGTTTTTTATCCACGGGCAAGCAGCCCATCATTTGTCCGCTGAAACTAACGCTTTTAATGTACCGCGACGATGTACGAGAACGATGCAGAAGTTCTTGAGTAGAAAGACACACCGCTTTCCACCACCGTAATGCATCCTGTTCCGCCCAGTTAATTCGAGGATAGAAAGTTTCGTAGGGAGAAAAAGTCCTGGCGATTAAATTTCCCTCTTCATCAAAAAGGGTAGCTTTATTACCGGTAGTTCCTAAATCATGCGCCAGAAGGTATTTCATTTTTGCACCTCCCATTTTCGCCATTATCTGTCTTCGATTATAATATTCCACGACGAAGTAAACGTCAACCTGCCTCGGTTAAAAAATAATTTGAATTAGGGAAAGTTTCTATGATAGAATGCGCATAGATATGTTGGGAGAATAATAAATGACTAAGAAAATAGTTGCAGTTAGAATAATTTTCCTTTTGCTTATCGGTTCTTTAATCGCCGGATGTGGTTATACTCTTGTCCCTCGCCCTCCAGAAAAAGTCCACTATAGTATCCAGGTAAAAAAATTTTCTATTAATAATTTTCAGGAAGGGAAAGAATTAGTTTTCACCAATCTTTTGATAGAGGAAATTCTCGCCGATGGCCGCCTGATGATAAATAATGAGGAGCCAGACTTAATTCTCTCCGGCGAAAATTTTCGGCTACAGCATGAAGTAATTTCTCCTACCGGTCCCTTCGCCGGAGAATATCAGGTTCGAGTGGCGACCTGGCTTAAATTACAGGATGCTAAAGAAAATAAAATTCTCTGGGAAGGAGAAATGGAAGCCACTGATTCTTATCTATTGGCATCGGGAAACACTTCTGCTGAACTTCGTCAGTTAAAACAGGAAGCGGAACTTACTGCCATGGAATTACTGACTGACAAAGTAGCGAGTAAGATAGTTGGAATGATCTTTTGATTTTTCTCATGAATAAAAGAGCCCGCCAGATAAGTTATCAGGAATTTATTCGCCGGGTAGAGAGACAAAAGATTGAGCCGGTATATTTTTTTATTGGCGAAGAAAACTATTTAAAAGAACAAGCCCTCGACAAATTTAAAAAAATCTTATTTTCCCCGGAAGTGGAAATTTTTAATTATGATTTATTGCGGGGAGACGAAATAGAGGGACCTAATTTACTAGATCGTCTGCAAACCTTACCTTTTATGGCGGCGAGGAGATTGTTCGTCATCCGGGAAATAGAAGAGCTATCCATCCCTTCCCAAGAGCTCCTTATTTCTTATCTGGAAAAGCCTCTAGTTTCCACATGCTTAGTTTTATTGGCGGATAAAATTGATCTCCGAAAGAAGTTTTTTGCCTTTCTAACTGAGAAAGTAACCCAGGTTAATTTTAATCTCCTGAACCGTCCCCGATTAATTTCCTGGATAGAGAATTATTTTCGGCAGCAGGGAAAAGAAATAGCTCCAGAAGTGGCTCATAACCTCTGGGAACTGGTGGGGAATAATTTGGCAATTCTCTCTCAGGAAATTGAAAAAATAGTTACCTATACTGGCGAGAAAAAATTCTTGAAATGGGAAGATGTAGAAGCAGTAGTTACTGGCGTCAAGTTAACTAACATATTTGATCTTGTAGAAGCGGTAGGAAAGAAAGAAAAAGATAAAGCTCTTTTCTTTCTTTCCCGATTGTTTCAGACTGGAGAAGATCCTTTGACCATTGTAGGAATGCTTGCCCGTCAATGGCGTTTAATCTGGGAAGCTAAGCAGGTTTCTACCACTAAAGGAAAAACTTCTTTCGGGTGGAATAGAGATTGGGATTCCCAATTTAAGGAACAGAGTCAACACTTTACCATCCCGGAATTAATGCGAGGATTTCGGCTACTTTTGAACTATGACGTATACCTTAAATCTAGTGGAACTCAGCCCCGATTGGCTCTGGAGCAACTGATTATTAATCTTTGTCAGAGTTAAAGGTTCAGGCGGGAGGAGTGGAAACAGCCTCTCCCCGTAAACGTTTCTCCATAGTATTTATACTGCGAACCAGGTAAGATTTCTTACGGGCAGCAGTATTTCTATGAAGCACACCTTTACCGACTGCTTTATCAATAACCGAAAAAGCCTTGGGTAACAATGTTTGAGCTTCTTCCAAGGTGCGAGCAGTGGTAACTTTAGAAACTATGGTTTTTACTCCTGATTTTATTGCCGTATTTCTTAATTGCCGTTTGCGACTCCTTTTAATATCTTTAAGTGAAGACTTTAAATTAGCCACTCATTTCACCTCCGGTGGAGATTATGCTATCATAAACTACAAGAGAAGTCAATCTCAGGACATTGGTTAATTTTGACTTAGAATAAGGGGAGGAAATTTCTTCGTCTATTTTAGAGTTTAAAGGTAGTATTTAGAAGGTCTGGGAAGAATGGAAAGAAAAGACAATCCTGAAGAATTGTTCACTGAGCAGGAAACAAAGTTGTTGGAAGGTCAGGAATTTATTCCTCGCTCGCGACTGGTTAAATCAGTGGGAATTTTCGGGTCCTTTACTCTGGTTTCCCGAATACTGGGTTTGGTGCGCGAACAAGTTTTTGCTTATCTATTCGGTGCCGGGATTTTTACTGATGCTTTTGTGGTAGCCTTCCGAATCCCTAATCTCCTGCGAGATCTCTTCGGAGAAGGAGTATTAAGTTCCGCTCTGGTACCGGTGTTTTCTGATTATCTGGTTAATCGGGGTAAAGAAGAAAGCTGGAAATTGGCTAATGTGGTAATTAATTCTATTCTGGTAATACTTTCAGCATTAATTATTCTAGGAATTATTTTTTCTCCTTTTTTAGTTAAACTTTATGCTGCCGGCTATCAAGCAATCCCGGGAAAAATTGAAATGACCATTAAGTTGACCCGGATTATGTTCCCCTTTTTGCTTCTAGTTTCTCTGGCAGCGATAGCCATGGGAATTCTCAATTCCTTTCAACATTTTGGGACCCCGGCATTAGCTCCTACCCTGTTTAATCTGGGAATGATTTTTTCCGGCATATTTCTTGCTCCCATAATGCCCCGCTTTGGCCAGGAACCTATTGTGGCTATGGCATTGGGAGTCCTGCTGGGAGGACTGGGCCAGATGTTAGTCCAGTTTCCAACACTACGGAAGGAAGGTTTCCAGTACCAATGGATTTTAAATTTTCATCACCAAGGGTTGAGGAAAATGCTAATTCTGATGACCCCAGCCATAATGGGTTTAGCTGCCACCCAGATAAATATTTTTGTAGACACTTTCTGTGCTTCCCGTCTTTCCCCGGGAAGTGTTTCCTATTTGAACTATGCCGTTCGTTTAGTATATCTTCCGCTGGGAATATTTGGTGTTTCGGTGGCCACTGTGACCTTACCCACTATCTCTAATCTGGTAGCCCGCAAAGAAGTGGAACAGGTCAAAGCTGCGTTTTCCCGCTCCTGGCGTCTGGTTCTTTTTCTTACTCTTCCGGCCATGGTGGCACTTATTGTTTTGCGAGTTCCTCTAATTGCTCTACTTTTCCAGCACGGATTATTTAACATCCAGGATACTATTGCTACTTCTAAGGCGCTGGTCTTTTATATTGCAGGACTCTTTGCTTACGCTTCGGTGAGAGTTATGGCCGCCACTTTTTATTCTCTGGGGGAACCCCGAGTACCAGTAAAAGCTGGATTAGCCGCCATGGCAGTTAATGTTATTGGGGACTTTTCCCTCATGGGTCCTTTTGGATATCAGGGAATTGCTTTTGCCACTTCCCTCTCCGGAATAACCAATATGTCAATTTTGTTCCTTCAGTTAAGAAAGCGATTGGGTAATTTAAAAGGGGAAAGAATTTTTGACCTGGTAGGCAGGGTGATGACAGCTTCCTTAGGGATGGCAATAGTAACAGTAGTTTTGTTAGCTTTCTTAAATCGGTATTTCCCCTGGTCAATAGATTTCCGGTTTCGGTTGTTGCAGGTGATAGCGGGAATGATAGTGGGGGGGATTACTTTTGCTACCATTGCTTTTATTCTGAAAATTGATGAAATCCGGCTTATTTACCGTCTGGTCAAGTCTCGCTTTCCCAGGGGAGTAAACGCAGGAACAGGACGTTAATTTTATTCCATTGTGATATAATCAAAAAGGGAAAAATTTATGATGGAGCAACTGGAATATCTACCGGAGAACCCCGGTGTATATCTAATGAAAAATTCCGAAGGGAGCGTAATTTATATCGGGAAAGCCGCTTCCTTGCGAGATCGAGTGCGTTCCTATTTCCAATCTTCGCGTCCTTATCATCCCAAGATTGAGGCCTTAGTATCCAGTGTAGGAAATATTGAGTATATTGTTACCGATTCCGAGGTAGAAGCTTTAATTTTAGAATGCAATCTCATTAAGCGATACCGGCCACGCTATAATATTCGTTTGAAAGATGATAAACGTTATCCCTATCTAAAGATAACTATGCAGGAGGATTTTCCGCGTATTTTCACCACCCGTCAAACAAAAACTGACGGAGCGCGCTATTTTGGTCCTTATACCAGTAGCCAGTCAGTACGGAAAACTCTCAACCTACTTCGTAGCCTTTTCCCCATCCGTAATTGTCGCCTTCCTATTGGGGGTAAAGCTCGTCGGGCTTGTCTGGATTATCATCTCCATCACTGTCTGGCTCCTTGTATTGGCGCCCTGGGAAGCGAAGAATACCGGAAGGTTTGTGAACAAGCTTGTCTTTTTCTGGAAGGGAAACACCGGGAAATTCTGGATGAACTGGAACGCCGGATGGAGAAAGAGGCAGAAAATTTACAATTTGAACAAGCTGCTCGTATCCGCGATCGTATCAAATCTATTGAGACAGTGATTTCCCAGCAGAAAATCGTCTCTCAGAGAATGGAAGACCAAGATGTTATCGCTTTTGCTCAGGATGAAGAACAGGCTTGTGTGCAAATCTTCTTTGTTCGCGGAGGGAAAGTTATTGGTCGGGAACACTTCTTCCTGGAGAAAATGCCCGATAGCACTCCCGCAGAAATTCTTTCGGCATTTATACAGCAATACTATTTCAATGCTACTTCCGTGCCCGCAGAAATTCTTCTTCCCCTGGAGTTAGAAGATCAGGAGGTGATTATTCGCTGGCTGGAAGAAAGACGAGGAGGGAAGGTCCAGATTATTAATCCTCGAAGAGGCCGGAAAAGAAAACTAATAGAAATGGTGGCCCAGAATGCTCAGTTATTACTGGAAGAACAACAGCTGAAGGCTGCCCGCGACGGTAAATTGGATAAATCGGTTCTGGAACTGCAAAAAGTTCTGGGAATAGATCATCCTCCGGTCAGACTAGAAGCATTTGATATTTCTAATATTGCCGGGAAAGAGCCGGTAGGTAGCCTGGTGGTTTTTAGTAATGGGAGACCTTCCAAACAAGATTATCGAATATTTAAAATCCGGAGCAAAACCACGCCCGATGATTATGCCATGATGCAGGAAGTGGTACATCGTCGATATCAGAGAGTACTGAACGAAAAGCGAGAATTACCGGATCTGATACTGGTAGACGGAGGAAAAGGTCAATTAAATGCCGCCTTGGAAGTTCTACGGGATTTAAAACTTGACCACCTTCCCGTGGTAGGGTTGGCCAAGGAGCAAGAGCATCTTTTTATTCCCGGCCGTTCCGAGCCCATCATCTTAGCCAGTTCTCCAGCATTGCATTTGGTCCAGAGAATCCGGGATGAGGCTCACCGTTTTGCCTTATCTTTCCATCGTCGACTGCGTAGAAAGAAGGCCACCCATTCTGTTTTGGAAGATATTCCCGGAGTAGGGGAGAAACGTCGTAAGGCCCTGCTGGAACATTTTGGTTCTCTGGAGCGCTTACACCAAGCTTCGGTGGAAGAATTGCAGCAGGTAAAAGGTATAAATCCCGGTATTGCCCAGGCGGTATATAATTACTTCCATAAATTTCCCTCAGTATGAAAATACCCATCAAAAAGTGATAATTAACAAGCAGATAAAAATAGAAGTAGATTCTTGTGAAGGAGGGGAAAATTTATGAATGATCGGGAAAGATTTAGTGCCTGTATGCACTACCAACCGGTGGATCGCATTCCGCTTTGGGACTTTGGTTTTTGGGAAGAGACTTTAAAGCGCTGGCGTCAAGAAGGACTGCCGCGCGATGTTCATCTGAATACTTATTTCGGAATGGATCGACAGTGGGAGATAGTTCCGGTAAATGTGGGGATGGTTCCTCCATTTGATGAAGAGATCCTGGAAGTAGATGAACTCACCGAGACGGTAATAAATTATCAGGGGATTAAAATGCGTCGACGAAAGGATGGAGGTTCCATACCCAAGTTCATTGAATTCCCGGTTAAAGACCGCAAAACTTTTCTGCAGATGGCAGAAAGATATAATGCTAAATCTCCTTGCCGTTATCCCGAAGAATGGGAAGAAAGAGTGCGCATTTTCAAACAAAGAGATTATCCGGTAGGAATTTTCTGTGGTAGTTTCTTTGGCTGGGTGAGAGACTGGATGGGTCTGGAAAATCTTTCTTTGGCTTTCTATGATGACCCCTTGCTGGTTCATGAGATGTTCCAGTTTTTAGCTGATTTTTTCTGTGAGACTATTCAACGAGCTCTAAAGGAGGTAGAAATTAATTACGCTCATTTCTGGGAAGATATGGCTTATAATCACGCTTCTCTTATTTCTCCCCGTATGTTCCGGGAATTTTTAATACCCCGATACCGGCAGGTGGTGGATCTTCTCCATAGTCATGGAATTGATATTATTATTGTGGATTGCGATGGTAATATCCAAGAATTAGTGCCCTTATGGCTGGATGTAGGTGTTAATACTATGTTTCCGGTAGAAATAAGGGCCGGTAACGATCCTTTAGAGATGCGACGTGAGTATGGTCGGGAATTACGGATGATGGGAGGAATTGATAAAAGAGCACTGGCTAAAGGGAGGAAGGAAATTGAAATAGAAGTAATGGCACGAGTCCCTCTAATAGAAGAAGGTGGTTACATTCCTTTCTGCGACCACCGGGTTCCTCCCGATGTTCCATTTGAAAATTATCTATACTACTTACGAGTTCTTAAAAAAGTAGCTGGTATTCGTTAATTTGCAAGTATTATATTTTCATTAGAAGAATGTCAAGGGAGATGGAGATTAGTTATGGAAAAAATTGGTTGTGCCGTAATAGGAGCGGGAATCTGGGGAGAACTGCATGCCCGAGTTTACGATAGTTCTCCTTATGCGGATCTGGTAGGAGTTTGTGATTTGAATGAATCGCGCGCCCGGAATATTGCTCAGACTTATGGCGCGAAATGTTACGAAACCGATTATAGAAAGCTGCTGGAAAGAGCTGATGTAAAAGTAGTTTCGGTAGTTACTCCAGATTTTGCCCATACCGCCATTGCCCGCGATGCCGCTAATGCTGGAAAACACTTATTGGTGGAGAAACCATTAGCCACCTCGGTAGAAGAATGCCAGGAGATTATTAATGCCGCAAAAAAGAATAAAGTCAAATTGATGGTGGATTTCCACAATCGCTGGAATCCTCCTTTTTATTTAGCCCGACAGGCTATTGAAAAGGGAGAAATTGGGAGTCCTATTTTTGCTTATTATCGCCTGAGTGATAAAATTTATGTTCCTACCCGGATGCTTTCCTGGGCTTCTCGTTCTACGGTAGCTTGGTTTATTGGTAGTCACGCTCTGGATACTCTATGCTGGTTGATAGGGGATGAAGTAAGCCGGGTTTATGCTGTTTCTCGTTCCCGGGTATTGAGTGCGCAGGGAATTGATACTCCCGATTTTTATCAGACCACCCTGGAATTCCGCAACGGGGTCACGGCGGTAATGGAAAATTGCTGGATTCTTCCTAACACTACTCCCAATATTATCGATTTAAAATGTGAAGTAGTGGGTAGTAATGGGGTTCTTTACATTGATGGTAGTCATCACCGGGTATTACAAAAATATAATGAGACTTCAGCCGTCTATCCGGATGTTCTGGTTAGTCCGGAAATTTACGGGAAACAAATGGGGTTTGCTGCCGAGAGTATTCGCCATTTTATCGACTGTGTAAGGGAAGACGGGGAGCCTTTGGTTACCGGGGAGGATGGACTGCGAGTAACAAAAATAGTTGTTGCTATTGAAGAATCGGTAAGGAAAAGGCAACCAGTGGAAGTTGTCTAATGCAGAAAATTTGAGGTGATAAGCAATGCATAACTTTCGGGAAAATCTCTTAAAGCATCTGGGTAAATTTCCCGGCAAGGTAAACCTGAATTTTCGCATCGAGGAGGAAGTTAAGGAAGAAGGTTATCAGCGGCAGAAGGTAAGTTATCAGGTAGAGCCTGGGGAACGAATAGTTTCTTATTTACTTATACCCGAAGGTCGATCCGGTAAATTACCCGCTATTATAGCTGCCCACCAACATGGAGGAGAATTCTATCTCGGTAAATCGGAGCCGGCAGGATTGTCCTGGAATAAGATGTATCACTACGGCAAGGATTTATGTCTGCGCGGTTATGTAGTGATCTGTCCTGATCATCTTGGTTTCGAAGATCGGCGTCCTCCCGAGTATCAGCGGGTAAAAAATTTCTGGTTTCAGAATGAATGGTATGAAAGGTTTCTGGCTACCAAATACCTTTTGTACGGTTCCACTCTGCAAGCTAAATATCTTTCGGATTTACAGCGAGCAATTGATGTTCTGGAATCTTTAAATTTTGTAGATGCCAATCTTCTGGGAGTTATTGGTCATTCTCTGGGTGGGCAGGAAGCGGCCTGGTTTTCCTGGTATGATCGGAGAATAAAAGTAGGAGTTTGTTCTTGTGGACTGGGAACCTGGAAGACTATCTTACGCGATGGTATCGGGCATAATCTGGCGGCTTATGTTCCCGGTTTTCTGCTGCTGGGGGATACTGAAGATCTGGTAGCCGATATCTGTCCCACTCCCTTTTTTATGACGGCAGGGAAAGAAGATGAAATTTTCCCCATCGATGGGGTGAGACAAATTGGGGATAAAGCCAGTGCTTATTACCGTGAGCAGGGATACGGAAGCCATTTTCAGCTTCTCATTTTTCCTGCTGGTCATTCTTTTCCGCCGGAAATAAAAGAGGCAGCTTATCACTGGATTGACCGCTGGTTGAAAAATTCCGGGGGCTAAAAAATCCTCGAGTTTTAAACTTAAATATACTTAAAGTTTCTTATGAGAGAACATCTGGTGAATAAGTCCCGTGCTAAAAAATTTTAAGGGGGGAAGAAAATGGATTTTTACGAAGTTATCGAAACCCGTAGAAGTATAAGGGCTTACCGCAGTGATCCTATTCCCGATGAAGTTTTGAAAAGGGTCCTCAATGCAGCTCGCATTGCTCCTTCCGGAAATAACCGTCAACCCTGGAAATTTGTGGTAGTAAAGGATCCTGCCCTCAAGCAGGCCCTGGTGCCCGCCTTAGCTAACCAGAGGTTTGTTGCCGAAGCACCAGTTATTATTGCCGCCTGCGGTAGTAATGTTCACCAAAACCGCGGGGGCTATATGGGGGACCTCAGTATGCTGGGAGATGTTACTATTGCCATGGATCATTTAATTCTGGCGGCCCGCGCGGAAGGTCTGGGAACTTGCTGGATTGGGGCCTTTGACAATGATAAAGTAAAAGAAGTTTTGGAAATTCCTACGGAATTCCAGGTGGTGGCTCTTACTCCTCTGGGTTATCCTCGGGGTGAAAAATTCCTTTCGGTAAAATCCCGGAAAGCACTGTCGGAAATCATCTGCGAAGATAAATTCTCTCGTTCACTCCCTCTCTAAATAGATAGTTTAAGACATGCTACTGGCCAGAGCGTGGTGAGCTTTTTGTGCCCAGAGAGGATCTTTTAACATTGCCCGCCCGACGGCTACCAGATCGGCCCTACCTTCCCGGATGATTTGGTCTGCCAGCTTAAATTCAGATATTTCTCCTACGGTAATTACCGGAACATTAACTACCTGTTTGATGCTGTGAGCCAGAGGGACTAAGTATCCGGGATAATGCTTCACCGGTCGAGAAGCAGCCACTCCCGCAGAAATATCCATTACATTAACTCCCGCTTCTACCAGATCACGAGTAATGAGTTTACTTTCTTCCAGTGTGAGTCCTCCTTCTACAAATTCGTCGGCGCTCATCCGGTAAAAAATAGGGTAATCATTATTGGTCCTTTCTTTAATCCGGGCGATGATTTCTTTTGAAAATCTTAGGCGATTTTCCCGGTTCCCACCGTATTGATCAGTGCGTTTATTGCTATAAGGAGATACGAATTGATTGACTAGAAAGCCATGAGCCCCGTGAATTTCCACTCCATCAAAATTGGCTTTTTTTGCCCGTCGGGCAGCTTCCCCAAATGCTTCTACCAGAGCGGCGATTTCTGGAAGAGTTAGTTCCCGCGGGATTTCTTTTTCGGCGGGCGAAGAAATAGCCGAAGGAGCTACCGGTTGAGAGCTGCAAATGTTACTGGAGGTCTGCCGGCCAGCATGGTGAATCTGGATCACTGCCATCGCGCCGTAAGCCTTGATAGCCTGAGCTAAAGATTTCAATCCGGGGATATGACTATCAGTATGGATTCCTAGCTGATGGGTAGAAAGTTTTCCCCTTGGCTCTACATATGCGCATTCTACGATGATAATTCCTACTCTGGCTTTTGCTCTTTCTACATAGTGGTCAATCATCTTTTGGGTAACATAACCTTCGGTAGTAGCGTGATTTATATTCATCGGAGGCATTACTATACGATTTCTTACCTTTTGGCCACAAATATTAATTGGACTAAGCAATCCCGCCATTTTTCCACCTCCTGCAGGCAGTATATAGCTTCTCATTTTAGGAATAGCTCAATTACTGGCACTGTCACATTGGGTTTCTGCACCGGAAGCTCCAGGATAATAGTATCAGGAGAGAAGCCTTTATCGGCACCCATATGTTCTTGCCAGGAAGGACTACTGAGCTTGATTTCCGATGCATCATTTAGGTGTTGTGCGTATTCCACTTTTCCCGCCAGACCATCAAGGTGAAGTTCCTTAAATGGCCAGGTAAATATGTGTACATATAGCCTATTGGTATCAGGGTTGTATGTTAACCGGCAGTCCTGCGGAATTTTGAATTCTTTGGGTGCCTGGGTGCAGCCATAGATTGAGCGGCCGTGGTATCTCATCCATTTGCCAATGCTCTGGAGTCGATCCATGGCTCGCTGGTCGAATTCGCCCCGTGCAGTGGGGCCCACGTTAAGCAGAAGGTTACCCCCCTTGCTAACCGTGTCAATAAGCATTGGTATGAGTTGCTCCACACTTTTCCAGGTTGCTTCATCGCGGTGATAACCCCAGGAGCCGGAAAAGGTCTGGCAGGTTTCCCAGAGAACCGGTTTTCCTTGAACCTTGACCCCCTCGCGCACCATTATCTGCTCCGGTGTCTTGAAATCCCATCCTCCCGGAATATCATTCAGATCGAGCCGGTCGTTGACGATGATATGAGGCTGAAGTTCCCGCACCATCTTCAAAAGTTTTTCTGATTGCCAGTCCTCTTTACCTTTGCCATCTTCACCCGGATAAGAAAAGTCTAAAAATATTAAGTCGATTCTGCCGAATTCAGTCATCAGTTCTCTTACTTGCGCATGTAAATATTCGGCGTATTTTCTTATATCTCGATTCTTACTTTTCTCGCGGAATTCTTTGTTTTCCCTCATGGGATGGAAACGGTCAACAGGAAATTCCGGGTGATGCCAGTCGATAAGAGAGTGGTAAAACCCCACGTGCAGTCCCTCAGCACGGAAAGCCTCCACCATAGGTTTCAAAAGATCCTTACCATAAGGTGTATTTGTTACCTTGTAGTCAGTATACTTCGAGTCCCAAAGGCAGAATCCTTCATGGTGTTTGGTGGTGATAACAAAATATTTCATTCCTGCATCTTTAGCTACTCGCGCCCAGACTTCAGGATCATAGAGGTCGGGATTGAAGTGCTTAAAATACTTATAATAGTCTTCATCACTAATTTTTTCCCAGCTTTTTACCCATTCGTGACGGGCAGGAAGAGCATAGAGACCCCAGTGGATAAACATACCAAATCGACCGTGAACCCACCACTTCCAATCATCCTTTATCTCCGATAATAGTTTAGACATAATTCATACCTCCTTAAAATTAATAAACGGTAATCGCAACTTATCCCTAAAGCACCCGCTGAAATATATTATTGGGTAATCAAAGAGCTATTTCCTGCGAGAACATAGCCCAGTTTCTAAAAAGATACAAGATAAATTAACAAATATCAAGTTTTTTTATATCACATGGGCTCCCGCAAAGTAAATAGTAGTGCTCTCTAAGCTGAAAAAGGAATATTTTACTGGCATAAAAATTTTAGGTATATTTTTGACTTTCGGATAGGATGTGGTATAATTTTGTTGGAAAGCTGTTTTAACGAACGTGAAAGGAGGAAAAACATGACCGGTAAGTTGAAAAGGGGAGTACTGGGGTTACTAGCCGGAAGCTTCCTGGTTTTAACGATGATCAACCCCATAGGAGCTATTGGGCCGGATGCTCGCAGTCTGGGAATGGGAGGAGCTTCCACAGCGGTAGCCGATGGTGCAGCGGCGGTTTACTGGAATCCGGCTAATTTAGCTCTTAATCCTCGCAAGTTTACTTTACTCACCGGATTGGGAATAGAGGCGAACAATAATGCTCTTACCGGGGGTGATCTCCAGCGACTTATGAGTGGTGCTGATGTCTCCGAATTTCGAAGCCAACTGGAAACTGAGGGTCTAGAGCTTAATGCCCAGGGAGTGGGAGAGGTTAGTCTTTCTTTCGGTTCCCTGGCTTTTGCTGGCGTGCCTCTGGCTTTCGCACAGGCCACGACCGATAACGATTTCTGGAAAGTTTTCTTTTTGATTATGGAGGAAGAAGCCCCGGATCCGGGCATCTATTCTGGAACTGGTAATGTTAATGGATGCCTACTTACGGCTTATACGCTAAGTTATGCCCGTAAACTTCCTCTTCCCGGACTGTTTCCTTTGGCAGTGGGAATTAGTGGTAAATGGCTGAGCGGGCTTTCTTACGGTGACATAACCGGAAATGTTAACTTTACCTATCCTCCCCCTCCGGGGCCTGATCCTGTCCAAAATTATTATATTACTAAATCAGCGAATAGTGGCAGTGGCCTGGCAGTAGATCTGGGTCTGGGGGCAAAATTGACTTCTTTAATCCAAGTAGGCCTGGTTTTTGAGAATTTGACCAGTTCCATGCAGTGGAGTGGTACCACTACAACCGAAAGAATTACTGGTTTTGATCCTATAACTGGAAAGCCAATAACTACAAAGACGGAAGTGGCGGAAACTTACCAAACCGGCTTGCCGCCAGTTACTCGCTTGGGAATTGCTTTTCGGCCTCCCATTCTAGGTCTGACTCTGGCAGGAGATATCCGCATGGCTTCCGGACAAACTACCTATCACCTCGGTCTGGAGTGGCCATTATGGATTCTGGCATTGCGGGCAGGCTATGCTACCGATCCTTCGGGAACGGGAATGTTTAGCGCCGGATTGGGACTTCGTCTTTTGGCATTTCATCTTGATTTTGCGGTAGCTTCTCCTACTATCACCGATTATACTACTGCCAAGGCCGCCAAACTTGCCCTTTCCGGAGGTCTCCAGTTCTGATTCCATATCTTTCTAGTAATTCCCAGCAATATAAATTTAGAACAACCCCGTGATAAATAAAAAGACCCAGCAATAAAAATGCTGGGTCTTTTTATTTTCCCACCTAAAAATTTATACCCCATAAAAATTTTTTTTAAAAAAAACATTTTACTCTTGACAAATGCCAAAAACCGTTGTATATTTTTGTGGTGGGAAAAAGTGGAAAAAAGTGGTAAATTAATATAACTAAAAAACCGGAGATTGGGGAAAGGAAAAACCGCCATGTTCATGGGAGAATACCAGCATACAGTAGATGAGAAGGGAAGATTAAGTATTCCTGCCCGGTTCCGGGAAGCCACTGATGGTAAAACGATAGAAAAGTTTGTAGTAACCCGGGGATTAGAGAACTGTCTTTTCCTTTATCCTCTGGAAGAGTGGAAAATTTATGAAGAAAAATTCCGCACCCTTCCTACTCTAACTGATCAGAGAGTTAGATCCTTTGTTCGCTTCTTTTTTTCAGGAGCCACGGAATGTACTGTTGATAAACTGGGCCGAATTGTCGTTCCTCAGAGTTTACGCCAGTATGCCCATCTCGATAAGGAAGTGGTAGTTATCGGAATGCTTAATCGTATTGAAATCTGGGATAAGCAGCACTGGCAGAATTATCTGGTACAATCTGAGAAATCTGCCAGTGAAATCGCTCCTCAATTATCCGAGTTGGGGATTTGACTTTAAAGATAATGATCGTAGAGACGAGTTATTGTCATATCCCGGTTTTAAGGGAGAAGGTTGTGCAATATTTAATTACTGATCAAGAAGGAATTTATGTTGATGCTACAGTAGGAGAGGGAGGACATGCGGAAGCTATTCTGGAGAGATTAAATTGTAGAGGAAGACTAATTGGCATTGACCGGGACGAGGAGATATTGATGATTGCCCATAACAGATTGGCAAGATTCCATTCCCAACTAAAACTATTTCATGGCAATTTTAAAAAGTTAAAGGAAATTCTGAAAAATGAAGGCGTCCCTTGTATTCAGGGCATACTGTTTGATCTGGGGGTTTCTTCCCGACAATTAGATACTCCGGAAAGAGGTTTTAGCTTTCGATTTGATGCTAATCTGGATATGCGCATGGATCGGAGACAATCACTGACTGCTGCTGAAATTGTCAATCGCTATTCCCGGGAAAAACTAACAGAAATTTTTCGTGATTATGGAGAAGAACCGCGTGCCCGTCAGATTGCTTCAGCCATCGTAAAAACCCGGGAAAAGCAACTTGTAAAGACTACCAGTCAACTACTGAAAATTATTGAAGAGGTAGTCAAATTCCCGAGACTTAAAATACATCCTGCTACCCGATGTTTCCAGGCTTTGCGAATAGTGGTAAATCAAGAACTAGAAGGTCTGGAAGATAGTTTACGGGTAGCAGTAGACCTTCTGGTGGAGGGGGGAAGGATAGGGGTGATTTCCTTCCATTCCTTGGAAGATCGGATCGTAAAACAGACTTTCCGACTCTTGGAGGGAAAATGTATCTGCCCGCCAGACTTCCCAGTGTGTCGTTGTGGAAAAATTAAAAAGGTCCGAGTCCTTACTCCTAAACCCTTGACCCCTTCACCACTGGAAAAGCAGACCAATCCTCGTTCTCGAAGTGCCCGATTCCGGGTAGCAGAAAAAATTTAGGATAGGTAAAATGAATAAAAGTAAAACCATTATAAAATTTTTCATTTTTACTCTAAGTATAGTAGGAATTGGGGTGGCGGCAATACTTTTTTATGTTTGGCTGCGAGTAGAAGTGGTTAAAATGGAGTACCGAATTGATTTATTGCAGAAAAAAAGAGAGGAACTTTTACGGACTAATCAAACTCTTTATGGGGAAGTTCTCAGATTGCAATCCTTGAAAAGAATAGAGAGCATTGCTCGGGAGAAACTGGAGATGTTACCTCCCGGTTCTGGACAGGTAATCTTTATAGAATATCCCCCGGGAGTAAAGCATGACTAAAATTCGCCGGAGAATAATTATTTTTACCGTGGGACTGTTTATTTTCTATGCTATTTTAATAGTGCGTCTTTTTTATCTGCAGATCATTAGTCATGGTAATTTTGTCCGTTTAGCTCAACGGCAACAGATTTGTTTCCCTCCTCCAGCCCCGAAAAGAGGGAATATTTATGACCGGAATTTACAACTACTGGCACTTAGTTTGGATACCATTTCCATTTATGTCCTACCCCACAAGATCACCCAGCCCAATTATACCGCTACTAAGCTGGCCTCCATTTGTGGTATAGACCCCGGGGTATTGATACAAAAAATACGGGATAAGACTTCCTTTATCTGGATTACCCGTCAGGCCGACTGGAGACAAGCGGAAAAAATTGATCGTCTCAAAGTTAATGGGGTAGCTTATTTCCCGGAAAGTAAACGTTTTTATCCTAAGGGCGAATTAGCCTGTCATCTTTTAGGATTTTCCGGAATAGACTATCAGGGATTAGAAGGGGTAGAACTCTCTTTTGATGATTACCTGCGACCTTCTCCCGACAAGTTGCCAGTAGAAAGAGATGCGCGAGGAAGAAATCGGGTAGGGGAGGAGATGATTTTATCTTCCCTGGGTTATGATTTAGTTCTTACCATCGATGAGCGTATTCAGCATCTGGCGGAAAAAGAACTCGAGGAAACCGTCGACCGCTATCAGGCACGAGGAGGGACGGTAATTGTGATGGATCCTCGCAACGGAGAAATTTTCGCTCTAGCCAACCGACCAGTCTATAATCCTAACTACTATAAGAATTATTCTCCCTTGATGAGGAGGAATCAAGCCATAACTGATGTATACGAACCGGGGTCCACTTTTAAAGTTATGATTGCTGCCGCCTTACTGGAGGAAAAAGCAGTAAGTCCTGAGGATCTATTTTATTGCGAGAATGGGAGTTTTCTTTACAAAGGGAGAAGGCTTCATGATACCAGAAATTTAAGCTGGCTTACTTTCCGACAAATAATAGAGCACTCCAGCAACATTGGTATGTTGAAAGCCAGTTTGAAAATGGAGGAAAAGGAACTTTATCGTTATCTTCGTAAATTTGGTTTTGGAGAAAAGACGGGAATCAGTCTTCCTGGCGAAGCAGTTGGTATTCTTCGCCCCCCTGAACATTGGTCCGATGCTTCTATAGCAGCGATTGCTATCGGTCAGGAAGTAGGGGTTACCCCCCTCCAGTTGATAACTGCCGTTGCAGCAGTGGCTAACGGTGGACTTCTTATGGAGCCTTACATAGTTAAGGAAATCTGTGATCCCAAGGGGGAAATTATTTGTTCTTTTCTTCCCCGGGTGAAACGCCGGATTATTTCTTCGGAAACTTCACAGAAACTAACCGATATTCTGGTATCAACCGTGCAAAACGGCTCCGGTAGGATAGCGATGATTGAGGGTTACACGGTGGCTGGCAAAACTGGTACTTCCCAGAAAAAAATAGAAGGGGAAATAGGTTATGCCTCTGGTAAGTATGTATCTTCTTTTGTAGGCTACTTACCAGCAGAGAATCCGCGATTGGTTATACTGGTAGTGGTGGATGAACCCCGGGGTAAGTACCAGGGAGCAGAGGTAGCCAGTCCAACTTTTAAACGTATAGCCCAGGGATCTTTATATTATCTTAACCTTTACCCGGGAGACAGGAAATTGGTCCGGGGAAAAGAGGGCCCATGGTTCTCCGCCAACTTGTCAACTCATTAAAAATTGTCGCAGTGAAGGGAAACCTGGATGGAGATATTACCGGGATTGCCTATCATTCCAGGGAGGTGAAACCGGGTTACATTTTTGTTTGCATTCCTGGTTTTAAAACTGACGGCCACCGATTTATTCCCGAAGCTTTAGCCCGGGGAGCAGTGGCAGTAGTGGTGGAAAAAAGAATAGACGAATTTCCTGGGACAGTAATTGAGGTGACTAATACCCGCCAGTCACTGGCTGCTTTGGCGGCCCGTTTTTATCATTATCCTTCCTCCCGACTAAAAGTGGTAGGAGTTACTGGCACCAATGGCAAAACTACTACTACTTATTTAATTGAAGAGATACTCCGAACTGCTGGCTTTAAAGTAGGGCTTATGGGAACCGTCGTTTACCGTATAGAAGAAGAGAAAATTTTAGCCCAGCGCACTACACCGGAATCACTCGATCTGGAACAATTCCTCTCTCAGCTGGTCAACCGCGGTGTTCATTATGCGGTGATGGAAGTTTCTTCGCATGCTCTGGAATTGGAGCGTGTTTCACAAATTGAATTTGATGTGGGGGTATTCACCAATCTCACCCGAGATCACTTAGATTTTCACGTTGATTTTGAACATTATTTTGCTGCTAAACAAAAACTTTTTCGGATTTTAGAAAAGCCCGGAAATAAAATGGGTTCCCGGGTAGCAGTGGTTAATATAGACAATCCTTATGGGGAAAGGATTGCCCAAGAAAGTCGGGTAAAAGTAATAACTTTTGGTGTGGAAAAAGATGTCCTGGTTCGGGCAGAAGATATCCGGTTACATCACCAGGGAATAAATTTCCGGCTTAAATATTCCGGAGAAGAAACGACCTTAAATTTGAAATTGCTTGGTCGGCATAATGTTTATAATGCTTTGGCAGCGGCTGCGGTTGGGATATCCCAGAATCTACCAATGGAAGTAATGAAATCCGGGTTAGAAAAAGTGGAAAGAATACCCGGTCGTTTTGAACTAGTGGAAGGTGGGCAGAAATTTCAGGTAATTGTTGACTATGCTCATACCCCCGATGCTCTTTATCACGTTCTTCAGACAATCCGAGAATTGAAGTCCCGCCAATTAATTACCGTGTTCGGCTGCGGAGGTGAACGAGACCGGACCAAACGACCACTGATGGGGGAAGTAGCAGTAAAGATGAGTGATCTGGTAGTGATTACCTTCGATAATCCCCGCGGTGAAGATCCTTACCAGATTATTGAGGAAATTAAATCCGGAATTCCTTCGAATCGGGAGGAAGGTAAGGATTATGTTATAATACCGGAAAGAGAAGAAGCTATTCACTATGCTCTTCACCAGGCGGAGGAAGGGGACTGGGTTTTAATTGCCGGTAAAGGGCATGAAAATTATCAGATTATTGGCGACCTTACTATACCATTTAATGATCGAGAAGTAGTGCGGAAAATACTAGCTGATATGGAATTTTAGATTAACATCCGGTTGGGAGAAAGATGGAAAACTGGACCATTGGAGATGTGGTCAGAGCTTGCCGGGGCCGACTCCTTCAGGGATGGAGAGACTGGAAAATAAGAGGAATTTCTACTGATTCCCGTACTCTTTTACCGGGAGAACTCTTTGTAGCTTTACCGGGAGAGAGATTTGATGGCCATGAGTTTATAGGTCAGGCACTGGCCCGAAAAGCGATCGGGGTGGTAGTTAAAGAAGGATGGACCGGTCGGACAGCGGGGAGAGAATTTGCCCGGATTGAAGTAGAAGATACCATCTGTGCTCTGGGAATGATGGCTGGTGCCTATCGAAGCCATTATTTCCTTCCGGTAGTGGCTATTACTGGAAGCTGTGGTAAAACCATCACTAAAGAACTTACCGCTTCGGTTCTTTCTACTCAAAAAAGAGTATTAAAAAATCCTGGCAGCTTTAATAATCATATTGGCTTACCTCTTACTCTTTTTAATCTTTCAGTAAATCATGAAGTAGCGGTGGTGGAACTGGGAGCTAGCCGGGTTGGTGAAATTCGCTACCTCAGCCAGATTTGTCAACCTACTATAGGGGTAATTACTAATATCGGGGATGCTCATTTAGGTTATTTTGGGTCCCGGCAAGAAATTACCCGGGCTAAGGGAGAGCTGCTGGAGTTTATACCGGAAGAGGGGCACACTCTCCTTAATGCTGATGATTCTCAGACTAAAGAACTTCGCTCCCGCTGTCGGGCAAAAGTGATCACCTTCGGGATTAATCAAAATGCAGATGTAAAGGCCACGCGAGTGGAATTCCAGGGAAGAAAGGGGATGTATTTTTGCATCAATGAAGAGGTGGATATTCACTTACCACTTCCGGGAATTCATAGTGTTTATAATGCTTTGGCAGCGGCTGCGGTGGCTCGAATTCTTGGTTACCAATGGGATTCTATAAAATCTGGTCTAGAAAAGACTGGCTCAGCAGTTTCCTTAAGGACGGAAATATCCTATCTACTAGAAGGTATTATCTTGATCAATGATGCTTATAATGCTAATCCGCAATCTATGCAAGCTTCTTTAGAAGTATTGGATCAGTTAGCCGATGGGAGAAAAATAGCGGTGCTGGGAGATATGTTAGAACTAGGACCGGAAGAAATAAAGGCTCATTACCAATTAGGAAAATTAGTGGCCAGCAAAAAAATAGACTATTTTTTTGCTGTGGGAGAAAGAAGCGCCATTTGTGCCCAAGCAGCACGGAAAGAAGGTATGAAAAATGACCGAGTTATCAGTTGTCAGAGTAATAAGCAAGCTTTGAAAATGCTTATTCCGGTTATTCGTCCTGGGGATACCATTCTGGTAAAAGGATCTCGGCGAATGAGAATGGAAGAAATTACCAGTGAGTTACAGGGTTATCTTCAGAAAAATCCCTTAATTTCCTTAACCGATGCTTCTGCAGGTAAGACTAATATAGACTGAAAGAGGAAGGATATGCTTTATCATTTACTTTTTTCGCTTAGGGATAAATGGAGTGTTTTAAACGTTTTCCAATACATTTCTTTTCGTTCCATTTATGCTGCCATCACTGCGCTCATACTTACTTTTATAGTGGCTCCTTTCATCATTCGCAAATTGCAAGAACATAAAGTGGGACAGTACATCCGTCATAATGGTCCTGTTGAGCATCATCGCAAAGCAGGGACTCCCACCATGGGTGGAATTATGGTCTTGCTGGCAGTGCTCTTTTCTACCGCCATATGGGCCCGCTGGGATAATCGATTTGTAATCCTTGTTTTGCTGGTTACCATCTGGTTTGGAGGGCTGGGTTTTCTTGACGATTACTTGAAACTGATTAAGAAACACTCCCAGGGTTTACCGGCACGCTATAAATTGCTGGGACAGATACTAGGAGCTCTGGGGATGGGAATTTATCTTTATTTTAATCCTTCCAATCCAGAATGGGCCCATAAACTGGCAGTGCCCTTTTTTAAAGATGTTTACTTAGAGTTGGGATGGTTTTATGTGGTCTTTGTGATGTTGGTTATTGTGGGTTCTTCCAATGCTGTAAATTTAACCGACGGTCTGGACGGGCTCGCTACCGGTTGCATTATCTTTGCTACCCTGGGAATTGCGCTCATGACTTATGTTGCTGGGCACAGTGAATTCAGTCGCTATCTGGGAATTGTAAAAGTTACTGGTGGTGGTGAACTTACAGTTTACTGTGCCAGTCTCGCCGGGGCTGCTCTGGCCTTTTTATGGTACAACGCCTATCCGGCGGAAATCTTTATGGGAGATACCGGTTCTCTGGCTATTGGAGCGGCTTTAGGAACTATTGCGGTGATTATCAAACAGGAACTGCTGCTGGTCATTATTGGAGGAATCTTTGTGGCGGAAGCCATTTCTGTGATCTTGCAAATTCTGTTCTACCGGATGAAAAAGCGGCGGATATTCAATATGGCTCCCCTCCACCATCACTTTGAACTGGCAGGATGGAAAGAACCCAAAATTGTAATTCGTTTCTGGATTATTGCCATTGTCCTTTTCCTTTTCAGTCTCAGTACCCTCAAGTTACGGTGAGAGAGAAGGATTATGGATTGGAAAAATAAAAAAGTTCTGATTCTAGGCTTGGGGAAAAGCGGATGGGCCGCTATGCAGCTTCTTTGCTCAACGGGAGCTAGAGTGACGGTGAACGATCATCAACCGGAAGAGAATTTCCAAAATTTAATTCCCCAGCTTAAAGAACGTTCGGTGGAATATTTTTTCGACACCCATCCTCGGGAAATAATTTCTGGTAAAGATTTAATAGTAGTTAGTCCCGGAGTCCCCACGAATCTTTCTCTGCTTCAGGAGGCACGCCGGCAGGGGATCCCTATCTGGGGGGAGATTGAATTAGCCTACCGGTTCTGTTCCGCTCCTCTGGTGGCAATTACCGGAACCAAGGGAAAGACGACTACCGCAGCTCTAATGGGAGAGATTCTCCGTGAAGATGGTCGTTCGGTAAGGGTGGTGGGAAACATTGGTGTTCCTTTTTCTCAGGTAGTAACCGAAGTAACCTCTAAAGATTTGGTAGTAGCAGAAGTGAGTAGTTTTCAACTAGAAAGCACTGTTCAATTTAAACCTTATATCGCCGCTATTTTGAACCTAGCTACTGACCATTTAGATCGTTATTCTTCATGGGAGGAATATGTAAAGAGTAAACAGATGATTTATCGCCAGCAGGGGCCAGAAGATTATCTGGTTGTGAATGCCGATAATCTGGGAGGGAGTTTTGCTTCGGAAACGAAATCCCGGCTTATTTATTTTAGCCGTCGTCAAAAGTTAGAAGAAGGAATTTTTTTGCAGAATAATAAGGTAAAAGCCCGGTGGGAAGGTTCTACTTTTGATATCTTTTCTCCGGACATTATCCCCTTACCCGGGCCGCATAATCTTGAGAACTGTATGGCGGCTGCGGTTATGGCGTTGATCCTTAAGATAAAGCCGGAGAGTATACGTTCCGCAATTCGTTGCTTTCGAGGAATAGAGCACCGATTAGAATTGGTGGCTGAAATTAACGGCATAAAATTTATTAACGATTCTCAGGCTACTAATGTGCTGGCGGTTTCCATGGCCCTGCTAAGTTGGGATAAACCGGTGATCTGGATTGCTGGAGGAAGAGATAAGGGTAGTGATTTTACTCTTCTGCGTCCTCTGGTTAAAGGAAAAGTGAAGTTACTGATTCTGTTAGGAGAAGCAGCTTCTAAGTTAAAAGTTGCCCTGGGGGATCTGATTCCGGTTGAGGAAGTAAGTTCTCTGGAAGAAGCAGTAAGAACAGGCTATCAGGCGGGATGTCCGGGAGACTTGGTTTTACTTTCTCCCGGGTGTGCTAGTTTCGATATGTTCCGTAATTATCAGGAGCGGGGAGAGATTTTTAAATGGTCAGTGAGACAATTGCAAAAAGAAAAAAGCGGGGGTGATGAGCATTAATCGGATGGAAGCACCGAGGCGAATTCCTGACCTTTATTTCTTCCTGATCACTATTGTTCTGGTGGGATTTGGATTGATAATGGTTTATAGCGCCAGTGCTATTCTTGCCCAGGAGCGATACCAGGATCCTTATTTGTTCCTTAAACGACAACTTATCTGGGCATTATTGGGTATTTTCTCTATGTTTGGAGTAATGAACGTCGAATGCCAAAAATATCGTAAATGGGTTTTACCTTTTCTGGGAGTGAGTTTTTTCCTGCTGTTAGTACTTTTCTTACCCTTAGCAGGAAGAACTAATGAAGCCCGACGCTGGCTTCATTTTGGCTTCCTTTCCTTTCAACCTTCAGAAATGGTAAAAATTGCCATTATACTTTATCTAGCCGATACTCTTTCCCAGAAGGGAAAATTGAAGGGAAATTCTTTTAAAAAAATAGTAGTCCCCCTTATAATACTGGTGGGAATTTTTGGCTTAATCGTTATGCAACCAGATTATGGAACTGCCGCAACTATTGTTCTGGTGGGTTTACTTCTTTTTTATGTTGCTCGGGTAAAATTAAGTCACTTTCTTTACTTGGTGCTATTATTTCTTCCCGGCCTTTTCTATCTGATCTATAAAGTTCCTTATCGCTGGAATCGAATTTTGACTTTCCTTCATCCGGGAAGAGATCCTCAGGGAAGTGGCTATCAAATCGCCCAGTCACTGATAGCTATAGGTTCCGGAGGTTTTTTTGGTCTGGGGTTGGGGGAAGGGCGTCAGAAACTATTCTATCTACCACAAGCGCATAATGATTTTATATTTTCTATTATCGGTGAAGAGTTAGGATTTGTCGGGGCAGTAGTGGTTGTTTTGCTATTTTTATGGCTTATTTTCCGGGGAATAAAAATTGCTCTTTCCTCCAATGACCTTTTTGCTTGTTTGGTGGCTATGGGAGTTACCGCTCTTTTCGGGATTCAAGCGGCAATTAATATGGGAGTATCGGTAGGGTTACTTCCCACTAAGGGAATACCTCTTCCGTTTGTGAGTGCGGGCGGCTCGTCTCTTTTTTTTAATCTGGTAGGCGTCGGTATGCTTCTCAGTATTTCCCGGAATTGTTCTTACACTCCCTCAGTGAGTGTAGGTTCCATTAAGAATAGCGAGCTAAAAACTCTTAAATTCCGTTATCGGAGAAGGAAGTTACGACGGAAAAGTGGCCGATAAAATTCGGATTCTTATTAGTGGTGGAGGAACCGGTGGTCATATTTATCCCGGTATTGCTCTGGCTCAGGAGTTAAAGAAAGTGCCGGCAGAAGTTCTTTTTGTAGGAAGAAATCGAGGATTGGAGTCCCGAATTGTTAAAGAATACGGATTCTTTTTCTACGGAATCCCGGTGGAAGGGATGGTAGGACGAAAACTTCACCAGATTATAATAGCTTTTTTGAAACTATTATATGCTTCGGTAAGAACATTTTTATTATTTTTACGCTATCGTCCCCGCGTAGTAGTGGGAACCGGAGGTTATGTCTGTGGCCCGGTAGTGGGAGTAGCCATTCTAATGGGGATTCCCACCGTAATTCAAGAACAGAATTTAATACCTGGTTTTGCTAATCGCATTCTCGGAAGATGGGCAAGGAAAATTGCCGTTAGTTTTCCGGAATCGGTAGATTATTTTCCTAGGAAAAAAGTAGTGGTTACTGGCAATCCGGTCCGGAGAGCAATTATTACAGCATCGAAAAGTGAGGCTCGAAAAGAGATGGAACTGGAGGAACGTTTCACCCTGTTGGTAATGGGAGGAAGTCAGGGTGCTTACCGAATAAATCAGGCCGTGATAGAAGCTATTTCGCTTATGCTCAAAGAAAATTATCAGATTATTTTTCTTACCGGAAAAAGTGATTATCCCCGGGTTACTCAAGAGATTCACCGTATTAATCCGGTAAAGCTGAAAATTATCGTTCGTCCTTATTCGGAGGATATTGCCCCCGTTCTGGCAGCTTCTGATTTAGTAGTTGCCCGCTCGGGAGCTATGACTATTGCCGAGATTACTGCCCGGGCTCTCCCGGCAATTTTAATTCCTTTCCCTCATGCCACCCATCGACATCAGGAATATAATGCTCGCTGGCTGGAGAAAAGAGGGGCAGCAGTAGTGATTTCCGAAGAGGTATTATCCGGCGAAATGCTGGCCGCTAAGGTCCAGGAACTGGCCCGAGATTCCCTTCGGCGCAGAGAGATGGCAACCGCCAGTGGTGAATGCGGTCATCCGGAAGCTACGGAGGCGATTACCCGATTAGTTATGGAGATGAGCAAATGGTAAAACCGGTTCACAGTATTCACTTTGTAGGAATCGGTGGAGCCGGGATGAGCGGAATTGCAGAAGTGATGCTAAATCTCGGCTACCGGGTGACGGGGTCTGACTTGCGGGAATCCGGGATAATCGAGCGTCTGCGTGCCCAGGGGGCCCGGATTTTCATAGGTCACGATGCGAGTTATGTAGGAGAAGCGGAAGCAATTGTTTTTTCGGATGCTGTTTCATTAACCAATCCGGAACTGGTAGAAGGGAAAAAGCGCCGGATACCAGTAATTCCAAGATCAGAAATGCTGGCCGAGTTAATGCGTTTTAAAAAAGGTATTGCAGTAGCAGGGACCCATGGGAAGACTACCACTACCTGTATGGTGGGAACCATTCTGGCAGAAGCCGGTTGGGATCCTACTATTATTATTGGAGAAATTCTTAACAGTCTGGGAAGTAATGCTCGCCTGGGGAAAGGAGAATACTTTGTGGCGGAAGCCTGCGAAGCATTCGGTTCCTTTTTGCGTCTTTCCCCCACGGTGGTAATTGTTACCAATATTGATAATGATCACCTCGACTATTACCAGAATATGGATTCCCTCCAGGAAGCCTTCGTACAGTTTATAAACCGTATTCCTTTTTATAGTTTTGCCATGTTGGCAGGGGATGATCCCCGGGTCCAGAACATCCTGGGTAGAATTGTCAAGAGATATATTACTTACGGACAAAACCCGGGAAATGATTTAGTGGCGGAGAATATTCAGTTAAATGGTTTTACCAGTAGGTATTCCCTTCGCTATCGAAGTCAAAAAATCGGTTCTATTTTCTTACCCATTCCCGGCTGCCATAATGTGATTAATTCCCTGGCGGCCGTAGGAACGGCTTTAGAGTTGGAAGTCCCCTTTGAAATTATTGCTCAGGCATTATCCCGGTTTACCGGTGCCCAGCGTCGGTTTGAAATTAAGGGGGAAGTGCAAGATGTTCTAATAATTGATGATTATGCTCACCATCCCGCGGAAATTTCGGCTACCCTGGCTGCTGCCCGTCAGGGAAAGAAGAAGCGATTAATTGCCGTTTTTCAACCCCATCTTTATTCTCGTACCCGACTTCTTTATAAAGAATTTGCTGTTTCTCTTTCGGTAGCCGATGTAGTAGTAATTACCGAAATTTATCCCGCACGGGAAGCTCCTCTTCCTGGAGTGACCGCGGGATTGATTGTAGATACTGTGCAGGAGATGGGAAAAGAAGAAGTTTATTATATCCCCCGGAGAGAAGAAATTGCTCCTTTCCTTCATAAAAGGCTAAAAGCGGGAGATATGGTAATTACCCTGGGAGCAGGGAGCATTGGTAAGACGGCCGATGAACTTCTGACTCTCTTGCGATGCGAACCCATTTCCGGCCGGAAAGGGGAGAAATTTAACTAAATGGATGCTACCGCCTTAAAAAAGATGATTAGCGGAGAAATTCGATTAAAAGAGCCTATGTCTCTTCACACTTCATTCGCTATTGGGGGCCCGGTAGATTACTGGGTGGAACCGGTTAATAAGGAGGAGATCAAGCAGATTCTAGCCTGGATTCGAGAAATTTCTCTTCCCTGGATGGTAATCGGAAATGGGACCAATCTGTTGGTGAGGGATAAAGGATTGCCGGGGGTAGCTCTGAGTTTAAAGAGAGCCTGTCGGGGAGTGAGCAGGAACGGTGAGGAAGTGATGGTGGGAACAGGAGAGAATCTTTCTTTCCTAGTAAACTGGACAGTGGAACAAGGATTATCGGGACTGGAATTTGCCGCCGGCATTCCGGGAACGATAGGAGGAGCGGTGATTACCAATGCTGGAGCTTTTGGAGTAGAAATGGGTGAAAGGATAGATAGGATCTGGTTACTGGAAGTCGCCGGCCGAGAAGAAGTTCTTTCCCGGAATGAAATAAATTTTCATTATCGTGGGTGTTCTCTTCCCACCGAAGTTATCCTTACGCGAGCGGAACTGAAATTAAGGCAGGATAGCTCTTCCGCGGTTCACCAGCGGGTGATAGAAATTTTGAAAAAGCGCCGACAGACACAGCCTCTTTCTTCAGTTAGTGCTGGATGTATCTTTAAGAATCCCCCTGGTCGCTCTGCTGGTGAAATTATTGATTCTTTGGGGTTAAAAGGTATGCAGGTAGGGAATGCCCAGATTTCTTTCCAGCATGCTAATTTCATTATCAACCTCGGGAATGCGCGAGCCCAGGATGTAATAACTCTGATTGAAAAAATTCAGTCCCAAGTTGAATCCTGTCTGGGAATATTTTTAGAACTGGAGATAAAGATTGTCGGATGCTAAAGGATAAGAAAATTGGAATTTTAATGGGAGGGTGGTCCCCAGAAAGAGAAATTTCCCTGCGAACGGGTAGAGCAGTGGAAAAGGTATTAGGGGAAGCAGGATATAAGGTTCTAGCTTTTGATTTGCAACCGTTTTCCTTAACGGAGACCATGCAGAAAATAGTTAAGAAGGGCATCGAAGTGATATTTCTTGCTCTGCACGGCCCCGGAGGTGAAGACGGATGTATTCAGGGATTGCTGGAATTAATGGAAATCCCTTATACCGGTTCTGGAGTGTTAGCCAGTGCCCTGGCCATGAATAAACATCTTTCCAAAAAGATTTTTGCCAGTCAAGGAATTCTCACTCCCCGGTGTCAGCTCTTCTCCTTCCAAGACCGAAACCGGAAAATTTTCCTTCCTCTCCCAGTAGTAGTTAAGCCTAATGGCCAGGGCTCTGCTTTAGGGGTCAGCATTGCGGAGCAGCCTGAAGAAATAGAAAAGGCTTTGAATTTAGCTTTTAAATATGACCAATGGGTTCTGGTAGAAGAATATATTGCTGGTAAGGAAATTAGCGTAGCCATTCTGGAAGGTAATCCTCTGCCGGTAATTGAAATTGTTCCTAAAACCCGATTTTATGATTATGAGGCTAAGTATTCTTCCGGAATGTCCGACCACATTATTCCCGCTCGGTTGCCGGAAGAACAGCAGCACCAGGCTCAAGAAATTGCCCGGGCAGCCTTTCACAGTCTGGGATGTGAAGGAGTGGCGCGAGTGGATTTAATTGTTGCTCCCGGAGGAGAAATTTATGTGCTGGAAATTAATACCATTCCTGGGATGACTGAAACTAGTTTGCTTCCGGAAGCTGCCCGAGCTGCCGGAATAAGTTTTTTGAATTTGGTAGAGAAATTGTTAGAAAATGCTCTTCAGAGGTCGCGAAAAGAATGCGTCATTATCGGAGAAAAAGAAGGGTTTACCAAAATCCAACAGTAACTCATCATTTGGTTATTTCTCGCGGAGAAAAAACGGCAACCCGCGGGAAAACAAAAAGACAATTATTCTGGAAGTTATTTATTTTATTTCTGGTAGCGATAGTATTCTTTCTTCTGGGAATCAGGGTGCGTATTTGGGCATTGCGTGCTCCCTGTTTTCAATCCAGGATTACGGTAGCCGGAAATGAATTTATTAAAGAAGAGGAAATAATTCGTATGGCCGGAATTAATTCCGGGACTAATGTTTTTGCCGTCAATCGCCGGCTAATACAAGAAAAAGTTTTTCGTCATCCCCGGATAAAATCGGTAAAAATTCACTACCGACCACTTAATCTCCTGATTATCCGAGTAAAAGAAAGGGAAGCAATAGCCTGTTTGGGAGACAAATGGGAAGTAGATGAGGAGGGAAAGTTATTTCCCCGGCGGAAGGAAGGAAATTCCAATCTACCGGTTATTTATTCCCGCACTGATTTTTCCCGAGGAAAATCTTCTTATTTACTCTCGATATTAGAAATCCTTCGTTATCTGAATTCGCGAATTCCTGATTTAAAAATTGCTCGGATAGAAGTTTATAATCTGGAAAATGTAAGCTTATTTACGCAGCAAGATAAAATAGAAATTCGTCTGGGAGGAGAAAATCTCCTTTCTCGATTACCATTGCTTTTGCCGGTATGGCAGGATCTGAAGCAAAAGGGACAAACCTTTCGTTATATAGATTTGCGATTTGAAGGTCAGGTAGTGGTAGACTAAAAGATTTTAAAATTTAAGAAATGGTTCCCGCCGGGAAAGCGGGCAAAAATTTGCAGGAGGTGTTTTTCTTTGGCAGAAAAAAATCTCATCGTAGGATTGGATATAGGTACTACTAAAATCTGCAGTATTATAGGGGAATTGAGAGATGAGGGCCAGGTGGAAGTAGTGGGAGTGGGGACTAGCCCTTCCACAGGATTGCGAAAGGGAATGGTAGTTAACATTGATGCTACCATTCATTCCATCGAGCGAGCTGTGGAGGAGGCAGAGTTGATGGCGGGAGTAGAAGTAAAATCTCTTTATGCCGGTGTCGCTGGAGGCCATATTAAGAGTATTAACAGCCGGGGAGTAATCGCTATTTCCCGTAAAGACCGCGAGATCAGTGCCGAAGATGTTGACCGAGTGATCGATGCTGCTAAAGCGGTGGCCATCCCCCTAGAGCGGGAAATAATCCATGTGCTTCCCCAATCTTTCACGGTAGATGATCAGGATGGTATTAAAGAGCCTATCGGGATGTCCGGGATTCGTCTGGAAGCAGAAATTCACATTGTTACTGGAGCAGTCACTGCCGTTCAGAATATCATCAAAAGTGTAAATAGGGCAGGATTTGAGGTAGAAGATATCATATTGCAGCCACTGGCCTCGGCGGAAGCAGTGCTTACCCCCGATGAAAAAGAATTGGGGGTAGCTTTATTGGACATCGGAGGGGGGACAACAGATATCGCCATTTTCCATGAAGGGAGTATCCGCCACACTTGCGTTCTACCTTTGGGAGGGGATCATGTAACCAACGATATTGCCGTGGGATTACGTACTCCCACGTCGGAAGCAGAAAATATTAAGAAGAAGTACGGGTGCGCTCTTGCCTCCCTGGTAAGAGAAGAGGAAGAAGTGGATGTTCCCAGTGTTGGGGGCAGGCAGGCGCGGCGAATTTCCCGCCGAGTACTGTGTGAGATTATTGAACCGCGCTTGGAGGAAGTTTATACTCTGGTTAAAAGAGAAATTAAAATGGCGGGTTATGAAGATTTGCTGGCGGCAGGGATTGTAATTACTGGAGGTACTTCTCTGATGGATGGGGGTCTGGAAACTGCTGAGAAAATTTTTAGTCTTCCGGTGAGAAGGGGATACCCTACTGGAATTGGGGGATTGGTGGATATAGTAAATAATCCCATTTATTCTACTGGAGTGGGATTGATTCTTTGTGGAGCGCAAAATCTGATAGCTAACTCTGCCGGACGTTTTTCGGGGGCTGGGATTTTTGGTCGTGTACTGGGTAGAGTGCGCAGCTGGCTGAGTGAGTATTTCTAGATTAAATTACCAACCATTTAAAGGAGGTATAAAATGCCCTGGTTGGAACTGGAAGGGGAATTTAATTGCATCACCAATATTAAAGTTATTGGTGTAGGAGGCGGAGGGAGCAACGCTGTTAATCGGATGATTGATTATGGTCTTAAAGGAGTGGAGTTTATCGCTACCAATACTGATGCTCAAGCTTTGCGTACTTCCCGGGCTCCTTTTAAGATCCAGATTGGAGCCCGTCTTACCCGTGGTTTGGGAGCAGGAGCTGACCCGGAGATCGGGCAGAAAGCTGCGGAAGAGGATCGCAATCTCCTCAAAGAAGCGCTGGAAGGAGGGGATATGATCTTCATCACCGCTGGTCTGGGGGGAGGTACGGGAACGGGGGCTGCTCCCATAATTGCCGAAATTTCCCGGGAATTGGGTACTCTTACGGTAGCTATTGTTACCAAGCCTTTCTGGTTTGAGGGACGCCGGCGGGCATTGCAGGCCGAAGAAGGCCTCAAAAAGTTACGAGAAAGAGTGGATACTCTGATTGTTATCCCCAATCAACGCTTACTTACTATCGTGGACCAGAAAACTTCTTTCCTGGATGCTTTCCGACTTGCCGACGATGTTCTTCGACAAGCAGTTCAGGGCATTTCGGATCTTATTACGGTACCCGGTTTAATAAATCTTGATTTTGCTGATGTGAGAACTATTATGAGGGAAATGGGAGATGCCCTTATGGGAATTGGTTCCGGTAGTGGAGAAAACCGGGCAAAGATGGCAGCGCAACAGGCAATTGCCAGTCCTCTTCTGGAAGAAATTTCCATTGAAGGGGCGAAAGGCGTCTTGATAAATATTACCGGACGATCCGACCTAACTCTCTACGAGGTGAATGAAGCTGTTTCTATAATTCAAGATATTTCTCATGAAGACGCCAACATCATTTTTGGAGCGGTAATCGATGATTTGCTTCCCGAAGAAGTGAGAACTACCGTTATCGCTACTGGATTCCAGGCCCGGAAAGACCTCCGCCAGGGTGTATCTATTGAGTCGCTATCCCCTTCCGAGTGGGATCGTCCTGCTTTCCGGAGGCGTCAGGAACGGGTGAAGACCATTTCTTCCGTGGAAGAAAAAGTATCCTGGCCCTTACCAGGAGAAACGGTAAATATTCCCGCTTTTGTAAGAAAGAAAAAGATAGAAGAAAAAGTCGAAAGTAAGCCCAAGCTTTAAAAATTTAATACCGGAAAAAAACCCGAAATTATTTTATCTCAAATGGGATTCCTGGGTAGTCATAGCTACCAGGGTTTTTTCCGGCCTAAGATATTAGAAAGGGAGGTGTTATAGTAATGCCGGGAAGATCTGGGGTAGTAATAATAATTATGGTAGGTTTGATGTTAATTACTTATTCCTGCGCGCGGGTACCTTCCTTACCTACCGATGCTAATGTCCATCTTAATCTGGGAAATACTTATCTAGCACAAGGAAAATATGATGATGCTATTGCCTCTTATAAAAGAGCTCTGGATATCGACCCCAATTTTGCTATTGCTTATCATCAACTGGGGATTGCTTACGAGAAAAAAGGAGATTATCTTTCAGCCATTGATTGCTTTAAACGGGCAGTAGCTATCAATCCTGATTTTGCTCTGGCTCGTAATAATCTGGGCAGAGTTTATAATTATTACGGACGCTACGATGAAGCCATCGCTGAGTTTAAAAAGGTTATTGCTCTTGGTAAAGGCTTCGATGAAGTTTACAATAATTTAGGCTATGCCTATTACCGGAAAGGGGATTACCCCGAGGCAGTGAATGCCCTTTTAGAAGCCGTCCGACTTAAACCGGATTATGCCGAAGCATTAAATAATTTAGCAATTACCTATTATTATCAAAACCGTCTGGAAGAAGCCCTAACTTCTGCTCAAAAAGCGGTGGCTCTGGATCCCAGTCTGGTAACTGGCTACTATCATCTGGGAATGACTTATTATGCTCTGGGTAAAATTGAGGAGGCCGTCCAGGAACTCCGTAGAGCAGTTGATCTTAAGTCGGATTATGCCGAAGCCCATAATCTTCTGGGTTTTGCTTACTATCAGATCCAGAAATACGATGATGCTATCGCTGCTCATCTTAAAGCGGTTGCCCTATCCCCAAAACTGGTAGAGGCCTTTTATAATCTGGGTAACTGTTATCAGAAGAAAAAGATGTTTGATGATGCTATCAGTGCCTATCGAAAGGCTATCGGTCTCAATCCTAATTTTGCTGAAGCATATAGCGGTTTGGGAGGAGCTTATATTGGTAAGGGATGGTATCCGGATGCAATCAATGTCTGCCGGAAAGCTATCGAAATAAATCCTCAACTGGCTGAAGCTCATAGTAATCTTGGTTTTGCTTATTACCAGCAAAAAAGACTTAGTGAGGCTATAGCTGAATTCTTGGAAGCACTTAAAATTCAGCCCGATTATGCGGAAGTACATCATCGTCTGGGACTGGCCTATTTTACCCAGGGGAAATTAGAAGAGGCTTGGCGGCAGTATCATAAAGCTATCGAATTAAAACCGGATTTTGCTCTCAGTTACTACGATCTCGGTAACTGGCATTTCCATCGCTATCAGTACCAGGAGGCAGCTGAGGCTTACGAGAAAGCAATTTCCCTGGATCCTACTCTTTCTCTCGCCCATTTCAATCTAGCTTTAATATATGAGCGGCAAGGGATGAAAGAGAAAGCGATTGCGGGCTTAGAAAAATATCTGGAGCTGGAACCATCAGGAGCTCTAATCCCCGAGGCTAAAGCTCATTTAAAAGAGTTAAGGGGCTATTAATTAATAGTAAGTTGAAAAAAGCTGGCTTTTCAACCTACTATTCTTCATTTTTACCGGTGGGGAAAAAGTAGGTCCGCGTGTTCTCGGCAATATCATTATCCTTCGGATTTTTTTGCCTTGCAAAAAATTTTCCTGTTGGTATAATTAAAAAGAATATGGGATATAGATACTTATTAGCTTTAGTTATTGAAATCATCGGTATTGCTGCCCTTATAGCGGGTTTAGTATTAACTCGCCGGCAATCAATAGGCACTACTTTAACCCTTGCCGGTGCTGCCCTTATTGCCATCGGCTCACTTCTTTTTTTTAAGATCTTCCGGATATAAAGGAGGAAGGGGGTGGGCGCGCACTTCTCCTCCCTCCTTTTTCTTTGGAGTTTTTCACCTATCCTGCCTTAACATAGAACTGTTTACTCTCCATATAATCTTCCCCATCTATTTATCTGGCACGAAAGTTGCTATTTTCAATTTTGAGAGATATTGCCTGAATTAGGATTTTTACCGAATGGTAAATCTTAACCTTTGAAGGGATAAATTATGTTACCTGTTTTACTACCGGAAGAGAAGGCGGTGATATTTATTCTCCTGGTAGCCCTTCTGGGAGGATTAATTCTGGCAGGACGAAACTGGACTAAAAATTTTATCTTGCGAGAATCAGAATCGCTGGAATTAGACATTAATAAAGAAGAAGCAGTTCCAGATTCGGTTTACGTTATTATTGCGGGATCGATTAAGTATCCGGGTTTATACCGATTAAACGAGAATCAAACTATGGGAGAAATCTTACAACTTGCCGGAATAGATAGTGAAACTCGTTCGGTAAGAGTGGTTATGAAGCCAGGTTCGTTAGAGGGGTGGGAAAAAGAAATCCCCGTAAATGAGAGACTGGATGTCAATCGGGCTTCCTTAGAAGAATTGATAGCTTTGCCCCGAATTGGACCCCAAATTGCCCAGCGCATCGTTGCCTATCGTCAGGTCAGGCCTTTCCGGTCCCTGGAGGAACTGCGAGAAGTAGAAGGTATAGGGGAAAATCTGCTTAATTTTCTACGATCACAGTTACGTGTTTTACCAGAAAATGCTTACCTTTCTCTGAAAGAAGTTTCTCTCCAATTGGTAGAAGAAAGAGTTACTCCCCGTATCTTTAATATTTCTCCTTCTCTTAATTTAAAATCTCTTTTAGAGCAAACTAACTTCCGTTATGGCGTATGGGTATTTGAAGTATCCGCTTCGGGTTCGATACTCTTTAATCGAGAAAAGGTTCGGGAGGAAAAATTTCCTACTCCCGAGGAACAATCTTCCGAGGAACAACCGGTTTCCGAGCCGGTCAGGATATCCTCCGGGGGTAACTCAATTCCTGAAGTGAAATTTTCTAATTCTGCTGAGCAAAATGGACTGTCTCATTATGACTCTGAGGGTCGTCTTAACCTCAACCTGGCTACCAGCGAAGAACTGGAAAAATTGCCCGGTATAGGACCGGTAATTGCCCAACGTGTTCTCGAATATCGAAATGCTAAGGGCAGTTTTCAATCGGTAGAGCAATTAAAAGAGATTCAAGGGATTGGTGATAAAAAATATTTGCGGATAAAAGACCTGTTATATGTGGTAAAGCCAGAATATTAACTATAACTTCCATAACCTTGGCTCTGGGATCAGGAATTCTTTTAGGCAGCTCTTTTGATTGGCCAGCCATTTACTGGTTTTTTACTGTTATAGCAATAGGTTTGTGGGTAATGCTGAATCCCTTTTTACCACCTCTTTTCCGGCAAATTGGCTTGCTGGCTGCGGTAATTTTTCTGGGAGGGGGTTTACATCAACTGTTCTTTACCACCTTGCCGGCGGATCATATTAAAAACTTATTATCAAAGGAAGTAGTTAGGATTGGTACCCTGGAAGGTACGGTAATCGAAATTCCGGAAGAAGCGGAGCAGGGCGTCTATCTAACCGTAAGGACGGAAAAATGGTGGGAGAAAGGAATAGAAACCAGAGTTTTCGGGAAGGTAAGATTAAGGATATTCCAGGAAAATATTTTTCCTCAGCCAGGAGATCGTATTCGGGTAACCGGAAGACTTTCATTCCCTTCCACGGCTTCCAATCCGGGTGAATTTGATTATCGAGAATATCTGGCCCGTCAGAAAATATTCGCTGTCCTTTACCCATTTACAGTAAAGGAAGGCAAAATAACTAATGGGGAAGATGAACCTACCAATATCAAAATTGTTGGACAGGCAAAAATAAACCCACTTACTGTGGCCACTGCTAAAGTTCGCCGACGGTTGGGGGAGGTTATAGAAAGAACCCTTCCTCCGGTAGCCGCCTCTTTACTCTCCGGGATACTGATTGGAGAAAGAAGGAAACTTCCGGAAACAGTAGAAGAAATGTTTCAGGATACGGGTGTGATTCATATTGTTGCCATCTCCGGTTTACAGGTGGGATTAATTGCTCTCTCGGGATTTCTTATTCTCCGTTTTTTCCGAATACCGAAAAAGGTAACCTCTGGGGTGAATATGGGACTTGTAATATTTTATGCCTGGATGGTAGGCAGACAACCTTCTGTGGTACGCTCGGCAGTTATGAGTGTGGCGGTTTTGTCTTCTTCCCTGCTGGACCGCGATCCTGAACCTTTCAGTGTTCTTATGTTAGCGGGATTCCTGATTATGTTAGTAAATCCCGGGGCACTTTTTGAAGCTGGATTTCAACTCTCCTTTGCTGCTACCGCGGGGCTAATTTATCTTTCTCCTCGACTGAAAGAATTTCTCCCCTCATTCCCTCACTGGCTACAAAATTTAATGTGGACCACTTTTGGGGCCCAACTGGCTGTTCTTCCCTTGACCGCCCGTCATTTCGGTCGTATTTCCCTGGTTTCTCCCGTGGCCAATCTGTTAATTGTCCCTCTGGCGAGTTTTATTACCGTGGTAGGATTTGTTGCCGGGCTGGCGGGAATGATTTATTTTCCGATGGCGAAACTCTTTAATGCTGCTAATTGGTTGGCTATCACCGCACTTTTGAAGACAGTGGGATTTTTTTCTCAGCCTGGCTGGAGCAGTTACTGGATGAAACCTCTCGGGGGAGGTGGAGTTATACTTTATTATCTGGCAATTTTTTTAATTTTGAAAAAGCCTTTTCGTAAACCGTTGTTAAATAAAATTAGCTGTGCAGGAGCACTTTTGTTGATACTAATAATTTTTTGTTGTCCCTTCCCGAAAGATTTTCTGGAATGTACCTTTCTTAGTGTTGGTCAGGGGGATGCTATTTTTCTTAGCAGTCCTGCGGGGATTAATTTCTTGGTGGATGCGGGAGGAGAACCCGGCCGAGGAGCAGGGGAGCGAATTATTATGCCTTTTCTACGCTATCGAGGAGTGCGAAGAATCGACTATGTTATGATCAGTCATTTTCATGATGATCATATTGAAGGATTGGCCACTGTGATTGAAAATTTTCCTGTCAGTTCAGTTTTCTATAATGGGCAGCAACCTCCTTCTGCAAAATATCAGAATTTGGTAAATTTGTTGAATAATAAGAGTATTCCTCATCGGAGTCTTCTCCGAGGAGAAAAGTTAATTTTTCGGGATCTGAAAATTGACGTTCTTCATCCTCCTAAAAAGTTTATTCCTCGTGATCCCAATAACCTCTCCCTGGTTTTAAAATTGACTTATAAGAATATTTCCATTTTATTTACCGGCGACGCCGAGAAACCGGCCATTAAAGCCCTCCTGGGAAAAGAGGAAAAACTTTCCAGTAACATAGTGAAAATTCCCCATCATGGAAGTGAAATTTCTTTCACTTCTCAGTTCTTAAAAGCTGTCCAACCGCAAATAGCAATCATTTCTTCGGGAAGGAAAGCCGGATTCCCGGCCGAAACAGTTGTTAAGAACTACCGGGAGAATAACTGTTGGGTTTACCGCACTGATAATCAGGGGGCAATTACGTTGAGGATCGATGGTTCCCATTACTGGATTAATACCTTCTTTCCCCGCCACCAGGGTTTTAGAAAAATCTGGGAAGGATTGAAGATATGGCGAGAATAAAAATCTCGACTTCCCCCCTGAATATTTGTATAATTATTGGTGGAGGTAAAGGATCGACAACGCGTTCGATCCGAAGGTAGAATTTCTGCCACCCAGTAAATAATATGTTAATATGATTATCGGCAGCGGGATTTCGGACTATTTAGCCAGAATTGGTATAAACGAAATACTTCGTCTATCATTCCAATTTTGGAGTATAGACGAACTTATTCGCCTATGAACAAGTTAGGCGAAATGCCTAACAAAAATAAGAAAAGGAGGTTAGTGTGAGTTCTTAAGGGCACTTTGCCTAATAGTGGATAAAAGGAAAATCAGAAATTTTCCAAAATCCCGACAAGTCGGGACCTTCTTTTATCCGCATCCCGTTAAACGTAATACCGCGGATTGGGCGCGCCTTCCTAGCGCGCCGGATCAATTAAGATAGTAATAAAATATGGGGTGAAGAGAATGGCAAAAGAGTTTAGGCATTATAGGGTTCTTGATGAACAGTTAAAAAAACATGTTGATGATAAAACAAGAAAAGAAATTTTAGAAAATATGGATTATGTAAGAGATAGTTCTAAACAAGAAATAAAAGCAACATGGGCATATGAGGTAACGAAAAGGTTGGATGAAAAGATTGATAAAGAGACTTGCATTAAAATACGCGAAGGTTGTGCATGTGTTTTGTCAAATGAGAAATCTATATATGCAAAAGAGTTTAAAAAATTAAGGAAAATACATAAAAACGATGATGAGTATTTGAATGAGGTAATCAAGTATTTAAATAATACAAAACCATTACGACGGTGTGGGGAAGTGAGTCGTGATGAGGATAAAATAATTTCTATTATTGGAAGAGGAAAATGCGGGTGTACAGTAGTACGCGAAGGTTTAAACCAACCGATATCTAAGACGTGGTGTCAATGTTGTAAAGGAAGCCTACTTAGTGTATATAAGTATGTTTATAATGATAAAGAATGTGAAATGGATATTCTACGGACAGTGGCATCTGGAGAAAGTGATTGAAGTTTTATTACAGTCTATAAATAATTTTGAAAGATCGTCGCATCCTTGCGGCGCTGCTTTCGTGGCCCGCGGTACTACGTCTAACACGACCGTTCCTGCTTCGAGTTTCGGCCTCAAAGCAGGTTAGATAAATATGCAGGGGTTCTCAACCACATCGATCCGACTGAGATAAGAGCTATCTAAGTCGAATCGACGTCAGAAACGGCGGGACGTTATACAAAATTGGGCTGCGTTATTTATAACCACGAAAACAAGGAGTTTATAGGAGAATGGGCTACTCAATTTTTGATGATACAATGTGCGATATGACCTGGGTTGAGATTGAAAAGGTTTTTCAACAAGATGAACCTATTGTTCTTTGGCCTACTGGTGTATTGGAGGAACATGGGCCACATATGACACTTGCGATTGATATATACTTCAGTTATCTACTCACAACAAGAATTAAAGAAAAAATAACAAGGGACAATATTCCAACAATAATAGCACCTCCGAATTATTGGGGAATCAATAATGTCACAGCCGCTTTCCCAGGTTCATTTACATTGAGAAAAGAAACATTAAAGGCATTGATTTTCGATTGTCTTTCTTGTCTTAAGAGGTGGGGTGCAGATTATGTGTTTGTTATAGATATTCATGGAGATGTGAATCATAGGAGTATTATTCTTGATGCAATTCGGGAGGCAAGGATCGGTTGTGGAATACGGGCGTATGGAATTGTTCCAAGAAGTTTTGCAAGGTATAAGAAGCTAACTGGAGAAGAGGAACATATACTAATAAAACCTAACAATGAAATAGAAAGGCAATTTACAGAGACTCCCGATATACATGCGGGAGCATTTGAAGGCAGTATAGTTAAGGAGTTTTTTCCAGAACAATTCAAAGCAGAGGTAGCAGAAGCATTAGAACCAACGAGACTTTCTAAGGATGACTGGAAAAAATGGGCAAGTGGATGGAGTGATGCTAGGAAAGTAATACCATTTGGATATAATGGTGATCCAAAACGTATAAACACTGACCTTGCAATAAGATATTTAGAAAGTGAATCAGAAGTTTTCGCGAATCTAATAAAAGATTTCCTTGCTGGAAATTACACATCACCGGAAGTATAGAAAGGATCGCAGCCCGACTTCGTATAACAGGACGTCTGCGCTAAAGACTTTCAGCAACTTCACTTCGTTTGCAGACGACCGAGACATTATATGAAATCGTGCCCCTTAAAGAATATGCCACTGATAGTGGCTGAAATGAAGGTGTATTATTGTTTCCAAATTGCGGTGATTATTGTTGCTGCGATAACTCCTATTTTAGCAATACTTGAATGGAAATGGCCGACAACAATTACAGCATCTTTAGTTGCTATAGCAACAGGAATTATTAAATTTATGAAGCTCGAAGAACACTGGCTTAATTACCGGACAATATGCGAAACACTGAAGAAAGAACCACATTTAATGGAGGCTGAATTAGGTGATTATGCTTTTTGTGAGGATAAAAACAAATTATTTGTGGATAGAGTGGAAAGTTTAATTTCCCGAGATCACACGCTTTGGTTATCCATTACTACTAAAGAAAAGAAATGACAAAGGGCACAACATCATATGAACGAGTTAGACGACATTGGGTTTGATAAGGATTTATAATGATGCAGTTATTTGATAATATTGAGCATATAAGATTCATGAGTGAAGCGCTCCAGGAAGCTGAAAACGCTTTACAAAGGGGGGATCGTCCCATTGGCGCCGTTGTGGTTCATGGCGACAAGATTATTGCGAGAGCCTCCAATTCATTTGAGACTGAAAGAAGCCATCTTGCCCACGCTGAACTAAAGGCGCTGCTCGCCTGTGCCTCCTACCTATATGTGCATGGTCACGAATGTATCATCTACTCAACTTGTGAGCCTTGCGTGATGTGCTTAGGGGCTATTGTTATGGCGAATATCCGATATGTCGTGTTTGGGATGCCAGACAACTACATCCGAGCTAGAGAGGTGATAGAGAACTTAGAGTATGTCAAACGGAGAATTCATCGCTATTTCGGTGGTTTTTTGGAAGACCGGTGCATTGAACTCTACAGGCGATACTCTGAGAGTGAAACAAACCTTGCATTGCATGGGAGGTAGGCCCAACGTTCGCTAACAGCCTGTTTGCGATTCGCTTTGTTCACACAAATGCCTTTGGCACTTCGTAAACACTTAAGCCGCTAGGCGACATGTGGCGTAGTTTTAAAAATGCAAATAAAACTAATGACCCTTGGTGGGGAGGACCCTATGACTGAGAACATAGAGGAAAAGAATCGCCACAGCCTGATCTTCTTAGGCTCAAGTGGTGCCTTTCAGATACCTTCTTTTCACTGTGACTGTGATACATGTCAGGGTGCAAGGAATAATCCCCAGCTGCGACGTACTCGTGCTTCGATAGCCTTAATAGGTAAGGAAATCACCCTTGTGGACCTGAGTCCTGATCTTGAGTTTCAATTAGAGCGCGAGCATATCAGAGTTGTTGATAATATTTTCATTACTCACTGGCACTGGAATCACGTGGCAGGTCTTGGAAGCTTCGGAGAAGCCGCCTCTACTAAGAAATGGAAACCAGTGAACCTCTACTTACCTCATCAGACAATCAATCACTTCGATGACGAGCTATCCTACCTGAAACGTACCTTCAATATTCATCCTATATTGCCAGGAGATGTCATTAGATTAGACGATGCAGTATGGACAGCCGTAAAAACGACCCATACAGATCATAGCGTCGGGTTCATCATAGAAAACGTGAAGCGGCTTGCTTACTTGGTCGATGGGGTAGTTTCCCCTACAGAAACAGCTCAGCAACTTAAAAACCTTGATTTGATCGTTCTTGAGTCAACGATTGACGAGCTCACATTGCGGAAAGGGGAGAAATGGCTCAACTTTTCGTTCAGAGAAGCCGTTGATTTCTGGCGGCAAATAGGAAGTAGGGAATGCATACTTACTCACTTATCGTGCCACAGTTGGGATAAAGGAACACTGCTACCTGGATTTACCCCTTTGAGGCGTCAGGAGCTTGAAAAAGAATATGTAGGATTAATATTCGCCTATGATGGTATGAAACTATGGGTTTGAAAGTAGTGGGTATTGTAAGTAGTCCCAGGAAAGGGATGAACACCGATACCCTTGTAACCAAAGTGTTGGAAGGCTCTCACTCTATCGGTGCGGAAACGGAAAAAATCTACCTCAATGATCTAGAAATAAAGCCGTGCCAAGCCTGTGACAGGTCTCCCGCCCCCGATTATTGCTTCTACAAAGACGGGATGGAAAAGATATACGACGCTCTTGAAACCGCTGACGCTCTGGTTATTGGGACTCCTGCTTATTATGATTCCATCAGCGCCCAACTTAAATTACTTATTGATCGCTCCAACTGTTTGACAGAGATGATTACACGCTCGGATGGCAAAGTGATATTCAAAATAAGGCTGGAGAAAAGAAAGAAGGGTATCTTTATCTGGGTTGCCGATTTTTCCAAAAGTCCCGATCATGCACTGGCAAGTATAAGACTCTGGTGTAAGGATGCCAATGTCGAGTTGTTAGACACTTTGGTTGTTACGAAATCTGACCGTGGAGAAGGGGCTAGAAAGCAAGAAAGCTCACTCTACAAAGCTTTGGAACTGGGGGTCTCGTTGGGACTATGATGGCAACTTCGCCTAACAAGGTGTTTGTGGGAAGCTACGCTTCCTCAAATCCGCCTTCGGCGGACTTCGCGAATACGCAGGACGTTATAGCCCATGCTTATAACATAATGGAGAGTAAAAAATATCCAGTCACTTGATAGAAATATTTGAAGATGAAAAACTTGTAGAGAAGATTAAAAAGCGCTTGCCCTATATATTCCAACTTGCAGAATTGGAAAGTTCAAGAGCAGGTAAACTTGGAATGGAGGTGGGCTTGGTTCGTGAGAGAATAATAGTTGTTTTGCTTATTTATAAATTTGGCGAAGTAAATGTAGAGACTGAGATCCCTATAACTCAGAAGGAGGTGGATGCAATTAATAAGGTGAATTGAAGCGGAGAGACATGATGGTGCAGATAAAAATTAGCGAAAGGGTAGATGATAGGATAATGTTTGCTTTTCCATATAATTCTGCTTATATTGCAAAAATAAAAACTATAGGAGGATCTGAAAAAATGGCCAAATTTTTAGTTGTTCATCCGGTAGGTAAGGAACTAACCTTGGAGTCCGGTACACCTATTGGTAAGGCTGTAAAGGCGAATCTTAAAACTGATGCTTATTGGGTTAGAAGTTGGTATGCACGCGAGGAAGGAAAATTATATTGTGAATGGGATGCAAAAGATGCTGATTCTATCCGTCAAACCCTCGCAAAGGCAGTGCCGAATTTACCTACAGAAGGTGTTTACAAACTAGAGTTAATGGTCCAGTCAGAAGATTTTAGATAATTTACAACAAGAATTAAATTACGGCTATCACCTCATTTGCATAGCGCGCGGCATCGATGAATCTCATCAGGAAGGATAAACCTTCCTCTCGTAAGACTGCAAGGCGTACAGATTGAGCGGTAGTCTGCGTAGGTGTATAGATCTGAAAGAATGGGGGGCAGACGAACTCTGTGGTCGCTCCGCTCCTTGCCCTTCGGGTCGGTTAGCAGCGGGTATATGCTGCGCCGCCTTCGGAGGCTTGCCCTTTGGAACATTGGCTGGTTAATCTAGTCCGAGCTAATATTTTATTCGATTTCTCTATGATCTTTTCAAGCTTATTTTTCATCGCAACGTCGTATACCCGCGGAACGTTAGTTGCAATTTTCGGGGACGGAATATCTTAGGAATTTTTATAAACAAATGGAATGGTTACTATAACTATGGGTATATACAACAAACCACTTTATTATGAAATTGCATTTAGTTTTGTTGATGCAAAGAAACAAGTAGATTTGTTTGAAAAATTTGTTGAAAAGTACAGCAAAGTAAAAGTAACCCGAGTTCTAGATATTGCTTGTGGTCCAAGTTTGCAGTTAAGAGAATTAGCAAGAAGAGGTTATGAAGCCATTGGTTTAGATTTGAGTCCACAGATGTTAAAATACCTGAGAGAAAACGCAAAAGAAGAAGGGGTTAAAATAGAGACGGTTAGGGCAGATATGATAAATTTCAAATTAATCAAAAAGGCAGACTTTGCCTTTATAATGATGGGGTCGTTCAGGTTCAAAAGCAATGAAGAATTACTTAGGCATTTAGATTGCGCCTCTAATTCTCTTAAAAAAGGAGGTTTATATCTAATCGAGAATTTAGAATTAGATTGGCCTAACTTCAAACCTCAAAGCTGGATTATGAAAAAAAATGGAATTGAAGTCAAAACAACTTATAAAGTAGAACCAAAAAATGCTCTTTCTCAAACCTCTGAAGAAAACATAATCTTGGAAGTAAACTATCATGGTAAAAAGTTAAGATTTATTGAAAATAATCTTATGAAACATGTTTACCCCCAAGAATTCCTAGCTCTTGTTAAGTTGAATAATAGATTTGAGTTTCTTGGTTGGTTTGAGCGCTTCAAGTTTAAGAAATTGAAAAATGGAGGTGCGGACAATATTGTTGTCTTACGAAAGAAATAAATTATTGCGCACCCCCGAAAATTTCTTCGGTTGCTCCGCAACCTCGACCCTCGCTTCGCTCGGGGCGACTAACAGCGGACATACGGCTACGCTTCGCTCCGCCCAAATGCTCGGCTTCGCCTCGCACTTCGTATGTCCGCAGCCGTTAGGCAAAACTAACCATGAAATGGGGATCATAAAAGATGGATAATAATAAACAAACTGCGGAGAGAAAACCTTCTGAGGAGGAAGTTAAACTCCGGGTAGGGCAGTGGCTCCAAACTCTTGGGTGCAGAATCTATGATGAAGAAGGTAGTAAACTTAACCAAGGTTGGGGTAAGTTCAGTGTCCAAGGTGTCCACGAAGGTAAATCGCCTGACTTGCTTGCCCAGGGTGTTCTGTATTCTAAAAGCATACGTATAGGACCAGCTTATATTGCTCTCGAGATTAAGGTTGGATGGGGACACCAGGAGATTGTTCAAGGCTTTGATCAAGTGCTCTCTTATTTCATGGATTACTGCTGGGGAGCCGAATACTATGTGGAGGGTAAGGCCATTGAGGTTTCTGCCATTGTACTCGCTACTTATTACTCTCCAGATGGCTATATTTATCGTTTTGAGGAGGGCTTGCCAAATAACTTCATACCCAATTGGCCCGCATCACCACTTGTTGCTACACTTTCCCGAGTGATGTGGGCTATGCGCAATCGAATAGAGCGAACATTCCAAGAACTTGTAATCGTTCCAAAAGCTGGGAGATTAATCAGTCACCAAGTCCCTTTTCGAAAACAACCTCTTGTAGGAATTCTTGCCAAGAGCGTGCGAGAGCCAAACCGATTACCATATGAGGCTGAATTGCTGCTTTCTAAACAAAATTGGTCTTGGGGAATCGTTGGAATAAAAGAGTGATTTGATTAGCTTCGCCTAACACGTGGCTTTGCGGCTCACTACATTCGCCTAAACCGCCTTCGGAGGCTTCGCAAAGCTCGAAAGCGTTAGGCGAAAGTCAGACGGCAAATATAGTTAAGAGGATAAAATTATGACTAATCAAGAAAGTACGGTGGGAAAAGAAGAATTAGAAGGAAAGTTAATTTTTAAATCCATTTTTTTTCCTTGCTTTGATATTTTGCTATAACTTTTATTGGAGCAGGACGTATTGATTATTGGCAGGGATGGATATATAATGGATTGAACATTATTTTTCTCCTACTATCTTATTTCTTACTACCCCGTGAATTAATAGAAGAGAGGTTAAAACCTAAAGAAGGTATGAAGAAATGGGATAAAATCTACTATATCGTTTCCATACCAGTATATTTCGCGATTCTTATAATCTCAATCTTGGAGGGAGGGCGTTTTGATTGAGAACCACGAATTCCTATTCTTGTCGTCATTATCGGAATTGTAGTGTATACAATAGGACAGATGATCATATTATGGGCAGAAAAGGTAAACAAATTCTTTTCAACAGTTGTTCGTATTCAGAATGACAGGGGCCAAACAGTTTGTAAAGATGGTCCATATCGCTTTGTTAGACATCCTAGATATCTGGGAGGATTGCTTTATGCAATTGTTACACCATTCGTCCTCAGTTCATTTTTGGGGATTAATTCCAGCAGTAATTTCGGTGGTTTTGCTGTTTATAAGAACCTATTTAGAAGATAAAACCCTACAGAGGGAATTAGAAGGATATATAGGTAATTGAATCTTAACGAGTTTCAGAACTTGGTGGGTAATTTGCAAACTTACTCTTAGGATATACGACACTGGTTGATGACTTCCACGCCTTTCAAATTTTGTTTGCGTAAAACTTCTTTTACAACGAAAACATAGTGTACCTCTATAGATTTTGATAAAATGGTTTAAACGAAAGGAGGTAAATTATGAAGGTATTGAGGATGCAAGCGTTGGAAGTCATTTTTGCAGCCATATTGTTGATGAGTATCTTTACTTTATCTGCGACAGGTAAGGCCGATGTAAAAAACTTTCCGGAAATATCTATATACCCTGGGGCCGATTCCCCGGAAAAGAATCCCGAAGACCCCAAAAAAGATTATTCTGGAATTACTGAGGAGGGCCATTATTTTATATGGTATGTATTTAACAAACAGCTTCAAAAAGATTGGGATGAGGACGCTGAGAGTGTAACTAAAAAGATTGTGAATTTCTATAAAGAAGAACTTAAAAAACGGGGCTGGCGGTATATCGGAGAAGGTGTTGGTCGCCATCATTGGGGCAAAGGTAAAGAGGCTATTGCCATATGTATTCCTTGTGACTACGAAATAGAATATATGCGTATGAGTATCGAGGATGCAAATGCCAACGTGGCTACGCTGACTTCTAAACAGTTTATTGAGGCTTTTGTGAAGTGCATCAAGGAAATCCAGCAGCTCTATGAGAAAAACGGAATGAAAACGCCTGAGGATTATTTGCGTAAGATTGACGAGATTATGTCTAAAAGAGGTTCTGAAGAGCGGGAGAAGTTTGAAAAAGACTTGGATCGCCAGGTGAAGGAAACAATCGGGAAAACTTTGAAGCCTTATGGTGTTTCGGTAAAAAGGTTTCAGGAACTGAAATCTGGTTATCAAGATTTAATTTCCCAATATCTGTCGGAACATGAGGACGAGGTGAAGAAAAATATTTTAGGATTTTCCGCAATGGGTGCGTTTGAGTAAATAACCTCAAGAATGCGAAGATTTTACGAATTAGTGTGTGTAGTGATGGTAGAGATGTTGAAGTAAGGAAAAAGTTATTATAAAATTGTTACTAAGTTACTGAAATAAGGGAGGATGGGTTATAAAAGTGGAGCTTAAAGCGGGAGAAAAGATTTATACCGTAAGTGAAGTTACCCGGCATATTAAATATTTAATAGATGCTGATGACTCTCTTCACGAAATCTGGCTGCGGGGAGAGATTTCCAATTTTGTGCGTCATTCTTCTGGGCATATGTACTTTACCTTAAAAGATGAAGGTAGCCAGTTGCCTTGCGTAATGTTCCGGGTAGAAAGTGAGTCTCTGGTTTTTACACCAGAAAACGGTCTGAAGGTTATTGCATATGGGGAAATCAATGTTTACGAACTCGGTGGTCGTTATCAATTTTATGTTTATCAGATGCAACCCGAAGGCCTGGGAGCCCTTTATTTAGCTTTTGAACAATTAAAGGTCCGTTTACAGAAGGAAGGATTATTTGACCCTGATCATAAAAAACCCATACCTTTTTTACCGCAAAGAATTGGCATCATTACCTCCCCCACCGGGGCGGCTATCCGGGATTTTTTGAACATTATCCAGCGACGGTTCCCCAATGTTTATATTTTGCTCTATCCGGTGAGAGTCCAGGGAACAGAAGCACCGGGGGAAATTGTGCAGGCTATCAATGAAATGAACGAATTCGAAAATTTAGATGTTTTGATTGTGGGTAGAGGAGGAGGGTCCATCGAAGATTTATGGGCTTTCAATGATGAAGGAGTGGCCCGAGCCATTTATAATTCGCGGATTCCAGTTGTTTCTGCGGTGGGCCATGAAATTGATTACACCATTGCTGATTTTGTGGCTGATCTTCGTGCGCCCACTCCGTCAGCGGCTGCTGAACTAGTGGTGAAAAATAAAGAAGATCTGGTCGACCAGATTGAATCGCTACATACTCGCCTGATTAATACAGTAGAGGGACAGCTGGAAAATATAAGGCACCGTCTGGACAACCTGCAGAAAAGTGTAGTTTTCAAGCGTCCATCTGATCAGATTCAGCAGTGGCGTCAACAGGTGGACGAAATTACGACGCGTATGCTGATGTCTCTTCAGCATCGTTTGGAATTATTGCGTGGTAATTTTCTTTCCCTGACTGGCAAGATAAATGCGCTCAGTCCTCTGGCCACTTTGAGCAGGGGGTATAGTATTTGTTTTAAACTACCGGAGAAAGTTCTGGTAAAAGAGGCCGGGCAATTGAGGATAAAAGATAAGGTAGAAATTAGATTGAGCCGGGGAGAAGCCTTATGTGAGGTCCACGAAGTAAGGGAAGAAAATGAATCCTGATCACTAGGAATTGGTTAATGAATTAGAATGGGGAGGAGAAAATGGAAGAACTGAAATTTGAAGAGGCGATGTCCCGCTTGGAGGAGATCGTAAGAAAACTGGAAAATGGAAGTTTAGCTTTGGATGAATCTCTTCGTCTTTTTGAGGAGGGTATCGGACTGATACAACATTGTTCTCGCAAACTGGATGAAGCAGAAAAGAAGGTGGAGATTCTAATTAAAAACAAAGATGGCCAAAGAGAAATTCGGCCTTTTACTCCCGAAGATTTAGGGGAAAAGGAAAATAAAATTAGTGAGGATTTAATTCGGGATAACCAGGAAAGTCTTTTCTGATTAAGACATAAAATTTTTCCGGAGGATTTAGATTGAATTTGCAGAGTTATATAGAAGAGAAAAAAGCGGCGGTGGAAAAAGCACTGGAGCAGTTTCTTCCTCCTGCTACTACTTATCCTCCGATGATCCATGAGGCAATACGCTACAGTGTTTTTGCCGGTGGAAAACGTTTGCGCCCTTTGCTGGTGATTGCTGCGGCAGAAATATTAGGAAAACAGATGTCAGCGGTTATGCCCACTGCTTGTGCTCTGGAATTGATCCATACTTTTTCACTGATTCATGATGATCTGCCCAGTATTGATAATGGCGATTACCGGCGGGGAAAACCAACCTGTCACCGGGTTTATGGAGAAGCTATTGCCATGCTGGCGGGAGACGCTCTTCTGAATTATGCTTTTGAACTTATGGTGCGCAACCGGGAATATCCTGGGATTAAACCGGAAGCAGTTTTATTGGTGATAGAAGAGGTAAGTAAAGCCATTGGTACTCAGGGAATGTTAGGGGGAGAAGTGATGGATATTCTTTCGGAAGGGAAAACTGGCGATAAGGAATTAGTGGAATACATCCATAGTTATAAGACGGCAACCTTTATTAGCGTTTCTTTACGGGCGGGTGCCATTCTTGCTGACGGTGGAGCTCAGGAGATTCAAGGTCTTTCCGACTACGGCCAATATTTAGGTCTCGCTTTTCAGATCCGCGATGATATTCTCAATGTGGAAGGGGACGAGAAGAAACTGGGTAAACCGGTGGGGACCGATGCTGGTCGCAAGAAAATAACCTATCCTGCAATTTTCGGACTAGAATATGCCCGCATAAAAGTTCAGGAGCTAAGTCAGCAGGCAAAGCAGTGCCTGAAAATTTTTGGACCGCGGGGAGAAATCCTTTCCCAGTTGGCCGATTATCTGGCAGGAAGAGAAGTTTAATTTTTGGGTCATTCCATGTTTATACACCAGTCTGAGATTCGTGGTGGAATATATCATTTCTGCGGATTTGAGAACTTTGTCCATTGATGGCCAGAGGTGAAGATATTATAGGCCCAATTCGTTATTGTCTCTATAAGTAAAATTTTTCACTAGTCAGGGAAGTTTCTGAAGTTAATTTTTATTGGCGGGGTGATGTTATGATTCTTCAAAAAATGAAATGGCCGGAAGTAAAAGAAGAAATTGCCCGGGGAACAGTGGTAATTGTGCCGGTTGGTTCCACTGAGCAGCATGGTCCACATCTACCCATTGATACTGATATTGCTATTACCTATTACATTGCGGTAAAGGCAGCGGAAATAGAATCAGCAGTGGTAGCACCTCCAGTAAACTATGGCTATAATGAAAAAGATCTTACTTTCCCAGGCACCGTATCCGTGAAAACCGAGACTTTTATCTGTTATCTGTTTGATATTTGTGAAAGTCTCTCCCGGACGGGTTTTAAAAAGATTCTTTTACTGAACGGACACGGATGGAATACTTTTTTGATTACCACCGTATCTCATATGGTCAATGAGAAAAACGATGTTCTCTGCGCCGCTACCAGCTATTGGGATTTAATCGATAGAAAGGTAATTCAGGAGGTACGTGAGTCTGAAATTCCGGGTGGAATGTCGCATGCTTGCGAATTTGAAACCTCCATACAATTATATCTTGATCCTGCTCACGTGGATATGAGCCGGGCAGTTCGGGAGCTGGGTTTCCACAAAACAGAATATACTTTCCATGATCTGCTGGAAAGGCCACCGGTAGAATTAAAAACTGCTTTTTCTAAAGTTACTCGCTCGGGGGTAATTGGGGATCCCACTTTAGCCAGCCGGGAGAAAGGGGAGAAACTCATTCAATCCGCCATTCAAAGATTGGCGGAATTTCTCCATTTATTTAAGACCGAAATTCATTATTAAAATTGCCTTATTAAGAAATTGTCTTCCTTTCGCGGAGGCTAACAAAGCTATTCTTTCCCACAATTATGTGATCCAGCATTTCAATAGCCATTATTTTACTAGCATCGTAAATCTGGCGGGTAATTTTTAAGTCTTCTGGACTGGGTTCTGGATCTCCCGAAGGGTGATTATGGGCTACGATCAGTCCCGCCGCGGAGTATTCTAAGGCCGGCTTGAGCACTTCTCGAGGATGCACCAAATTAGCATTTAGGGTTCCGATGGATATAACTTCGTCATGGATCAGCTGGTTACGAGTATTCAGGTATAAAGCCCGGAATTCTTCTTTCTTTAGCTTGTACATCTCTCCTAAATAGTGGTATACATCGTCGGGAGTGTGGATGATGAAAGGGTTTTCGGAGTCCCGGAAAAATCTTCTTCCCAGTTCAAAGCAGGCTATAATTTGACAAGCCTTTACCGAGGATAAACCTAAAGTTTCCATGAGATGTTTGGCGTCATTTTCCGTTACTATGGCTCGGGATCCGTATTCTTGAAGAATTCGCCGGGAGAGGTCGAATACCTTTTCTTTCCGATTGCCAGTATTGAGAATTATCGCCAGTAATTCAAAATTCTTTAGTGACTCGGGACCATATTTTAACAATTTTTCCCGGGGAAGCAGAATGGGGCCTCTTTTCTCCTTTTTCCTTATAATTTCCTTGGTGGACATCTTTTTAATTTTTATGTAATATATCGTTACATTTGACAGATCAGTTGGAAAAGTCCTTGGATTTGGATAATGTGGTGGCAGTGGAAGTCTTTGTCCCCGCTCGAAAGTAAATCTAAAATGATAAGTAATGCAAAATTAGTGCCAGTCTAAGGGATAAATTCCTGGATTTTTTAAAAATTCCATGAGTGGCGTTTTTGCCTATTTGTGGAATGGAGGAATATGATATGATAAAGCAGTTTGACGTTGGAAAATTTTAAATATGGAGGGGGCTATGGGTTTTGGTAAAGGGAAATTACTATTAGTTTTAGTAGTATCAATATTGATAAACTCTTTTGTATTAAATGTAAATGCTCGATTACCGGATATTGATCCTGCCGACTGGATTATTATCAGTGGAGATATCACTTCCGAGACCGCACAAAAGGTCATAGATAATCTTCTATCCCTGGATACTAAGTCAGGAGTTTCTCCTTTAGGCATCAGGATTTCCTCGCCTGGAGGCTCCCTTTTTTCGGTACTTGCCATCTGTGACGTTATAAAAAATCTGCGTCATGAAGTGGTTACGGTAGGGGTGGGGCAGGTTCTTTCGGGAGCGGTTCTGATTCTCAGTTCGGGTTCCCCGGGGATGAGATATATTAGCCGGCATTCTTTGGTAATGCTTCATCAACCGAGTTTATTTATCGAAAGAGAAAGCCTTACCTTTCGGGAGTTCCGGGAATTTAGTGATACCCTCACTAAAATTGAAGACCAGATGTACCGCTTGCTTTCAGAAAATACCGGTAAACCTAGGGAGGAGATAAGGCAACTTTGCCAAAAAGAAGTCTGGTTTACCGCTGAGGAAGTAATTTCTTACGGATTAGCAGATCACTTGCTTGAGAAAGTGGAAAGTTAAAAAATGGCCGAAATAATAGGGAAAGATATTACTATGCTCCCGGGAATAGTTGCTGCCGGGATGGCCTGTGGAATTAAAAAATCGGGGGAACTGGATCTAGCGTTAATTTTTTCTCGGGTTTCCGCGGTAGCCGCCGGAATGTTTACCACCAATAGGATCGCTGCTGCCCCGGTACAACTTAGCAAGCAAAAACTACGACGAGGTCGGGCACAGGCAATAATTATCAATAGTGGTAATGCTAATGCCTGTACTGGTGAAAATGGTAAGAGGGACTGTCAACGGATGGCGGAAGTAACTGCCGGCAGTTTGGGGATTTCTCCCTCTTTGGTATTGGTATCTTCTACCGGTATCATTGGAGAACGACTTCCCATGGCTTTAATTGAAAGAGGTATCCAAATTCTTGGGGAGCGGATTAAGAGAGAGGATTGCTTGCGCGGAGGGGAGGAAGTTGCCCGGGCAATTATGACCACTGACACTTTCCCCAAGCAGAAAGTAGTGGAAGTTTATCTCGATAATAAAAAAATTAAAATTGGTGGGATTGCTAAGGGAGCGGGAATGATCTGTCCCCAGCTGGCCACTATGCTTTGTTTTCTGGTTACTGATGCTACAATAAGTCGTCCAATGCTAGTCCGCAGTTTGAAAGAGTCAGTGGATCTATCTTTTAATCGGATTAGCATTGACGGGGTTACTAGTACCAATGACATGGTTTTAATACTAGCTAATGGCCTGGCCGGTAATGAAGAAATTCGCCGTCCTGGAGAAGCCTATCTTCAATTTACCCGCTGTTTAAGTGAGGTAACCGAAAGTCTGGCCCGCATGATTATTCAAGATGGGGAAGGGGCCACTAAGTTTGTAGAAATTCTGGTTCAAGGAGCCAGGACTAGAACCGATGCCCGGAAAGTTGCCTTTTCCGTTGCCAATTCAAATCTGGTAAAGACTGCACTGTATGGTGGGGATCCTAACTGGGGACGAATAATGGCAGCTATTGGCATTTCAGGAGTTCGGGTGGTTGCAGAAAAGATCAATATTCAGATAGGAGGGGTCCCACTAGTATTTAGAGGGCAAAAAGCTCCCACTTCGGGAACGGATCTTCACCCTCTTTTTCAGAGCCAGGAAATTTTCCTGACCATTGATCTGGGATTAGGGAATAAAAGTTACCGGGTCTGGACCTGTGATCTTTCCCCGGAGTATGTTCATATTAACGCTTGCTATCACACCTGAATCCTTCCTTTCTACCCAATCTTTATTCGTCATATTTACGGTTGCCTAAAATGGCAATTTATGTTATACTCTGCCCGATAAATTATTACGCACGTTCTTTGATTCTGCTCGTGGTGCCAGTAAGGATCGGGGAACGCCATTTATTCCACCGAGAATTCTGGTCCGGGTAGGAAACGAGAAGGGCGGAGGATAAAAACCAAATGGAGGTGTATATAGTGCCGGTAGTTACTATGAAGCAGTTATTAGAAGCAGGGGTTCATTTTGGACATCAGACCCGACGCTGGAATCCCAAGATGGCGAAGTATATCTTCGGAGATCGAAATGGTATTCACATTATTGATCTACAAAAAACAGTTAAGATGTTAGAGGTGGCTTATAACTTTGTGCGGGATACCGTCGCTTCTGGAGAGAGCATTCTTTTTGTGGGGACCAAAAAACAGGCTATGGAATCAGTGGTTGAAGAGGCTAAAAGGTGCAACATGTTTTATGTGAATCTACGCTGGCTAGGAGGTATGCTAACCAATTTTCAGACCATTAAAAAGAGTGTTGCCCGTTTACTGGCCTTGGAGAAGATGGGTGAAGACGGAACCTTTCAGGTCTTACCTAAAAAGGAAGTAGCAAAATTGGAGAAGGAAATAGCCAAACTCGAGAAGTATCTTGGGGGTATTAAAAGTATGGATAGACTTCCGGGAGCGGTCTTTGTGGTGGACTCCAAAAAAGAGGAAATCGCCGTCTTGGAAGCTAAAAAACTGGGGATTCCGTTAGTAGCAGTTGTGGATACCAATTCCGATCCCGATATTATTGATTATCCAATTCCGGGAAATGACGATGCTATCCGTGCTGTTAGGTTAATACTTTCTAAAATTGCTGACGCCGTCATTGAAGGACAGGCTAAACTGGCGGAACTAGGTGCTGTTCCGGAAGCAGAGGTGGAAGAAGTTAAAGCGGCTCCGGCAGTAGAGAAGGTGCCGGTAGAAATAAGTGAGGAATTGGAACTAGATGAAATTGAAGAAACGGTAGAGGAGGTATGAAAATGACTATTTCCGCTGAGGTAGTTAGTAAGCTCCGAGTTCAAACCGGGGCCGGTATTATGGATTGTAAGCGCGCTCTGCAGGAAGCAGAAGGGGATTTTGAGAAAGCGGTCGTTATCCTTCGAGAAAAAGGTCTTGCCGCCGCGGCTAGGAAAGCAGACCGGGTAGCCAGCGAAGGATTGATTGGTTCGTATGTCCATATGGGAGGGAAACTGGGAGTGCTGGTAGAGGTCAACTGCGAAACTGATTTTGTTTCTCGGACCAGTGAATTTCAGGAACTGGTTAAAGACATTTCTATGCAAATCGCTGCTGCCAATCCTCTTTACATTCAGCGGAATGATATTTCTCCCGAGGTTATTGAAAAAGAAAGGGCAATTTACCGGACGCAAGCTATGAGTTCTGGTAAGTCAGAGAAAGTGTTAGAAAAAATTGTAGACGGAAAAATGGAGAAATATTACCAGGAAGTATGCCTTATGGATCAACCTTTTATAAAAGATCCTAATATCAAAATTAAAGATTATCTTTGTCAAAAAATTGCTCAATTAGGGGAGAATATTGTGGTAGCAAGATTTGTCCGTTACCGACTGGGAGAAGAGAGAAAGAAATAATCTCGCTACGGAGGTTGGTTTGGGAAGCTATCTCTATAAACGAATTCTTCTCAAAATTAGTGGGGAGGCTCTTCAAGGAAGACAGGGTTACGGTATTGATCCCCGGGTGCTGGCTTCTATTTCCCGTCAGATAAAGGAGATAGCGGAGCATAATGTAGAAGTGGCGGTAGTAATTGGTGGAGGTAACCTCTGGCGGGGAGAGGTAGCTGGCCAGGAAGGAATGGACCGAGTGGCAGCGGATTATATGGGAATGTTGGCCACCGTAATTAATGCCCTTGCTCTCCAGGACGCTTTAGAAAAAAGGGGGGTCATTACTCGGGTTCAGACAGCTATTGCCATGCAGGAACTGGCAGAACCTTATATACGCAGGAGGGCTATTCGACACCTGGAGAAAAAAAGAGTGGTGATATTTGCCGGTGGTACGGGTAGTCCTTATTTTACTACTGATACTGCCGCTGCTCTGCGGGCTATTGAAATCGGTGCTGAGGTAATCTTAAAGGGTACTAATGTGGATGGAGTTTATACTTCCGATCCTCGGAAGAATCTTCAAGCAACTAAGTTTCCAGAACTGACTTACCGGGAAGCTATAAATAGAGGATTGGAGATTATGGATATGACCGCTTTTACCCTCTGCATGGAAAATAAATTGCCCATTATTGTTTTCGATATTAATTGCGAAGGAAATATTAAACGGGCAGCCATGGGTGAGAGTGTAGGTACCATTATTCGGACGGAACCAATAAATGGTAAAGGGGGGAAGTAATATGATTGATGAAATATGCCGGGAAACAGAAACCAAGATGGAAAAACCAATAGAAGCACTGAAACGAGAGCTTGCGGCTGTTAGGACCGGCAGGGCATCAGTGAGTCTTCTGGATCATGTCCGGGTTAATTATTATGGAACTCTTACCCCTCTTAGACAACTGGCAACCATATCAGTGCCTGAGACTCGATTAATTGTAATTCAACCATGGGATAAATCCCTGATAGATGTAATTGAGAAATCTATATTGAAATCCGATTTGGGTCTTACTCCCTCTAACGATGGAAAGTTTATCCGCCTGGTAATTCCGCCTCTTACTGAGGAAAGGCGAAGAGAATTGGTAAAAGTGGTAAGAAAGATGGCGGAAGAAGGAAAAGTGGCTATCCGGAGTCTACGTCGAGAAGCTAATGAAAAATTGAAAAAACTGGAAAACGAAGGTTCTATTTCTGAGGATGACGAAAAGAAAACCGAAGATCGAATACAGAAAATAACGGATAAATATATTGAAATGGTTGATAATATTCTCAAAATTAAAGAAGAAGAAATTATGCAGGTTTAAGATTGCCATTTCAAGGAATTAAACCCTCATCAGAAAATTTTGAAAAAGACGAAGAGACATTATTCTTGCAATTGATTCCGGAAAAGTTACCCCGTCACGTAGCCATCATTATGGATGGAAATGGCCGTTGGGCTCTTCAACGAAAATTGCCACGCTTGGCGGGCCATCAGATGGGCAGGCGCCGGGTAAAAGAGATTGTTCAACTGTGTGGTAGGATTTCTCAGATAAAAGTACTTACTCTTTACGTATTTTCTAGTGAAAATTGGAATCGTTCTCCGGAAGAAGTTGCTGGATTAATGGATTTATTACTGGTGTCTCTGAGAGAAGAAGTTCCAGAACTTTCAAAAAATAATGTCCGGTTAATAACTATTGGTAGAATGGAGGATCTTCCAGTACTGGTCCGAGAAGAGCTGGAAAAAGCAATTATTCTTACCCAAGCTAATAAAGGACTGATTTTAAATCTGGCTATTAATTATGGAGGACGTACTGAAATTATTGATGCCGTTCGAAAATTGGTTAAAGAAATATTTGCCGGTCGACAAATTAATGATATTGATGAAACCCTTTTTGAAAAGTATCTTTACACCAGCGGACTTCCACCAGTGGATCTCCTTATCCGTACCAGCGGAGAACAGCGAATAAGTAATTTCTTCCTTTGGCAGTGTGCTTACACCGAGTTCTGGTTTACTCCGGTTCTCTGGCCTGATTTCCGCCCTCTTCACTTTTTGCAGGCGCTCATCGATTATCAGAAAAGAGACCGAAGGTTCGGCCAGGTCCCATAAAAATCTCATGATCCAGAGAATCCTCACAGCACTCATTGTCATCCCCATTATCTTGTTTCTTATTTTTGTCTGCCCTTTCACTTGGCCTTTTTCAGTGGTGGTCACCATAACCGTTCTGTTAGGTCTGGTAGAGTTTTACAGCATTATGAGGAAAGCAGGATTTCGACCCTATCAAAATTGGGGAGTAACCATAACTGCTTTACTTTGTCTTATTTCCTATAACGAGATTAATCGCAGTCAAGAAAGTTTGCGATTGCATTTGATAGTTATGTTACTGACTGTTCTGATATTAGGGGTTTTTTTCCGGCGAATTTTTACCAGAGAAACCTCTTCCTCTTTTTCGGATATTAGTTCTACTGTTCTGGGAGTTCTATATCTCGGATGGTTGGGAAATTATCTTATTCTGATCCGTCAGATCCCGGAGAAGGGAGCGTATTATACCTTTTTCCTTTTCCTGATTACCTGGATTTACGACGCTGGGGCTTATTTCAGCGGAGTTTTTTTAGGGAAACATCGTTTCCCTTTTTCCATTAGTCCCCGGAAAACCTGGGAAGGATTCATGGGAGGATTGATAGTGGTATTCCTGGCAGCAATGATGATTAAATATTCTTTGCCCGCCCTGGGATTTTCCTATTTTCATTGTGGGCTTCTTTCTTTTTTACTAGTTCTTGGGGGTCAGGCCGGAGATTTGGCAGAATCAGCCATAAAGAGGAGTGCGGGAGTGAAGGATTCTGGAACTCTGGTTCCCGGGCATGGGGGAATACTGGATAGAATTGATGGGTTACTTTTTACCGCTCCTATTTTTTACTATTATTTACAACTGGTGTTATAAAAAGAGTATTGAAAATGAGGGTGTGAAATGAATTATCTGGTTTCTATTTTTGTAATTGGACTGATAATATTTTTTCATGAATTGGGACATTTTCTAGCGGCTAAGAAAGTAGGAATGAAAGTTTTAAAATTTTCTATCGGCTTCGGTCCGCGGCTTATCGGGTTCAAAAAGGGAGAGACAGAATATTGTATTTCGTGGTTACCGCTTTTTGGAGGCTACGTGAAACTGGCGGGAGAAAGTCCCTGGGGAAGAAAAGGAACTCCCGAGGAATTTTCTTCCCAACCTAAACGCAGTCGGTTTACGGTAGCTTTTTCCGGTCCCTTGGCCAACTTTTTGGTAGCAGTGGGTATCTACTCTTTGGTTTTTCTCCAAGGAATTCAAGTTCCAGTGATGTTCACCACTACTATCGTAGGAGAAGTAATCAAGGATAGTCCTGCCGGGAGGGTGGGTTTGCAACCGGGAGATCGCATTATCACAATTGACGGCCAGAAAATGAAAGACTGGAACGAGATTACCCGAGTAGTGTCTTTAAATCCTGGGCGAGAATTGCGTATAGAAATACTACGGGGTGACCAGCAATTGATTAAATTAGTGACTCCAGAAAAAGAGACTAATCTCGGAATTGGATATATTGGAGCTACCCCCTATATGATTCCTATGGTGGGGGAAGTAATTAAAGGTAGCCCGGCAGAAAAAGCGGGCCTTCGTTCTGGTGACCTGGTGCTGGCAGTAGACGGGGAAAAAATAGAAAATTGGCTTCCGCTGGTAGAAAAAATTCGAAATAGTAAAGCAGAATATCTGGTCTTCACAGTAAAGAGGGGAAATGAAGAATTATCTTTTCAGGTGAAACCACAATTCGATGCTAAAGCCGGACGTAGATTGATTGGTATCGGTTATTATATTAATCGGCGCTATTCTATCTTTTCGGCATTTTACCAGGGAATCCGGGAAACAAAAGACATCATTTTGCTAACTATCACTGCGGTGAGGAAAATGGTATCTGGTGAAGTATCCTTACGAGGACTAGCGGGACCGGTAGGCATGGTGCAGATGACCGGGGAGGTGGCTCGATCTGGCTGGCAGCCATTGTTATTTTTTGCCGCATTTATTAGTGCCAATCTCGCAATGATTAATTTACTTCCCATTCCTATTGCTGATGGAGGACAGATTTTATTTGTGGGTCTGGAAGCTATTCGCGGACGGCCGCTTACCCTTCGTCAACAGATTGTTATCCAGCAAATAGGGATTGCCTTTTTAATCTTCCTATTTCTATTGGTAACTTACAACGATTTAATTCGATTGTTAAGCCTGGAGGGGAAATAGGATGAAAATCCAGCGAAGAAAAAGTCGAAAAGTATGGGTGGGAAATGTTCCGGTAGGTGGGGATGCTCCTATTACTGTCCAATCCATGACCAAGACTGATACCCGAAATGTAGATGACACGGTAAAGCAAATAAAATCTCTGGAAGAGGTAAGATGTGATATTGTACGGGTGGCAGTCCCGGATAAGAAGGCCGCTTATGCCCTGCGGGAAATAAAAGCCCAGATCAATCTTCCGTTGGTAGCCGATGTTCATTTCGATTACCATTTGGCCCTAATTGCTCTGGAGAACGGGGCTGACAAATTGAGAATAAATCCCGGCAATATCCGGAAAGAACATCTGGCGATAGTGGTGAAAGCAGCCCAGGAAAAAGGTATTCCCATTCGTATAGGAATAAACTCTGGTTCTTTAGAAAAGGATCTCTTGGAAAAATATGGTCATCCTACTGCAGAATCTTTAGTAGAAAGTGCACTTAGGCAATTAGAATTTATGGAGAAGATGAACTTTCACTCTATTATCATTTCGCTTAAAGGTTCTGATGTGCTAACCATGGTAGAAGCCTATCGCTTAATTGCTTCCCGCACCGACTATCCCCTTCATCTGGGAGTTACCGAGGCTGGTCTTTCTCCAGGAGGAATTGTGCGGTCAGCGATCGGAGTAGGAAGCCTTCTAATGGAGGGGATTGGTGATACCTTGAGGATTTCTCTTAGCGGACCCCCCGAGGAGGAAGTGAAAGTAGGCAGAGAGATATTAAAATCGCTGGGATTGCGAACGCTCGGTCCTTTGGTAATTTCCTGTCCCACCTGTGGACGGGCGGAAATCGATGTTATTAATATCGCAAGTAAAGTAGAAGCCGCCGTCCAACATTTTTCTCAACCTTGGAAGATTGCGGTGATGGGATGTGTAGTTAATGGACCCGGCGAAGCCCGGGAGGCTGACTTTGGAGTTGCCGGGGGAAGACATGGCAGTATAATTTTTCGCCGGGGGGAAATTCTCCGCCGGGTAAGAAATGATGAATTAGTCCCGGCATTATTAGAAGAAATTGCCAAAGAAGGAGGGTATAGTGTCTCGGAAGAGACTCTGGCAGGGGATAAATGTTGATGAACTCCCATTATTCCCTTACGAAATTCGAGGAGCGAGTAAAGTTCCTAATTTTGTGACCCAATTTCTGGATAGCGGTTATATAGTTAATTGGATGGATTTTGATGTATGGGATGTCTGGATCATTCGTGACTTTTTGTTACATTTGAAAAATAAATCTGATTATTCCGAATTATACACTTTTTTGCTATGGGATGAGGAATACGGGTATAAAGACAGAAAATATTTTCAGAGACCAGAATATGATCCCTTTCAGGAAATGAAGTTTACTACTGGTCAAATTGAAAGACTGCTAAAGCTTACTCTTCCTGCCCTGGACGAAATAAAAGCATTTCATCGCCAGCACTACCGCTATCCTTTTAATCTTACCATCGATTTTAATCTTCCTCCTATCTATAAAAACCGTAAAATTTCCGCCGAGAACATTATTCGTAAAATCCGTTACTACGGTGCTAACTCGGAACAGATCCATCAACATTTGCATTCTACCAATCCCGAAAGACGTTGTTACCGGGGGAGTATTCATTTGGAATTTCCAGATCTCATAGCGGAATTTATCCATAAAACTATTCCGGGAAGGAGGATGATTCTGGTTCCGGTCATCAATCCCCAGGTAACTGCTAAAAGCCGGGTGGAGGTATGGATATCTTATCCTCCAGATTTTACTGGTTATTTTCTCCATTCTTTTGATTGTATTGTTCCCACGCTGGTGGAGGATTGATTGGGAGCTAAAAAATTCCCAGAAAAAATTAGGAGGTATTAAAAATGGAATGGTTGGCACTATTAATTCCCATTGTGGGGATTCTTTGCGGTATTATTCTCGGATCCCTGGCCATCTATTACGGACATAAAAAAGAGATGGCGCTGATAGAGAAAGGACTTTATAAGCCCAGTTATCCCTCTCCGGAAAAGACTTTTACCGGAGGTTTAGTAGTAATGGGATTAGGAGTGGCATTCCTGATCGGGTCCCTCTGGGCAGTGGGAGGAGAAACCACTTTTGGAGTGCGATTGGTAGGTTTAATTCTCTTTTTCATTGGACTAGCGCTAATAATTTCTTACCTGGTTATGAAAAAGAAAGTCACTCAGTAAAAGAGAGCTCACTGGTAAATAGCCTACTTGGATATTGCTGGTCCCAGAGGAATTTTAAAAATTTAGATTCAGGAAGATGAAAAGAATTGACCACCGGCAGGGAGGGAAAGGACTTTCTTGGTCATCTATTAAAGCTAATTTTTCCACTGACGATGGAATGGTAGTAATTTTTTTTCTTACTCTCGGCCTATCTCTTTTCTGGCGAGCAGTATTTTTCGATCGCGCTTTTTTCTTTGAAGATATTGAAAATTACTTTTATCCCTTGCGGTATCTTGCCGGAAAGATGGTGAGAGATGGGGAAATTTATCTCTGGAATCCATATATTTTTTCCGGTATTCCCTATGTTGCCGACATTCAAACCGCTTTATTCTATCCTTTCAACTTTTTCTTCTATCTTTTTTCTACCCACCGAGCAATTATTTATTATACTGTTTTTCACTTCTGGCTGGCCGGGACATTTATGTATCTTTACGTTCGAAATCTCAGTCTGTCCATTATTTCAGCAATGGTGGCAGGAATTATCTTTACTTATAGCGGCTACTTTGTAGTTCACGTCCGTCACCTTCCTTTCCTTGCTTCGGGAATCTGGTTACCTCTGGCTTGTTTACTGATAGACCGAATATATACTACTCGCCGGTTATGTTATGCGGTATTGTTAGGAGTTGCACTGGCTCTCAGTTTACTAGGCGGAAGTATTCAGGTGGCTTACTATGTTCTTTTAACCAGTGGAGTTTACTATCTTTTCCGTTTTATTCAAATCTGGCGGTCTAAAGTCTATCTTCCGGGAAGTCGCTCCTCATCGAGGGAGGGGTCCTCTTTCCTCAGGCAATTTCCCGTCTTATATCTCATTTTCATACCGATAATTATTCTAATTGTCTTGCTACTTCCTTCCATTCAGCTTTTACCTTCCATCCAATTTTCTCAACTCGGCCCTCGAGCCGGAGGGGCTTCTTATGATTTTGCTACCAGTTTCTCTCTGGGACCGGCAGAATTAGCACGCTTTTTAATTCCCGATTTTTACGGTAGTGATTTTACTGGTAACTATCGCGGTTCCTGGAATTATTGGGAAATGCATTGCTATGCGGGAATTTTAACTTTGATTCTGGCAATTCTAGCCATTATCTACCGTCGTAATTCTTTGACTTTATTCTTCACCGGGCTGACAATTTTTGCGGTGCTCACCGCATTTGGTAAATATGGCCCCACCCATTACCTGGTTTTTAAGTTTTTGCCTCTTTACAATCTCTTCCGTGTGCCGGCACGATTTATTTATGTTTATACTTTCTGCGTTGCAGTGCTTGCTGCTTACGGGACTGACTTTTTGAAAGAAGTGGTATCCCGACACGAGGGATTCAGATTGAAATTGACTGTTTGGATAATAATTGGTTTATTTATCGTTACCCTGCTGGTGCTAATTATCGCCGGCTGGCAATTTCATGATCTTATATCGCGCTATCTGGATCCCCGATGGCTGTATGTTAGTGTTATAATTTTTGTTACTAATTTTCTTTTTGCTGCCGTATTAATCGGGATGGTAAAAGCTCAGAAAATTTCAAATCATGTTCTTTCTCTACTATTGATATTATTACTGCTTTTCGATTATTTTAGTCTCTGGTTAAAATACAATGCTACTGTTCCCGCCCAGCAAGCTACCGCTTCTCCGGCAGTGGTAGGATTTTTGCAAAAAAATAAAGATTATTACCGGGTACTATCTGATGAAACTGCACCTTTCAATCTGCTTAACTGGGGCATGATAGGTGGATATTACCAGGTCCGGGGATACAATCCCTCTAATTTAAAATATTACTGGGAATATCTTATTGCTAATGACGATTTGGCTCCCAAGTGGGGAGAGGACATCGCCAACATTCAGAATCCCGCTACCCGTTTAATGGATCTCCTGGGAGTTAAATATCTTGTTAGTAGCAAAAATTTATATTGGATGGAAGATCGTTATCGTCCGGTTTTTTCCCATCAGGGGCTATGGATTTACGAGAATTTGAAATGTTTACCCCGGGTATTTATGGTGGGTAAGTATTCGGTGATAACTGATCCCGACCAGATTCTCTATCGCCTCCTGTTATTTAATCCTGCCGAAGAGATTATTTTGCAAGAAGATCCCGGAGTTAAATCAAATCCTGCTCCCTTCGTTCCGGAAGATGCCACAGTGGAGATTGTTTCCTATTCCCCTGATGAAGTAGAAATTCGGGCCTCTACTAAGCGCAATGGATTCCTGGTGCTAACTGATGTATATTATCCCGGTTGGAAAGCTCTGGTAAATGGAAATGAGACCGAAATTTATAAAACTAATCATACCTTGCGATCCATCTATCTTCCTTCGGGAGAGCATATAGTTAACTTTATCTTTCAACCTCGTTCCTTCTACCTCGGTCGCAAAATTACCCTCATGGTTCTGATAATGGTTCTCCTTTTTCTTCTTTACACCCTCGAAATTGATTATGGGCATAAAAATAAACTATTGAGGTAAATTTATATTTCCCTGCATGTAATTATCAATTGTATCCCCAAAATAGAAAAAATAATGTATAATGGAAAGAGAGTCCGCCGAGCAATTAAAGCATTTGAGCTACGGGAAGGAAATTATCGTCAATAGAAAGGAGAAATAATATGCCAAAAATTATGGTTATTTATTATTCGCGAACTGGTAATACTAAGAGGATGGCAGAATTGATTACGGAAGGAGCACGAACGGTTCCAGGCACGGAAGTGAAACTGGTTCCCATAACCGACCTCAATTACCGAGAGGCAGAGATGGCCGATGCTCTTGCCTTAGGATCTCCGGAGTATTTCAGTTATGTAGCGGGTGCCCTCAAGATTTTTTTCGATAATGTACTGGATAATGCCAAATTTAAAGAAAAGCCTTGCATTGCCTTTGGTACTCATGGAGGAGGAGCAAAAGTGCTTTCGGTTATTGAGAAATTAGCAGATGCGGTGGGATTAAAACAGATTCGTAAGGGATTGCAGGTTTATGGGAACCCGGTCGGCCGACAGGAAGACGAGTGTCGCAAGCTGGGCCAGGATCTTGCCCGGGCAGTTACCTCGACTTCGTAGATTGATGAAAAAAAGCAGAATAGTATATAAAAGATTAGCATAAGGCAGCCTCTATCAAAAGTCACAATCGCAAAAATCTTTTTACCGGCAATTAAAATTAATGAGGTAAGTTAAATATTGGGATAAAAGGCTTGTTTGATTTAACTCTCTACCGTAATAATAGCTATATTCCCACACGGCTTATTCTGAGCTACTATTATCCCCAAAATTAAATAAGACCCGGGGGCAAGTTTCCCTTTAAAAGTCTCCTGGTAAACCAAGGTTCCCGTTTCTGCCTCCAGAGTTTCTGTCCCTAACACTTGCAGAAAAAATCTATCGTCAGACCATGTCCAGACCCGATTTCTTTCTTGATCGTAGATGAAGAAATCGTATCTTTGGCTAGTGTTGAAATGGAAAATTATATCCTTCTCACTGTAATTGAAAACCTTGAGCGTCATTATAATTGGCTCTCCGGTAGTATAGACCACTTTATCGGTGAATAGCCAAACTATCGGTTCTTCTATCGGAACTGCCGTTGATTTAAGCGAAATTAATAAAATTAGAAGTAGAGCTATAGTTATTCTCATACTCTTACTTATTCTTCTCATAATTTTTTCCTCCTTATCAAAACCGGTTTATACAATCATACTCCGCGTTGCTGGCTAAGCGCAGCTGGACCTCACACCGTCTCAACTTTAACCCTTACCACTTGCGCATGATCCGTAGCCCGGAGCTTTTCTTCCGCAGGCCACTAAGTTATTGCTCGCCGCTATCGAATATAAGAATGCGGCAAGTTTAAAAGGACTTCAATAGATGAATAAAGTTGACTTTCGCAATACTAAATTTAAAAAGAAATCTTCATAGTAATTACTTCGAATGATTTGACGGGCAAAGTTACTTTGCGATCTTCAATAATTTTCAATTCTTCACTTTCTTCTTCATTAAGATTAGTTTTCCATCCCTTCTTAAGGGGACGGAAAAATTCTAATGTGCCAGAAACCGGCTCTTCGGTGGTATTGTAAAAGCGTATGATAATTCCTGTCCCGTCTTCTGCCTGTTTAATGGCACTGAGGACTAAGTTTCCCGGAGTTATGGTAAGGAAACTATTTCTTGTGGACAGGGTTCCCGGATGAGAATCCGTTTGTACTGCCTGGAGCGGGACATTGAATCCATGCGCGGATTGGTAAACTTTTGCCTCTTGCCAGGTTCCAGAATGAGGTAAAATGGCATATTTGAAGATATGTTTACCTTTACATTGAGCTTCCGGAGTGGGAATTGGTGAACCGGCGTAATTTTTCCGGGTAAGGAGATCACCCCGGGAGAGAAATCCTACACACCGGAGAAGGGTAATGGCAATGGTCCGCGACGTATCATCCTTAACTTCGTATTCCGGTAACCCTTGATTAATAATAGTCAATCCTCTCTTGCTATCATTGACATCGATAAAAGATTGTTGTGGATGGGTAGACGCTGGTTCTTCCAGGTATCCTTCTTCGAGGGGAGGCCGTTTTACTGGACGTTGCAATACATGATACTGACCTTCCGCCCAGGAATAATTGGTGTCAATACCGGACGGAAAAAGTACCCGCAACCGGTGGTCGCCAGCGTTGTTATTCACTTCAGTGGTGATATCGATTCTCCGGGAATTGAAAGCCAGACTGACCCAGGAAGTAATGATATAATTCACCAGCTGAGAACTTCTTTCTTTTCGGTCCAGGCTAGCATTTTCCGGTATTTTCATATCGATAACGATCTTCAAAGTAGCTCTTAAGGGACCGCTTTCTACCAGTGCGGTGGTAAAGGGAGATCCCAGACTGAAAATAATGGTGTCCCGGAGAGGATAAGAATAATTGTATTCATCACCTACGTCTCCACTATCTTCAAAGCAGTTACAATTGTAGTAAGTAACCCCGGTTTGTCGGTCATAAATATCCAATCCTCCCTGAGAATTGATATTTACCTTTAAATACTCATTCTCCAGAAATGATTCTCCTGCTCTTAACCAGGAAGGATATTTCTTAATTTCCGGGGAAGGAATGACCTGAAAAGTGGAATATCCCACCGCCGGCACTTCCTCCGCTGGGAAGGTTAGCTGATAGCGTATTACTTTTAGCATCTGGGGAAAGAGATGTGGACGCATTATTGTCTTTACATCTTCGCGGACATCTATTATCTGGTAAGGAATTTCTTTCCCCTTTTTATCCTTAATAATTAGTCCTTTTACCGGTATTTTGTAAGGCAGTGATGGTGGTTCCTTTTCGAAAAATCCCATCATACCGGGTTGCTCGGGATGCAAAAAATCAACAGTAGCAGTTATCAGTTCGGAACGACTCCAGGAAAGAGGATTAAAAATTGCCAGGTGTTGAATAGTTTTATCGTGTCTCGAGGTATTTATCTTTTGCGCAATACTGGTTAAACTTTTTTCTACAACCTCGGATGCGATTTCTTGGGACCAGTTGAAGCGGGTAAGCATCTGGCGATGTACTTCATCAATACTGCATCCGCAGATACTATCATGAGGGTGGTTTTGTAATAGATATTTCCATGACTGCCAGATCAAGTTCTGGGGATAGGTTTCTCCCAATGTCCCGGCCCAGGTAGCCCATGGTTCTGCCCATTTTTCCAATAGTGTCTGGATTCGTTCGTTTCTTTGCTTAAGGTACATCCGGGTGGAAATTACATCTGCCAGGAGAAAAGCGTGGCGCCATCCTTGTCTTAATTCTCCGCGGATGGTAGCAAGTTCCGGCTGGAAGGATTTAACTTTTTCTATATAAGCAGGAAGATGGCTATGGATAATAGTAGCATCATTCAGCTTTTGATTCAGTTCCCGCAGAATACCAGGTAGTTCGGGTTGAGGTTCCACATGGTCTACTCCATTGAGAAGAAGAAGGTAAGGAGTGGTTGCCCGAGACCCGGCGTCGGATTTTATCCATTCTATGCGAGCCAGAACTTTTTCAATTTCTCGGGGGAGATAGAGAGCATTACAGTAACCTACCCGAGGAAGGTGAATCATCAAAATTCGGGATCCGTCAGGACTTTCCCACCAGTATTCTGATTTTTCCTGACCGGGTTCTCCTCCAAATCCTCGCCAGAGGACAACACTATCAATTCCAAAGCCCCGGAGAATTTGTGGAAGTTGAGAAATATGTCCAAAAGGATCGGGAATATATCCTACTTTCATTACCGCACCAAATCGCTGAGCAATTTTATGTCCTAATAATAAGTTCCGAACGGTAGCCTCCGCACTCACCAGGAATTCATCAGGAAGAATGTGCCAGGGTCCCACAAAAATTTTACCTTCCTTTATGTATTGACGAAGTTTATTTTCGTTTCGGGGACGAATTTCTAAATAGTCTTCGAGAACTACTGTCTGTCCATCGAGAGTATAATATAAATACTTAGGATCGCGATCCATTATCTCCAGAAGATGATCGATAAGGTCTACCAGTCGGATACGAAATTGTTGAAAGGTTGCATACCATTCACGATCCCAGTGAGTGTGAGATATTACATGCATTTCCCATTTTTTCTTGGCAGTACTTTTCATAGGTTTTTTAACCTCCCCATTTTATTCTCCAAGTCTATCAAAATAGCCGGATAGCCACTGCTATATTATCTTAAGCCTCCTCAAATAATTTTTAGCTTATGGCTATCATTGTACAACAGAATGAGTATAGTTGGTAATAATTTAAAGGAAATTATGCCTAAATTAATTTTTTAAACTTGACAATTTTTACAATTTAACTAACATTTAGAAGTGTTGACGCGTTAACACGTGAGAAAACCAATTCCCGCGAATTCTAAAAATCATCCCGGTCTAAACGAATCTTGGCCAAACTCCTTTGTGGCGAAGAAATTATACCTTATGATTAAAAATAGTATAGTGGAAGGTAGTATACGAGGGGAAGAATTAAATCTAATGATGAGAAAGGAAATTTAGCCGATGGTAGATATAATCTGTCTGGGGGAAGCATTAATAGATATGTTTTCTACCAAAGTAGGGGTACCTTTGGAAGAAGTTCCTGGCTTCGTACCTGTCCCTGGTGGAGCACCCATGAATGTTGCTATTGGACTGGCAAGATTGGCAGTAAATTCGGGCCTTATAAGTAAAGTTGGTAATGATCCTTTTGGGAAATTGCTGCTGAATACTCTATCGCAAAATAGGGTAGACATCTCTCAGGTTAAAATTGATAGATACTCAAGAACAACATTAGCTTTCATTTCCATCAGAAAAGATGGGGAAAGAGACTTTTGTTTTTACCGTAATCCTGGTGCCGATACGATGTTAAATGTTGAGGAAATAAGCGGAGAGTATATAAAAAAAGCAAAGATTTTCCATTACGGCTCCATTAGTATGATTTCGGAACCAAGTTACTCGGCGACTTTGAAAAGTGTGGATTATGCTAAGAAATATAAACTGATAGTTTCCTATGATCCCAATTTACGATTGTCTTTGTGGGGTAGTGAAAAGCAGGCCAAAGATAGAATTATTGAAGGATTACCAAATTCGGATATCGTTAAGGTAAATACTGAGGAATTAGAATTTATTGCTGGGATAAGTGACCTAAAAGAGGGAACCAAAGCCCTTTTAAGATACGGCCCCAAAGTAGTGGTTGTTACCAGAGGTAAGGAGGGAAGTTTTATCAACAACGGCAAAAACTTTGCTGGTGTTGAAGGGTATAAAGTCCATGCTATTGATACTACTGGTTGTGGTGATGGTTTCACGGCCGGGATGTTGGCTAAATTTTTGGAGAAAATTAAGCAAGGGGATTCTCCTTTTAATCTTGGTAGCGAAGAAATGAAAGATATTTTAAGATTTGCTAATGCTACCGGGGCAATAACCGCCACTAAAAGAGGAGTAATTCCTTCTTTACCTACTCAAGAAGATATCCGTATCTTTTTAAGTGGATATAGCAAAGGCAATTAAGTATCATCCTACCAGACAGATAGAGCACTTAATTTTGGTATTAGCCCTTTAAACCGGTTAGGGTAATTCCTTGGATAAAGGTCCGCTGAGTAAAGAAGTAGAGAATTACAATAGGAACAGCAATAATGGTAGAGGCTGCCATCAGCAAGGAATACTGTGTGTAATGTGAGAAATGAAATTGCTGTAAGCCGATGGAGAGGGTATACTGCTCTTGTTCCTGCAAGTAAATTAAAGGTCCGATAAAGTCGTTCCAGCTGGCAAGAAATTGGAAGAGGGCGACCGTCGCCAGAACTGGTTTACTTAGGGGAAAGATTAATCGCCGGAAAATCGTGAATTCCGAGGCTCCGTCAATTCGGGCTGCGTCGGAGAGTTCTTCCGGAATAGTCATAAAGAATTGGCGCAGTAAGAAAATGAAAAAGGCATTTCCAAAAAAGGCAGGGACTATCAGTGGTTTCAAACTTCCTACCCAGCCGATGCTTTTGAAAATAATGAACAAGGGAATCATAGTGACGTAGAAGGGTAACATCATAGTGGCCAGTGCAATCACAAATAGCATATTTCTTCCCCGCCAGGGAATTCGGGCCAGGCTATAGGCTATCAGAGGACAGGAGAAAAGAACTCCTATCACACTTCCTACGTTATATTTAAGAGTATTCAATAAGTAAGTAAAGAAAGAAATATAAGTAACTGCCTGGGCATAATTACTCCATTTTACGGGATTGGGTATCCATACTGGAGGATAACGGAAGATCTGAGGATCGATTTTTAAAGAAGTGGAAATCATCCAGTAAAATGGAAGGATGAAAGTAACTCCGAGGATGATCAAGACAATATGAGTAATACTGTGAGAAATATATTTCCGGACGGTCTTTTTTGCCCACCATCTACCCCAAATCATATTTTTCACCTCACTTTCCCGGTTATCGTAATTCTCCTCGATAATAAACCCATCGAGCAGAGCTTTTGAAAAGGGTTAGAGTGGCGATTAATACCATAATTAACAAAATCCAGGCCATAGCTGAAGCATTGCCCATACGCAGGAAAAGGAAAGCCATGCGGTATAGATAAAGATTATAGAACAGGGCCCGATTTGCAGGTCCTCCCAATCCCTGAGTCATTAGATAAGCAGGAGTAAAGAACTGGAAAGCACCGATAACTCCCATAATGAGGTTGAATAAAACGGCAGGAGTAATCATAGGCAATGTGATATGTCTTATTTTATGCCAGACAGTAGCACCATCAATCTCTGCTGATTCATAAAGTTCCTGAGGCACATCTTGCAATCCTGCCAGATAGATTACCACGGCATAACCTATCCCCCATAAAGATAACAGCACATAGGTGGGTTTAGCCCAGGTCATGTCAGCATACCAGCCGGGACCTTTTATCCTAAAAAGGCGATCGAGAAGATAATTCATCAGGCCATATTGGGGATTCATTACCCACATCCATAAAATTGCCCCTGCCACTGCAGGGACTAATACTGGCAGGAAGTAAATTGTCCGGTAAACTGCAATAAATTTTATTTTGGTATTGAGTAAAAGAGCCAGGGAAACTCCTATGATTATTCCAAAAGGAACCACCATCATAGTATATAAGACAGTATTCCAGAGAGAAATCCAGAAAAGTTCATCTTTTAAAAAGAGATCAGTGTAGTTACCGATCCCCACCCATTCGGGAGGGGCTACTACGCTGTAATCAGTGAAACTATAGTAGAAAGAGGCACCGATAGGGTAGGCAATAAAACAGATAAGGCCGATAATATAGGGACTGGCGAAGAGAAGACCGTTAAGGTTATGCCGGGTGTTAATTTTTAATTTTCTTTTGGTAGATTTAGTCACGATTTTTCCTCCTTTCTCAGAAGATTTGGAGAAGTTGTTAAATGGAAAAGAAAAGGGAACCCTCACTGTGCGAGGGTTCCCTCTAAAATAAATTAAAATGGTTCAAGCAATTATTTGTACCACTTTTCAAGGGCTTTATTTACTTTCGCAGTGGCCTCATCCAGAAGCTGTTTAGAAGGCTTTACAAGGTGACGGGCTTGGTCAGTAGCACTTGCCAATTCCACCCATAGTAGATCCCCTTCTGGAATCACCGGACGATAACGAGCATAAGGTAGAAGCTCCATAAATACTTTATGGTAACCTTCCCAGAATGCTGGATCTTGGGCTGCTTCTTTGATAGTAGGGATATGGGCTGTGGCTACACAGTATAGTAGCTGTCCCTTAGGACCACAGAACCAACTTGCCCATTCAAAAGCCTCTTTGGGATTCTTCGCCCCTTTCGGAACCACAATACTCCAGCCACCTGCCCAGGTGGAAAGTTTTCCTCCCGGAGGAATAGGGAAAGGAACAACACCGAATTCTAAGTCGGGAGCGTATTTGTCAATGAGGGCTAATTTCCAGTCACCATCGATTACCGTTCCCAGCTGTCCAACATGGAAGGGGTCCATTGCTTCTGAACCAAAGGCAGCAGAGAAGCTATCAATAACGGCAACATCGTACTTCTTGGCGTAGGAGACCATCCACTCAAGAGCAGCAACAATTTTAGGATCATTGGCGGTTACTTTCCTGGTTTTAGGATCGTAGAATTCCCCGCCAAAAACCCAGCCCCAGCCATAAAGCCAGCCCTGATTGAGCCACGGAATAAGACCGATTCTTTCCAGACGACCCCGGGCATCTTTCTTAGTAATTTTTTCCGCCATAGCATCCAATTCGGCAATGGTTTTGGGTGGTTTTTCTGGATCTAGCCCGGCATCCCGAAATACTTTCTTGTTGTAATAAAGTGCACGGTCGTCAGTATCATGAGGAAGAGCATAGAGACGACCTTCATAATTAGCCTCTTCCCAAGCAAAACTATAATACATATCGGAAGTTACACCTAAAGCTTTAGCGTAGTCAGTAAGGTCGGTTAGGGAACCCCGGACTGCCCAGGAGCCAACTGTGAAACGGTCAAAATAAGCGGTATCGGGAGGATTTCCTCCGGCAATGGCCGCCATCAGTCGTTCACTTACCTGGGTTCCAGCGGTTACCGGGACATAAGTAGCTTTTACAGATACGGTAGCGCTCTCCTTATTAAACATATCGACTAACGAGCGGATAACATCACCATAAAGTCCTGTATGGGGATACCAAAAGGATACTGTTACCTTCTTTTGAGCGCTGACAGGAAGTATGGTTAATACCAGAACTATCAAGACCATGCTCAATATTATAATTAACTTACGATTCATTTTAATACCTCCTTTTCTTTTCTCACTTAATGAAAAACTCTTTTAAAGATTATTTCTTTTAAAAATCTCTTCACCTCCTTCCAGTTTTATTTTGTAATCCACTACCTTTCCCTGCTTGAAACACCTTATTCATTATATCCATTCTTAATTAGTTGTCAAAAGTATATTTTATATTCGTTCTTAATCGGTTGTCAAGAGGGAAAAATTGAATAGGCCCATATAATCGGGGGAGTTGACAAATAAGCACGGTATATGTTATAGTTAAACCACCATGCCCAATATGGAAGCTCTCGCTCAGCTGGGGCGAGGGCTTTTTAATTAGGAAAAATTTCGTGGAGGGGATATTAATGGAAAAGATTGTAATTTTCGATACCACGCTAAGAGATGGAGAACAATCACCGGGAGCAAGTTTAGCAATCCACGAAAAACTGGAGATAGCCCGACAACTGGAGAAACTAAATGTGGATGTTATTGAATCTGGTTTTCCAGTCTCCTCTCCCTCTCAATTCGAGGCTACGAGACTTATTTCCCAGGAATTAAAGAAACCTATCATTGCTGGTCTAGCAAGGGCTTTGAAAAAAGATATCGATACTTGTTGGGAGGCAATAAAATTTGCTGCCCGGCCTCGTATTCATACCTTCATCGGAACTTCTCGAATTCATATGGAGGGACAATTAAAAAAATTACCTAAAGAAGTATTATCACTAGCAGTGGAAGCGGTAAAGACTGCCAAAAGTTATACCAGGGATGTGGAGTTTTCCGCTATGGACGCTGTCCGGAGCGATCCCGCTTTCCTTGTAGAAATTTTTTCCGCGGTGATTGAAGCCGGGGCCACTACTATTAATATCCCGGATACAGTAGGATATGCCATTCCGCGAGAATTTGGAGAGTTAGTCCACTATATTCATGATAAAGTGCCCAATATTAACAAAGCAGTGATAAGTGTTCACTGCCACAATGATTTAGGACTGGCCACCGCTAATTCACTTGCTGCTATAAAGAACGGGGCCCGGCAGGTAGAATGTACTATTAATGGAATAGGAGAAAGAGCAGGAAATGCTGCACTGGAAGAGATTGTGATGGCTATTAAGACCCGCCCTGATCTATTCTGCTTTGAGACGGGAATTCAGGCGGCAGAATTGTATCGTACTAGTCGTCTGGTAAGCAATCTGACTGGCATGATGGTCCAGCCCAATAAGGCAATTGTAGGAGCTAATGCTTTCGCTCACGAATCGGGAATTCATCAGGATGGGTTACTTAAGGATTATACTACTTATGAAATAATGACTCCAGAATCGGTGGGATTTCCAGGTCGCCGATTAGTTTTGGGTAGGCATTCGGGAAGGCATGGATTTCGCAAACGTCTGGAGGAACTGGGTTATACTTTGAGCGATGAAGAACTGGAGCGAGCCTATCAACGTTTCCTGGAAATTGCGGATAAGAAAAAGGAAGTTTTTGACGAAGACTTGGAAGCTATTATAGGTGAGGAAAAGGTAACCACTGAGGAAGTTTACCATCTGGTATATATCCACACTACCAGTGGTAATCAAACTATCCCTACTGCTACTATTAGGCTTCGCCGAGGAGAAGAGGTATTTCAGGAAGCAGCCTGTGGTGATGGACCGGTAGACGCTGCTTATCGTGCAATTGATAAGATTACCGGGATTCCCCTCAGTTTAGAAGATTATACTTTAAAGGCGGTTACCCGCGGAAAAGATGCACTAGGAGAAGTCACCGTGAAAGTTCGATCTAACGATGAAATCGTTATCGGGAGAGGAACCAGCACTGATATTATTGAAGCCAGTGTCAAAGCCTACATGAATGCTCTTAACCGGCTGCTGGCGCGGCGAGCTAACCGGACATAATGGAGTGAAAGGAAATAGCTGGTTGAGGTTACAAGCAGTTTTATTTGATTTTTATGATACTTTGGTATATATAGACTCCAGAATTAGTCAGCAAAAGAAGGAAACAATTCTGAAAAAGGCAGGAGTGGAGCCGAGGGAGTTTTATTACATTTTCCAGAAATATATTCCCGATGGTTGGCGAGGGAGATTTCGTGACCCCGGCGAACGCATTATTTTGGTACTGGATGAATTGGGAAAAACGTTGGGTAAAAAAGCTCTGGAGGAACTGGTCACCATTGAAAGGAAGCGGCTGTTTAAGGAAGTAAAACCTTATCCCGAGAGTGAGTTTGTTCTTAAGACCGTCCGAGAAAAAAAATTTAAACTTGCCTTGGTAAGCAATGCGGCCAGGTGGTCGGAAGAAGTTTTTGATTCCTTATCACTGGCTAAATATTTTGATAAGGTAATTTTTTCTTATCGGATTGGGGTGATTAAGCCGGAAAAGGAGATATATTTATATGCTTGTCAACAATTAGGGGTGAAGCCGGAGGAATGTATATTTGTAGGTGATGGGGGATGTCAAGAGCTCGATGGTGCTCACGCTCTGGGAATGAAAACTGTGATGGTGCAACAAGATCTTCAAACCCGGGATTTTGGAATCAGCAATTACTATGACTGGAAAATTTCTAATTTAAGAGATTTATTATTGATTCTGGAAAAGATTGCTTGACAGCGTTAAACTATGTTACTCAAGGAGGAGGAAAATGCAATATCGAATTTTGGGGAAAACAGGGATTAAATTGTCCGCTCTGGGTTTCGGGGCTATGCGTCTTCCTATGAAAGGTGACGCAGTAGATGAAAAAAAATCTATAGCACTGATAAGGAAAGCATATGAATTAGGGGTAAACTATTTTGATACTGGTTATTATTACTGTAACCGGCAGAGTGAACGTATAGTGGGAAAAGCATTGAAGGATGTACGGGATAAAGTTTATCTTTCTACTAAAAATCCGGTCGAAGATGCTTCCGGAGCCAACTATCGCCAACGTCTGGAAAGATCGTTACGCGAGATGGATGTTGAATACATTGATTTTTACCAGGCCCTGTGGGGAACAAATTGGAAAGATTATCAGGAGAAATTTGCTATTTCCGGTGGAGGAATGGAGGAGGCATTAAAGGCCAAAGAGGAAGGTCTTATTCGGCATATTTGTTTTTCCTTTCATGACACTCCGGAAAATCTCATAAAATTGCTTGATACCGGATTTTTTGAAGGAGTGACACTACAATATAATTTACTGGATCGTTCCAACGAATCGGGAATTGCTTATGCTCATAAGAAGGGATTGGGAGTGATAGTGATGGGACCGGTGGGGGGAGGAAGACTGGGAGTTCCTTCGAAAGTAATCCAAAAAATGATTTCGGCAGGGGTAAAAAGCAGTGCCGAAGTAGCTCTGCGGTTTGTGTTAGCTAACCCGGGAGTCACGGTAGCTCTTTCTGGTATGAATACTATTGAAATGGTGGTAGAAAATGCCGCCATAGCCTCCCGGACAGAACCTCTTACCGAAGAGGAGAAAAAACGCATCGCTGAAAGTTTGAAGGAGTTACAGCGATTGAGTGATCTTTATTGTACTGGTTGCAATTACTGCATGCCCTGTCCCCATGACGTCAATATCCCAGAGAATTTTCGACTAATGAATCTATATCGGGTTTATGCTCTCAAGGATTATGCTGTCCAGGAATATCAAAAACTAGGTATGGAAGGTTATCACATCAAAGGAATAAAAGCTGAATCATGTCAGGAGTGCGAGGAATGTGAACCAAAATGTCCCCAGAAAATTTCCATTATAAAACAGTTGAAAGAAGTGGCGCGGGTTCTTGGTCATAAGTGATGTGGTATAATTTGGGAAAATCTTTTCGGCGAATATAAATATTTTCAGTTGGAGGAATTATGAGTGGAAAGACGGATGAATTTGTAACTAAAATTACCCGCAGAAGCGATGATTTTTCCCAGTGGTACGTTGAAATTATTCAGGAAGCAGATCTTGCTGATTATAGTACCATTAAAGGTTGTATGGTAATAAAGCCTTATGGATATTCACTTTGGGAAAATATCAGGGACAGTCTTGACGAAAGAATCCGGGAAACCGGTCACCAAAATGCCTATTTTCCTTTATTGGTGCCGGAAAGCATGTTGCAAAAAGAAGCTACTCATATAAAGGGTTTTGCTCCGGAAGTGGCCTGGGTAACTCATGGAGGAGGAGAGCAACTGGAAGAAAGAATGGCTATTCGTCCTACCTCTGAAGCTATCATCGGGAGTATGTTTGCTCGCTGGATTCAGTCTTACCGGGACCTGCCATTACTAATTAATCAGTGGGCTAATGTGGTACGCTGGGAAAAAGTGACTCGTTTATTTTTGCGCACGACTGAATTTCTTTGGCAGGAAGGACATACTGCCCATCGAAGGGAAGAAGAAGCAGAAGCAGAGTCTCTGCGAATGCTAGATGTATACCGGGAATTTTCTGAAACCGAATTGGCGATTCCCGTAATAACTGGCAAAAAGACCGAAGCAGAAAAATTTGCCGGTGCGCTGTCTACTTATACTGTAGAAGCTCTTATGGGGGATGGTCGAGCATTACAGATGGGAACTTCCCACAATCTCGGCCAACATTTTGCTCGAGTTTTTGAAATAAAATATTTGGATGAAGACCAGAAAGAAAAATACGTATGGCAGACTTCCTGGGGGCTTTCCACTCGTGTCATTGGTGCGGTAGTGATGGTTCACGGAGATGATTACGGACTCATACTACCTCCGCGATTAGCTCCTCTTCAGACAGTAATTATCCCTATTTATTTTGATAAAAATCGAGAAGAAATTTTGCAAAATGCCCAGAAAATTTATCAAAGACTGAAATCGGATTTTCGGGTGGAACTGGATAGTCGGGATGAATATACTCCTGGTTGGAAATTTAATGAATGGGAAATGCGTGGAGTTCCAGTGAGGATTGAACTAGGTCCCCGGGATTGTCATAGTGGTCAGGTGGTAATAGTTCGTCGGGATAAGCGGGAAAAATATCTGGTTAAACAGACTGAATTATCTTTTCGACTTAAGGAAGTGTTGGGGATGATTCAGCAAAATCTCTTTACTAAGGCTCAGGATTTTTTAAAGGGAAATACTCATAATGTAAATGATTATCAAGTTTTTAAAGAAATTATGGAGACTGGAAGAGGAATTATTAAGGCTTACTGGTGTAGTGATCCGTTATGCGAGGAGAAAATAAAAGCGGAAACCACGGCTACTATTCGCTGCATACCATTTGAGCGGCCGTCCAAGAAAGGAAAATGTATATACTGCGGATCAGAATCGGAGGTGGAAGTTTATTTTGCCAAAGCTTACTAAGTTTAAGCCAATCCCTACTGAGTTTAAACACTGTTCAGAAGAAATTCTACCTCTAGGTAAATTAAGATTAGATCTCCTGGAATACTTATTGCAGAAATACTGCCTTCCCGATGAAAGATTGGTGGTAGCACCGAAAGTGGGAGAAGACGCCGCTGCCATTGATTTTTTTGATCGTTATCTGGTAGTCAAAACCGATCCCATCACTTTTACCAGCGAGGCTATTGGTTGGTATGTAATCCATGTGAATGCCAATGATCTTGCTACCATGGGTGCTCGGCCGAAATGGCTTTTGGTTACCGTGCTTTTGCCGGAAGGAAAAACTAATTCACGCCTGGTAGAAGAAATTTTTTCTTCCATATCCCAAGCAGCAAAGCCATTAGGAATAACTCTTGCTGGTGGTCACACTGAAGTTACTAGAGGGCTGGATCGACCAATCGTGGTAGGACAGATGTTGGGAGAAGTAGAGCGCGAGAAATTAATTTGTACTTCCGGTGCCCAGCCAGGAGATAATCTCCTTTTGACTAAAGGACTGGCTATTGAAGCTACTTCTATTATTGCCCGGGAGAAAGAGGAGGAATTGAAATTAAAAAGGAATTATTCCCAAGATTTCATTTCCCATTGCAAAAATTTTCTTTACTCTCCCGGCATCAGTGTGGTAAAAGAAGCTTTATTAGCTAGTGAAACAATTACTGTGCATTCTATGCACGATCCCACTGAAGGAGGACTGGCTAGTGGTATTTATGAAATTGCTCGAGCAGCAGGAGTAGGTGTGTGGGTAAAAAAAGAAGCTATTAATATTTATCCGGAAACAGAAACTCTTTGTAATCACTTTGGACTTCATCCTTATGGGATAATTGCCTCTGGAGCTCTTTTATTAACTACTCCCCCCGGAGAAGGAAAAAAGCTAATCCCGATTTTAAAAAGGGAGGGGATTGAATGTCGGGAGATAGGACAGATAAAAGATTCTTCGGCGGGAGTAAAGTTAATTGTGAAAGATAAAGAAAAAGATTTTCCTTTTTTTGAACAAGATGAGATTACCAAGATTTTTTAGACGCTATTGAAGGAATTTTTCTGGTATATTCTCAAATCAGGGAGGGAGAAAGATTGGACTTTCGAGGAAGATTTACTACTTTACTAGTATTGGGAGCTTTATTCGCAGCTCTTACCGCGGTCGTAACCATATACTTACGTGTTCTTATCGTAGGGGGAAAGATTAGTTTTAATCTGGGAGAGGGGATAATTTACCTTTCCGCCATATTAATGGGGAGATGGGTAGCTTTGGCGGCTGGAGGAATTGGGTCCGCACTAGCTGATTTACTAGCTGGACCATCCATCTGGACGCCCTTTACGTTAGTGATAAAAGCCGCGGAAGGATTTGTGGTGGGCACTCTGGCTTCGGGAAAGGTAGGTCGGAAGGAATGGCTGAAAGCTATTCTACCTGGTGCGGCAGTTATGATTATCGGCTATTTCTTAAGCGCCTTAGTAATTTTGAAATGGCCTGGTGCACTATACGAATTTGTTACTGATGTTGTTCAATGTACTGTGGGAGCAGTTCTAGCTCTTTTACTGGCAGATCCGCTGCGCCGACAAATTTCTCTCCTTCAAAAATAATTTTTTTCTGCTCGGAGGATGATTATGAAGGTCCGAAATTTAAAAGCTGAAGACTTAGCGGTTTGTGCTCAGATTTATGTTCGGGCTTTCTCCAGCCATCCCTATTACGAACAGTGGGATGAGAAAACTGCCTATCGGAGATTAACGGAATTTTATGAGGGCAATCCCAGTAACTGTTACTGTGCGGAGATAGAAGATCGGATTGTAGCGATGCTTTTTGCGGAAACCCATACCTGGAGGGATGGCATAAGCGTTTATGTTCTGGAAGTAGCGGTTGACCCTGACTATCAGGGGAAGGGGATTGGTCGAAGTCTTCTTAGTACCTGTGCGGATATTTTTCGCGGTAAAAATTATCGACGTATGGAAGTGCTGGTAAATCGGTATGGTCCGGTGTCTGATTTTTATCAGAAGTTGGGTTTTCGAGAAACGAATTATTATTTAATGGTGAAAGAACTGCAGTAGATCCGGTAAATGATGGGAGAAAAATATTTTATGGGAATGACTATAACTGAAAAAATTTTAGCCCGGGCAGCCGGTAAAAAAGGGGTAGAGCCCGGAGATTTAATTAATGCTCGAATTGACATTTCTCTGGCCAATGATATTACTGCTCCCATCGCTATTAGAGAATTTGAAAATTTAAAAGCGAAAAAGGTGTTTGATCCTGATCGAATTGTGCTTATTCCCGATCATTTCACTCCTAACAAAGATATCTCCTCCGCACAACAATGTAAAGTTTTGCGAGAATTTGCTCAGCGTCATAAAATAACCCATTATTTCGAAGTAGGGAGAGCAGGTATTGAGCACGCTTTCCTCCCGGAGGAAGGCCTGGTGGTCCCTGGAGACTGCATTATTGGTGCCGATTCCCATACCTGTACCTACGGAGCGCTGGGAGCCTTCGCTACCGGTGTAGGTTCCACTGATTTTGCGGTGGCTATGATTACTGGGGAGTGCTGGTTTAGGGTCCCGGCAAGTATGAAGTTTATCTATTATGGGAATCTTCCTCGCTGGGTAGGAGGGAAGGATTTGATTCTTTTTACTATCGGGGATATTGGTGTGGATGGGGCTCTTTATCGCGCCATGGAGTTTACCGGAGAGGTAATCTCCCGACTTCCTATGGATGGGCGATTTACTATGTGTAATATGGCGGTGGAAGCAGGGGCTAAAAATGGAATCATAGTGCCTGATGCTATTACGGAGGCCTATGTCCGGAAACGGGCACGGAGACTTTATAAGCATTATAACAGTGATCCTGATGCCAAATATGAGGAAATAAGAGAGTATGACTGTAGTAAACTAGAACTCCAAATAGCTTTTCCTCACCTTCCCTCCAATGTAAAACCCATCAGTCAGGTGGGGAAAATTCCTATTAATCAGGTAGTGATTGGGTCCTGTACTAATGGACGGCTGGAAGATTTACGGGTAGCTGCGGAAATTTTGCGGACCCACAAGGTAGCTCCGGGAGTGAGATTAATTGTGATTCCTGCCACTCCCGCTATTTATTTGCAGGCTCTAAAAGAGGGATTGCTGGAAATTTTTTTGCAAGCGGATGGAGTAGTAAGTCCTCCCACCTGTGGTCCCTGTCTGGGGGGACATATGGGGGTTCTTGCTGAGGGGGAGAGAGCGGTAACTACTACCAACCGCAACTTTGTAGGAAGGATGGGCCATCCCCAGAGCGAAGTTTATCTTGCGGGGCCAGCAGTGGCTGCGGCGAGTGCCATTCTGGGTCGTATTGCCAGCCCGGAAGAACTTCAATGTAGATGGTGAAACTATGATATTTAAAGGGAAAGCATGGAAATTGGGAGATAATGTTAATACTGATGAAATTATTCCTGCTCGTTACCTTAATATTTCTGATCCCTGGGTTTTGGCCGCGCATTGTTTTGAGGATATCAATCCGGAATTTATTAAAAAAATTTCCCCGGGAGATATTCTGGTAGCCGGTAAAAATTTCGGATGCGGTTCTTCTCGGGAACATGCTCCTCTGGTGATTAAAGCCGCTGGTATATCTTGCGTAATTGCGGTAAGTTTTGCCCGAATATTCTATCGCAATGCATTCAATACTGGTTTGCCTATTCTGGATTGTGTGCAGGCGGGGGAAGTTGAAGAAGAAAATTTGTTGGAGGTTGATATAGAACGAGGGGAAATAAGAAATCTTTCTACCGGGCAGATATATTCGGTGAAACCCATTCCCACTTTTATGAGGGAATTACTTGCCAGTGGAGGGCTTCTACCTTATATTTCTAAGAAGATTAAAGGGATTTTATAACCCCAAGGTTGTTATGAAATGGAGGCCTTTATGAACAAAATTTACCGCATCGCAGTTATTGCTGGTGATGGTATCGGTCCGGAAGTAGTCCGGGAGGGTCTAAAGACATTGGTGGCGGTAGCGGATATTAGCGGATTGCGTTATGAGTTAGTACATTATGATTTTGGAGGGGAAAGATACTTGCGGACCGGAGAGACACTGCCGGGATCAGTGCTGGAAGAATTAAGACAAATGGATGCTATCTATCTGGGAGCGGTTGGTCATCCAGGGGTCCCTCCAGGCATTTTGGAGAGAGGGATTTTGCTCAAAATACGGTTTGAGTTTGATCAATACATAAATCTTCGGCCGGTTAAACTCTATCCTGGGGTATGGACTCCTCTTAAGGACAAACGTCCAGAAGATATTGATTTTGTGGTAGTAAGGGAGAATACTGAATGTTTGTATACTGGTGTGGGAGGATTTTTCAAAAAAGGGACTCCCGAGGAAGTAGCTACCCAATTAATGATATATACTCGTAAGGGGACCGAAAGATGTATTCGCTGGGCATTTGAATTTACGGCTCGGCGCAATAAAAAGCGAAAGTTAACGTTATGTGATAAAGCCAATGTTTTAAATTACGGGCACGATCTCTGGCGGCGGGTATTTGCGGAAGTAGGAAAAGAATATCCCGGCATTGAAAAAGATTACGCTTACGTAGATGCTATTACCATGTGGATGGTAAAAAATCCGGAGTGGTTCGATGTAATTGTTACCTGTAATATGTTCGGGGATATCATCACTGATCTGGGAGCGATGATTCAGGGTGGTTTGGGAATTGCTGCTTCTGCCAATATTAATCCCCAAGGGGTTTCTATGTTTGAACCCATTCATGGTTCCGCCCCTAAATATGCCGGTAAAAATGTAATTAATCCTCTGGCGGCAATCAGTGCTATGCAAATGTTGCTTGACCATCTGGGAGAAAAAAAGGCCGCCACTATTCTGGAAAAAGCACTGATAAATGTTCTGAGCAGCGGGAAGATAAAAGATTTATCTGCCCACAGTGGATGGCATACTGATGAAATAGGTGATTTAGTAGTAATGGCCATCCGGGCTGTTTCCATTTAATAGGGTAAGGAGGCGGAATTATGGTAAATAGAAGATATAATGTCGCTGTAGTAGGGGCTACCGGGGCGGTAGGAACCGCTATGCGGGAAATCCTGGAAGAAAGTAAGTTTCCCGTTAATCGTTTGCGTTTATACGCTTCGGCACGTTCTGCTGGCAAACGATTGACTTTCCACGGAGAAGAAATTGTGGTGGAGGAACTAACTCCCCATAACTTTGATGAATTTGACATTGCCCTTTTTTCAGCTTCTGAGGGGACCACGGTAAGTATTGATTATGCTCCACTGGCGGTAGAGAAAAAAGCGGTGGTGATTGATAATAGTTCTGCTTGGAGAATGGATCCTTCGGTTCCTCTCATCGTTCCGGAAGTAAACCCCCACGCTTTGAAAGGGCATAAAGGAATTATTGCTAATCCTAATTGTTCCACCATTCAAATGGTAGTGGTACTTTATCCACTGCATCGGGTAACGCGGATTAAAAGGATTGTAGTAGCTACCTATCAATCAGTTTCGGGGACGGGGACTGCGGCCATGGAGGAATTGCGAATTCAAACTCAAGCAATCCTTAAGGGAGAAAAACCTCTTCCCAATGTTTATTCTTATCCCATTGCCTTTAATTGTTTGCCCCATATTGGCGAATTTCTAGAAAATGATTACACTAAAGAGGAGATGAAGATGGTAAATGAAACTCGCAAAATAATGGAAGACAATTCTCTACGGATCACTGCTACTACCGTGAGAGTCCCCGTTTTTATTGGCCATTCCGAAGCGGTTAATATTGAGACCCAGGAAAAACTTACTCCTTCCCAGGCTCGAGAGATACTTTCCCGTGCTCCGGGGGTAAGGGTGGTGGATGATCCCAGTAACAATCTTTATCCGATGCCTATTGATGCAGCTGGCCGTGATGAAACCTTGGTGGGTCGTATAAGGAAAGATGATTCAGTTCCTAACGGACTTAATCTCTGGATTGTAAGTGATAACCTGCGTAAAGGTGCGGCATTAAATGCTATTCAGATTGCTGAAAAAATGGTGGAGATGGGTCTAATCTAATGAGTTTAAAATATATACCAATGGAGGTGTGGTTTTTAAGTGTTTGCGCTTTCTACTTCCTGGAATATAAAACGGCATAGCCAGGGTGAAGAGCTGGTGCGGGAAATACACCATTTGAAATTTGAAGCCTTGGAGCTAAATGTTGAAGTTCCCGAAGAGATGGTCCTCGAGATAGAATCCCTTTGTCAAGCGGGAGAAATTAAAGTTTTAAGCATCCACAATTTTTGTCCGCGCATTGATTTTCTTCCACCGGGAAGAAGTTTACTCGATGCCTACTTGCTGACCTCGGAAAATGAGATAGAAAGGCGCCAGGCTATTGAGTATACTAAAAGAACTATAGTTACTGCTGCTCGGCTGGGGGCAAAAGCAGTAGTAATTCATTGGGGAAGAGTAGAAATTGATGGGGGGTCTAGGCCTCTATACCGCCTCTTCCGTGAGGGTAAAAAGGGTACGGAAAAATTCCAGAAGATAAAGGCTGAAGTGATAAGGAAAAGAGAGGAGAGGGCAAAAAGCTATATAAAAATTGGTATTCAGAGTCTGGAAGAGCTGGATTCTTTTTCCCGGAAGCAGGGAATTAAAATTGGCCTGGAAAATCGTTATTTTTATGAAGAAATGCCTTCTCTGGAGGAACTGAAAATACTATGGCAGTATTTCTCCAATGGAAATATTTTTTACTGGCATGATGCAGGACATGCTCAGATGATGGAGAATCTCGGATTAGCTAGGCACGAAGAATTTTTGCAAGTAGGTCACCACCGAATGATCGGTATTCACTTTCATGATATCATCGGTGATTCTGACCATCGAGCTCCCGGATCGGGAGAGATTCCCTTTGAGATGTTTCGACCGTATCTCCGTCCGGAAACGATAAAAGTTCTGGAACTTGACAGTAAGGTTTCTAAACGGGAAGTAGTTAAAGGTCTACAATTTCTACAAAAAATCCTGCCCTGAATAGATTAAACCTCTTGAATTTGTCAGAAATAATTTTCCCTCTAATATCATACCGCTTATCAGGTAATGTAAAATATTTTGTGTAATTTCTATTTGACGCATTGATAAAAAAGGGCTATCCTCCCTTAAAATACTTTTTTAAACACTTTCTCAAATTTCAGAAAAAGGAGGGATAGCCCAATGTTAACCAGGACTATTGTAGCAGAAGAAGAGAAAGTGAACAAGGGAGAACTAAAGCCTTTATGGACAGAGACCTTAGAGGAAAGATGGAGTAGAGTAAAGGAAGATTTCTGGGGAGACTTAAAGAGAGAGACGATGATTGCGTTAAAGAGGTTAATAAAGACGACGATGGAAGTGGAGGTTCAGGATTTAATAGGTAGTGCTCCCTGGAAGCACAATCCCAGGAGATTAAGTTACCGGAATGGGCATTATGATCGTGGACTACTTACCAGTTTTGGTTATTTAGCAGGACTAAGCGTGCCGCGGATAAGGGATGGGGGTATTAAATTTAAGGTTTTGAAAAGGTATGAGCGGCGGACCAAAGATGTGGATGAGCTTGTATTAGGGATGTTTTTAAATGGGGTCTCGACGAGGAGGGTGGAAGAGGTATTAAGACCATTGGTTGGGTCAAGATCGGTAAGTGCTGGTTTGGTATCAAAGATAACGAAGGTATTAGACAAGCGAGTAGAAAGATTTCATTGTCGAAGATTAGCAGACAAATATGAATATTTAGTGCTGGACGGGATATTCTTGAATGCGAAGAGCCCATTATACAAGAAGCGGCGGTGTATATTGGTAGCTTATGGGATATGGACTGATGGTAGAGGTATAAAGCGGGAATTAATTGATTTTCAGGTAGCCTCTAAAGGGGAATCGGGAAGAGCGTGGGAGGTATTTTTGAACAGGCTGTATTATCGTGGTTTAGAGGGTAAGAATTTGAAGTTAGTGACTATTGATGGTAATGAGGGACTTAAGCAAGCGATAGATTTAATTTATCCTGCGGTTTTAGTCCAGCGCTGTTGGGCACACAAATTAAGGAATGTTGCCAATAAAGTTCCCCGGAAGCTTCAAAGGGTTTGTATTTCTGGAGCAAGAGATATTTATAACGCTAAGAGTTTTAGTGAGGCGTTATTGGTATATAAGGGATGGGCGAAGGTGTGGCGACCGATAGTTCCGAAAGCGGTACAATGTTTAGAAGAGGATCTGGAAGAATTGTTAAACTTCTATCACTGTCCCGGGGAACTATGGGTAAAGCTACGTACGACAAACGTTGTTGAACGGTCATTTAGAGAAGTTAGAAGACGTACCAGACCAATGAGTTGTTTTCAGAATAGGGCGAGTGTAGAAAGGATAATATTTGCCATATTTTATCGGTTAAATAAACAATGGGGAAATGATTTAATGAATTTGGAGGGTGGCCTTCTTTATGAAATTACACAAAATTATTGACACTACCT